>Ga0209652_1000982_pt1 | contig 23683 bp, 19 predicted proteins | sample SaaInl74LU_5_DNA_FD_184641 | JGI IMG/M metagenome (GOLD analysis project Ga0209652, IMG submission 184641) | Marine microbial communities from expanding oxygen minimum zones in the Saanich Inlet - ESP_74LU_5_DNA (SPAdes) (version 2) | ecosystem: Environmental > Aquatic > Marine > Intertidal zone... | reverse complement strand
GCGGTATAGACGATTAACAGGCTGCTCGGCTTGTTAGTTAGCCTGTCCACCAAGGCCTCATGAAAATGAGGCTTTTTTTATTCTTTTGAAGTCACGCGCTTCTTTTAAGCGTGTTCATGAACCCATTGAACGCATTCTTTTTGCTTAGGTAAGCGGATTGCCGCAGTCTTGCATGGGTAAGGTATTCAAACCAATACACCCTGGTGTTTAAGGATTAATATGTTAATGGTTACTGTGTTTTCTCGTTGCAGCGCACTCTTTTGCAAAGCAAAAACTGTCTGCAAATATGCGTTAATTATTTGCTGCGGTCTAGTGATCGCCGGCTGCGGAGGCGGCTCTTCAGCGGTCGATGTGCCGGAGGAGAATACGTCGGGGACTGTGCCGCCCGTGGTGGAGGAGCCCGTCGAAGAGCCAGAGGTCATTACTGTTCCCTATGACATGCCTCGCGACGGGCGAATAGAAGGTGTGCATATTTGGCAATTACCCGATTCGCCAGAGGGAGACCGCCCCGATCAGTGTTGGCTTGCCGTTGGCTCTGATGCCACGGGAGAAATTTATATATCCGGACACGATCATCAAACCAATTCTATGCTCTACCGTTTGTACCAAGCGGACAACAGCCTGCGCTGGATAGGCGACGCGCGCACTGCGTCGCAAGAGGCTAACAATTGGCAGGCCAATGAAACGGCACAGAAGTTTCATACCAGGCCGATAAACCACAATGGCAACGTTTATGTCGCCACCCTCGACAGTTCAGACATGAACAACAGCTACCTGAACACCAGAGGATTTCATTGGTACGGTTACGCTATCAGTGAAAACAGATTTATCGATTTAAGCGCCACAGAGCCCAATGGCGTTGGTTCGCCGACATTGCAATTGGCGACTATTCAAAAAGATCCGCGCAATAATCTTCTCTATGGCATGTCGATTCCTGAAAACAAACTCGTGCGTTACGACATCGCCAAGGCTCAGACAACGGTGCTTGGTAAACCATCGGCATGGACGAATTTTTTCTATACCAATCGCTTTATGTGGGTTGACTCTCGCGGGCGTGTCTATATCACTGGTGGGTCGTCAAGAGCGCAGTGGAATCAAGGCGAGCCCCGAGCGGTGTTTAACCATGTCTGGTATTACGATCCCGTCAGCGGATTTGGTGAACTGCCTAATTTTGCGTTGCAGGGTCCGAATGCCATGGAAGTGGGTCAGTGGGATCGAACGCACGCCAACCTCTACACCAGTGATGATCAGGGGAATATCTATCGGTTTAATGACGCGTCTGCGAGCTGGAAATTTTTGGGCCGCCCCGATTTCTCCGCGTCGCTAAAGACATGGGTGTTCCAGCTTTCGGCTGATGAGAAAAAAATCTACATAGGGCTGAGTGACGGTTCTAGGCCCAATGCGATTTATGAATATGATATCGCGACGGGCAGTTCCTACGAGTTAGCAAAAATAAGCGATCTCGACGATGTTGCAGCAAACGAAAACTTTATTACTGGCTATGACTCTTGGGACAGCCGAGGCAATTTTCATATCGCCAGTTTCAGTATGTACGACGGCGACAATGTTTACATGATCGGCATCAACCCCGTAAAGCTTAAAGTGGCCAAGGGTATTCTGACAGAACTGGTCGAGGTGACTGCGGCTGCGCAAGGCGCCACGGTGACAGTGTCTAGAAATAGTGCCGGTAGTGCGGCCTTAGATGTGTTGTACGAAGTGCGTGGAATGGATGCCAGCGGCGCGTGGATTGCCACCACCTATGGCAGCCTGAACTTGCCGGCAAACCAAACCAGTCTCACAGTGAATGCGAGCAGCTTGCAAGGCCCCGCGGGGGTGGCAAGCCGGTTATTTGTCTTGATCGCTGACGGTAATCAGTATGTCATTGATGAAACTGCTACCGCAGGTATTTCAATTCCCAATTAGTGGGCTTTGTCCGTGTATTGCCAATACGCCGATAAACTGTCACATTGTTCACCGGAAGTCTTAGATCAAAGCGCCGATTGGCGACGACGAGAAAGGTAATGAAAGCGGCCGACTATTTATCAAAAACAGAGCGTCAGGAAATCACGCGCCGCAGTGACTGGCTGGCGGCGCGCATGCTATTGACCAATTGGTTGATCGTGTGGGGCGCGTTTTTACTCGCGTATTATTGGACCAATCCATTAACGATAATGATCGCGCTATGCCTGATTGCAGGTCGGCTATTGGGTATCGGCGTGATTATGCACGAGTGTGGACACAATAGTTTTTTCGCGACGAAACGGCTTAATCGCTTTTTTGGCCAATGGTTTGCGGGCAAGCTTGTCTTCGATAATCTGCACCCCTATGCGGAAGGGCACAAACAGCATCATCGCTTGGCAGGCACAGAGCACGACACCGATCGCACCAACTACAATGCCTATCCGATTGAACAAGCGCGATTAAAAAGAAAGATAACGCGTGATTTAACGGGTCAAACCGGTGTGCGTTTTTTCGCGCAAAAAATACGTGCCACCGCAGATATTTTTAGTGCAGATCCTGAAAAGCGCCGGTTGGCCAAGCCGTATATCAGCATGTGGCTGACACAGTTAGCGTTTATTGCGCTGCTCCATTTTACCTTGAGTGCTTGGTTGTATCTGCTCTGGTTGGGATCAACGCTAACACTGTATATGCTGGTTAGTCGCGTGCGACAAATTGCCGAGCATGCCGCGGTTCCCAATGCACTCGATCTTGATCCTCGAATGAATACCCGTACCACTTACGCCAATTTTTTTGAGCGCCTCTTGGTTGCTCCCAATAATGTTAATTACCACCTTGAGCATCATTTGATGGCGTCGGTCCCCGCCTATCGGTTAAAAGCGTTTCATCGGTTACTTAAAGAGCGCGGCGCTTATCGCGAGACAAAAATTTTTGCCAGTTACGCCGACGTGCTGCGCCACGTGACCACCCTACCCACAGAGCGTCCCGATCCCCAGCTGGCATATTGATTGGTGCGATTGATGTGTATTGATGGGTGTGATTCCCATCTGCCTGCGCCTCCGTTAATTGATCCAGATTCCGTTAGTCACCTGACAGTCGATGGCATCCAGCGCCATGTGAATTATCAGACCAAGACCGAGCAAACGGGTGCGCGGTATTGCGCTTAAGAGCCCATAAAAAGCAATAAATCCGAGCTGATGAAGCGGATGAAATCCAATACTGCAGCGCGTTGGATCGTAGATTGGATCGGCAAGTAAATGATCTACATCCACCAGCATGGTAGCGATCAGAATCAGATAGGCAACTCGCCAGTGCTGTCGGTAGAAGAGGCCGACCAACAGCGCGGGAACGACAAAATGTAAGGCTAGATGAAACACGCTTCTTTTTACACTCTTGTTGTGGGTTGTGGGTTGTGGGTTGTGGGTTGTGCGGGTACGAGGCCAACTAAATCAAACATTTGTCGCCGGTGACGATGCGTCAATCGCCCGCACAAATGCCTCATAGTGCCCGACAACCTCTGCCGGCGCTTCGACCTGAGGGTAGTGGCCAATGGAGGGCAACTCCGCCAAATAATCGAGACGGCAGCTGAGTGCCTGATAGCGCGCCACCATGTGTGAGCCCGAGACAGGGTCGACAGAGCCATTGATCAGAGCGAGAGGAACAGAGGATGTCTGCAGAGCCGAGACCCATCGTTCGCGGTGTTTTTTCCGATCATTGATATAGGTAATCAGATTATGAAACACATGTTTGCCATGGTTCACATTAATCAGCCACCAAAAGTCATTGAGCTCTTGTTCCGATGGCTTGGTTTCCGCACCAAACACCGAACTAAAGTTGCGGCGAAATTGGTTAAAATTTGATAACCGATTAATCAGCGCGCCAAACGGACTTAACAGCAGTTTTTGCGTGAGCAGTGCGCGATGGGTTTCTGGAAACAAACCACCATTGAGGAAACAGCAGGAGAGCCATTGTCCCGCGCCGTTCCCGTCTAACTGCCGCGCCAACAACTCCTGCGCAACGGTGTCGCCGTAATCATGCGCTAAAACATGAAACCTATTGAGCTGCTTTGCATGAATCAGCGCTTCAACCACATCCGCTTGACCATGAATGGAATATCGATGGTTTTTGGGCTTGTCTGAAAAACCAAAGCCGAGCATATCTAAGGCGATTACTCGGAAATGCGCGCGCAACTGCTGCCAGACAGGTTGCCAGTCCCAGCTGGAGGTAGGGAAACCGTGGATAAGCAGTAATGTGGGCTGCGCCGGACTACCTTCATCAACGACAAATATTGAGTGGCCCAAGAGAGTTATGTAGCCACCTTGTGAGTGCCATTGTTGGGGGGCGGTCATGGATTGCGTCGCGCGGGTAGGCATAGCATCTATCTCATCGGTGCGGACAAAAAAAGTTGAGCGGGCATAGCGACTTAAATCGTAACTTGACGCTAATTTCGGGTTAGTGCAATACTCGGTTGTCAGGGGGCACAAGTCAACGCTATCAAAAAAATCGCTGCGCTATTGATAGAGATCGCTTTGCTATTTATAGAGATCGCTTCGCTTTGCCGCGCCGTAAAAATTACCAAGAACTTACAAAAATAAGAAGAGAATCCGAATGACAGAGGTTCATCCCGAACAGATCGACACACTGATCAAAAATGCCAAGATTTTTAACAACGGCGCCCCCGCGATAATCGAAGATATCGCGATTGCCGGTGGTCGCATTGTGGCTCGGGGCAAGCACCTAGACGACGCAGCGGCCAGTCGTGTCATTGATGCTGAGGGTCTCTGGTTAATGCCCGGCTTATTCGATATACACACTCACTACGACTTAGAGCTTGAGGTCGCGCCTGGGTTGCCAGAGTCAACCCGTCACGGCACCACCTCGGTGGTGATTGCCAATTGCAGTTTGGGTTTAGCCTACGGTTCGCAGCGCGACGGTACCAATGATCCCATTGTTAGCTGCTATGCTCGCGTTGAAAATATTCCCAAGTCGGTGCTAAAAAACTGCGCCGACAACATTGATTGGCAAACACCACAAGCGTATCTAGACCATTTAGAAACACTCAATTTAGGTCCCAATGTCGCGGTGCTTTTCCCCCACTCCATGTTGCGTATTGAAAAGATGGGGTTTGAAGGGAGTATTAGCCGCGATCCAACGCAGGCTGAACTCGAGTCCATGCAAAGCGCTCTGCGCGATGCGCTCAAGCAGGGTTACGTCGGTTTTTCTACCGATGCACTGCCATTCCACTATTTAGCCGCGCAACCCCATTGCGCGAAGACTATCCCGACGCAGTTTGCTAAATACCCTGAAATTAAAGCGCTTGCGCAGGTGGTTCGCGAAGAGGGTGGTTTGTGGCAGGCGACACCGCCAAAAGACAGCGTGATTGGCACCTTGAAAACGTTTTTACTCACCAGTGGCAAGCTCTACGGCCAGCCATTAAAGACAACCGTGGTTGCAGCCTTAGATGTTGCCAATAACTGGAAAATTTCTCTGATGACGCGGGTGCTGGCGCGCACGCTCAACTCAAAGTGGGTGGGCGGTGAATTCCATCTCCAAGCGCTCGGCGCTCCCTTTAAAATCTGGGCCGATGGCGCAGTGACCCCTATAGCAGAAGAGATACCCGAGCTGCGTCGATTGAATGAAACCGATCTTGAGGATCGCGCAGGACGCCGTGAGATTCTCAACGATGCGACCTATATTAAAGCGTTTAAAGCCATGTGGATGAAAGGAAAGCAGGGCTGGAGCGCGGCTCGATTGAAGCGCAAAATTAATTTGGAAGATTATGCGTTCAATCGCAATCTCGCCGATATGCAAGTAGAGCGTTGTCCTCAGAGTAACTGGCAGGGCATGAGTTTTCAGGCGGTCTTTGAGCGCGTGCTAGCGCTAAAAAATAATCTTCAAGGCGACGATATCAGTGCTGAAGAAAGAAGCCTTGTGCAACGTGACTTCTTTTGGATTGCCGACGAAGCGGATTTTGTGCTGCAAATGCTCAGGTCTTTCGATAATGATTTAACCTGGAGTACCGTAACCGCTAATCGTGATTTAAGCGTGGTGCGCAAACTATTAATGCACCCGCTTTTGCTGCCAGGCTTTAACGACAGCGGGGCGCATTTAACCAACATGGCATTCTACGATGTTAACTTGCGCAGCTTGCAATTGGCCGCACAAGGCGGTGATGCGGATGTTAGCTACATGGTTAAACGCTTAACGAAAGACGCAGCGGATGTTTTCGGTGTTGCAGGTGGCACGATTAACCTAGGCGATATCGCCGATCTTATTTTAGTTGATCCCAAAAAGCTTGCGGCCTACGACGGTGAGAAAAATGTTCAGCGCATCTACCGTGAAGAGTTCGCCCATGAACAGTTAGTTAATCGCTCGGATGATGTTGTTAAGCTGGTGATGATTGCCGGACAATCGGCATGGGAAAATAACGCGTTTAGCCCAGAGTTTGGTCAAAAACCCATGGGTCGTCTGTTGCGCGCTCAGCGTGCTAGCAAAGGCTAAAAAAACCGGCAGTCTAAAAGTTCTCGCCGGTGTGTCGTTAAAAAGCCTCCTTGCGGAGGCTTTTTTATCGCTGTCGAAAATGCATTAAAAGGCGCCTCTAGCTTCTGAAATCTGCCACACCCAGATAATCAATTTTGCCCAATGCAACGCCATTGTGGCGCAAAATATTGTAGGCAGTGGTGACGTGGAAAAACATATTGGGAAGTGCCCACAGGTTTAAATATTCAACACCAGTAAAGGTCAGCTCAATAGGTCCCGCAGGCATAACAATCTTTATGTCGGCCGAAGCGTTAATTTTTTCCTCTGACAGAGTCAATAAATAGGCTTTTGTCGCCTCTATTCTTTCGCTCAGTTCGGCAAAAGTGGTTTCCGTGTCTTCGGTCGATGTGGGCTCATCACCCGACAGTCTAGCGCCAGCTCGCTTAACCATATCGCAGGCAATTTGTACCTGACGCGACAGTGGTAACATATTGGGAAACAATCGCGCGTTGATCAAAACCGACTCATCAATGTCTTGCTCGGTTGCGTAGGTGGCGCCTGCCGCAAGAATGCCCGAGAGATTATTAAGATAGCGCACAAAGACAGGGATGGAGTTGTTGTACATGGAAATTGACATGAATGGCCTCAGTATTTTTAGTAAGTGTTGATGTTAAGTTAAGCGGCTATCGATCGATCAGTAACGCATTAATCGCGAAAGATCCAAGCCAGTGCCCGCCTTCATAGCTGTCGCCAACGACGTTGGGCAAGGCAGAGTTAATGTGCAGATCGGCAACCTTTTTCAGGTGCGAAAATTCTGGGTACTGCTCGGCAAGGCCGTAAAAAACCCACGCTCTGCTAAAGTTTAGACCATCCAGATGAACAAGCTTGCCGTCACTGCGATCTGACACTTTACCCACGGTGAGCTCAAACGTCGGCGAACGCAGCTCTGGCAAAAACCCATCGAGCCATGTCAAGAATTGCGCTTGCGGTAAGATGCGGCGCATAAGGTCAACCTCTTCCAAACAGGGCGATAAAAAATCATAGCCACTCGGCTCCCAACTCAGCGGACAATTTTTGTCATTAGCGTAAAAATCGTTAGCGCGCTGCTGAATGGCTAATTGCAACGGCTTGTCACCAGCGTGAAGTGCATAGTCCCACGCAAAAGTGAGGCCGAATGCGGTATTGGCGTGTTCCCCGACGCGAATCGGGTAGCCGAGTTTTGGCAGATGGGCGATATACATCGCAGACACGTCTTCCGCCAACGGTTTTAATGTCGCGGCCAGGGGCGCTGCTATGGGGTCGTCCCATGTTTCCAGTTCAACCATGAGCTTTAGTAGCCAAGCCCATCCATAGGGACGCTCCCACGCGGAATCGGTTTTAAAATAGGCGATGTCGGCGGCAATATTTGCGTCAGTGATGTGTCTCTGCAGAATGTCTCGGGCCTGTTCGTGGCCGCGCATGGTCGGAAATTCTTTGACAAGGCGCACCATAGACCAATGGCCATGCACAGCGGAGTGCCAATCAAAGCAGCCATAAAATGCCGGATGCAAACTGCGTGGCGACCGGAGGTCAGCGTCGCTATTCAGCATTTGGTTAAGTTTATTGGGATATTCGGTTTCGACACAGTGGAGCGGCAGTTGCAGCAAATTTTCAGCTTGTGGTTGCAGCAATGCTGGGCGAGAGGGAGCGCTGAGCGCAGGTCCCTGTTCAGAGGTCGTGTCGGAGCAAGCAGCAAGAGCACAACAACATAGCGCTAAAAAAAGTCCGCGACGCAGCGTTTGACGATCGTTTTGCATAAGGGGTTCTCTCAGTAGTTGAATCGTCTGTTGCGGTGCGACGTTCTTGATTTTTTTAACCTGTCCCTTGCGCGGTATAGGCTCTGTCCATAGATTCTGCGCTCTTTTCGACCTAGTATAAAATTAACCTGTGGGATTAGATATGCCCGGTATAATTTTCATGGTTGGTGGTTATATCGTTACTTGAATAGCCAAGCTGAGAGCAATAAAGTACTGTTCTCGATTAGGACGACAATGTGCTTAAAAAATACACCTAAAAAATGTCCCTAAAAATGCCAAACAAAAAAATACGCTCAACATCAGCCAATAGTATTGGACAGGCGTGGGTAGAAAACAAAAATACAGGAAAAACACTATGACTGAAGCATGGATTATTGACGCCTGCCGCACGCCCCGTGGTATTGGCAAAGTTGGCCGCGGCGCACTCACCGATATTCACCCGCAGCGCTTGGGCGCTACCGTGCTCAAAGCTCTGGCTGAGCGCAACAATGTAAACACTGCCGATGTCGCCGATGTGATTTGGGGCTGTAATGTTCAGCGTGGTCAGAACGGCAATGACATGGGGCGCATGTCAGCGTTGGATGCGGGTTATGACATCACATCTAGCGGCGTTACCCTCGACCGCTTTTGTGGCTCAGGTATCACCACAGTAAATATGGCGGCTGCTTCAATTATGTCGGGTATGGAAGATCTTGTGGTCGCCGGTGGCTGTGAAATGATGTCTGGCTATGGTGGCATGAGTAGCGACCTGAGCCCATTTGTCGATTCGGGCAACAAACATCTGCGTGACATGTATGGGCAATCGCACCAGGGCATTTGCGCGGACACTATTGCCACCATCGAAGGCATTTCCCGGGAAGACCTCGATCGTCTGGCAGAAGTTAGCCAGCAGCGCGCGGCCCACGCGATTGCCAACGGTCACTTCGATAAGAGCTTGGTGCCGGTCTATCACGACGATGGTACTCTGGCGTTGGATAAAGATGAATTTCCGCGCCCCGGTACCACGATGGAAACGTTGAGTCAGCTCAAGCCCTCCTTCGAAAAGCTGGCGCACATACCTCTCGATGAGGACGGTATGACCTACGCAAAATTGATGGCGGTAAAATATCCCGACGTGAAGATTAACCATGTTCACCATGCCGGTAACTCTTCAGGTGTTGTAGATGGTGCTGCCGCAGTGCTGTTGGCCTCGCCGGATTACGCGACCAAGCACGGCTGGACGCCCCGAGCGAAGGTAGTCGCATTTTGTAATATGGGTGACTGCCCATCACTTATGCTGAATGCGCCAGTGCCTGCGGCCAAGCGTGTTTTAGCGAAGGCAGGCTTGACCAAAGACGATATTGATCTGTGGGAAATTAACGAGGCGTTCGCCGTTGTTGCAGAAAAATTTATACGCGACCTCGACTTAGATCGCGACACCGTGAATGTGAATGGTGGCGCAATGGCGCTTGGTCATCCAATCGGCGCGACTGGCGCAGTGCTCATTGGCACCATGGTTGATGAGCTTGAGCGACGCAATCTCAAGCGTGGTTTGATCACCATGTGTGCCGGTGGCGGTATGGCTCCTGCGATTATTATTGAAAGAGTCTAAGTAAAAATAGGGCCCAGCTTGCTGGGCCTTTTCATTTAGTGAAGTTAATAAAGAGAAGACAATGATATTTTCCAAACCCTGCCAGACCAAAGCACTGCCGACGATTCTTTTTGCGCTGCTTTTTACAACAGTCCTTTCTACGCCAGCGGTTAGCGAAAATTATCTCGATAAGGCGACTGTTGCTGAGGCGAAAGCACTGATCGATAGCAGCCTCAAAAGTAATATCGGATTTGATATTGTCGAGAGCTTGACCACTGAGGTGGGCCCGCGCCTCGCAGGCAGTGAAGCTGAAGCCCGCGCCAGAGAGTGGGGGGTTGCAATGTTCAAAAAGTTGGGATTTACCAATGTTCGCATCGAACCTTTTGAAGTTAATTTTTGGCAGCGCAATGTCGAGACCGCAGAAATTATTGCGCCATTCCCGCAAAAGCTGGTAATCACCGCGCTTGGCGGAAGTGTTGCGACCGCCGCAGGGGGTGTTACTGGGTCTGTCGTGCGCTTTGCAACGCTGCAAGATTTGCGTGACGCGCCCCTTACCGGACTTGAAGGAAAAATTGTATTTGTCGACGAATTTATGACCCGTACGCAAGACGGTTCGGGTTATGGTGTGGCGGTGCAGAAACGTTCTGGTGCAGCCAACGAAGCGGGCAAGCGCGGTGCGATTGCAGCGCTGATTCGCTCGGTGGGTACAGACCATCATCGCTTTCCTCACACAGGCCAAATGACCTATGCCGATAACGTCAACAAGGTGCCGACGGCCGCGCTCTCAGCCCCCGATGCTGATCAGCTTGCACGCAGCGTGGCGCTCGGTGATGTTCAGTTGCGGTTAACTCTCGATGTCGAATCTCCCGGCAAGCGTTGGTCGGGCAATGTGATTGGTGAAATCGCCGGTGAAACCGATGAAATTGTCCTCATGGGTGGACATTTGGATAGCTGGGATTTAGGCACAGGTGCTGTCGATGATGGCGCAGGCATTGGCATTACTGTCGGTGCTGGAAAAATGATTTTAGAGTTGAAGAAAAAGCCCAAACGCACCATTCGCGTGGTCATGTTTGGCGCAGAAGAAATTGGTTTGGTTGGCGCAAAAGCCTATGCCGAAAAGCATGCAGCAGAGGTCGCTAAACACGTGGTGGGCGCCGAATCAGATTTTGGTGCCGGTAAGATTTGGCAGTTTGATACACGCTTTGCCGAACAACACCTGGGCAAAGCGGATGAAATGCATCGCATTTTGGCACCGCTCGGTATTGCTCGTGGCTCCAACACTGCCAACGGCGGCCCTGATATTGGAGCGCTCAGACAGCTTGGCATGCCCGTGGTCGTGTTAAAACAAAACGGTTGGGACTATTTTGATTTGCACCATACTCCCGACGACACCTTGGATAAAATTGCACCCGCAGATGTGGCGCAAAACGTTGCTGCTTACGCAGCCTTTATTTGGATGTCAGCTAATATCGATGGTGACTTCAGAGCCAATTGAGTGCGAGCTAAAAAATAATAAGAAGGAAAAAAGCCATGCCTGTTAGCGTTAAATTACTGATTGGGTGCGCTGTGGTTGGCGCGAGTTTTCTGGCCAGCACGGTGGGCCAGGCTGACGGATACAATCCTGAGGCCCTGAAGTCGGGCCGTGCTGACCCCAGCATGCATCTGCAACAAGGCAGCGATCAGCGTGAAGCGCAAAAGATCAATGATGTGATCTACAAAGCGACTGGCTTTGGTAACACCTTTATGGTGGTGACCGCAGAGGGCAACGTCATCATTGATACCTCGCTGCCGAGTATGGCACCGCGCCATAAGGCGTTGCTAACAGCAGTGAGCGACGCTCCCATTCACAGTATTATTCTGACCCATGGTCACGGTGATCACACTGGCGGCGTTGCTCTATGGCAACAAGCGCAAACCCAGGTTATTGCGCAGCAGAACTCGGTTGAGTTTTTAGCCTATCAAAAACGCTTCAACGGTCTATTTACACAGCGCAATGCCGCGCAGTTTGGGTTTGACCTGACGGGCAGTACTGATGCCGTTAAGTTAGAAAATACCGGCGCCAATCTTCAGCCCAACCAGCTTTTTGATCAACGTATGCAGTTCACCTTAGGCGCGCAGCAGTTTGAGTTAATCCACACGCCGGCGGAAACCTACGACGCCTTGACCGTGTGGATGCCGCAGTACAAAGCAGCGTTTGTGGGCGATCTATTCTACCGCTCGTTTCCCAATATCTACACTTTGCGCGGAACTAAGCCTCGCTGGGCACTGGACTACATTGACTCAATCAATCGCGTCCTCGCACTTGAGCCTGAAATACTCCTTCCCAGCCACGGCGAGCCGATTATGGGTGCGGCTGCTATCCGCGCCGACCTTATTCGCTATCGCGATGCCATTCAGTATGTCCACGATGAAACCGTCAAAGGGATGAACGCCGGGCGCGATGTGTACGCGTTGATGCGCGAGATTAAACTGCCCGCCGAGCTCGATATTGGCGAGGCCTACGGTTGGGTGTCTTGGTCAGTGCGGGGAATTTACGAGGGCTATATGGGCTGGTTTGACGGCCAACCCGTAACTATGTACGACCAATCACCGCAGTCTGTTTACGGTGATCTGGTGCGGCTGGCTGGCGGCGCTGAAGCGGTAGCCGCCGTCGCGCAGCAGCAGATGAACGATAAGCAGTTGGTAAAAGCGCTGCGACTGATTGAAGCTGCCCTAGAGGCCGAACCGAACAATAAAGTGGCGTTAACAATGCGCTTGCAGATATTGACCGCGCTGCGCAAGGCGTCCGGTAATCTCAATGAATCTGGCTGGCTAAATTATGGCATCAAGCAGACTGAAAGACAGCTGGCAGACTGATTGACCGCGTTAATAAAGGATGTTGTCGTTTCGGCGACAGCTATTTGCGCATGATGCTGTAATCTATGAAGATTGTCCTGAACCTGTTTTAAGTGAGAGTAATTATGTCAATGATTGTTAATCGCCGCGATGTGGACTTTATGTTTTATGAAGCCCTCGACCTGGATAAGCTGCTCGCGTCAGAGCGCTATGCCGATCACGACCGCGAGTCGCTGGACGCAATGTTAAGCCTTTGCCAATCAATTGCTGAAGAAGAGTTTCTACCCAGCGCAGCCAAGCTCGACGCCAACGAACCACAGTTTATCGATGGCGCGGTGAAGACCATTCCTGAACTCAAGCAGGGCATCAACGCCTATCGCGATGCGGGTCTTTGCACCTCTGGTTACGATGCCGATATCGGCGGTATGCAACTGCCTTGGATGGTTGATCAGGCGCTCAATGGTATGTTTGTCTGCGCCAACAATCCGATTCACACTTACCTGTTTTTGACCCAGGGCGTGGCCAACATGCTCAACGTGTGTGGCTCAGACGAGCTCAAAGCGAAATATTTAAATAAGCTTGTCGAAGGCGAATGGTTCGGCACTATGTGTCTATCTGAACCACAGGCTGGGTCATCACTGGCGGATATTCGCAGTAAGGCTGAGCCATTGGCCGATGGCAGCTACAAAATTAGCGGCACCAAAATGTGGATTTCTGGCGGCGAACAGGATCTGAGCGACAACATCATTCACATGGTGCTGGCAAAGGTTCCGAACGGACCCGATGGCGTTAAAGGCATTTCGTTATTCCTAGTTCCCAAGCGGCGCGTGAATGACGACGGCACTCTTGGTGAAAGCAATAACATTGCGCTGGCCGGGCTGAACCACAAAATGGGCAATCGCGGTACGACCAATACCTTGCTGAATTTTGGCGAGAACGGCGACTGCATCGGCTACTTGGTTGGCAAAGAGAATGATGGCTTAGCCAATATGTTTCATATGATGAACGAAGCGCGCATCTCTGTAGGTATGGCTGCAGTTATGACTGGGCTTGGCGGGTATTTGTACTCGCTAGATTACGCACGCAATCGACCACAGGGCAGACATTTAGCCGACAAAAATCCGCAGTTGCCGCAAGTGATGATCAGCGAGCACGCCGATATCAAGCGCATGCTAATGACGCAAAAAGCCTTCATAGAAGGTGCGCAGATGCTTATGTACTACAGTGCGCAAATTATTGATCAACAAAAGATAAGCGGCGATCGCGATGAAATTGCACGCATGCAATTGCTACTCGAACTATTGACACCCATCTGCAAATCTTGGCCTTCAGAGTACTGTCTAGAGGCCAACAAGCTCGCCATCCAAGTGCTGGGCGGGTATGGCTACACTCGAGAATATCCCGTAGAGCGACTCTACCGAGATAATCGTTTGAATCATATTCACGAGGGGACATGGGGTATTCAAGGGCTTGATATTTTGGGTCGCAAGGTGCACATGCACAATGGCGCAGCCGTTGCTATTTTGCGCGAAGAAATTCAGAAAACCCTCGACTCTGCAGCGCACCACAACACACTTGGCGAATACTCCACTGCCTTAAGTCGCGCACTTGGGATTATGGAGCAAACCATTGCGACGGTGGCTCAGTGCGACGATAAAGCATTAGCGTTAGCCAATGCCACACTCTTTCTCGACGCCGCTGGACACATTGTTATCGCCTGGATGTGGCTAAAGCAGGCAGTTGCTGCCGCCAATGGCTTGCAGAACGGCGTCGCCGCGGACGTTGCATTTTATCAAGGGAAACTGGCCGCCACGGCATTCTTCTTCCGCTACGAGCTGCCGAAAGCAACAACGAATTTAGCCTTGGTCGCAGCGCTAGATAGCACCTGCTATGACTTAACCGCAGAACAATTCCTCGGTGTCTAGTTTGCTTGGCGAATGAGCCTACAGGAGATAACGGAATGAATTTTTACGACAAATATATTTTGCCGCACTTTTTGAACTGCGCCTGTGGTTCAAAACCCATTCTCTATCAGCGTGCCAAAGTGGTTCCGCAGGCGTCAGGCCTTGTGCTTGAAGTTGGCATCGGCTCAGGACTCAACCTGCCTTTTTACGATACCAGCAAGGTCAGCCGTATTATCGGAATTGATCCGTCTGAAGAACTCAATGCAATGGCTAAAAAGATGGCCGTGGATAGAGGGCTGGAGGTCGAGTTTATATTGGCAGGTGCAGAATCAATTCCACTGCCAGACAATCACGTTGATACAGCCCTAATTACCTACACACTGTGCACCATTCCCGATGCGCTGACCGCGAGCAAAGAAATTCTTAGAGTACTGAAGCCCGGCGGTAAGCTTATTTTTTGTGAGCATGGCTTGGCCCCAGACAGCAAGGTTGCCAAATGGCAGGGACGAATCGACCCGTACTGGGGGAAAATTGCCGGCGGCTGCCACCTAAATCGCGATATTCCTGAGATGATTCGCGCCGCAGGTTTTGAGATTCAGTCGATGGAGCAAATGTACTTGCCGAGCACGCCAAAGTTTGCCGGTTACAATTATTGGGGAACAGCAATCGCCCAATAATCAGGCAAGCATAAACCCTCACTTAATTGCACAGCGATTGCCCGAGGATTTTTTGCGGCCTATACTCTACTCGATTACATAATAATAAGAGCCGAATATGAGCCAAAGTTACTCACCACAAGCCCTATCAGATATGTCGAGCTCACCAATGAGAGTGCAGTCGAGCACGCCGATTGATGTTGCCATTCAGCGCCGCGACCGCAAACATGATTTGGCGGCCTCACTGTCCCGCGAGTGGATGAATAATAATGTTTTTGCCACCGCTTGGTTTAACGCCATGTCGATTACGTTTCCCCTTGGCGAACAGTTTTTTATCGAATCGGTGCGCCATTTTCGCGATGACATCAGTGACCCAAAATTAAAACAAGAAGTGATGAATTTCTTCAGTCAAGAAGGTGTCCACCGTCGCGAGCACCAGCGCTATAACGAATTGCTCTGTGAACAGCGTGGCTATGATTTGGACGCGCTTGAGCGCACTGCCCGCCGACGTCAAAAATGGATCAGGAAAAATGTGCCGGCCATAGAACAGCTTGCGGGAACAGTTGCAATGGAACACATCACCGCAGTACTGGCAGAAAAAATATTGGACGATGACCAATTTATGCAAGGTGTTGATCCAGCCATGGCAAAACTTTGGCTGTGGCATGCGGCTGAGGAAATGGAGCATAAAGCCGTTGCATTTGATGTTTTTCGCGCAGTGGGCGGTACTGAAAAAATGCGCAAAGCGGCACTGCGTCGCGGTACATTGCTACTGGCGCTGGATATTTTTCGCAATCTCAGGCATATGTTGCGCGCGGACGGCAAGTTGTGGAGTGCAGGTGTTTGGCTGCAAGGCTTGAGGTTTCTTTTTGCAGAGGGTGGCTTGCTGCGGGATAGACGACCTGCCTACAGTGAGTTTTTCCAAGATGGCTTTCACCCATGGCAGCAAGACAATAGTGCTCTGCTGGAAAAGTGGAAGCTACAGCAACAATAGCGATTCTGCGTTCTAAGATTAAAAAAATAAGAAAACCAAAAGGAAAATAGCATGGCTGTGCAACATCTAAGTTCGCTACTCGCGTCGTGGCTATTAAGTGCTATGTTACTTGCAACATTAAGCTTCTCAGCCAGTGCTCTTGACCCTATAGTCACACAAGAACCCATGCAAGGCGTACCCCCTGCGCGAGAGTCACAAGTCACGATGCAAAATTATCGTGAATACCCCATGAACAAATGGGCATTTCGCAATGCCGGTGCACCGTTGAATATTGTGATGATTCCCCGAGCGGGGACGATTTTCCCGCTGCCTGGTCCCTCAAAGCCAGCCTTAGGCCAGCGTCTGTTTACCACGGCTCAAGGACAGCAGCAGTCCTTTGATGATCTGTTTGAAAGCAACTATGCCGATGGCGTGGTGGTGATGAAGGGCAACCGACTGGTCTACGAAAAGTATTTTCATGGCTTTCATGCAGACGCCCAACACATTTGGTTTTCCATGAGTAAATCCTTTGCCAGCAGTGCCTTCGGCTTACTGGTGGCAAAGGGTAAGGTCGATCTAAATGCGTCACCCGCGGACTATATTCCAGAGTTGAAAGGCAGTGGTTTTGAGCGGGTCACCATTCAGCATGTGCTAGATCATGCGACAGCCATTGATTTCAAAGAGACCTATACCGACTTCACCTCAGATTTTGCGCTCAAGTATGCGCCAGCCATGAATATGGGCTATTTGCCAGGCGCCAGGGATGCTCAGCCGAGCAACACCAAAATATTGGGCGTCCACGATTTTTTGGCCCACTATATCAAGCCTGATTTGAGTATCGAGCCAGGCTCCAACTTTGATTACAACTCGACTAATGCTGACCTGTTGGGCTGGCTTATTGCGCGTATTAGCGGACAGCCGGTTGAAGAGTTTTTGCAAAAGAATATTTGGGCAAAGCTTGGCGCTGAACACGACGCCTACATCGCTGTGGATAGAGCCTTTATGCCTGTTATGACTGGCGGTGTGAACACAACTCTGCGCGATGCTGCGCGCTTTGGCATGATGATTCGTGATCGTGGCAGGTTTAATGGCCAGCAGGTGATTCCCAAAAAGTGGGTCGATGCCTCTTTAGATATCACACCAACGCTGCGTGCCAATATGGCAAAAAATCCAAACTATGGCGAAGAGCCGTGGACCGCTTACCACAATATGTGGTGGATTTTAGATGAGACCATTGGTGAATATTGTGCCGTCGGGATACACGGACAGATTATTTATATCAATCGCAAAGCCGATACTGTGATGACCTGGTTTTCTAGTCAGCCGGTTGCCGGTGCTGCGCGTAACTTAAACTTTAGGGCAAAGCTCCAGGCGGCGCGAGAACTGGCCCGCACGCTGTAACTTGCGGCAGTGTGCGCTTAGGCGGCTTGCTCCGCTGGCTTGCTTCGCGAGGGACCGCGGAGTAGGAACACCATAGGCACAATAGCCAAAATAACCCACATCATTAATTTGAAATCATTGACGTAGGCAATGGTCGCCGCTTGGCGATTGATTTCCGCGTCGATCAACATCAGTGCGGAAGCAATCTCGTTATTCAGTTCCTGAGGGAGTTGTTGCAAGCCGAGGCTAAAGGCGTAGGGCGTAATATTTTCGCTAAGGTATGCGTGCTGAGTTTGCAGGTTAACGGCAAACAGCGAATAGGCAATTGACACGCCAATGCTGCTGCCCATATTGCGCACCAAACTGAATAAGCCCGCCGCTTCTGCTCGATACTCCGCTTCGAGGGTGAGGTAGGCCAGCGTGCTCAGGGGCATAAACACAAAACCCAATCCAAAACCCTGCAATATCCCGCTTTCAATAATTAAACGCGCTGGAACAAATGTGGTGAAGTCGCACATCATCGAGAGTGAGTAAGCGGTTAATAGCAGGCCAAATAAAACCATGCTGCGTGGGTCGACGTGATTGCTAAGGCGGCTGACGACCACCATTGCCAGCATGGTACCAATACCTCTCGGCGCAAGAATCATCCCCACATCAAAAACAGGGTAGCCCATAAGGTTCTGCATGTAAGGCGGCAGGAGTGCCATGGTGGCGAGCAGAATTAGGCCGACAAAAAACATAAATGAGAGCGCCGTCATAAAGTTTCGGTCGCGCAAAATTGCTGGGGTTAAAAAGGGGTCTTTCGTGGTGCGTGTATGAACCACATAGACCCACAGGGCGGCTAAAACCAACCCACAGTAAAACTGTATTTCAAGGGATTCCAGCCAGTCGAGCTGATGTCCTCGATCCAGTATCAGCTGAATGCTGGCAATAAAAATACTGAGTGCAAAGAACCCCAATTTATCAAACTTGCGCTCTACCCGCTCGGCGTCGGGGATCAGGGTATACATAATGAAAAACGCGAGAATACCGAGGGGTAAATTAATATAAAACACCCAGCGCCAAGAGTAGTATTCGGTCAAAAAACCGCCCAGGGTTGGCCCGAGAATGGGGCCTATCATGACGCTTACCGCCCAAAGTGACATGGCTTTGCCGTGATCTTCTTTGCGATTTATGTCGAGCAGAGTAGCCTGTGACAAGGGAACTAGCGCAGCGCCAAAAAAGCCCTGTAGCACTCTAAATAAAACCATTTCATTAAGTGAGCTAGCAACGCCGCAGAGGACAGAGGCTACGGTAAAGCCCGCTACTGAGATGACGAATACATTTTTTCGGCCATAGCGCCCCGACAGCCAGCCGACGGGAAGCGTCATAATCGCTGCGGCGACAATATAGGAGGTTAAAACCCAGCTCAGCTGATCTTGAGTTGCCGATAAGCTGCCCTGCATGTGTGGCAGTGCCACGTTGGCGATCGTGGTGTCGAGCATCTGCATAATCGCTGCCAACATGACAGCAAAGGTAACAGCAGATTTTCGTTGTGGGCTTATCTCAATTGCTGCAGCCATGAATTAGTTCGCCCAAGGCAACTGGCGACGATATTCCGTATCCACATTCACAATGGCGCTCATGCCGGCGGTGAGCGCAACAGGCGTTGCCGACGGCACGAGATCCAGTTTCACCGTTACCCGCTGGACGACTTTCACCCAGTTGCCGGTGCTGTTTTGTGCGGGTAAAAGCGAGAATTCAGAGCCTGTTCCCGGGGTAATACTGCTGACAGTCCCCTGCCATTTTATTCCTGGGAAACTGTCAATTTTGATGGTCGCAGTTTGACCATTAGCCATATTGGTTAGATCTGTCTCTTTGAAGTTGGCTTCAACCCAGATGCGGCTGTCATCAATCAGACTAAAAAGCGGTGCGCCGGCAATAATATAGGCGCCTTTCTGCAACTCTAAATTGGCGACGATGCCGGATGACGGCGCAACGGTCTCAATGTGTTGCAAGTCTAGCTGGGCTTTATTTAACTCGGCTAACGCCAACAGGTAATCTGGGTGTTGCTGCAAGGGCAGGTCTAGATCGATCAAGCGCGCTTTCACGACTTCAAGGGCTTGTTGAGTGACTTGCACTTGATTGACAGCGTTGTTGTAGAGATATTCAGCCTGATCAACTTGAACACGCGATACTGCGTTACTTTCCAGCAAGCGGCTGAGACGCTTAAACTCGCTGAGGTAGAACTGTTGCTGCGTGTCGCTCTTGGCCAAGTCTGCAAGCTTGTTCAGATAGTCTGCTTTAAGACTTTCAATATCGCCGCGCACTTTGGTTAAGTTGGCTTCAGCGCGCGCTACGGCAATTTGGAACGGCTGATCGTCGATACGAAACAGCACCTGTCCTGCTTCTACCCGACCATTGTCGGTCGCGAAAACCTCAACCACCTTGCCTGAAATTTCACTGCTGATAGAGACCTTATTTGTCTTTAAATACGCATTGTCAGTCTCGATATAACGGCCGCCATGCAGGTAAAGATAGGCTCCCCCGACTGCAATAAGAACCGGGCCAAACAGAATAAGAAGCAATCGTGGAATTTTTTCTGACACTGGAAAGTAACCTTTAAGTTAAGTTTATTTTATCGTTAGTTATTTTTTAGTGAGTTATTTTTTCAGTACAAGTCTCTTAGGAGCGCAGATTTTTACGCACACGCAGCATAAGTTCGAAAAGTTGATCCTGCTCGGCCTTTGATAGGCCAACCAGAGCAGATTCTCTGACTTGCTTTGCGATGGCTTTAATTTCAACCATCACCGGTTGCACTTTTTCGGTCAGAAATACTCTTTTAGCGCGGCGATCCTGCGGATCTTTTTTGCGCACGACCCAACCATCCCGTTCCATTCGATCCAATAACCCTGTCATGGTAATGGCCGTGACATCAATCATGGCGGCTAACTCTTTCTGCTGAGCGCCATCCTCGCGCAGCAAAAGTGCTAACACTGACCACTGCGAGCGCGTCATATTGACGCACTGCGCGCGCCGATCAAACTCCCAGCGCAACATGCGAGCAACATCATGAATAACAAAGCCGAGAGTATCCGTGCTTGATTTGGGCATTATTTTTTGGGTCCGCTGAGCCTTTTGCTCGGTAGAGTCGAGCAGAGAATTTATAAATTAGAGTGCGACATTATTATAAGGAAGCTAACTAATTTCAGCAACACTTGCGAGGCGTGTCTTGCCCGGCATGGATGAGTTATCGAGACGATTATTAAGAGGTATTTTTCACGCTTTTTTGGCCGCATTGATCTGGATCAATCTGTTTCTACCATCCTCATCTATGCTTCCAGCACTTTACTTTTGTCACGTCGCAAGCTGTTTTTGGGCGACCCAAAACTAAAGTGTACTGCCATACCAACCCTCTTTTATAACCTCAGGTTTAGCGCTAACTGAATTAGCGATTGAACATACATTAGGACATTTCAAATGATCGAACTGACAACGCCTATGATTGTTTCGGGCGCGATTTTGTGCCTGACATTTTTAGGTATTTTTACCGAACATTTCCATGGTATCGAGCGGGCCAAGTTTGCGATGGCTGGTGCCGGTGCAATTATTATTGCCGGACAGCTGTATGGCTTTTACTCGCCAGAGTTGGCCCTTGAAGCCATCGACTGGAACGTGGTTTTTCTTCTGGCCATTATGATGGTGATTGTCTCCATTATGATTAGTACGGGTGGTTTTGAGCACCTCGCTCAGTACTTAGCGCGCCTGAGTGGCGGCTCGCAAATTCGCATGTTGCTGCTCTTAGGTACAGCGGTGACGGCGATTTCGCTGCTCATTGATAACGTCACGACGGTGATTATTTTCGGGCCGCTGATAATTATGATTTGCCGTTCTATGACGATTTCGCCAGTTCCCTATCTGCTGGCGGCAGCACTGTTGTCCGACACGGGCGGCGTCGCCACACTGGTCGGCGACCCACCAAACCTGATGATTGGCTCTGCGGCAGGTATCGATTTCAATACGTTTATTATCCATATGGGCCCGCCAGTGCTGTTGGCTTGGATAGGTATTTTGTTGAGTATGGAGTTTTTGTTTAAAAAAGAGCTAAGCGTCAAAGCACAGGACAGCTTCGATCATGTGGTTGAGTACAAAAATAAACGCCTGTGGCACAAGTCGTTATTTGTGATGGCGGTGATGATTGCCCTGTTTGTTGTTCATCACTTAATTGGCTGGGAACCCTGGTTGGTCGCTGCAGCCTGCTTGACACTACTAGTCTTTATGTCGCGAACCATCGAGCTGGAAGCGGTGACCCAGTATTTAGAAACCCCTCTGCTGATTTTCTTTATCTCCCTGTTTATTGTGATTGGAGGTGTTGAGCATTCTGGACTGCTAAAAGTGGTGGGTGAACAGTTCCATGACATTATTGATGGCAATCCCAAGTTGGCGGCGTTGCAGCTGCTGTGGGTTGCAGCCATTCTCTCGGCACTGATTGATAATATACCCTTCACGGCTGCGATGATCCCGGTGTTGTCTGGACTGCAGATGGATGGCGTCAATGTCAGTGTCTTGTGGTGGGCCTTGGCGATGGGTGTGGGTATGGGCGGCAACGGTACGCATATTGGTTCTACCGCGAACGTCTATATTGTGACCATTTCAGAGCGCCTTGCTAAAGAAACGGGCGATCCCGCTATGGCAATTACGCCGGGGCTGTGGCTGCGTAAAGGGACGCCCGTGATGCTTATTACATTGGTGCTGTGTAGTTTGTTTATTTGGTTTGGCTACGATTATTTATTTGTTGCTAATCCATAAATTTAGAACCATAGTCAGTACACAGGTCTGTCACAGAGAGGCATCTGGCCACCTCTAGATGTTGAGTCATGACTAAATATTTACGCTGTTTACTGTTGTTAGTTGCTGTCAGCGCCGCGAGTGGCGCTGACACTGCTGTTGCCAAAGATCTCGAAAGTTTGATCAGCGGCGCGCCAGTTTGCGTAAGCGAAGGTCCCCTCAAAAATGACCCGTTAACGGACAATGTACTGGCTGTTGTCCATGTCCAGATCCGTCTTGCACTGTCGATAACCCCTTCTCTAGGCAATCCTTCTGCGCCAATCAACTGCTATTCTTGCCTCCATTCTTGTCACGCTATTCGCGCGCCACCGGTATATCCCCTCACACGTTTTGTCAGTCTCTTGCGACTGTCCCGTTTCGGTTAGTCACATGAGTCCTGCCTTTCCGATGTGCGCTTGCCCTGACCCAAGCCACGACGAAAGGTGATTACATTATCAGTAGGTGGATTTTAACCATGAAAAAACTTCATTTTTACACGTTGACAGACGTCGACGATCTCGCGTCGCCCATTGACGATAAGCAGCTGTCCCTGCACAGCCTTGCGATTGACTTTTTCACCGATTTTGAACAGGTAAAGCCCCTCGTCATTGAGGCGACGATGTCGGCCCACGCGGCAAAGCAGCTTATGCAAAAAGCTCATGTCAGACTAAAGTTTGTGGTTGACAGTGAGGATCATTTTCTAGGAGTAGTAAGCCACGAGGACCTCAATGAACAGCAGCTTGTTATGAAGCTCTCTGAGGGCTTTAAGTCGTCAGATATTGAAGTCGGCGATGTTATGCAGCCTAAGCACCGGCTTAAAGCTTTTGATATCAACGAGCTGAAGTATGTCAGCATTGCGGAGGTAATTGACGCATTAAAGGAGAGCGGTCAGCAGCATTGTCTCGTGCTAGATCGCCAGAGTCACAGGATCCGCGGTATTTTTTCTGCCAGCGATATTTCTCGCAAGCTGCATTTGCCAATTGATATCAGCGCTCGCTCTAATTTTTATAAGGTTTTTGCGGCCACGAGCAGCAAGTAAACGAGGACAAATGACGCGCGCAGTAGCCCTTTTTCGGTGCTGCGGGCGTCTTTTTAAACGCAGGCTTCGGTAAAAATTAAACCGCTTAGCTACCTGCAATGGACGCTGGAATACGTCTATACTGAGCGTAGGCAAAGGGTTTTTAAAACGCTCTATAACTGTCTATAAAAGGCTGTTTCAACTGCTGCCACCGCTAATCAACTATCCCTCACTTGTTAATCATATGCGTAATAGGAGTACTTTTTTCTTAATCCTCGCCGGATGGCTCTGGTATTCCAGTAGCTAT
>Ga0209652_1000976_pt1 | contig 23890 bp, 14 predicted proteins | sample SaaInl74LU_5_DNA_FD_184641 | JGI IMG/M metagenome (GOLD analysis project Ga0209652, IMG submission 184641) | Marine microbial communities from expanding oxygen minimum zones in the Saanich Inlet - ESP_74LU_5_DNA (SPAdes) (version 2) | ecosystem: Environmental > Aquatic > Marine > Intertidal zone... | reverse complement strand
TCCTGTTTGTTGCTTCTCTGGTAATCTACGAACCAACTTTGCGAGAGATCTGTATGTGTTGATGACTATTGTGGACTGGTTGCTCATGATGAAATAATAACCACGTTGATGCCAAGTAGATGACTATTTGTTTATTTGTTCTTGGGTAAGTAGTCGACGCAAAAGCTGCTGTACTGCTGTTTTGTCATGGTGGTGGATTTCTGGATTTCGGATCCTGCATGGTAAAGGGGGCCGCCCGCAATCCCGAAACACTTACTGCTTACTATTCACGATGTTCCGATCAATTCCTCAGATTCACGAATCTTTGACGTACAGGCGGAATCAGCCACGTGGAGAAAGCTAGCAAACTGCCATGGTTGCCTCGGCCATCCAATCCAATCAAGAAGCAAGGCAAGCGGCCCCGCCAAGCAACTCCATCATCAGCGTTTTTCCTTCTGTGTTACAACATACACGTCAATTCTGTACTATCATCTTTGTTGTATTTAAATAGAAAACAGTCAAGATGGTGCGTTATATTTATGCTGGGATGACTTATCATCTATATCATTAGTGGAGGAAGAGACGAGATGGCGACCTCTGCTTCATCTTCGCGGATATGGAGGGCAGCGTTCGGAATTTCAACGCACCTACCTCGGATAAAAAAGAAGCAGAGGGACATCGAATCTTAGCTCCAATGCTATGCCAATTGTGCATATCAATATCAAATGGCCATGAACAAACAAAAAATCTAATGATGTATTCTCTCTTCTTTATGTACAGGTTAACTTTACAACAGATCAAATGAGGGCCATCATGGACCTGAAGCACAACATCAGGTCCATGTCTGTGATTGCTCACGTCGATCACGGAAAGACCACCCTTACCGACTCTCTTGTCCAAAAGGCTGGAATTATCTCCTCTAAGGCTGCTGGTGGAGCTCGTTACACCGATACCCGTAAAGACGAGGCCGAGCGTGGTATTACCATTAAGTCTACCGGAATTTCTATGTTTTTTGAGTACGATCTTAAGGCAGGAGATCTTGTTATGTCTTCTGAGGAAGAAGCTGAGGCAAAGGCCGCCAGTGAGAGCGCCATGGAGGCCGACTCAAATGTTAAGATTACTGAGAACTCATATCTCATCAACCTTATCGACTCTCCCGGTCACGTTGATTTCTCCTCTGAGGTAACTGCCGCCCTTCGTGTGACTGATGGTGCTCTCGTTGTTGTCGATACCATTGATGGAGTGTGTGTTCAGACCGAGACTGTGCTTCGTCAGGCTATTGCCGAGCGTGTCCGTCCCGTTCTCATGGTTAACAAGGTTGATCGTGCTCTTCTTGAGCTTCAACTTCCTGCCGAGGAGCTCTACCAGGCTTTCTGCCGTTCCATTGAGTCTGTTAACGTGATTGTTGCCATGTACAACGACGAGGCTCTTGGAGACTGTCAGGTTGACCCCACCAAGGGAACTGTTGCCTTCGGATCTGGTCTTCACCAATGGGCCTTCACCTTGAAGCGTTTTGCCAAGACCTACGGAGCTAAGTTCAATGTTCCTGAGGAGAAGATGATGGCCAAGCTTTGGGGAGACTGGTACTTCGATGCCGGCCGTAAGGTGTGGACTTCTCAGAACAAGGATGGAAGTCTCGAGCGTGCCTTCTGTCAGTTCATTGCCACCCCTCTTACCACTCTTTTTGAGGCCATCATGGCTGAGAAGCACAAGAAGGTAGAGAAGATGCTGAAGGCCATCGGTGTTGAGCTCAAGACTGACGAGAAGGAACTTGTTGGAAAGCAGCTTCTCAAGCGTGTTATGCAAAAGTGGCTTCCTGCTGGAGACACTGTTTTGGAGATGATTGTGCTTCACCTTCCTTCCCCTGCTAAGGCCCAAAAGTACCGTGTCGATACCCTCTACAACGGACCTCTTGATGATGCCACCGCTACCGCCATCAGGAACTGTGACACCAGTGACGGTGCTCCTCTTTGTATGTACATTTCTAAGATGGTTCCCACTTCCGATAAGGGACGTTTCTACGGTTTCGGACGTGTGTTCTCCGGAAAGATTGCCACTGGCCAGAAGGTTCGCATTTTGGGACCTAACTACGTCCATGGCAAGAAGACTGAGCTTTGGGTTAAGAACATCCAACGTACTGTAATCATGATGGGTCGTTACACTGAGCAGGTTCCTGATGTTCCCGCTGGTAACACTTGCGCCTTGGTTGGAGTTGATCAATACCTCCTCAAATCCGGTACCATCGTCACTGCCGAAGATGCCCACACAATTAAGTCAATGAAGTTCTCCGTATCTCCTGTTGTGCGTTGTGCCGTTGAGCCAAAGAACTCCGCCGATCTTCCCAAGCTTGTTGAGGGAATGAAGCGTCTCGCTAAGTCCGATCCAATGGTTTTGTGTTACACCGACGAGTCTGGAGAGCACATTATTGCTGCTTCCGGTGAATTGCACTTGGAGATTTGCTTGCAAGATCTTCAGCAAGACTTCATGGGAACTGAGGTCAAGGTCTCTGATCCCGTTGTTTCCTTCCGTGAGACATGTACCGGAAAGTCCGACCAAACTTGTCTTGCCAAGTCTGCTAACAAGCACAACCGTCTTTTCGTTGAGGCTGATACCATTGGTGCCGAGCTCAGTAACGCTATTGATGATGGTGATATCTACCCTGGTGCTGATGCTAAGCTCCAAGGCCGTAAGCTCGCTGATGAGTTCGGCTGGGATGTTTCTGAGGCCCGTAAGATCTGGGCTTTCGGACCCGAGGGAACTGGACCTAACCTTTTCGTTGATACCACAAAGGGAGTCAACTACTTGCTTGAAATTAAGGAGTCTGTCGTTGGAGGTTTCGCCTGGGCTTCCCAAAACGGACCTTTGGCTGAGGAAGCTATGCGTGGTTGCCGTTTCAACCTCATGGATGTCGTCCTTCATGCTGATGCTATCCACCGTGGTATGGGACAAATCATGCCTACCTCCCGTCGTGTGTGCTTTGCTTCATTGTTGACTGCCGAGCCCGGTCTTCTTGAGCCCGTTTACTTGTGTAACATCTCTGTACCACAAGATGCTATGGGTAACGTATACGGAGTCCTCACTCAACGTCGTGGACACGTCTTCTCTGAGGAACAAAGGCCAGGAACTCCTCAAATGACTCTTTTGGCTTACCTTCCTGTTATGGAATCTTTCGGTTTCACTGCCGATCTTCGTTCAAATACCGGAGGAAAGGCCTTCCCACAGTGCTCGTTTGATCACTGGGAGAGCATGAGTGGAACAGTTTATGGAGGAGGAAAGGTTGCAGAGACAGTTTTGGCCGTGCGTAAGCGTAAGGGTCTTAAGGCCGAAATTCCTGAAATCAGCCAGTACCTCGACAAGCTATAAATTGGCCCTGTAGTGTTGTATAGTGGACACAGAAATAGCAATGAAGTAATAAAGAATTGAACGTTTGACAGATACTTTTTATTGGCCTCTATTTGTAATAGCAATCCTTTTTATTGAACCGAGGCATGCTTTTCTAGCCTTAATTTGTAGTAGCAATCCTTTCATTAATAACGAGGCATGCTAGGATCTACTTCCTTTTGCCACCGCATTATCCCTCCGTCCAAGTTGTACAAGCGCTTAGGATCGACACCAAGCTCAACTAGCTGAGCGCATGCCTTCTTCCCTCTCACACCAGCCTTGCAATATACCAAAACCTCACCATCTTTAGGAATGTGGTGTGGGCGTACTGTTCTATGAGGTACAACCACGTCAGTAAACGGAAGAGCCACTATGTCGTTTTCAGTTTGTAGTCGAACATCAAGTACCCAGGGCGACCATCCGCTGGAAAGTTTACCGAGACATTCATCTGGAGTGATTGTATGGTAGTCAATTGTTGTAGACGAATCGTCGGCTAATGCTTCATCCATTGTTCTTCCATTAGAGGGAGCATTGACTACAGCTGGCTTTGGTGCGATAGCCTTTGGACCAGCACAAAATCCTTGATAATCAATCAACTCGGACGGTTGCTCTCTGTCTGGTAATTTCGTAACACCAATCTCACTGAACTTCATAGCTAATGCATCAAATACCAGCACTCTTCCATTCAAGAGTCCTTTATCCTTTCCTAGTATGATTTTGAGCGCTTCTGTCGCCTGCAAACATCCCATTGTCCCAGGTAACACTCCCAATACCCCACCTTCAGCACAGCTTGGGACATCACCCGGTGGAGGTGGAGTTGGTAACAAATCACGATAATTTGGACCTCCATTGTAATTAAACGTAGATAGCTGGCCTTCAAATGCAAGGATAGCCGAGTACACCCACGGAATTCCCAATATATCACATGCATCATTGATTAAATACTTGGTTGGAAAGTTATCACTACCATCCAAGACGACATCCCAAGATTTTGTTTCGGAGAATCCTTCACCCAGAATCCTCATGGCTGTTTCGGATGTGAATTCTTCCTTGTATAATCTCACATTGACGAATGGATTAATGTCCTCTATGCGGCGTTGTGCAGACTCACATTTCGACACATCAATTGTCGATGTGCCGTGGATTATCTGCCGTTGTAAATTGGACTCGTCTACTGTATCAGCATCTACAATACCAATGTGACCTACTCCAGCAGCCGCTAGATACAAAAGAGCTGGAGATCCTAGCCCTCCTGCTCCTATGACGAGAATACTGGCATTTTTGAGAGTTTTCTGACCAGCAACACCGACATCTCCTAGAACCAAGTGACGGGAGTATCTGGATATTTCAGCGTTACTAAGTTCTTCTTCTATTGCATGCAAGTGATGTTTGGATTGTCGTGTGGATCGGTGATGGCTTGCTTGATGAGTAGCAATTTGTCTTGCAGCGCTGGGCGGCGTGGCAATGAGTGATGAAGAAGAAGAAGGGCAGAAGGCACTACTAAGCCCTGGCAGCACTGCCAGTGCTTTCACATACCAAGCGAGTGACCTCACCATGATGGTTTTGACCAATAGCAGTCACTGAAGATGATGAGAAGTGGGGGATGATGGAAGCGAGCAATCAGCGAAAGATATCAGACACGTAGGCGGTGACCCATCTAATACCTTCATTCATTCCAGCCAAGCCAAGCCAAGCCCAGTTCAATAGTTGTAGTTGTACTCTTTATCACTTAGTAATAAATTATCAATCATCAGCAGTAAATCCCATGGGAGCAGACCATATCCATTTATTCGCAGCCCATTTAATGTCATCCTCTCCAATGACAGGACAAGCTCCGTGCAGAGAAAGTGGATCCATTTGCCCTCTATCATCCAAGCTGTAAAAGATGATCACCTTGCCTTTCTGTGGCTTCACTTTCAACCCTTGCCTGCAATCCGAATGTACGTATCCTCGTGGAAGAGGCTTGTTGCGATACTGAGGAAATATCGTCTCCCCACCCTCCTTTACTGTGGTAAGGTACCAAAACACTGTGGCAAATCTATTCCTCTTTCCACCTTGAATTAAGTTCATTGTATTTGGGTCGGATTGATAATCTCTCGGATCAAAATAGTCATGATGTGAATCATACTTTTCAGTTGTACCATATCTCAACACTTGAAGTACCTCTTGATGTCCTTTGGGTACCCGCGATAAGGAAGCGGTGCGATGATCAATCGCCGTCAAGATTGGGTCACGATTCGAGTATAGGAATGCCGATTGAGATGTCCTCCAGTTGGATGCTGCCTTGCCCTTGTCGTTATCCTTGAGTGATACACCGGAGTATTGCATACTTGGTTCAGCCTTTGTGGCAATGTGGTCACACTCTTGGTCCGTTAAGAAACCCTTGATAGACACAACCAGCGGAGTCATTGATAAAGTTTCAATAGTAATATTGCGCTTCTCCGCAGTAGAAACATCAAAGTCCAAAGTAGGCGATAGTTCAATATTCCGTTGAAATCCCTCACGTACACCAGGCCACCTCCAATTCCCACCCTGAAACACCAATACCATCCCTGACGATGACAATTCTTGTAATATTTGTGTATTGGATTTCATACCACTGTTGTGTTCATTATCATCATCACCACTGCTTTCACCTCTAGTCACGATATCATTCTCACCAACAATTCGTTGGCCCAATGAAGTAAAAATCGCCCATGGTTGCTGCCGCGGTCCCTCTGGCAGTAATCCCAATTCATTCACCAAAAGTTGTTTCACTTGATGCCAATCTATGGATCCAACACCAGTTCCTCTGGCTGTGATTTTTTTACGTTGATATAATTTCGGTCGAATGGCGTTTTGAAACAAGGCGAATCTCAGGGTGTTGGTGTTATCTGCATCGAAATTGAGTAGTGATTCAATGCATACGATGTGAAGCCCGGGGACGGGAGTGTCGTGTATGTAATTGGCGAGATTGGACGATGTGCATGGTGTGTGTGGTGGCTGCTGCAACTTATTGTTTGATGATGAGGATTGTGCCGTTACGTCTGCAGTTGATAATGATGATGAAGACGACGACAAGTCCAGCTGTGTTGCAACATGACGGACTGTGTGAAGGGAGGGTGGAGAGAGTACTCCTAATGCAAAGAAGGCAATGACAGCCACGAAGATGCTCAATCCATTACTTTTTTGTGGTGTCGACGACGCTGATGTAGGCGACAACTTTTTCGACGATCCATTCGTCTTGGCGGCCCCCTCCTTCTTTGGTGGCATGTTAGATGTTAGCAGCAGGGACGAGACTATTGCTGGGCTGGGCCTGCCTGGTTGGCTGCGTAGTAGGAAATGTAGGCTGGTCTGGTTTATGGTTGCTCGTTTGAAGATATTTCTTTCCAATGTTAGCGATGATATGAGCGATTGAATGAGCGATGATTCAAAATCTCACAGTAAAATAAATATAGTGAGATTTTGAATCATCGCTCATTTAATCGCTGATTCTCATTCATCGCTAAATGTTGATTGCGAACTCCGTCGACAGGAGGAGCCAGGAGCCAACAGCGGCCAACAGCCAACGCAGTTGATGATCATAATAATAATATTATGTATAAGATCGCCAGGCGAGGCAAGCAATACAAAGATGATGACCTCCGACAAGCCAGAATTCTGCAGACTCGAGCGCCCCATAGAAATATACGAAAACCAACGTCTCTGGATTGGACGTGGCTTCTCCAAAACAGGACTACTACCCACCGAACGGGGGCCCTATTCCACACAGGATGGGTCACTCAGTTGGAAGTCGATGAGGGAGGCAAGTTTGGCCTTGTTGAGGGGAGATGTGGCATCATCGACTTTGGATAATAATAAGGAATTATGGAATATCAATGGTAAACCTGCGGCTGCTGATGTAGATGGAAGGAAAGTTACCCGTCGAGGATGGTCGTTTCATGAAGATAACAATGGTAATGATCATGAGTCTACAACTATTGAACAAGAAGATGATTTTGAATGCAGCAATACAGAAGACAACAATGGCGACAATACAAGTGATGCTCTAAGTGATGACTACTGTGGATTTACACCATGCAAAGGTGCACAAGATGGACCAACTGATGAAGACGGATGGCAATATTTCCCTGACTTTAAGGAACAATCCTTGTTGTACCCAAATAGAAAGAGAGGATTACTCGATTTCGTGCGACGTAGAAAGCTGCGTAGGATAGCAATGTTCCGACCTGATCACTTTCTTCCCAGAGATGTGTACAATAAATGTGACTTTTGCGATTCCAAAGCAGTGCAAGTACTTGCGGAAGCCATGCTGGATGCTCTCTCTCTTGCTTCCCTCTTTGCATATGGACCGGCAAATCCAGAGAAAGTTACTGATGCGCAAGTGATTCCGCTCAAAGCGAAATTGATTGACACGCTTCAAATCGGGATGAATTGGCGCAGTGATTCGAAAAAGGACAGTAAGATAAGCATTGATGATGTCAAAGAAAGATTGTGCACTTTTGCTGAAAAGTGTGTTGGCAAACCAGGTCCAATTATGCACCTCCTTAATCCGGACATGGACCAAAACATCCAGGCGATACAACCGCTTCGTAAAAAGGCGATTACAAAATACTTCACTGACGAGGAACGCGAGTCACTGGCGCGTCTATTGATCAAGGATATAGATAGGGATGCATATCAGCTCCATTGCGAGAACGAGACTTGTGCCAGCTCACTACACGCAAGTTCCAATCACGGAAACAAAGAGGATGACTTGATAACTTGTCAATTTCAGTTTGTGCCTTGTCCGAATTACAAGTGCACTGTACAAATATCGAAGAAGTATGCGAAAGAACACGATGACGAATGTGGATACAAAGTCCTACCATGTCCAAGCGGATGTGGAATGGAAGTTGCACGAAATAACATGCACGTCCACGTAACAACACGCTGCAGTCTGAGACAAGCGGAGTGTCCTTTATCACTTGTTGGATGTACTGCTATTGTTCAAGCCGCAGATGTTACCAAACACCTGAATCAACATGCCGACACACACTTTATGCTGTTATCCACACGAATGATGGAATATCAACAACTCTTCAAACAGTTTGATACCAAGATTAAAATGCTAGAGGAGAAGAATGCCAAGCTGGAGCGTGAGTTGGCACGTACTACTGCGTTGTTATCGACAAAGAATGAATCTAATGCTATTTCGAACGACTTGAAAAAAGTAACGAAGCGGCTCAATGCGTTGGAAGGTTCTTGTCGAACCGAGTTTAAGAAGGTCGAGTATGATAGGAGATCACATAAGAAGTAGAAAACTGTGTAATGTTAGTGCTATACTTGTCAAGCACTGTTTGAGGCTTCTATGCAACTGTATCTGCTGCATGCCGTGCGTCTTCTCTACCCCTTCTGCTTTGATGCCAAACGAACGATTGTGTCCCATAGTGTCCTGCCTACCTTCCCTGTCCGCTACCTGTCCCATTCTTATCTCACACTCCTATTTTTTCAATTTTCAATTCAATCGATCACCCGCCACAAGCAATAATGGCATCGTCAAAACCAGCTGATGCCAATCTTGCCCCGCTGTTGAGATACTTTGTAGGGATAGATTTAATTGTAGAAACCAAGCACGGTCGATCTTTCAAAGGAGCTCTAATATCGGCTGATCAGTACATGAATCTGGTTCTAAAACGTGTTGACAAAAATAAACAGCAGGGAGCAACCACAACCACAGCCACAGCGATCACAGACGGCCAAGAAGTCTTTGATTGGGTACACATTCGTGGACCAACAATCCGATATATTGTCTTCGGTGCCAACATAGACCTAGCGGGAGTGATCAAGGCCGGAAAGGACAGGGAACGTGCCGCTAGTGACAAGTACAGAAGAGGCATCCGCAAGGCGCCCAAGTGATTTTATTATATGCGTCTTACGTGGGCATTGCTTTCACTCTGCTCATCGGCACATAGTAAGCATTTTTCTCGCCCATTATCATTTGTGAGCCGAGGAAATATTTACAGCTTCATGCAAACCACACAACACAAGCGTTCTCGTGGAGGTGAGATCAGCCATCAAACCATCAAGAGAAGAATGACAAACACAAGTCAAGATGGAAGAGATCACAACAACTCTGGGTATCAGCAACAATCTCCATATGAGCTAAAGCTCGGAAAGTCGATCCGCATCTGTCCGAAATGCCAAGGCGAATCCAAAGTCCGTGCTAATTTATCAAAAAAAGCAAGAGCAAAAAGGAAAGAGAAGATGCAACAAACAGGCAATACAGATACTCAGTCTCCCACGAAGCCTTGCAATGAGTGCGATGCATCTGGCCTGATAACAATTAATCCCAACAGTGATGATGACGCGTACAAAGAAAGTAATGTTGCATCATCTGAGGATCTTCCTGGTTTATTTGTTTGTATCGTTGGTGGTGGCATCGGTGGCGTTGCGTTGGCAGCTGCTTTGCAGCACAGAAATATACCCTGCAAGATTTACGAACGAGATACATCATTTGAGGAACGCAAGCAGGGATATGGCCTCACAATGCAACAAGGTGCAAGAGCTCTTAGAGCACTAGGCTTCTTTTCCTTGATTGATGACGACGACAAAGATGAAAGTGATCAAATCGCCAATGCACCTGAAAAAGAGCAAGGCGTCAATCCTACTAGATTTGGCATTCACTCAACTCGACACGTTGTACACAAGCCAGATGGCACCGTCGTGGGAGAGTGGGGCATGAAAGTCTGGGGTGGGAGATTTGAGAAGAACGGGAAGAAGCACGCCAAACGTCAAAATGCTCACATCTCGCGACAAAATCTTCGCTCACTATTGATGGAGATGCTACAACCAGATACAATTCAGTGGGGCCATAAATTTGTTGGATACAGCAGAGCTGATGAAGATGGTCGGTCAGAAGATGACGAAAGCAATAGTTGCAATACACTGAAATTGAAGTTCAGACGAAGAGGATTGAATGGAGCTCACGAAGACGACCAAGAAGTCACAACAAATGCCACGATTCTTGTTGGGTGCGATGGCCTGCGAAGTGCTGTAAGAGCACAGAAACTTGGTAATGATATTGCTCCTCTTCGCTATTTGGATTGCATAGTCATCTTGGGCATTTCTCAATCACCACTGAACACTCATTTGACGGACGGCGAGACGGTCTTTCAAACAGCAGACGGGGTCACTAGACTTTATGCCATGCCATTCGCAAAAGCTGGCGAGGAAGCATCTGTTCTGGGCGACTGTGTTGATAATGACAGAGAGTCAAGCGGCCTTAGTATGTGGCAGCTTTCGTTTCCAATGGATGAGTCTGATGCAAAGAAACTAAGTTCACTTGGCCCAGCAGCGTTGAAGGAAGAAGCATTGAAACGCTGTTCTTCGTGGCACGACCCAATACCAGAGCTTTTGAACAGCACACCACAAGATCTCATCACTGGATACCCTTGCTATGACCGAGACCTTGTCGATCAAGACTGTCTTCGTCAGGGGTGCGACAATGCAGACTCTGCTGCTGAGTATGTGACAATTCTTGGCGACGCTGCTCATCCCATGAGCCCTTTCAAAGGGCAAGGTGCTAATCAGGCGTTGCTTGATGCAGTGCTGCTTGCAAGAAAGGTTCACAGCGTGGTTCAAAACAAAACGAAGAAGAAGCATGAGAGTCAACCCCTTCATGAACGTATACCAAAAGCTCTTGGCGAATTCGAAGATGAAATGGTACAAAGATCTTCTGTGAAAGTGAAGAAATCAGCCGAGGCTGCAAAATTTCTACATTCCGAGGTAGCCATCAGCGAAGGTAACGTGACACGTGGTGCAGCTGCAGCTAAGTAGATAGTGAAGTTAAGGAGCGATGTTTTTTACTAAGAGTACCTTCATCTTTAAGGAAGTGAAGAACACAAAAGTGAAGACAGCGAGGGTTTGTTGGCTAGATTTAGAAACTAAGAACTATATATGACCATGGCAACAGTCGCAGTGCAGCTAAGAATGATTCATGTCCTGCAAAAGGTCCAACCTTGCTCGTGCAAGGTCGTTGCCTGTGCAAGATGTAATCTTGCTCGTATCTGCCCATCATAGTATATTGTACCTGGTCACTTTGGGGGCAACTTTCTACCGTGTCACACCTTTTCTCATCTCTTACTTGGTCACACTCAAAAATCAAAAGTCACCTCACAAAACCGCTTCCTCCTCATTCCTCAGGTGCATCAGTGCGCCGTGGTGATAGAAGAATTTACTGCGGTATTGGGGCCGATCTTTAATTCATTGTCAGCAATAGAAGTGAAGGAAGTGTATGTGTTTGAGCAAGGGACCAGTAGAGGAAGCACGTTAGTTAAGCATAACACGTGCACTAAAGTTTGTCGAGATTCAATTCATAATTCGCAAGAATAATCCAATTAGAATTTCGCCATGAGCACCAACAATAACAACAAAAGTATTACAATGGATATGGCGGATGAGCCTCCTCCTCCACCGCCGCCCAAAAGCCCAGTATTCTCTACGCCAATGGCAATGGGGAGATCAGCTGAAAGCGGTAATTCAACGGGTACAGATACCACGGCCACGACAGGACATTTCACAACAAATCCACCCCCACCGCCGAGTGTACAATCCAGCCCATTGCTCTCTCCACCCCTCCTCCTCGTGGAAATCGAAGAGGGCACTCCAGCAGCAGAGGCACTCCGCGCCAATCGAAATGTTCGCGTCTCCAAAGTCCTCAAGGTGGCCCGCTCTACGAAATTACAGGCGGGTGTTCGTGTCTTAAAATCTGCGGCACGAAGGGGAAGTGGTCTCCCTGGTCATGCGGGAGATAGAAGGGGAGCACCGGCGTTTGTTTCACCGCGAGATTTGGCGGCGAGTGGTGGTGGTGTGGATGGGGAGTATAATAATAATGGGGTAGGGGATGATTCTTTGGCTTTGAATGCAGCTGGGCTGCCTCCCCCGACAATACCAGAAGTGGATGATGAGGGCGATTCCGATGCTGGTAGTCGCATGAAGGTTCTGAAAGTATCTTCAAAATCAAATATGTTAGCAGCAGCAGCAGCAGCTTCACCTGTTTCAGAAGCCTCAGTGGGAGGAGGGAGGGATCGGGGGGATTCGTTCGCATCAGAAAATTCACCTTCGTTAGAACTGGATTCGGGGAATAATAGTGAAGGTGAAGGTGATGCCGATGTGGCAGTATCCGCTGCGTCACCGACACCACAGCAGCAGCATCAGCCAAGTTATATGGTCCATTCATTACTTCTTGCCAATTCTACGAATAACAATCAAACTACGCACGCAGCACTTCCAGCTGCCGTGGCAGCGGCGTGTCGTGCGGGGGAGGAGTTGGAACGGAGGCGAGGCACAATAGCATCAGATCAGCATTCCCATCGACGTGTGGTTAGCCATGGTGGGGAACAACCAACAACATCACCAGCAGTAACGCCAAGGTGGTCATTATTCAAGTCCTACAAGGGATTATCCCCAACAGCTTCTGATGATAATAGATCCAGAGACTCGATTGCTGACCAGCAACAGGTCAATGCGATTAACAATGAGCAGAGAATGCGCAGAAGATCATCGATGAGTAATATAGAAACTCGCCCCACCACAATCTTTCGAAGAAATTCATCATTTCGAATGCCCTCTGAAATATCAGTTGCCGACACTGAAAAGCACGCCAACCTTACCGATGATCACTCGCATGACTTTGAGGATTTGAGTGATGATGAAATGTTAACTGCGGAGACTCTCGATAAGAAGAAAACGTCACTCCTTGGTGATGACGACGAAGGAGATGTATTAGTGAAGAAGACGCATGTTGATCCTATCGTCATCAAACTCCCTGATCAATTCAATGAGGAAGACTCTAATGCGCAGAAAGGGCAACAGGAGGAAACAGATGACGAGAAGGCCCGTCAAGCGGAAATTACAGCATCCAAGAAGAAGAAAATGCTATCAAAACGGTTCCTAACTTCTTTGTCAAAAGAGGACAATGACGCGTTTCACTTTCACGGACCGAATTCGGTCCGCAAATGGGTGAACCGTCGTAGGACGAAAGAGTCAGCTGACAAAATACGGTCATATGTCAAAGGAAAAGTCATTGACGGAAAGCATGAATTGTACGCAATGTCCATTGCTGTTATGTATGGAATGAGGACGTCGATAGGACGAACGAATATGGATATGAGCGAGACTGCTCACAATAAGTTACAATGGCTTGACAATGATGACTTGATGGCAGTCGTAAAGTACGTCTTCCCTCCACGAGGTGGTACCATCACACCCCCACATCCATTGAGTCACACATTCAAATTCAAAGACTATTCTCCTCTTGGTTTTGCATACCTACGAAGGATGTTTGGTGTAAATGAATATGACTTTATATGTTCGGTTTGTGGAAATGCCAATTACATTGAATTCCAATCGAATGCCAAGAGTGGTCAGTTTTTCTTCTACTCCAAGGATGGGAAATACATGATCAAAACCATGACGAATGCAGAGAGCAAATTTTTACGAAGGATTTTACCGCACTACTTCCGCCATTGCTCCCAGAATCCGAATACCTTGGTGACGAAATTTTTGGGTATGTATCGTGTCAAGCTTTACCATCTACGACGTAATGTGAAATTTGTCGTGATGAAATCAGTCTACGACACAGATAAACATCTCGACCAACTGTTTGATGTGAAAGGTTCATCTAAGGGGAGAGATGCCAGGCCTGGAGAGGCTGTAAAGAAAGATAATGACGTACGGCGTGCACTCCCCGATGGCGCCTTTGTTTTGGAGCCTGGTTTGCGAGACAAGTTGAGAATTCAAGTACAGAGAGATTGTGAATGGCTCAAGTCGATGAAAATCATGGACTATTCCATGTTGATTGGTGTCCACAATATTGCAGCCAACAGGTCGCAGAGGAGGCCAATGAGAGTCAGGAGTAATAAAGTCGCAACTGATCAAGACAGCGTCATTTCCACTTCATCTGCTAAATCTGGAAGTCAACACTCAATACAATCAGTGCGTAACTTTCCGAATGATGACGCTGACGACATTTCCAATTCATCCGTTGATGCATCGCATGCGGCAACACTCGAACATTATCTCGACGATGACGATGATGACAGCTACCTAAAAGGCTCCACCATTCGCAAACAAGGGAAGAAACGCGACTCAGCGCCTCTGATGGATGACGGTAGCTGTAGTACTTTGCGTTTGGTACAAAGTGTCGAAGGTGAAGACGAGTCTACAGTAAAAGACAAATTGAAAGCAGAGGCGGTTGTGGAGCAGGCGATTCAAGACATGTATTGGCCATTTCACCGCTACTATGACATTCAAGGACGCCGGCGTGTCAATCCAATCCGAAAATCCCTGGTCACTGATAACAGAAAGAAAGGACCAGGACCAAACCGCCAACCTGGAACAACCCTGGATGCACCCATTGCTCTTCTATCGTCAATCAACGAAACTAACGTTGAATCAGTGCTTGACAACGGTGGAAGAGTCAAACTACCGGATTTTGAACAACCTCTGTCATTCAGGAAGGATGGAGGCTTCATGATGGACTTGACTGGCATGCAACAGCCACTTCAGTTGAGTGTTCCAGGCGCTCCTGAAATGGTGGATTATTGCGACGGTAAAATATTTTACATGGGAATCATTGACATTCTCCAGCAGTTCAACATTCGTAAACGAGTTGAAGCAAAATATCGCAGAATAGGAACGACGGGTTGGGAAGCAGCCAGCTGTGTGCATCCCTCTCTCTACGCAGAACGGTTTGTTCGCTTCTACGACGAATACACTGAGGGGATCAATCTTCGTGAGAATGAAAGTGAGACACCAGATGGGAATGAATCATCTACGTCCGAAAGAGATGACGATGATGCGGAGGGTCAAGAGGAAAGCAAAGAGGCTGAAACCTCCGATGGCATCAAAGATAAAGCTGAATGATTACTGCAAGACACATCACTATGATAAGTTGGAGTAATAAACCCAATTTGTTACACTTCCTTTTCAAGCTCTTTTTTGTAGCAATGCTGTTAAATCTTCATTCCTTTACTTTTTGCGTTGCATCATAATGCAAAGCGTAAGCAATTATATGGTAGAAGAACGAAAGGCACAAAGCATTGGTATGGTGAGACATGCGCATGCTCCCCCAATCGATCTACATACACTCTTGACTCTGTACATCGTCGCCACTTCTAGCTATTTATTTCTCTGTACTATCGCCTAATACCACAGATTCATAGTCCACAGCCATCGGTGTTTCTGCCAGAACCGGCAACATACATTCCTTCTTCACTTGAGCATGTAGAGGGTGGTCTTGGTATACTCGGAGAGCTTCAAGTGCAAGTGCAGAGGAGAAGATAGTGCTTGAGCAAAGAAAATACTTTTCGTCAAGAAGTTAAAAGTTAATGCATTGAAGAAAAGTTACCTTCCTTGGACTGTAGTCGACACGACAGCGTGTGCGTATGTCCATTACGTCGATCAGGCATCCACTCCTCTGCAAAGGTGGAACCAACCGTGATGGAGATCACCCCAGGTATGGTTCTGAGTGACTGGGCGCCTTCGATGAGCTTCTTGATATCTTCATCGGAAGCCTCAGGTTTCACTTTTAGTAGCACGATGTGCTCAATAACAGTTGACATGCTGGTATATGAGAAACTTTGATAAATATGGGATGATAGAATATATAATAGTAGAACAGAAATTATCCAGGATTGGTAAGGGGATAGAAAGCGCAAGAGCCTCGCTCGCCAGAGCAACATTGATTGGATTGCAGCAATGCACCAAAAAGTGACAACAAAAACAACTCCCGAAGATACAAAAGGAAAAGAGAGAAGGGTTCTGTTTCTGCCACCTTAGCTGCAGCAAGCTAGAGCAGGGGCAAGTCCTTGATCTAACAATCTCCATGTCGATGATAAATATACAGGTCGTACCACACCTATTTCAACAGCGCTAATTAATTTACATAAGTCTCTTCATTCCTCTGTGACACTCGTCTGAAACAGCTTGCCTTGCGCTTTAAACAGTTCTCGAGCGTATTCATAAAGCCTAATATCAAATGAGTTCTGCTCATACAGCCTGTTCCAAGCCTCACTACCTTCGAGGACTTGCTCATGACGATTCTTGCCTGGCCAATCCCAATACCATAGTTTCTCTTGACAATCATATCTTCTCTGGGACTTCTCGGCCTTCACATCAAACAACATCTCCAGCCGCCGCATCGACTCAGCCTTCTCTTGAAGCAACCCAATGATGCACTTAGTGCGAAGAACTTCCTTGGCAATAGCTTCATGCTCGGGTGTCAATTCTCCCGAAAGAGAATTCGATAAAAACCGAGTCATCCAATTGTTCTCCACCAGACTCGATCGCGAGTATTGCTCAACAGTAGACAACGTCACCATCTGCTCTGCATATGCCTTGTTACTCTTCAAGTTGTAGAATAACGACACAGCACGCTCAATTGGATGTCGGAACATTGCAATCATGTATCCTTTATGATCAGGATCAAAGATTCCTGCTCCTTCGAATAGATAACTTGAGCTCACCATATCTACTTTGTTCCACCCTCCCACTCCCAACTCCTTGGCATGAGCAATACCATTTGGATTGCTCATATCCACATTGACATATTTCATCCCATTCCCCTCCACCACTTGAAGGGAATCTCCACCAACATCACCCTTGCCAGCTTCAGATGCCATTGTCAATCCCAAGCAATGAGAAGCGATCCTTCTGATTGACGTCGATCCACAACGTGGTATTGTCCACAAGTAGAGTTTGTTCTTCTCGGGATCGTAAGGTTCTTCAAAGACATTGGCAAGTCCTGAAAGTTGCCATGGGACTTCGATATTCTCATTGAATAAAACAACTGGTGTGTCTTCAATGTTGGAAACATCTGTTTCGGATGTTGGCACATGCAACAGTGTTTCTCTGTGTTCTAAATCGAATGCTTCCTCTGACGCATCTGCCTCATTACTTATTGACGAAGATGACGACAGAATTGCTCGGTTGGACCAATAGTCATTAAAGCCTTGATATCCACCAATAGAACATACCAGCAAGAAGAAGGCAAGTGCCACTTTTGGTGCCCGGTGCGGATCACGAATGAGGTGATGACCACTCTTTCGTTGTTTCACGCTAAATCCTAGTAGCAGTTCTGTGTCATCTCCAGCCTCTTCTTCTGTCAGCGGTAATGAATCGATCGTTCTTTTTACTACTTTCCGCCGTGGGCGTTTCAAGGTGGCTGCTCTGGCTTTATTCACTCGAGGCATAATGGCAGATTCGGCCGAAGATGACTTCTTTGGCCAATGCTGCTGCTGCTGCTCCTCCTGCTGCTGCACATAGTCGTCATGACTACTCTCTAATTGAACCTCGCTCAACATGGTTGCTTGTTATATCAGCTTTCTATGGGCCCCACTGTAGTGATTCACTATGAGCACACCGCCGTCAACACCGCGGTTGTTTGTTTGTTGTTTGCGTTTGTTTGTTCTCGAGATGTGTGTACCTGGAGACCACATCTTGCGGACAATGACTCAAATGTCCCGATAATTTCAGGACATAAATCCGGACATTTCTTGCCCGGTCAACGCTTTGCTTTTGATTTTTTGCACTCGCTCTAGCTTTTCTTTGACTCTTAAATCATCTGACTCTCTCTATCTAGAACTTCTATCATCACCATACCTGTTGATAATATATCCGTGCACCATGGTCGCCGCATTCACACACAGCACGGGCATAACAGGCTTGCGTCGGAGCAGCTCCTCCAAGCTTTTCTTGTCATCATATCCTCAAGATTCAAATTTGAATTCATTCCTCACATCAGTGACGGTGTTCGATGGATCCGATCTCACAGATACAGTCGTGAGGTCAAACACCTTCTGGTCGACACTATCATCCAAACTACCATATTTTATAGCTGCAGAACTCTTGGCTACTGTTACATTTCTGGCAATTGCATCTGTTGTGGCATCACAGGGTCAATTCTTAATCGACAAAGTCTCGTCAGATGCACAAAAATCAAAACAATTCAAACGATTGGACGATGTATCACCACCGGTGCAATTAGATTTCACGAAACTACTTCTGTGCATAGTTATCGATATTTTGGGCTCCGCAAATGAGGCAATACCTCTTGTTGGAGAATTAGTAGATGTTGTTTACGCACCTATTGCAGCTCTTCTGCTGCGACAGCTTTTCAATGGATCCAATGTGGTATTTCTATTAGAGTTTGGAGAGGAAATCTTACCATTTACGGATATATTACCCCTAGCTACTATCTGCTGGGTGGTGGAAGCCTTTTTTGGAAATGGCAACTTGGCAAAAGCACTTAGGATTGGCACATATGCACCGAACGTTGAAACTGATGATACTGATAAGAATTCTATTGATGTTAAAGCAGAAGTAAAGTCATCTGCTCTTTTGCAATCCAACAAACAAGACGACAAAGATTCATGGCAATAAATTAGCCGCATGAATTGAGAGTTTTGCAACTGCTAAAGCGAGCTCATAATTTACTAGAGGTGTTTGTTTTTCTTTGTCAACTCTTCAAGGCACGTTTGCGCAAGGAAGATTCTTGGTCGGTTCAGAACCATGGATGCATGGCTCCAGCGAGTCTATCTTGACATTGTTCAAACGCTGTGAGAATTTGCACAATCTATATGGTTTGTCATGACTCAAATGCATTTGAAACTTGTATTTGAGTGAGCTCAGCAAGCACATACAAGCGCATTTTAAGTTCATAGACATAACTCTATGAGCTGCTTGGGAAAAATGAATGTAACCAGGTCTAATTTTCAAGATAATTCGTTTGCAACAGCTAAGAATGTGTATTCATATACATAGTCATGTGACAGCCTTGCACAAGAGGTGCACATGAACAGGTGTCCAATGATGAGCAATGTATTCTCCGATCATTATCTCCAACCTCTTGTTTCTGGCTGATGTAACCGAGCAAGATGATTCATTTTACTGTCCCAGGTGCATTGAGGCAGGACAGAGTGCAACAAATGGACACAAGAAAGGATGAGATACGAGAAGTCGTTCTCCTAAGTGACTATGACCCCGGATTTTGCACACAATATTTTAGACATTCTGCTGACAGCAACGCCCGCTTGCCCTTTGATTGCGCTAAGCGCTAAGTATCACAGCACATAAACCACGATCAGTATAGCAGCCTTAGATTGGCGCCGACGATTAAGCGACCCTTTATATACCGTCTCCCGCTAATAGCAGCCGAAGTGATAGTGAGCAAGTAGTTGACTGGGCCGACTCGATTGTATCAAAAAAAGCACCGCCGATATTTATTATATCTCCGCTCGACATACAAATCCCATAAGTTGATGCATGCGGTGCAAAAATAAGAGTAAACATCAACTACAAGGTTGGATATTTAGATGAGTAGATCATAGACGTCAAATCAATAAAGAATGATCTCTGGCCCGCGCACCAGTTGGAAGACTTCGAGCAAACGCCGTAGCCGACCAGCAGTAGGTTCAACTTCTTTTAATGCCGGAGAAATCAAACAAAATGCTGCAAAGAAGCAATTAAATCCTTACAAATCTTCACTACGTGATAGTCACAATGGTCACAAAACTCCACTGGTAAACTCTGCAACGAGGGGCGTTACGGATGATCAAGACAATGTCGGTAGTGATATCGATTTAGGGGAATCTGATGAAGAATTTGGGATTGATGACATTCTGAAAGATATTGATGACGATGATGCAAAACCATCAGCCGCAGCAGCATCTACAAAAGCAAACTCTGATTCGGACCCAAACAAACATCAAAGTGCAGGTAATGAAATTGACAATGATCAAGTAACATCCATAGCGAACTATATGCCTAAGCGAGCTGTAAAACGCGCAGAAGTGAAATCTCCAGCAAGAAAAGTTGCCTCTGTTGATTTTGGAGATAAGAAACAAGGAATAGACCGTACAAGAATAGGACAAGAGATCCCAATGCATAGAGATACAAAAAATAGAGAAGCAGATGATTTGAACACAACAACAGAAGAAGACAACGACACACTACTAAATGACAGTTTTAGTGATGGAGATGCAACCAAAGAGCACAAGATGTTAGTGCAAACTGGGCAAACACCAATGTTTTCATCCGGTGGCTTCGATGGCGACAATAAATCACGGCGCCGGTCATCGTCTGCGGAAATGCAGGACACTGGGATGAGAAAGAGCAACCAATTTGTGGATGAATTATTAGATGACTTTGAAAATGACTACAACAACATGTCGTTTCAAAAGAGCGATGGAACAATTAGCACTGGCACTCCTGATAGCGCTGACCGAGCATTTAGGAACATCGTGAATGGCTATTCTGCTAACATGGATAAGAAAACGACACCTCAAGCAAGAGGACAAGTTCATTCTAACCCTCCTGACGCTCCTGACGCAAATGAGACTAACGAATCAAAAAGTTTTGCTCACGGCACCAAAAGCTTACCCACAACAGCAATACGAGATCCTAGTATACAAGGAGATGAGACGTTGTCAACGGTTACAGATCCCACCGAATCACCATTTATCTACACGTATAAAAAAGATGACGATGAAGTATCACAAATAACGTCAAGCCTTGCTGGACATAGTATGGGTTCATCTCATTTGCAAAATGTCTCAAACATTGGGTCAAACTCCGCTCAGAATCGTCATGGTATTACTTGGATGAGCGGAACCGCTGCAGGTAATCGTATGGCCTATCGAAAACCGGCAGGGCTCTATGGACGGAATCGTGGCCGAAAGTCAGCTAAACTGACCAAAGCATCTAGTAGTGGTAGTGTAGGGAGTACCTCTTTTGATGGAGTAGGAGTAGGTGGAAATTCAGCTCTTGATGAAATTGCTTATGCCTTAAATGCCGACACGACGGGGAGGAATCAAAGAGCACGGCGGCCACAAGGAAGAGGACCGCCAAGCACACTTTTGGAGGAGGACCACAACGACGATTTGTCTACAGTCGAGTCTCAATCCACAGGATACATTTCAAAGCCTTACTCAATCGATGTCAAGTCCAATATATCAAATCTTGGGATGGGAGGAGTCAGCTGTGCTGACACAGTGGGAGGTACTACTGTTACCTCAGAGTCTTCCACAAACACACTTGCAGCATTATATCTGGGCATGTCTAGCTTTTTATTCAAAGCGCAACATCACGCTGGTAGATTTTTCTTCCCAACATCAGCTGCTGTAACAAGACGAAAGAAGTTTGATCGATCTGATTCTCTTGAAGACATTTTGCTTGAAGAAGGATCTAAGACGCCACTCACTATGAAACGAACTGGTAGGAAAAGCTTTGATGAGGACGATATTGACTATTTCAGTAGAGCAATGGGCAAGTCATCAAGTTCGGCCAATAGACCAAAACAAAAGAAGAGTTGTTGGCAGAGCACAACTGTGCGTGTCGGAATTGCGTTCTTGTTCATGACAATTACAATCACAATATTCAAGATACCGTCAGCAAACAAAAAGTCGAAGTTAGAACGCTACTATGACCCAAGCCGCGACGGCCAAGTGTTCGACCATGCTACAAATAATGCAATTGTTGATACATCCGATATACCCAAGCCTCGAGATATTTCTGTCCAATCGAGACCAATTACGGCCGAAGCAATATTAGGAAACACACCTCAACTTCCGCCACAATTTCAATCATTAGCCAATGTGGATAGTGGGCCTTTTCAGAGAGGTATAGACGTCCCATTTTACTGGCATGTTCCCAGGTCAGGTGGAGGTACTGTGAACGATATATTAGGTAGCTGCTTGCATCTTACTCTTGCAGCCGATGCCGGGGGCAGCGAAGGAGAAAGTGGAGTAGAGATGCTCAAGGTATTGCATTTCGCACACGAAGTGAACTACGTGAACGTTGACACATCGACTCTGAAAGGAATCCAACGTGCTCAAGATCTTAACTTGGTCCCTTCTGGACTCGCAGACGTTGTGATCAGTCCACTACTTCACGACGGAACGACATTATTCACGCCAACACGAAAGGGTAGGTTATTCACAATTTTTCGGAATCCAATAGAAAGAGCAGCAAGTCTATTCTACTTCATCCAGGATACGCAGTGGAAGCAGCCAAACTCCGGTAATGAGCAATTTGCAAGCATGACCATTGAACAGTTTTACGAAGCTGGATTTGCCGAGAACAACTGGATGACTCGTTTTTTAACGAATGAGCTAACCAAAGGTGAGCTTACAGAAGAAGATCTGCACATCGCAAAAGAAGTACTTCGACAAAAGAGCCTAATCGGGTTGCTGGAAGAAAAAGGTGAAACATTTGATCGGTTCCAAAAGTACTTTGGCTGGCGACCCAAGAATGGAGCTGAAGAAGAATGCCTTGCGAAGAAGTTGGAATGGGCATGGCCGATGAAGCACCGTCATCCTCCTGTAGAGAAGGATTCGAATGCATATATCTTGATACGTTCTCAGAATCTATTTGATTTGCAACTTTATGAATATGCAACCGAGTTGTTTAAGCAGCAAGAGCAGCTCTTCCCGTGAGAGCGTTCAAAATCATGACATAAATAATAGATAGTCAAATTTAGCCGCTCTTCGCAGTTGACGTGTTATTTTTGGATGCAGTTTGTTCAATCTTCTCTAGACAGCTACACGGAAACCAGCCCACAGATATATTATGTTTCTCCTCTGCTGCTGTTGACGAATCAGCCAATCGTTCAATTGAACATAAATTGTATTTGTTATCTGGCCCAACACCCTCTTGTAACACATTCACAACATCACCAACTTTCAAATTAGTCAAGCATTTATGCCCATCAAATTGCTGAGGAACAACACGAACGACACATTGAAACTTTGGCTTCATAGCTGCACCTCCATTATTATTGATCAATTCTCTCTCTTCCTTGCGTGAGACTTCCTCATCTTGTTTCACTTCCTCTTCAAATCGACGGATCATTTTACTTCGTTGTTGATCATTGCGTTGTTGTAGGTAGTAATCAATACCAACAACGGCTAACACTACTCCACCAAATACAATTTCAGGTGTACCATTGCGACGTAATTCCCTGAGCCTCTCACGAAGTGGGGAGAAAGTCGACTGTTGAGTGTATCTTGTGGTATGAAAAAGTTGTCTTTCGATTCTGATGATGCTGTTATGTTGATGAGTGCATCTTGTGATACTGCTATTGCGCAGCAGAGTAAATATCGCCGCCATTATTTGGAATTTTGTGCGTACTCCAATCTATGCTGCCTGGGCCAAATCAAAAAGGAGCTGCAAGATTTTATCAGTCAATATTAGTATCCTTATGGAGCCCTCAAGCAAAATAAGGTGCACGGCTCATTAACCGCTCCTTCTCTCACTATCCTCACTTCTTCAGATTGACAAGAGGCGAGCACTTCCAAGTGAAGAGCTGGACCAGAGGTGGAGGTGGTGCTGTGCATCTCTCTATATGTTGACATCAAATGTATGCAAATTACAACACACGAACATCAAATCACATCTCGCAGCACACATTTACTTCAACTCGTATAACGCCATGTAACAATTCTTCTGGTTCGTCTCGTTACCAGTGACATAATTGATAGTTCGCCTTCGGCCGACTGTGTCGTCAAAGAAC
>Ga0209652_1000969_pt1 | contig 23951 bp, 20 predicted proteins | sample SaaInl74LU_5_DNA_FD_184641 | JGI IMG/M metagenome (GOLD analysis project Ga0209652, IMG submission 184641) | Marine microbial communities from expanding oxygen minimum zones in the Saanich Inlet - ESP_74LU_5_DNA (SPAdes) (version 2) | ecosystem: Environmental > Aquatic > Marine > Intertidal zone... | reverse complement strand
TCATCGCCAAGAGCACGCCTCGCAATCTCGATTGTATTGCAACGCAACGTTTTGTCAGTACGTTCTGCCATATACCCGTTCTCCTTACAGGAACCAATGATGGGTAGTCCCTCCTCCAAAGTAATGTAGTTGTACAGAACTGCAATAACTTTATCCTCTGCTGACAAATCGAGTGGAAGACTGAGAACATTGTACACCAATGGGTTGCCGTCTAGATACACTTGGCATTTAAGCTCGCTTGGCACATTGGCATTTGCTACTACAACACAATCTACTAATGAAATAAATGCAATCATCGTTGGAGGTAGCAGCGGAATGGGAAAGGCAGCCGCAGTACAAACGGTAAAGAATGGTGGCAATGTCCTCCTAGTTTCTAGGTCGGCAGACAAACTGCAACAGGCGAAAGAGCAAATTGAGACTGCCTGTGGGGGTAATATTGGACGAGTCAAAACTAGAGAATTAGATGCAACAGATGAAGTGGCAGTGCAAGCGTTTGCTAATGAGCTATCAAATGAAGACTGGGAGTTTGATGCTCTCATTGTCTCTGCAGCCGGAAGAGCACCGCACGGTCCGATGACCGATTTACCAACAGCTGACACGCGTTCAATGATGGAAAGAATTCAGTCTGATTGATCCCCTCTCCAAAGTTTTGGACGGCATACAACGCTGCAAAATATATAAATCCAAAATTGAAAGAAGGAGGATCAATTACGTTTGTGTCGGGAGTACTTGGACGTCGTCCAGGGATAAATTGTTGTCCACTAGCGGTAACAAATGGTGCGTTGGAGGGATTGACGAGATCTCTGGCTTTAGAGCTAGGTCCGAGATTAAGTGTGAACTGTTTATCACCAGGATTTTGCGACACTGAAAGATTTGATAGAATGGACACCGACAGAAAAGCAGCAATGCTAGCAAATACAGCTGACAGCTTACCACTGAGACGAGTTGGCGAGCCTTCTGATATGGGTGAAGCCATTCACTATTTGGCTACGGCAAAGTTTGTCACTGGCGTTGTGCTGGACGTCGACGGTGGACATAGTATCCGTCAGTACGCAAACTCGAACAGTGATCCTATGAGAAAACAATCAGACTAAAGTATCGTTACAAGTACTTTGCAATTATAGCACCCCAATCAACCCCACCTATACTCAACCGTAGACTTCGAGACAAAGTCCTATTCATAAATAGGACAGAACGTCCCCATGCCACCTTCACAGAAATGGCCTGGATCATTATATCGATGATTCTTGTTCAATGAATCAATCGCTTTCATCTCTTCCTTCGTTAGATAGAAATCAAAAACTTCTCGATTTTCTCTCATGCGTGCACCGCTACTACTGTTATTGATGGGAAGGGTATTTCTCTGAATTGCCCACCGTAACATAACTTGTGCTGCAGTCTTCTTATGGATGCGACAAATCTCAAGTATGATGGTGTTTTCGAAGAGAAGGTCATTTGCTGTCGCCATATCCAAGCTAATGTAGGATGCGCCGCCAAGACACGAGAATGAGCTGACCCGAATACCTGCCTCACGTGCAAAGCGGATGAGCTTTGCTTGAGATAGAGATAGGTGAGGGTGCCATTCAATCTGCAGACTGGTTGGGCGAATCCTAGCAACGGAGAGAATCTGTCGCAATAACTGACAATTGAAATTGGACAACCCTATGTGCTTCGTTTTGCTGTTGTACACAAGCTCTTCCATTGCTTTCCAGGTTGCATTGATATCGTTCTTGACGAGTACCATTTCACCATCCAGATTAGACCACTCTGGTGGATCTGCAATGGTTGGCAATCGATGAATAGTGATGAGTCGCTTGAACATGTTAACAAATGCAATGATAGAGTGAATACAACTCACATTTATCCTCAAAAGGAACAAATTCCATAGAAATAGGAAAATGAATGAGAAATTCATCAACATAATCTAGTCCCAGATCTTTCAAGCATCTTTCAAGAGCAATTGGTACATGCACCGGGTCATGATATGTATTCCATAACTTTGTGGTAATGTACAATTCTTCTCTAGTAACAATACCGTCAGCTATGGCCCTTGCAATTCCTCTGCCAGTTGCTTCTTCATTTCCATAGTCGCAAGCCGAATCGAAGCGTCGATAACCAGCTCGAATCGCTTGATAGACAGTCTCTTCTGGATCAGTCAGACGCCACATTCCAAACGTTGTAGGCTGAAAAGAAGAATCAGAAGTAAATACATGTTAGTGTGCGAGATTGACATTTGCAGGAGACTGACATTGCTCAAAACTTACATCAGAAACAGTCAAAGCTGAGAAGTCCTTGACTATCTGACCAACCCCATCTCTTTTTACTTGATTTGATGGTAGTGCGTCACCAAACATAGCGGCAAAGACCCTCCTTGGCCCAGTAAATGCATTTCTAGAGTGCATGACCAATCGATTGTTCAACGCAAATACATCACCTCTTTTCCACTGATACGAGACTTTGTTATCATCCATAAACTTTGCGATGTCGTCCAAAACTTTAGGATCCATTGGATCATTGTTCCCGAAGCAAACCGCATTCATGCGATCATTACGTGAGTCTTGCCAGCCCAAAAAGGCTGCGATGACACTATTGTGGAACGTCCACTGATAGATTGCATGATCATGCTGCTGCTCGATCATGCGTACAGCAGGGATATGCTCTGTGATCACAGTGAGGCTCCCTTCAGGTTGCCATTCATAAAGGATCACCAGCTACATTTGAGAAAGAGAGTGAATTACTTGACCAAGTCAACGAGATTGATCTTCTCGTGATAGCAAGCCCAAACTTTATGCATACACCTCAACTATTGCGCTGGGGTCAACACCACATTACAATTCTTTGCGAGAAGCCAGCTGCTATCAGCGAGAAGCAAGTAAATGCCCTGAAAGCAGCACAAGCACACCTGAAGGCTAACATCTGGATTGCAATGGAGTACCGCTTTATGCCCGCGATCGATAAGCTTGTACAAATGCTTCCTCACATTGGCCCAATCAAGAAAGTTGCTATCAGAGAAAACAGGTATCCCTTCCTCACTAAGATCGAGGAATGGAACAAAGATGTTGATAAGAGTGGAGACACGTTGGTTGAGAAGTGCTGCCACTTCTTTGACCTCTTTCGTCTAATTACAGCCAAGGAAATGGCGTCTTGCGTGTCGAAAGGTTAGTATGTAGGATCGTGCTAGCTCTTCATATTGTACCTTCTTGCATCAACACTAACGGGCGCATTTTTCTTAGTCCACCGTGGTCTTCTGTCAGATCATTATGGATACGATGTAACAGACGACAAAGTGATTCCAATTATTGATAGTGCATACGTATTGCTTGACTTTGAGCCTGATACACCCGGTAAAAATGCGTCTCAACAATCAGTTCTTGGATGTCTCGAGCTGTGCATGTTTGCAGAAGGATCCAGACACCAGGAAGAAATCATTGTGACCGGTATGCGTGGGCGTCTGGAAGCTTATCTTCCAGAGAACAAAGTGTTTCTATACCAAAGGCCTACATCACTCTGGACAGACAAGAGCAAGCCTCCTCCTCAAGGTTCCTTCTCCGAAGAGGTATTTGATTGCTCTGATCTTCGGCAAGTGTACGACTTCGTCGATGAGTTACCATCAATGCATGCAGGCTACCATTACTGCTCAACTGCTACGAGTGGAAATATCTCATAGACGCAATTCATGATGCCGCTGAAGGTGGAAAGTTTGTCCCAAAAGTATCATTGGATGACGGAATCAAAGCAGTAGAAATGGGTATCGCAGGACTAAACAATATCACCAACGGCGCCTCAACTTCAACAAACGTGACTGCGCACATCAGCAAGTCTGAAGATAATCTACTCAACTTGGTGCTCAACTCAGCAGTATTTGATGAGTTGAAACTGAATGTACAGCAGTAGAGATTGTCGCGGCATGTAGATAGGAACGAAGAAAACCATCAAATGGTACAGGTAGCATAAATAGTAAGTAGAACTACATTAGATGTAAGAAGGTGGACAAGAGACAGCGTAAGACCCCAGTCGAGCTCCATTCTGGATCTAATACTCATTAATTCTACTCTGTTATCTACGAATCAACACATAATAAATCTTACTTGCACATCATATTCACAAACAAACAAGTATCATTTACGCTCCATACTTATTAGCCGGCTTCTTCCTTCGGACCTCCTGACACTCACGGGCTGAGCCTGAGCCCTCTTCTTATATATAAAGGGTAGGAGTAGAGGCAGGAGTAGGGGAAAAAGTAGGATCCCTCTCTTCTTGGGATTAAGAGCTTCAATTGTGCGCTCGAGATTGCAATCCTTTGACCATGGATGTCGATCCTTTCGTGGGCCTTTCCAATTCCGACAGTGTATCGGTCAATAAAGCTTTGTGCTGCACTTGTCCAGCGATACGTTCTACGCGCTCAGCATCTAGGCTGCTAGCGGAAGTACGGGCGACATCATCTATGTTGCTAGCGGAAGCATTCATAAGAGCTTCAATTGTGCGCTCGAGAATGTCAATCCTTTGACCATGGATGTCGATCCTTTCGTGGGCCTTTCCGATTCCGATCGTGTTTTGGTCAACCCAAGCTTTGTGCTGCACTTGTCCAGCGATACGTTCTACGCGCTCAGCATCTAGGATGCTAGCGACAGCATTCATGTTGCTAGCGGAAGCACTCATAAGCTCCATCATCTGGAATTGCTCAGTAGGTGTGGTGGCGGTGGCGGTGGAGGCCTCGGTGTGTTCAACTCCCAAAACTGAAACAACACGTGTGGTCGTGGTGGTCAACGAAAACGCAGCGGCAAGCCTGTTATCGCTCTCCTTGAGCGCATGTCTCATCTTCAACTTGAGTGCTTCCCTTCCATTCTTCCGCTGCCTCTTGCCATCTTTGGTATCGGGGAAGTCGTCGACTAGGTTCGCAAATCGTCTACCAAGCAAGTCTGAAAATGCCTTCGATTCCATATCAAAGAGGACGCGACGCCTCTCATTCAATCCTGTCCGTGAATCCACAGGGCCACAGCCGAGATACATTTCATGGTCAGGATTATTCCTGGCATGCAACGTTCCTTCTCTCCAGACGTCTGTTCCTAGTTGGTAACGCGTGAACCATCTTCCACTGGGGTCCATATCATGGTCGGGGTTCGGGTTCGCCATGGTTGTTGTTGTTCGAAATGAGCACCTCGCTCCTGACAAGAGCTCCCTCTGAGCGAGAGAGGAGAAAGTCGTTGAAACAAGAAGTCGTACCATACCTACGATACGAACCTCCATCTACCCCGTCCACGCTCCCAGCCCAGCAACACCTAACAGGACCATCCACGAAAGAGACAGGACAGCTAGTCGACTACAGTTACATACCATGACGATTCAATGTTCAGCAACTCTTGGCGTGATAGATGTTTAGCTGACGCGATAAGTATTTCTTTCAATAATCGTCATAATCATAATCGAAGTCATCAAACAAGTCGCATTAGAATACCTCTCAGCAATTGACGACAAAAGCTCTTCATCTTCACCCCCCTTTAATGCTGTTATTGTTGCATCGTCGATGCCTGCATTCATTGCTATATCGATTGACAATGTTGTGCCAGCTATCTTCGCGTAAACTTTGGCAGCATGTCGGCCGAGAGGCGACCTCCTCAGTCCTGAGCCACCAAAGAGGGGCATATCGCTCCATTGTCAAGAAAGCATTGACGCATCCCAATCAATATTTGCAGCCTAGTAGGAGTACTATTTACTCTTTGCTACACGGGAACAACGGGGTTCTGAAAGGGTTCTAAGGGGAGCACGAAAGGTAGCATAAATAGTAAGTAGAGATCAACTTTTGCTACATAAATCTCATGACACTTGAGCGATATGCCACATCCGGAGATGAATGAATAACATCCACATCACGAAACATGACAATCTCCTTTCCTTGTTCAAATTGTGGCCTCACGATGTACTCATCATCAATTTTCAGTCCTGAGTAGACGACTGGATCGTCTAACGCATGTTCTTTGGATGACACCTTTTCATACTTTAGCTTGACTGCATGACTGAACACACCTACACCAGAATAATTATCCTCTTTTGGAAATCCAAGAAGCACAGTCTTTGTATCTCCGCCTCTTGATCGTCCAGTATCTTGATGCCAAGAATGAGGAATGCGACGATTCATTACACCAACAATATCAATCCAGTGATAGCTAGGCTCTGATCCACACAGAGACCCGATTGCTTCCATAAACTCATCTCCTGTTGGAGACTGTTCTCCAAGATGATGCTTCAAAACCTCTGTCAACTTCTTCATACGTAGTGTTTCATCTCTGCAAGTCCAAGATCCTTGCAAACTAGAATCTGGCAACAACAAAATCTTTCGAGCCTTTACTGGCAGGTTTTCGTAGGCAGGTGTAGAGTCAAAGATATCCTCTCGCATTGAGTTTCTCAGGTCATCACGGAATTTTCCATCTGTACAGAACTTATGACTAAAACCGAGATCGGCAATGTTTGGAAACAATTCATCAAGACTGAAATACACAAGATGTGTTCCATCAGGTATAATTGTCGCTTGTTCGGTATCATCGTCTTCAAATGTATATACTGGAGCGTCATCGTTGGCAAGTTGCTCTTTCACTGCGAGGTTATTGTCAAGGAATGGTCTCGCCTCCTCTTTCGTATGGTCAAATTGGTGAGGTGCTCGTTTTGGTTTTGGACTAGAAGAAGAGGATGGATTTCTACGTGTCCTGTTTGGGGGAGGTCTCCTCGTTCGAGACGATGCATCCCGGGCAGCAAAGCCACTAGCCGAAGGGATGACGGCGGAGTATGCGAATATTGAGATGGCTGCTAATGAGAATGAATGCATGATATGTAGTGCTGGTGAATGCGCCATTATGGAGGAGGAGGAGAGGCACGGAATCGATGACGGATGTGTGTTAGCCCATCTATTAAACGTTTCGATGTTGTTGGGGGTTTGAGGGGGCTCGTAGAATGCCCCGTCAGAAAGGCTTCCAGCTCATCACTCACCTATTTTGCCTTCACCTCAACATCATGAAGATTGACGCACTCAACTCATCATAACAACCTGAGTTTCAATAGCACCGAGTAGGTACCAGCGAAACCAGATCCATCATGAAGTTCTATTGTTTAGCCAGCATAATATCAGCAGCCACGGCATTTGCGCCGACATCATTCCGTGCTGCTGTTGCCCCTCACGCAACAACCTCTTTGACCTCTAGTTATGAAGCAGTAAAATGTGTCAACAACCAAAGAACATCTGCCCTGCTAATGTCAGACGTTGAAACAGAAGCAAGCGAAGATATTTCATCACCTGATTATGACCTATTGGGTCGCCCTGCTCGCCCAGGTCGACCAATCAAGATTGCAATCGCTGGAGGTGGTGTAGGTGGATTGACAACTGCGCTCTGCATGCTCAAGAAAGGGTTCGATGTCACAGTCTATGAAAAAACTGCCGCATTTGCTCGTTTTGGAGGTCCCATCCAATTCGCATCCAATGCTCTTTCTGTCATTAAAGAAATTGACGAGGAATTGTTCGAACGTGTCATGGACAAATTTACCTTTACTGGAACCAGAACTTGTGGTATCAAAGATGGATTGCGTGCCGATGGATCATTTAGGATGACCAACGATTCTTTGGATTACTTGTGGAATGCCGATGCTCCAGCTGATTGGTTTGTAAAGTTCCCATTGAAGGAATGTGCTGATTTGTTCGGACTTCCATACACTGGTGTCATTGACAGGCCTGATTTGCAAGAGATTTTGATTGATGAATGCAGGAAGATCAAGCCAGATTTCATTTCAAATGGAAACCCCGTGACCGGATATGTGTCAAAAGGCAAAGGAAACGGTGTCACTGTCAACCTTGCGGATGGTAGTGAGGTAGAAGCTGATATTCTTGTCGGATCTGATGGTATTTGGAGTGCAGTAAGGGCTCAAATGTATGGCGAGGAAATCAAGAAAAGCGAAAAGGCTGCATTGAAGCGTCAAGGATGCAAGTACTCCGGATACACTGTCTTTGCAGGAGAGACCACCCTCAAGACTGACGATTATTATGAAACTGGCTACAAAGTGTACATCGGCCCAAAGCGCTACTTTGTCACATCTGATGTCGGCGACGGTAGAATCCAATGGTATGCCTTCTTCGCCTTGCCACCCGGAACAAAGAAAGCACCTAGTGGTTGGGGAGGAACTGAGCGCACAGATCAAGCTGATCCCGAGGAAAATCTTGTTGATTATATCAAGTCACTTCATGAAGGTTGGTCTGATGAAGTTATGACTGTTTTGGATTCAACACCACCTGAAAGTGTGGAGCAACGTGACTTGTACGACCGCTCTCCCGAGTTGTTGAGAAGCTGGGCTGATGGAAATGTCGTTCTTATCGGAGATGCTGTTCACCCAATGATGCCAAATCTTGGCCAAGGTGGCTGCCAAGCAATCGAGGATGCCTTCGTCCTTTCTGAGACTTTGGAGCTGGTGAAATCCACAGATAAGTTGGAAGGTGCTCTGCAAGACTTTTACAAAAAGCGTATCGTTCGTGTCAGTATTGTGCAGTTCCTCAGTAGGTTGGCAAGTGATTTGATCATCAATGCATTTGACACACCATGGAGTCCTCATGATGACCTTGGAAAGACATGGAAGAGTTACCTCACTTTCTTCTGGAAGCCATTGCTACAGTATGCCATCTTCCCTGGCCAGTTCGCCTATTTGTATTCCTACCACCCAACAGGAAATATGGGAGACCTCCCCGCTGCACTCCAGGCTAAGTGGAAGAAGCAGCACGAAGAAGATGCAGAGAAAGCATTTGCTGCGGCATCAGAAGACGGATACCAAGCAGTTGCGGCGCCTTCCTTCTTCAAAATTGCAGAACAACCAGAGACTGTCATGGCAATGAAGAAGAATTAAATTGCTATTACAGAGGGAGAACTGTCGACATTTGGGGAGATTTGACACGTTGGCTAAAGTATGGTAATCTAACAAACATTATGCAACAAGTGGCAAGATACGAACTACTTTTTGCACCTTTCATTCTCTGTCAGATCCTGCATTCTTTGCTTCGAACCTAGCAAGGGCTGCCATTCGTGCCTTCTCCCTACGATCAGTTAAAGTTTCATCTTTCTTCTTGCCACCTCCTCGCCACGAGCCCAACGACGGTACTCTTGAACCTGAATCTTGTGAACCCAAAGTAACACCCGAGCCAGAGAATGCCGGTGTCGAAATGCTATCATTCTTTTTATCTCTTCCATACACTTGAAAACCTCCTCCTGATCCACCACCGCCGCCACCATTTGGACCTACTGGGCTCTCCTCAAGTAGTTTCTTTGGCAATAGACACGAGCAACATTGTCCAATATTTGCAAGTCTGTTGACATGTCCAGGAATCGTGCGACGAAGCAATCTCCACACAAGTGCATTTGCAAAGTGATTGCAATTGCGTTTAATTAGATTGTATCTATCAGGACCAAAGTCTTCCCGTAGATCTGATATTGCACTTGAAACCTCTGCACTCCCTCCTTCAAAAGAGCCTAATTCTATACTCTCTCTAAATTTTGCTCCTGGCGCTTCTTTCGGTGTAGAGTCAAACACCCCTCCTCCAGAAGCAAAGGAATACTCTTTTCCCAAGATTTCAACACCGCTGTGATGTAGTCCCATGCCCATAGAATACAGATATTCATTAGCTGGGGACAAGTCGTACACATTCAATAGCACCACCGTTCCCTAACAGAAATAGAACGCAACAGAATAGATACGAAGTGAGCAAAAGATATAAAAAATACACCAAACTTTCACCGACAAAGAACCATCACCACGACTCCGCTCACCATTCGGGTGCGTCCACCTTCGTAACCACGGCCACCAGACATGTTGCTATTTCACGACAGTAGTATTCCAAGTCGTATGGAGCGAGATTGCTAGTGGCTGTAGCAAAAGATGAACGTAAATTTTGGCAAGAGCAAGCAAACAGCAAACGTATCTGTAGCTTTGAATTAACCCCTCGTAATGAGTAAAAACCAATACCTCTGTAATGTATAATATTACATGTCACCTTTAAATTATTGGAAATAAATACTCCCTAATCAGTAGAGAGTCGAACCAAATATTTACCCTGTGCAGATGAAATGCTGCAACTAATAATATGGCTGCAGATGGCTGCAACCTCAAACCTCAATAATAACATGACAGCAATCCGCTATATCAACTACTGAAGTGCTGCCGACCGAAGGAAGACGCTGCATGACTTTCCTGTATGCCACACTGCTGGGAGCTACGATATTTCAGCCTTGTGATCGTCGTGCCGATGTGAGAGACTGAGGGAAGCAAACCAAGTTCAGAAGCAAAAAGGTCACGATCTACTCCACAATTCTAATTTAAGCCAGCGCTGCTGTTCATAACAACATGAAGAGTGGGATCGTAGAGTCGTCATCACGTCCGAGCCGATGGGACGCTCTACGCAATGATAAGGATACTCAATCATCAGTATCAGGATCATCGCGGTTATCAAACTCTACAGGCCGCAGACGGAGATTGAATGCACCACTAAATCACATGAACGGATCAACCTCCTCGTTTTCTAATAATAATAATCAATCTTCGGCAAGTTGGAGGAGACGCCAACAAACCAATAATTCTTCGAGTTCAAATAGTCGTACACCAAGATCAGCTGAAGATGATGCAATCAGAAAAGCTATTGATAACTTACGAGCAGCAATCAACAATGAAAATGACAACAGCAATGCAGAATCCATTGCACAGTTGAACATTGCACTTTTTGGCTCGTCCGATCCAATTTTCTTCATGAGTCTGCTGCAAACAAACGAAACGAATCCTAAAATGCCTCTAGCCAAAGTTTCAAATGACATGAAGTGGGAAGCAGCATACTCGCTCTTGCAATTATTATCATCACAATCAACAATGCACAAACGTATACACAATCAATTCATTCTTTGCATAGCTAGAACTGCATCAGCATGTCTTCATTTACTATCATCGCAACATAATGGTGAATGTCCGAGTTCAATGTCAGATGTACGACTGAGTGAATGCATCAGAATTCTATTAGACGTATTGCAATTGGAAGATAATGGCTCAACAACAATGAATGGTTGTAATGATCTACTATGCAAATCAAATCTATTTCAATGCATTGCAAAGCTGTTGGCAGTATCAATTGTCCACGGAAAGACTAGTAAGAACACGAAAGACGGACGAGGGCCACTGTGTACATGGGGAGCAGAAAAGGCTGTGACTCTAATCATCAAAGATAGTGTACTTCCTTTTTTAGAGGGATTGATGTGTAGTACTGACGAAGCGTTGTCAGGTTCAATGAAATCGATGCATTCTCATGGGGCAGTCGAGTGTATCTATTTACTCTTACTGGGCACAAATGATAGTGATCCGACATCAGCAACAATAGCCCAACCAAAAGCATTTCAGGCATCCAAACATGCTGCTTCCATGCTCGCTGCACTTGTCGTGGATGTAATGCCTGATGGGAGGGAAACTCAACGGATCAATCCTCTACGGCTACGAATATTGAGGGCTGTGAATGCATGTTGGAGATGGTCATGTGAAAATATTCATCAGAACATGAAAGATCCAAATATTCAGGGAGCGCAACTTGAAATGGCACTCCGATGTATGACTGTAACATTGATTACAATGCATGCTTTGGAAAGAGGCAAAGTTCAAAATAGACAAAGTCGTGGTGACACATCAGAAATGGACGTGTCAGCAATCGCTCGGGACATCAAGACTTTGCTCGCCATTGAAGAATTGAACAGCTTCCAGCCACAAATCCTTCGTCTATTGACTTCTCTCTGCTTGGCATATCCTGTTTCAACTGCGAATCAATGGCACCTTTTTCTTGACAAGACTTGTTCTGCTCAACCATTTCTGTTATCAACCGTTGAAGAGGGTACATTGGCACTGAGGCGCAAAGATGTTGATACTGCATCTTGGATTCTTTTGCCTGATGCAGTGCAAACCGTTTCGGCGCTCATATCTTCAATTCCTTTTACCAATTGGATTGGTGGCGATGGAAGACCATCCACGAGGATGAATGGGGGCAACTTTGCATCTCGCGTCCGAAATGCAATGATAACGCTGATGACCAGTTTGACGAACCTAATCACTGCAGTAAAGGACAACATTTCCGAAGGGGGTTCTTATTCCGACGAATCCCATTTCGAGTTGATAATGATGCAATCTTCGTCAGTCGCAGGCAAGCTATGCATTTTGCTACCATTCAATGACAACAACAGTGCATTCGTGACACCGGCAGGGAAACTCGTTCAATGCGCAGGTGATATTTTTGTTTTGTCAGCAAGAGCCCTGGAATCTGAAAAAGGGAATCATACCGTGCTATCAAGCTCAATGGTTCATTTCAGTCATGTCATTACAGCAATCAATGACGGGGGCGCATCTTTCTCAGTTCCAGTTAAGCACTGGCTATCCGATGCATCTTCGTATGACTTTATTGGCATCTTACTGAATGATTCTTATTCAGATTCAACCTTGTCATCTTCGTCCAAATGCAAATTGGAAATGCTCACGAGCATTGCAAAATCAGCACCGTGGTCAATTACTAGAGAGCCATTCAATCTTGCATCATTCCGTGAAATATGCGCTAATCTATGCAGCGTCCAAAATGACACCTCGTGCAGACTTCTTGGAGTGAAATTGATCGAGGCCTTTATTGTAGGACGGAAAGCATATGTGATTGAATGTACATCGGAGAGGATCCAGCACAACATGGAGCTGGCAGTCGTTCCAGAATCATTTTGTCATCTATTGCAATCAGCAATAAGAGACCAATCTTCAGCAGTGAGAACTTGTGCTGTGACATCATTCGGTTCGTTGCTCGTGACAGATTGGGTAGTATTGTTGTCGCATGGTTCTTTCATTGGCAGCGCATCCTCACTTGACTGGACTCACGTAGACTCAATACTCAGCATGTGCACTCCCAATGGAGAAAGAAGTGGAAACGTACGTGCTGCAGCATGCAAAGCAGTGGGTGATATTTGCACTGTTTGCGTTGGTAGTCTACTCAGCGAGGAAGGGTTGGAAAAGGCGGTTCCATTTTCTGACGACTTTGTGGTTGCCATTTCTACAAAAGTATGTAGCGAAATGGAGAAGGCTCTCAACGACAAAACTGTATCCGTGCGAAGCATGGCTCTTTTTGCCATAGGAAACACCTCATTGGCGCTGAAGGATCGTTGCGCCTTCCTCTCAATGCATCGCATGCTCCCGTTGGTATACGCATGTATGAAAGATAAGGATGACAAGGTCGTTGGCAATGCAATTAGAACAATTGGCCATGTGTCATACTTCGTTTACACACCAGAATTTCTGTCAAATGAGGGTGGCAGCGTCTCAGATGATCTCAAATTGTACGGCAGTTTGCTTTCTAACTTGACTGGGAAAGTTCACGACGTTCTCTGCGATGCAACCGGCGAGACTTCTCGAGAATTAACTTGGAAACAAAGAAACAGTGCAAAGAAACACGCATGGGGAGCCGCGACAACAATTGGGATGCTACTCGGCCACAGCCATCTTTTATCACATTTCGACGACTCGCTTGTCGAGTCTGCTCTGTTGCAACTCTTTCGTTGCATACAATTACATGCCTTCATAAACGAGAAAATATTTGCAGCTGCGGTGAATGCATTGGCTGCACTACCAGCTTCACTGTGGCAATATATCTCTACGACAAATTCCAATGTTACTGCATGTGGTTTAGCCACCTTCTTCAACTTTCTTGAGTCACCCCAAAGGAAAGCAGCTTCTTCGTACCAAGCCAATGTAGAAAGACTAGCGAAAGCGCTCATTTTGATAGCAAACAAAAGAGACTTCTGTCAAATGTTTTTACTTCGAGAAAGTCTTCCATTTTCAATTGATTTCTTTTATCAATGGCTGATATCATGTGATGTGCAATCTTCAACACTCGAACAAATTGTAGATGCTGTCACCAGCCAGGAAGTGGAGCACGTCATTGACGTTTCAGACATTCAAATCTTTTTGAGCCGTACTGCTCAACACAATCAACTAGTGCAGCAACTAGTGCAGCAGGATGAATCAATGCAGTCTGCCACTAGCGATGACGAAGATGAGCTATAGTCAATTTCATAATCATTTATTTAATCCCTCCACATGCTTCTGCACTGCTTTCGCTATGTACTCTGGCGAAGGGAAATCTTTGCTTGAACCAACAATGGCATCTTGTCCATCAGATGCTTCTACGAAACCATCTCCATACACGTCAACATATACGGCCCATTTCGAGGGGAAACGCCTCATGACAACTGCCTTGAGACCATTACTATCATCGCCACTGTTTCTTGATCGTGCAATCAACGGCATCATTGCATACACCAAAACAGCACTCGATAACTCTGCTGGTAATACTTCCATGCGAGAATTGACAATGATGACTGTGCGTGTTTGTCCATACCTTGCCAATATTCGTCTTATAGCAATAACATCAGTTGTGTCATACGGAGACAAGATAATCAAAGCGTCCTCAGGTTCTGAACCTGTTGTTAAAAGGATGGCGTTTTCATCAGCTGCAGCAATTACTTGATCGAACATGTCTGGTCCGGACGAAATATCTGTTTTACCAATCATACTCCAAAGTCGATGTGATGACTGTGTTTTGCCAGCAATTTTCTTTGTTATTGCTTCAGAAGACTTTGGTTTGGTTGCAGACTCGATCTCCACAGGTGTATCCCAAGAGTCCATAAGCTTCGCCCGAAAGTCATCAACCTTTTCATCTCCTACATCTCCCCATAAATCATCATCGCCTGCTGCTGATTTTTCAGTGTCTATATCATCATCAATCACTTCTTCATCTATTGTTGTTGCTACTTCATCCCTTTGTAATCTAACTCGTTCAATCTCAGCCCGCTCTTTCTCATTCCTAACCAGCACCAAACTCTTCCGAATCAAATTCTTCTCCCTCAACTTATCCGATAAGTACGCACAAAAGTCACTCGCCGCCATGACATCATACAACTTCGGTCCCTCCGTAACATCATACGAAGGAAGACGCAGATCAATCATGACGACATTGTGATTCTCTGCCATGGCATTCGCTACAGAATCCGCTGCAGCTTCCGCGGCCTTTTCTGCGGAAGTTGGTACTACTCCCATGGTCTTGTCGTTCCAGGATGATTCTAGCATTGTTCGCATGGCATTTAGTCGTGGGTCTTGGGAGGATGGATCTGTGTCGTCTAGGCTCCAGTTGTCTTCATCGTTGTTATCGGGGGTTGAATAGAGGATTGTGTATGTCTCTATGGAGGAGGTGGAACGATGATGAGATGATATTATTGACCGGCTGACACCAGTCATCCAGGCCGACGCGAATAGGCAGCCATTGAACAATGCCACCGCCCAAATTGTACTGCACAAGAGTGCGATAGGAGGCGTTACTTTTGCCATGGTGCGGCCGACCTTCTTCAAGTTTGTGAGTTGTGAGCTTTTTGTTTTCGAGCTGGGGAGTGGACGTGGGCGGCCGTGGGCCTTCTGCACGACACCACCATTTTTCATTTTGATCGTTTCGATTTCCATTTTCATTTCCGCTTTTTGCTCTCCCCCCCGCCCTACAAACCCCAAAACATTCTCACCTACAAAGATCATCATATTACCCACCTACTTATTCTCTCTCCATCTCAATATCATCTCAAGTATGGCAGACCACGGCGGCATAGGACTATTCGGCGACGACGAGGAGCAAGAGCAACACTACAACGATGCGGCCGACTTGGATGATATTTTGGGCTTAGATGACGAAGATGCCGTTGATACAATGCAGCCTGCTGATCCGGAGGGATCATTATTAATGAGGTTTTGCCCGCATGATTCTTCCATGCTTTATCCCAAGGTGAGAGTGGTGGTGACATGACACAGTTTGAATATTGTGCCGATGTACACATCATGTGCACATGATTTATTTATTCATGCTAATTAACTCCTGTTTCCATCTCTAACCAAAACATAATACCATCAACATCAAATACAGGAAAATCGATCAGAACGCAAACTTCAATACGCATGCCGCCTCTGCCGCTACACCGAAGCAGCCAACGGTCAACTAATCTACAAAAACGTATTAAAAAAAGAAGTAGGGAACGTCCTACACACCGTCCCATCCGCGGTAAGCGATGATCCAACCCTCCCCCGTAGTCAAAAGGCTCATTGTGGAAAGTGTGGGCATAATGAAGCAGTGTTTTTTCAGAGTGATACGAGTGATGTGAGGAATGATACTTTGGCGTTGATTTTTGTTTGTTGTAGTTGTGATTATAAGTGGGTTGCGTAGATGATTGAAAGATGCAACAACAAACATGATAAAACAAAAATGAGAAGACAGGGGGACGGCGGCGAAAACATTTCATATATAGAACAATACTGGCAAGTAAAGAAGCAAATGACAGATACAATGATGGCATTGGGGAAAAGATCCTCTCTCTAGATGAGTTAACAAATTTAATCTAATCAAATGCCCATCTCATCTTCTCTCTTCATTGCTTCTTTGAGAATCTTCCTTTAACTTTCTTTGCCGCACCCAAGATCCTTTTCACAAGTAGCTTCGGTATAGCACAGGCAACGTGTCCAATTAAGGCGTCAATGACCTCGTAACTTTCGAAGGTGTCTTCAAACTTTTCAAGTGTGGCCAGAAATTTACGTTTTGTTTCAATCGCGCAAGGCAACTCTTGTTGGAGCTCATGTTCTGTGTCTTCTCGATCATTATCATCTTGATCATCAAGCGATGGTGACCCCTCTGGTTCGTGTTGGTCGCTACCATCTTCTGATGTCGTTTCAATCTCAATTGTTGCATGTTCTTTCTCATCTGATTCTGGCTCTTCTGGTGGCATTGCTGCATCATCAGTATTTGTAACAGGCTGCTCGTCACTAGCCGAGACTTCTTCCACAGACACAATTTCACTTTCTTTTTCTGCAGCTGCTTCCTCTGATGGCGTAACTACGAGCTCAGGTTGCTCGTCATTGTCAGAATCTTCCACTGTTATCTCAACCTCAACCAAATCAGTCTCTGCTGGTTCATTTGCATCTGATTCGTCCACTAATCCTTCATCGACTAAAGGATCAAGTGTACTAATTGAATCAAAGTTCTCATCAGTTGTCACCGGCAACGCTTGTATAGCGTCTCTTTCTGTTACTTCCTCTGGTGGTGACGAGTACTCCTCTGCTTCTAGTTCGCTACTGTCTGACGCTTGCTCATCCACATCTGCTTCTGATTGTTCGTCTTCTCTTGCATCAGGTTGTTCATCATTACTTTCGAAGCCCGCAGCCACTTCCTCAGCTGCGTCCATTGATGGCGTAATCACCACCTCAGGTTCCTCGATATCGTTTGAATCATCAGCCTCTGCTAGTTCATTTTCATCTGATTCAGAGTTTGCATCAAGGTCCTCATTGACAGTTACTTCCTCTGACTGTGGTAATACGTAATTCTCTGCTTCTAGGTAGCTGCTGTCTGCTTCGGGTAGCTCGTTCACACCTGATTCTGATTCTTCGTCTTCTCTTGCAATAGGTTGTTCATCATTGCTTTCAAAGACCTCGAACGCTTCCTCTGATAGCAGCTTTCTATTATCTGTTTCGGGGAACTCATTTGCACCTGCTTGTGATTCTGATCCTTCGTCGTCTCTTGCAATAGGTTGTTCATCATTACGTTCAAAGCCCTCATGCACTTCCCCTGATGGTGTCACCTGCTCCTCTGCTTCTAGGTTGCCACTGTCTGTTTCAGGTAGTCCATTTGCACCTACTTCTGATTCTTCATCTTCGTTTGCACTAGGATGCACATCATTACTTTCAAGTCTCTCACGCAATACCTCTGATAGTGGCAAGTTATCTTCTGCTTCTAGTTCTCTACCGTCTGATGCTTGCTCATCCATGCCTGCTTCAGATTCATCGTCTTCTTGTGCACTAGGTTGCTCATCATTACTCTCAAGGCCCTCATGCACTTCCTCTGATGACAAATCTACCTCAATTGCAGTATGGTTGTCATCACCTGTAGCATCCTCTTCTAACTTTACCAGCTCAATTTCTGGTAGTCCATTCGCTTGTCCTTCCTCTTTTGTATCAGATTGCTCGTCATTTACTACTGATACCACTGGGAGCATTGCCTCCTCTGTTAGTGGCACTTTTGATATTGCGGGTTCTGCTGCTTCATCTTCCACCTCAATCAGCTCCACGTTTGGCACTTCGTTGTTTTCATCTTTTGACAACGATAATACTTCATCTGCTCCAGTCTCTTCTATTGTTGCAATGCCTGACTGTTCAACATGATACAATCGGACCTTTGTGATGATGGCTATGCTAAAGACTTCACAGCTAGTGGCTATAAACAGAAGCACAATCAATCCTTTCCACAATCTTGACCGAAGCCACTGAAGGCTCTCATCTAATAATATATTCTCTATACTTGAATTTGCAGCTTGTTGAGTGTGGATGGCAATATTGGAGGCTCTGTTATCAGAGATCTTCTCTTCCTGATCAGTACTACTTTCGGAGAGCTGCAGCTTGTTATCAAAGCCGCGCTTGCTCTGTGTCGGATTAGATCTAGCATCAAGTCTTGACTCAGGCCGTTCTACTTCTTTCGTTACTTCCTCCTCTTCGCTGGAGACTGGTTGTACCTTGGGACTTGACTTTTTGATTACGTGGATTGTAGTGTCCTCATCCTTCTTCTCGTCCTCTTCACTACCACTCCAATTGTTTTCGGGTGCCTGCCGTGGCTTTAACGGCGAGGGAGCCCATTCACCATATCCTAAACCTTCATCATCATCTTCATTTGTAGAAACAATCGGCTTGAGCTTTGGGCGGATTTTATTCTTCTTGGCTTTTGGCCGAGGGCTAGTAGTTGGCGTTTCGTTCATGACGTTTTCCCAATGTGAATGATATGTTTTGTCTGCTTACGCAAGCTGGTTCTCATCCAACTCCTATTTTCCCCTCTTGGTTGGCGTTCAATGATTCTCTATAAGTAGTGGCCCACTTCTTTTGTAGGAAAGCCCAGACCGAAACTAGATGAGATGTCCTCCTCTTCCTCAGCAGCCCACATCAAATAATAATGTGATGGATGTGACGAGGCTCCATCGGCATGGTGTTCTCCCTTCACTTCAACCGACACGCACACCACGCAGGTAAATTGTAGATGCATGAAGATGGTTGGCGCAAAGGCTACTAGGGATTCCTACGTATGTAGAATTTTGAAGATGGGAATGTAGTGTGCGGCATTTTATGGCATGTACAATAGTAGCAAAATGAAATGCCGATCTCCGTCTCCGCCTACTACCGCTGCTGCCGATACGAATAATGGTGTTTCGTCACCAATCAGCAGTTCTGGCAGATCCCGCAGCAGTAAAAGGCGAACCTCTGCTACGTCCATCAAACTGTTGGGCAGCATCGGGAGGATAGAATCAAGTTCGAGTTTGTCGAGGGCAGGTGGTGCCAGCGCTAACAGCAATCATACATCTGCGCCATCACAATTATTGATGCAACCCCTTTTAGACGACGATCTTACTTCCTCTTCACCGCGGATTGATAATTTCAACGCAACAAATTCTTTAATCAATCAAAGATATACCAAAGCATCATCACGGAGCAAACCTAATCATGTCGAACAACCTACTAAAATTCAGACGGATCTACAAAATCTTGCACATCGTAACAAGTTACCACGGCCATTACCGCCATCCAAATGTCCACTGCTATGTGTCTTTTACGCCGAGTTTGATATTGTTATCGGGCCAACAGTTTGTTTCCAAGCGCCAAATAAATTTATGCACTTTGATGTCAATGTCGGATTCGATGAGGTTCATCAAGCCCTGGATGAGACGTTTCAATCTGTAAAGGATAGTCAAATGGATTGCGACAAGAAACAGAAAGTTTTCAGCTCAGACGATTATTGGAACTGGAGCCCAAACAAAGATAGAGATCACGATGAAGCAGATCAAGCGTCACAGGCTACTTTACCAACATCTAGTCATTTAGATGATAAGAAATATATTGGCCATGCAGCAACAGATTATGACAGCCCAAATAATAATACACAATCATCTTCGTCTGTAGCAAAAGAATCAAGAACAATGGATGCATCATCACAATCTGGTGTCAATGATGTCACATCAGTACCATCAACACGTCATCATCGGAGTCCATCATACGCATCATCGTCGAAAGGCACGATGATGTCCAACCCAACAACTCACGAAGGAGACACTTCTACAATCGATACAGAGTTGCTAGCAAACTCCATTTTTGCTGCCACCTCTGAGTACATCATTACAGGGAATGAATTGGCAAATCAAACCATTACAGTCAGTACGCACGGAATGCACATTTTAAGCAGACCAATGATCATATGTGATACAGAGAGGTATGAAAGGAACAGCCACTTATTTGCAGTTGGATTTGTTTTGAGAAGAAATGTTGACCCAAGACCTTACTGGCCTGTTTTATCAAATTTATCATTTACGCTTCGAGATATGGAAGTGGAATCAGAATTCTTGAGCAATCAACGCACCCGGCCACAGATACAATACTTGTTGGAAGATATTCTATTGTCACTGAACAGCAAACAAAGAGATTGTCACCTCCTTCTGGATGATGCAAACTTATTGAACCTTCGTCTATTTCGACCACCACCGCCACCTACACCACCTGTTTCTGATCATACCGTACCAATACTACTCAGGCCCGAGTGGCAATTGCAAATGTTCGATTGGGATCTAACCATCAATTGGATTATCCCTCATATCGATGGATGCAAGTTCTTAAAGCAGATAGCTCAATCGTCAGAAGTCGATATGGAATTGGTTCGTGCTTGCCTTCGTGTTTTACGTCACCACGGGGTTCTAGCGCATGTTGATGTATTTCGTTACTCAAATGTGTATGAGAGTACTCCTCTAGGCAAAGAATTATTGAAGACAAAGGAGGGAGATAATCTGCTGGCCGAAGCTTACATCTATGCAGTAAAGGCAAAGAATTTACAGAAGGCGCACAAGATACGAGGAGGAAGGATGAGTGGTGACTTATCTCCAAGTGTAATGTCATCATCTCCGTTTACTTTAACCGCTTCTGGGCGAATTCACCCTCAAATGAATTCTATGAATAGCCTTGATTTGTCTGGACATGGTGGTTCAAACTCACTTGGTTGGACAAGTGCAGTCGCAGGATGGGCCAAACGAATGGAAGAGACATCAAGCTCGTTTCCCTCTCGAACTGGACATCTAACCATTGCAGAAGAAGAAGACAGCGGGGATGAAAGAGCGCCTCCGGAACAGCTAAGCACTAGTGCTGGAGCTGTTGGTGCTGCTACGAAAAGGTCGAATGACAACGCGCTAAAAGAAATCGAGCCGATGAAGAATGCACTAGCACAAATATATGCTTCTTGTGACAGAAGCCGATCATTCGGGGAGATTTTCGTGGAAAAGGTTTCTATTGGCAATGTTCCATCCAATAAAAAGGCGAGTACACCAGCCCAGAATGAAAACTTAGAGTGGAAAACCGTATTTGATTACTTTGACCACAGAAGACTGATAACATTCGGAGTTATCCGCGGTCTCATCAAACGTATTCACCGATATCCCCTGGCCTACGAGATAGGAGACAAACACAAAGATACCGAAGCAGAAAATGACGATCATGTTGACGTTCAAAGTACTATGGCAGCTTCTGATCCGTCTGAGTTTGACTTGCGTACGCGCAGGAAGACTTCAATAGCCGATTCTGTAGACATATCTGTTGTTGCAGCAGAAGCAGCGACAACAGCCCAGAATATCTTGGATGACGGGAGCAGATCACGCACCCCATCTTTCCCAGCATCCCCATCTTTCCCAGCGTCTCCGTTGTTACAAGGAATATCAGTTCTTCCTTTCGACAGGCATACAAAAAAGAAACCCACCAAGAAGAAACCTTCGACAGAAGCAATAGCGTTGGCAATGAATGGCACGCGATGTGACGATGAACTGTCTTGCATGTTTGATTCTCCAGTTGAGAAGCTTGTGGAGGAAGTTGAAAAGACTGGGAGATGGAGTGTCATCACTGTGTTTTCTTGTACCAACTAGGGTAATAAGTAATGTAAATCAATGCACATATTAGATTCCTCAAAAGTAGCCAAGGTAAAGCTGTTTACAGATTACTCTTCAGTTGACTCTTGGGTGGTGGAAACTCTTTCAAAATATGCTTTGTCTCTTTCAAAAATTCTGGAAGCAAACTCGCTACCTTGCTAGCCGCAGCGCTGCTTGCAACTCCTATCGAAGCTCGTTGTGCTACTCCCTGCACAATAACACAGTTCTTGAAAAAGAGGAAACTGAGGTAAAAGCCCGCCCATGCCATTGCTTCATTATAGTCAGCAGCTCTAGATGCATTTGTTCTCGTCGCCAAGTGCTCATTTCCTTGTCGAGCTTTGTCATGATATTGACAATATGAAGAAACAACTTCCGGCCGAGTTAGAATTCCTGTCCCTTCCAATTTCATATCTCCAAGGCCAGCAACACCCCATCCTTTCTCTATCGAGGGCATGAAATACATCATGCAAAAGTTTGCTAAATCACAATATCCATCGCCCATTGTCGAGAGCTCCCAATCAAGAACTGCAATCACCCTTGGCTCCGTAGGATGAAAAATGAGATTATCAATTTTGAAGTCTCCATGCAGCAAACCAAAAGGATTTGGACATTGTGATGCGTGTTGTGAAAGGACTTGAGCTATTTGACGGATAGACTTTTCTACCTTTTTGACATCATGTTTATCACTACCCTTCATCAGCTCAGATTGTTTGGACGTTATCTGCAGCAAACGTTGCAGTTGTCTCTCAATATAGGTTGGATTTGTTTTATCTTTTCCACTAGCTCTGCCTCCGTGCTTCTCCAACCCAATCAGCCACCAAGGTACATTGTGAATGTTTGCCATAACTCGAAGCGCATCTTTGAATGCTTCTGTTCGCTCTTCTTCACTTCCAATAGATGTCATGCGTGGATCCACGAAAATGCGCCCCTGAACGAATTCCATCAAGTAGAATTCAGCTCCAAGAATAGTTTCATCTTTGCAATATGCATATGGCGTGGGTATAGGCACTGATTTGTCAAATACTTGTTGTTGTTGTTGCTGTTGCTGATCCAGCTGCTTATTGTATCTGAGTAAAGATTCCAGTACGCGAAACTCTCTATGAAGAGCATGCGATGAAGGATGTGCAATCTTGTTTGGCTTGCGTCGAAGAACGACTTTAAGTGCATCATTTCGATGTGGCAAGTTGGTAATGATGAGCAAATAAGTTGGGTTTGATTGCCCAAAGCCTATTTGTTGAGATAATGTAGATGAGTGAGCATAGTTCCGGGATAGAAATTATAAATGGTCATATTCAGAACGTGGATTCTACTTCTTACCAAACTGCTTGACCTGCATACGCTCTTGCAGCCAGTGCCTATCTTGAGTTGATCTCCCTTCAACGCCAAATATCAATGATTGAAGTACAGGGGACGAGTGATTCACAATCCATGATGATAAAGACTCAATGTTTATAGGATTTCGAACTGGCGTAGTACGCACGGTGTCATCGCCGTGTCGGCTGCTGGCGTCGGATGTCATCGTTGCTTTCACACCTTGTGATCGGAGGAATGCGAGCTATGAGATGATTAGCAGTGGAAGCTGCACTTGCCACTTTGATCTTGTCGTAGAAACTTTTTTTAGTACCAATTCCGCCCTACCAGCTCCGCCCTCCCTCCTCTCCCTCCCATAATGTCATGCTACACAAGTAGCACAAGAAGAAGATGATGTTATCGAGAGGTGGAACGTCCCTAGTATGTGCTTGCAGTCGTCAACAAAGGCACTCTTATATACGCCGACTGTCCTCTTCTAACAACAAGAAATCATCAGATAAGAATGATGCATCCACAATTGTAGACCAGATGAAATCATTTTCAATTGGATCGTTAGCTGGAATGCTCGGTAGTCTCGCAGGAATGGGGGGC
>Ga0209652_1000967_pt1 | contig 23953 bp, 21 predicted proteins | sample SaaInl74LU_5_DNA_FD_184641 | JGI IMG/M metagenome (GOLD analysis project Ga0209652, IMG submission 184641) | Marine microbial communities from expanding oxygen minimum zones in the Saanich Inlet - ESP_74LU_5_DNA (SPAdes) (version 2) | ecosystem: Environmental > Aquatic > Marine > Intertidal zone... | reverse complement strand
GAATTGTTCCAACGTCGCCACGACCGCCTCATCGAAGCCATCATAGCGTAGGTTGATCGCGCGCAGATATACCGCGCGCACCGCAAACAAGACCAAACCCACAAAGGCCATCTGCACAACACAGCGCACCCCATATGCCACCGCGACGCCCGGTCCATCATCCACCCCGCGCCCGGCGACGGAGCACCCCTGCCACAGGCCGATCAGTGCGATTGTCAGCGGGAAATAGGTGGCCGACATCCCCTCGGGCATGGTTTGCAGCACTTGCAGTGCAGCAACCCAGCCAACGAGGAAAAACACGACCGCACCCACCAACCCGGCCGCGGTCGGGATGGACTTGGATGCGTTACGCCCAGCTGTGTCTTGTTCGAAAAACATCCCGCGAGTGTAACGCGGAAATCTGGCCGGATTATGGCGCTGATTCTAGCTCGGCCGCGTCACCGTGATCTGGGTCACATCGGTATTGCCGAAATGGAATGTCGCCGCGCAGGAAGTCAGATAAAAATTCCACATCCGCCGGAACCGGTCGTCAAAGCCTAGCTTGGCCACTTCATCCCATTTGTCGTTGAAGGTGTCATGCCACCGGCGCAGCGTTTGGCTGTAACTTTCACCAAACTCGATGGAATGGGCCACGCGCAGCCCCGCGCGTTCCACCTCGGCGCGCAAAACCTTCGGCGCGGGCAACATGCCGCCCGGAAAAATGTATTTCTGGATGAAATCCACACCCCGGCGATAGACCTCCCAGCGGCGATCCTGCACCGTGATGATCTGCAGCGTGGCGCTTTTGCCGGGTTTAAGATTGTCGCGCAAGGTATTGAAATACGTGGGCCAATAGCGTTCGCCAACGGCTTCGAACATCTCGATCGAGGCGATGCCGTCATATTGACCGCGCTCATCGCGGTAATCTTGCAGCTTGATGGTGACCTGCTCAGACAGACCCGCCGCAGCGATGCGCGCCACCGCGTAATCATATTGCTCGCGCGAAATCGTCAGCCCCGTAACACGCATGCCGCGTTCCTTGGCGGCATATTCGGCGAAACCGCCCCAGCCACAGCCGATCTCAAGGATATGATCGCCCGCTTCCGCCCCCATTTGATCGACCATGGAGGCGTATTTCGCGATCTGTGCTGCCTCGAGGCTTTCTTGCCCCGTTGCAAACAGCGCCGAGGAATAGGTCATCGTCTCGTCCAACCACAGCCCGTAGAAGGCATTGCCGAGGTCATAATGATACGAGATGTTCTTGCGCGCTTGGCGTTTTGAATTGGACTGCCACAAAAACCGCAGCTTTTCGTAAGCGCGGATCAAGCCCATGCCCAAGAAGCCGTCATAGACTTCTTCATTATCGGCATGCACCAGATCCATGAATTCCTGCAAATCAGGTGTCGACCACCAGCCATCGAGATAGGCCTCGCAAAAGCCCAGATCGCCCTCACGGATCAGCCGGGCAAAGATGTCGGGGTTGTGGACATGCAAGGCCGCCACCGGCCCCGGCCCATGACCGGCGGCACGAAACACCCGCCCGTCGGGCAACACGATATCCAGCCGCCCATGCTGCATCTTGTTGGCGGTGTCGAAGACGGCTTGAAAATAGCGGGGGAGATTTTGTTCTCCCTTCGTGGTCGTTCTGACGTCCATGTGATCCTCGTATTTGGCACGCGATTGGGGCAGAAGCTGTGGGCCAGCACAAGCCCTGATTGTATTTCGCGTCTCAGAAGCCTCTGTTTTCATAAGCATTCAACGCGCGCTGCCGTCCCGACGCTGCGTCAACGATGGGTTGCGCGGGATAGGCATCCCCCGGCCCCATCGCCCAACTGCGCGGGATGGCCGCTAAATAGCTTTCGGCCGTCGGTGGTGCGGGGCGTGACAACTCGGCCACCCATGCCCGCCTGTAGCGGCCCAAGGTGTCGAATTTCTCGGCCTGTGTTTCGGGGTTGAAGACGCGGAAATAGGGCGTGGCATCGGGGCCGGACCCTGCCGACCATTGCCAGCCCATCGCATTGCTGGCTGGGTCCCAATCGACAAGGCACTGGGCGAACCAATCCATTCCGATCTTCCAATGGGTCAGCAAATGCTTGGTGAGATAGGAGGCCACGAGCATACGCGCGCGGTTATGCATGCGCCCTGTCACATACATCTCGCGCATCGCGGCATCGACCACGGCCATGCCTGTGCGCCCACGCATCCATGCCTGCACATGCGGGTGATCGGGGTCGGTGTTCCAGCCGAACCCGTCCCATTCGGGGCGCCAATTGCCGGTCGTGATATGGGGGGTGTGATAGACAAGATGATAGGCAAAATCGCGCCAGATCAGTTCCTTGAGAAATGTCTCGGCCCCGGCTTTGCCCTCGGCCATGGCGCGACGGCCCGCATGCCAGCATTGGCGCGCCGAAATCTCGCCATGGGTCAGGTTCTCGGACAGGCCCGATGTGCCATCTTGGTCCAGCCGGTCGCGCGCCGCATCATAGCTGGCGATCGGCCCGTCAAGGAACCGTGCCAGCCGCGCTGTGGCCGCCGCTTCACCGATCTGGCAATGTGGTGCCACGACGGCCGCGCCGCGGTCCATCGCGCGCCCCAAATTCCATGCGGCAAGGTTGTCGCCCGCCGGAAATGTCGCAGGCGCGGGGATTTTCGGCACTGCCAGACAGGGCGCAACATCGCGATCGCGCAGGGTTTTCCAAAACGGCGTATAGACCTTGTAAAAGCCGCCCGTACCCGTCTGCGCCTGCCACGGCTCATGGATCAGATGGCCCGCGTGGCTGGTGGCGGTGATGCCCGCCGCGCGTAGGGCCGCTTTGACCCCCTCGTCGCGCGCACGGCTTTCGGGATCGTAAAGCCTGTTCCAATACACCTGCTGGGCGCCGGTTTCAGCCACCAGCGCCATCAGCACGCTCAGCGCATCGCCGCGCCGCAATACAAGATCGCTGCCGACAGCCCGCAGCCCGGCCGCGAAGGCCGCAACCCCCAACCCAAGCCGCCATTTCGGTGCCGCACCAAGGGCCGTGAGACAATCATCATGGATAAACACCGGGATGACCGGCGCGCCTTGCGCACAGGCCGCCACCAGCGCCGGGTTATCGGCGAGGCGAAAATCCCGGCGTATCCAATAGATGACAGGTGCGGTCATGCGGGCGGCTGCTCATTCTTGGTTTTCATCCCGCAAGTTAGCGCATCGACCGCCGGGTCAAGCACGCGCGCCGTCATCTTTCGACAAATCGGCACGCGCGGTCGCATCTGCCGCATGGGTGCTTTGCGCGCGACACGCGGTGCGTGATCAGAACGGCCCTTCTTCCAGCACGCCATCGACCGACATCTGGGCATAAAGAAGCCCTTCGCGCAGGCCGCGATCGGCCACGCTCAACCGATCCGTGGGCCATGCCCGCAACAGCGCCTGCAAGATCGCAGCCCCGGACATGATCAGCGACTGGCGATCGCGCCCGATGCGCGGATCACGCCGCCGCCCCTCGGGGCCAAGCGTTAGATATTGCTGGATAACCCTGTCGATCTGGTCCGATGTCATGCGCAACCCGTCAACCTTGTTGCGGTCGTAGCGCCGCAGCCCCAGATGCGAGGCGGCGACCGTTGTCACCGTGCCGCTGGTGCCGATGATCTGGAACCCCTCGCGCGCCTGATCGGCGGCATCGTCATAGGGTGAAAAAGCCGCGAGTTTTTCTTCGAAGAACCAGCTCATCAGCGCAAACCGCGCGCCGTCATCGGCGACATCGGCATACATATCTTTCAGCGTCGCCACACCCAGCGGGATCGAGATCCAATCGACCACGCGGGCGCGTTTGAACATGGTCTCAACATGGTCAAAGCCTTGATGCAGCCGCATGATCGCGCGTGGGCGTTCAAGCCGTGGCACCTCGGACAGGTCGATCCACACAAGCTCGGTCGAGCCGCCGCCGATATCGACCACCAAAAGCTGCTCCGTGCGCGTCGAGACCAAGGGCGCGCAGGACACCACCGCGAGCCGCGCCTCTTCCTCGGGCTTGATGATTTCCAGCGCCAGCCCCGTCTCGCGTTCGACGACCGAGATGAATTCCGCCGCATTGCTTGCACGCCGGCAGGCTTCGGTCGCCACAAGCCGCATCCGGCTGACGCGGTGTTTTTCAAGCTTGCGCTGACAGATTTTCAACGCCCCCACTGCGCGCGCCATCGAGGTGCGGCTGAGCCGACCGGATGCCTCAAGACCTTGGCCAAGCTGCACACTTTTGGAAAAACTATCGACGACATGCAGTTGGTTGCCCTTGGGCTGGGCGATCAGCATGCGGCACGAATTCGTCCCCAGATCGAGGGCAGCATAAAGATCGGCCGGGTCGGGCCGTGTCAGGGGCGCCAGGCGCCGTTCGACAGGCGGCTCACCCGCCACGACAAGCGGGACGATGGCCGCAGAGCTGGTGAACGGACCGGCACCGCCTTTGCGCTTGCGCGGCATAGCGGGCCTCCGAATTCATGTGTTGGGGACAGTGTAGCAATCGCGGCGCGCGCTCACAATGACGATCACGGGGCATGGATCATCCGGGCTGCCCAATCGGTTCAAGATCATCATGAGAATTTTGGGCAGGCACACCCCTCGCCCCGTGCCGGCAGAGCGGCTATCTGTTGTGCATCGTCGGGGTCGCTCCCGTCCTGACGAATGTCGAATTCGGCGCGTGAGAGGCCGAGACGCTCGCCTATGGTGCGCGCCAGAGATGCCGCTTCGGCCAAGCAAAGGATGTTCTGCATGCCCAATGTCACCCATGTCTTCTGGCGCGATATTCCCGCCCAAGTCATCGTTGGCAAAGGCCGCAGCGCAACCAAAGCTGTCCTGCCCGAGCGGTTCGAACAGGCGATTGATCGCTGCGCCATGAAGATCGGCGCGAAGGATCAAGATGCCTATCTGGCCGAGTGGCGCCGGATCGAGGCAGGCGAGATGGCGGGTGAACCCGCCGAGATCGCCGCAGCCGAGATCGCGCGTCTGGATGCGACATATGATGCAGAGCATTTGCGCCGCCTGATTGCGGCTGACGGCTTTGCATCCAGCGATAACGACACTGCCTAAGGGCATGCGCGCGTTCTGGGAGACAGCGATGGCACTTTTGAATTTTCGGAAAAAAGATGGCGCGGCCGCATCCGCACCGCAGTCGCTAGAAGGTATTCTGGCGGGGTATTCGATCGAGGTGATGCCGCGCACCGCCGAAAAGGTCGAGGATTTCCGCGCGCTGCTGCCCAAGGGGACGCGCGTCTATATCGCCCATATCGACGGCACGCCTTTTGACGAAATGCTGGCCACCGCCAAGCGGCTCAGCGCGGAGGGCTACACGCCCATGCCGCATTTCCCCGCCCGCACGATCCCGGATCGCGCAACGCTGGCCGATTGGATCGCGCGCTACCAAGGCGAGGCGGGCGTGACCGAAGGCCTCATCCTTGCAGGCGGCATCGCTGCCGCGCATGGCGAATATGATTCTTCGATGCAGCTTTTGGAGACGGGGCTTTTTGACGGGTTCGACCGCTTGCATGTCGCGGGCCACCCCGAGGGCAACCGCGATATCGACCCCAAGGGCGGCGAGGCCGAGGTGATGGCCGCGCTGAAATGGAAACAGGATTTCGCCAACCGCTCTGACGCCGCTTTTGCCATGGCGACCCAATTCGCCTTCGAAGCGGGGCCGGTGCTGGATTGGACCGACCGCTTGGCCGCAAATGGCGTCACCATGCCCGTGCATTTGGGTGTGGCGGGGCCTGCGAAACTTCAGACCTTGATCAAATTCGCCATCGCCTGCGGTGTCGGCGCCTCGCTTTCGGTGCTGCAAAAACGCGCCAAGGATGTGACGAAGCTTTTGCTGCCCTTCGAGCCGACAGAGATCTTGAGCGATCTGGCCGCCGCGCGCGCCCAAGGGCGCGGCCAGCAGATCGAGGCCATCCATTTCTTCCCGCTGGGCGGGATCAAGACCAATGCAAATTGGGCCATCGAACATGGCGGCGCGTCGGCCCGCCCCGTCACAGTTGCCTGAGAAAGGACAAAGCCCACATGACCCGCACGATTATCGAGTCGAAAACACGCACCACCATCATCGGCTTCGACCAGCCATTTTGCGTGATCGGTGAACGCATCAACCCAACGGGCCGCAAGATCCTGAACGAAGAGCTTGAGCGCGGCGATTTCTCGCGCGTGCAATCCGACGCCATCGCGCAGGTCGAAGCGGGTGCCACGGTGTTGGATGTGAACTCCGGCGCGGTGTTTTCCAACAAGATGGGTGAAGATCCGCGTTACGCCGACAACAACTTTGTCGAGCCGATGCTGATGCCGGAACTTATCCGCGTGGTCCAAGAGGTCACCGATTGCCCGATCTGCATCGACAGCTCGGTGCCCGGCGCTCTGGAAGCAGGGCTTGCCGCGGCCCATGGCCGCCCCTTGGTCAATTCCGTGACAGGCGAGGAAGACCGCCTTGAGATGGTCTTGCCCTTGATCAAAAAATACAATGTCGCAGTTGTGGCGATTTCGAATGACGACACCGGCATTTCCGAAGATCCCGAGGTCCGCTTTGCCGTGGCCAAAAAGATCGTCGAGCGCGCGGCCGATTACGGTATTCCCGCCCATGATATCGTGGTTGACCCGCTGGTGATGCCGATCGGTGCAATGGGCACGGCGGGCCAGCAGGTCTTTACCCTTGTGCGGCGTCTGCGCGAAGAATTGGGTGTGAATACGACCTGTGGCGCCTCCAACATCTCGTTTGGCTTGCCCAACCGCCACGGGATCAACAATGCCTTTTTGCCGATGGCCTATGGCGCGGGCATGACCAGCGCGATCATGAACCCCGTGGCCCTGCCCGTTGGCCCCAAGGCGATCGCGGCAAAGAAAGCCGAGATCGAGGCCGCTGGTATTTTCCTGCCGCCCGAGATCGATGACGAAACCTTCGTCAAACTTTTCGGCATGGGCTCGACCAAGCCACGCCCCGGCAAGGAGATGGAGGCGATCCGCGCTGCCAATTTCTTGATGAACCAAGATAACGGCGGGGGGGCATGGATTCGCTTCAACCAAGACCCCGACGCCGCCCTGCGCGGCGGGCGCGCGGGTGGGCGTCGGCGGCGCGAGGGGTGATGACCCCTCGCCCAACCCGATAACCGGCGACAAGATTGTGGCGCACCCAATGGCTGCGCCACAGTGCCATTCTGCTCAGACGCAAGACTTCACTGAAAATTCCACAATACTTGGCCGAGTATACGCAATGACCCAAGATCCCCTCGTCATCTTCACCCCCTCGGGCAAGCGTGGCCGTTTCGCGGTTGGCACGCCCATCTTGACCGCCGCGCGGCAATTGGGCGTCGATCTCGACAGCGTCTGCGGTGGGCGCGGCATTTGTTCGAAATGCCAGATCGCGCCGTCTTATGGCGATTTCCCCAAGCATGGGGTCACGGTTCAAGATGGCGCCTTGTCGGAATGGAACGCGGTCGAAGACCGCTACCAGCGCGTGCGCGGCCTCAAGCCCGGCCGGCGTCTGGGCTGTCAGGCAACCGTTCAGGGCGATATCGTCGTCGATGTGCCGCCCGAAAGCCAAGTTCATCGTCAAGTCGTGCGCAAGGCGGCCTCTGCCCGCCATATCACAATGGACCCCGCAACGCGCTTGGTGCTGGTCGATGTGGTCGAACCGGATATGCACGAACCCTCGGGCGATTTCGAACGGGTGCAAGACGCGCTCCGCACACAATGGCAGATCAGCGGCGTGACAGCCCCGCTCAGCATCTTGCAGAAGCTGCAACCGGCCCTGCGCAAGGGCAATTGGCAGGTCAGCGTCGCGCTGCATCAACCCGCAAACAGCCAAGACTATCAGATCGTCGGCGTTTGGCCGGGGCTGCATGAGGGTGGTCTTTACGGCCTCGCGATCGATCTTGGCTCGACCACCATCGCCGCGCATCTGTGCGATCTGTCCGATGGGCGTGTGTTGGCCTCCTCCGGCCTGATGAACCCGCAGATCCGCTTTGGCGAAGATCTGATGAGCCGTGTCTCTTATGTCATGATGAACCCCGGCGGTGACCGCGAGATGACCGATGCGGTGCAACAAGCCATCGCCAATCTCGCCGTTGAGATCGCGGCCGAGGGTGGCATCGACCCCGCCCTGATTTTCGAGACCGTGATCGTGTGCAATCCGGTCATGCACCACCTGCTTTTGGGCATCGACCCGGTCGAGCTTGGCCAAGCGCCCTTTGCGCTGGCAACATCGGGCAGCATGACTTTGCCCGCCCGCGAGTTGGGCTTGACCACCATCGCGCCCACGGCGCAGGTCTATCTCTTGCCATGCATCGCCGGCCATGTGGGGGCCGATGCCGCCGCCGTGGCACTGTCGGAAGAACCCGATCAGGCCGAGGTTTTGACGCTGATCGTCGATGTCGGCACCAATGCCGAGATCCTTTTGGGTGACAAATCGGGCGTTCTGGCCTGTTCCTCGCCCACCGGCCCCGCATTCGAGGGCGCACAGATCAGCGCAGGCCAACGTGCCGCCCCCGGTGCCATCGAGCGGATCGAGATCGACCCCGCGACCAAAGAGCCGCGTTTCCGCGTCATCGGCTGCGATCTGTGGTCGGATGATCCGGGCTTTGCCGAGGCCACGAAAGACAGCGGCGTCACCGGCATCTGCGGCTCTGGCATCATCGAGGCTGTGGCCGAAATGCGTATGGCGGGGCTGCTTGACGCCTCGGGCCTAATCGGGGGCCCGGATGTCACCGGCACCGCGCGGTGTGAGCCGACGGGGCGCACCTTTGCCTATCTGGTCCATGACGCGACCGAAACGGGCGGGCCGCGCATCGCCGTGACCCAAGGTGATATCCGCGCCATCCAGCTTGCCAAATCCGCGCTATACGCCGGCGCGCGGCTGCTCATGGACAAGCGCGGCGTGGATAAGGTCGACCGCGTCGTTCTGGCGGGGGCCTTTGGCGCCCATATCAGCCCCAAGCACGCGATGGTCTTGGGCATGATCCCCGATGTGACGCTCGACCATGTGACGAGTGCGGGCAATGCGGCGGGTCATGGTGCACGGATCGCGCTGTGCAACCGCGCCGCGCGCACGCGCATCGAGGCGGTGGTGAAAACCATCGATAAGGTGGAGACCGCCATCGAGCCGCGCTTTCAAGAGCATTTCGTCAATGCCAACGCCATTCCCCATGCGACCGATCCCTTCCCGGAATTGGCCAAGATCGCCCCCCTGCCTTATGTGGCCTTTGGCGCGTCGGGCATGGCACCGGGCGATGGGGGTGGGCGGCGGCGGCGGCGGGGCTGAGCCGATGGGTCGGGCCTTGACGCGCCCGCCCCGGCAAGACTATCTCAACGCCTGTAGGCGGGTATGATGTAATGGTAGCCTGTCAGCTTCCCAAGCTGAACGCGCGGGTTCGATTCCCGCTACCCGCTCCAACCCCTGTTGCAAATCACGGCAATGCCTTGTGCCACGCAGCAAGGGTTGCACGCGATGGGCGATGGTCAATCACCAAAACCTTGCCTTCGCCTTTGCATGGCCCATCTTTCCCAAAGCAAATGAAGGCCATGCCGCGTTGAAAAAATCAGCTCTCGATACAACCGATATCCGTATCCTCAGCGCGGTTCAAAGCCACGGGCAATTGAGCAAGACGCGCCTGTCCGAGATCGTCAATATCTCGCCCACGCCATGTTGGGCGCGGCTTGACCGGCTCAAGGCGGCGGGTTTGATCCGGGGCTATCACGGGGATATCGCGCTTGAGCGGATCTGTGATTTTACGCAAGTCATGGTCACTGTCTCGCTGGCCCAGCACCGCAAGGCCGATTTCGATCGGTTCGAGGCATGGGTGGCCAAACATGACGCGATCACCGAATGCGTCGCCACAGGCGGCGGGATGGATTACGTGCTGAAGACCATCAGCCCCACGCTCGCCAGCTTCCAAGCGTTGATGCAAGACATGCTCGAGGCTGATCTGGGCGTCGATCGCTACATGACCTATATCGCCACCCGCGTGATCAAGGCGGCCCGCCCGAATATCACCAAGCTCATCGCGACCGGCCCACAGGGCCAAACAGTCTAAGCACGGCGCGAAAAAAGCCCGAACAGCCCGTCTTTACGCCGTTATTCGGTCCACGCGCGCGCATGTTTCGATCCTAAAAGATCAAAGCTTCAACAATGTCCCGGGCAACAAGCCGCGCGGCAATCGAGGATGGCAACTATGCACGCAGATGAGTTCGGCTTTGGAACGCAAATCCGTAAATCGCCCTATTTCGATGCAACGGTGCGCTGGGGCGCACAGGGGTTTTCGGTCTACAACCACATGTATATCCCGCGCGATTTCGGTGACCCGGAACAAAATTTCTGGAACCTCGTGAATGATGCGATCCTGTGCGATGTCGCCGTCGAACGGCAGGTCGAGATTACCGGGCCCGATGCCGCGCGCTTCGTGCAGATGCTGACCCCCCGCAACCTTTCGAAAATGGCGGTTGGGCAATGCAAATACATCCTGATCACCAATGCCGATGGCGGTATTTTGAACGATCCCATCTTGCTGCGGCTGGCCGAAAACCATTTCTGGATCTCGCTTGCCGATAGCGACATCCTGCTTTGGGCGCAGGGTGTGGCGGTCAATTCCGGACTTGATGTCCAGATCGGCGAACCCGATGTGTCGCCGCTGCAGTTGCAAGGGCCAAAATCGGGCGAGATCATGCGCGCGCTTTTCGGCGACAGCATCATGGATCTGAAATATTATTGGCTGCGCGAGATGACATTGGACGGTATTCCCTTGGTCGTATCCCGCACCGGGTGGTCAAGTGAGCTTGGCTACGAAATCTATCTGCGCGACAGCAGCTATGGCGACATGCTGTGGGAACGGATCATGGCGACAGGGATGGAATTCGGGCTGAAGCCCGGGCACACCTCGTCGATCCGGCGCATCGAGGGTGGCATGCTCTCTTATCATGCGGATGCCGACATCAAGACCAACCCCTATGAGCTTGGGCTGGATCGTTTGGTCGATCTGGAAATGCAGGCCGATTTCATCGGAAAGGCAGCATTGACGCGCATCAAGGCCGCAGGGGTGCAGCGCACCCAAGTCGGGATCATCATCGCAAGCGACCCGATCAAAGGGCCCAACACGCGGTTTTGGCCGATCAACCATGCGGGTGAGACCATCGGCAAGGTCACCTCTGCCGTCTATTCCCCCCGGCTGGAGCGCAACATCGCCCTCGCTATGGTCGCCATCACGCATGCCGCCATCGGCACCGAGCTTGAGGTTGTTCTGCCTTCCGGGCCGGTTACGGCCACGGTGGTTGAACGGCCATTTTATGATCCGAAAAAGTCGCTGGCCGCGGCCTGAACCAAGGCAGATCTTGCACCACCCGTCATCATCGCCGCTCAAAACACGCGAAGAAACCCTGAAATTGTTTCTTATTCGCCTCAATTCCGCCGCAAGACAGGAGCATTGTTGAGGTCATGGAAACGGTGGGCACCTCCCTTCCCGCCCCTTTCCGACCTCCCTGTCCCTCGTAAGGGCCGCGCTCCCTCCAAGACGCGGCCCTTTTTTTTTCAGCCGCGCCGGGCCCAGACCACCATGACCGGCACGATCACGGTCAACGCCAAAAGCCGAAAGACATGATGGGCGGCGACAAAGGCGGGTTCGAGCCCCGTCTCGATGGCGATCGCGGCCATCACTTCGACCCCGCCGGGGGCAAAGGCCAAAAGCAGCACCGCAGGCGGCAGCCCCACGAGTTCCGAGGCCAGCACCGTGCCAAGCGCTGCCACGCCACAGGCGATGAAGGTGCAAACAAGCCCCGCCAAGAAGGCGTTGGCCAAGACCGCGCGATCAACGCCCACAAAGCGGGTGCCGATCAACGAACCCATGGCGATAAAGGCCGCTCCGATGACCCATGCAGGCAAGGCGCCGGGTGTCAGATCGGCACCCTGCCCTACGGCCGACACCGCTATCGCGCCCAGCAAAAGCGCCGCCGGGATCTTGAGCCGCTTGAACAGCCACCCCAAGGCGATGCCGAGCGGAAAGATTACCGCCAGACCCAAGGGCGCGATCATCCCACGGTCAGCCAATTGCGATGTCCCCTCTACACCCCACACCGCCACCAAGACCGGCACGACAAGGGTCAACAGCAGCACCCGCATGGATTGCACCAAGGCCACGCGCGGCACATCCGCCCCGATGTCGGTCGATAGGCTCAGCACATAGCTCAGATGCCCGGGCGTGGCCGAGAGCATCGCGGTCATGCGGTCAAAGCGGAATATCCGCTCCAGCGCGATCAGGGCCAAGATCAACACAAGGATCAAGGTGACCAGCAAAACCGCCAGTGACAGCGGCCATGCCATCGCGGTGGCGATCACCTCGGGCGTGACGGTACTGCCGATGGAGACGCCGATCAGCAAGAAAACCCCGTCGCGCAAGGCGGGTGGGATGACACAGCGCACCCCCATGATCGTGGCGATGGACACGGCCGAGGCAGGGCCGGTCAACAAGGCGGCAGGAAAGCCGATCACCCAAAACAAAGCCGCCCCCGCCGATCCAATCACCAAGGCCACTGCGGCCGCTTGCCAGTCAGGATGGATCGCTTGCACGCCAAAGGCCTCGCGTTGTCATATTACCGTGCAAGATGTATCCGACCCATCGGCGAATGGAAGCGCGATCAACATTGGCCCAAGTGCCAAGCCCGGCCCGCAATCGGCTTGCACATGGGCAGGCGTCGCGCCACAGAAAGGTGATGCGGTTGGATTATCTCACTCCGATCACGCCCGAAGGGCTGCGGCGCGCGGGCATTGGCGCACCTTGGCGCTTCGGCATGGCCGACCGCGTCCGCTTTAGCGAGTTGGACGCCTTGGGCCATGTCAACAACACCGCTTATTTGCGCTGGTTCGAGAACCTGCGCCTGCCTTACTTGGCCGCGCGCCATGTCACGGACTACGGCCCCGACAGCCCAAAGCTTGTCCTCAAGCGCACCAGCTGTGACTACATGGCCGAGATGTTTCGCGGCATGGATTACATCGTGACTGGTCGCACACGGGCCTTTCGCACGACGTCTTTCACGATGGAATTCGCCGTGTTCCTGCCCAACCAAGATGGGCCAGCGAAACAGATGGCGGCGGGTGAGGCGATCTTGGTCTTGCTCAACCGCGCGGGTGACGGGCGTTTTCCCATTCCACCTGCCGGCTGCCATGCCTTCGTGACCGAAGATGGCGCCGTGGCCGAGCGCGCCTAGGCCCCTGCAAATCCGCGCATCATCACCCGCAAGGGGCGCGCCCCTCACGAACCGCGCACGAAATCAATAAGCTGCCGGGTCGAGCCATCCTTGTCCGCGCCATCGGCCGCGCCTGCCAACACGGGCTCCAGCGCGGTGGCCAAGACCTTGCCCAACTCCACCCCCCATTGATCGAAGCTGTTGATCCCAAGGATCACCCCTTCGACAAAGACGCGATGCTCATAAAGCGCGATGATCTGGCCCAGAACAAAGGGCGTCAGCTTGCGGTAGATCAATGTGGTCGAGGGGCGATTGCCCGGAAAAACGCGGTGGCGGGCTTGGCGCTCCAATTCAGCACCGGCCAAGCCCTGCGCGGCCATCAGTTCGCGCGCCGCATCCAAGCTGCGCCCCCGCATCAGCGCCTCGGATTGGGCAAAGCAATTGGCCAAAAGCAGACGATGATGATGGGCCAATTCCGGCTCATGACCTTCGGCGGCAATCAAGAACTCGCATGGGATCACCCGCGTGCCTTGATGGATCAGCTGGTAGAAGGCGTGCTGCCCATTGGTGCCGGGCTCACCCCAAACGACAGGGCCGGAATGCTGGTCCAGATCGCTGCCATCCATCGCCACGCGCTTGCCGTTGCTTTCCATCTCAAGCTGTTGAAGATAGGCAGGCAAGCGGGCAAGCCGTTGATCATAGGGCAAAACCGCGCGTGTCGCATGGCCCAAGACCTGGTTGTGCCACACCCCCACAAGCGCCAAGATCACCGGCATGTTCTGCGCGATGGGTGCCGTGCGGAAATGGTCATCCATCGCGGATGCACCCTCCAAGAACGCCGCAAATCGCGCAGGTCCGATGGCCAAGACCAGCCCAAGGCCGATGGGCCCCCACAGCGAATAGCGCCCGCCCACCCAATCGGCAAAGCCAAAGACACGATCGGGCGCAATGCCAAAGGCGCTGGTGCGCGCAAGCGCGGTCGAAACGGCCACGAATTGCGCCGCCGGGTCCGCCACGCTCCGCGCCATCCATGCACGCGCGGTTTCGGCATTGGTCATGGTCTCGATCGTGGTGAAGGTCTTGGAGGCAACGATCACCAAAGTTGTTTTTGGATCAAGCTCTTGCAAGGTGTCGTTGATATGCGCCCCATCGACGTTCGAGACGTAATGCAGCCGTGGCCCATCATGATATGGGGCCAGCGCCAATGTCGCCATCGCGGGGCCAAGATCAGAGCCGCCGATGCCGATATTGACCACATCCGTATAGCGCCCACCCGCGCCCGTGATTGCACCGCTGCGCACCCCGTCGGCAAAGGCGAAAAGCCGCGCGCGCGTGGCCACGATCTCGGGCAGCACATCTTTGCCATCAACGACAATCGGCCCCGACGGCGCGCGCAACGCACTATGCAGCACCGCGCGCCCCTCGGTCTGGTTGATGGCCGCGCCCTCGAACATGGCGGCGCGACGGCCCTCAAGATCAGCAGCGCGCGCCAGATCGCACAGCAGCGCAAGCGCATCCGCGTCGAGATTGGTTTTCGCGGCATCTAGCATCATGTCGCCCAAACGCCATGAGAATTGCTGCGCACGGTCCGGCGCGTCGAAGAGCGACAAGATGCTGCGCGCCTTGGTCTTGGCCGCGTGATCCTTGAGTGCCGTCCAGATCGCGTCCATCATCCCTACTCCGCCCAATGCACGACCGCTTGGCCCAAGACACATGCAACAGGCGCCTCAAGCGGCGACAACTGCGCGGCCCGTTCGCTGGCCGCACGCTTGGCCGCACCGGTGATCACGATATGGGTCGCAAGTGCCGCGCGCAGCACCGGCGCGGTCAAGGTGATGCGCGGCTCGCCCGCCGCATCGGCCCGCATCGCCATCAAGGGCGGCGCGTCATCGGCCAAGGCCGCGGCCAGATTATCGGCACCGGGAAACAGGCTTGCGGTATGCATATCCTCGCCCATGCCGAGCAGCAGCACCGCAATCGGCAAATGCGCCGCCACCCCATCGCAAAGCGCCCCAATCTTATCCTCAGGCGTCAGTGCCTCGGCATAAAGCGGGATGAGGGTCGCGGGCTTTGCCTTTGATATCAAGAGACGTTTCTTGATCAGCGCGGTGTTGGAACGCGGGCTATCCTCGGGCACCCAACGCTCATCATTCAAGACAATGGCGACCCGGTCCCAATCCAGATCTTGGGCCGCCAGCACGTCGAAAATCGGCCCCGGCGTCGTGCCGCCCGGTACCGACAAGGTCACGCGCTCTTGGTTGCGCAGCGCCATTGCCAGATCGCCGGTCAGCCGGTCGGCCAAGGCCAGCATCATCATCTCGCGGTCAGGATAGGCGATGAACTCCATCTCAAATATCCTGCCAGCGGCGACCATCTTGATGCATCAAGATCGCGGCGTCTTCGGGTCCGGTGCTGCCCGCAGCATAAGGCAAGGGGCGCGTGCCCTGCGCCTCCCATGCGGCGATGATCGGGTCGGTCCAGCCCCAAGCGGCCTCGACCTCGTCGCCGCGCATGAACAGTGTCTGGTTGCCCCGGATTACATCCATGATCAGCCGCTCATAGGCATCGGGCACATCGGCGGCCTCCGGCCCCAACGCCTCGGCAAAGCTCATGTCGAGCGGCACATCGATCAGACGCATGCCCCCCGGCCCCGGTTCCTTGATCGTGACGCGCAGATCGATCCCCTCATCGGGCTGCAAGCGGATCGACAGCACATTGGCCCGCCGTCCGGCATCGGCATCGAAAATCGAATGGGGCGGTGTTTTGAAATGGATCACGATCTCGGATTTGCGCGCCTTCATCCGCTTGCCGGTGCGCAGGTAAAAGGGCGTGCCGTTCCAACGCCAATTGGCGATTTGCAGCTTCATCGCGATGAAACTCTCCGTGCGGCTGGCGGCGTTCTCGACATCATCCAGATAGGATGGCTTGGCGCCTGCCTGATACTGGCCGCGCACGATATGCTTGAGCGTCACGGGCTCCAAGGCACGGATCACTTTGAGCTTTTCGTCGCGCACGGCGTCGGGCTCGAACCGCGCGGGCGGCTCCATCGCGGTGAGGCACAAGAGCTGCATGAGATGGTTCTGCACCATGTCCCGCATCGCCCCGGATTTGTCGTAATAGGCCCCGCGGCCGCCCACGCCCACTTCTTCGGAGACCGTGATCTGCACATGATCAACATATTGCGCATTCCACAGCGGCTCGAACAGCGTATTGCCGAAACGCACCGCCATCAGGTTTTGGACGGTCTCTTTGCCCAAGTAGTGGTCGATGCGGTAAATCTGTGTCTCATTGAAATGCGCGGCCAGCGTCGCATTGAGCGCGCGCGCGGTCTCGCGGTCGCGGCCAAAGGGTTTTTCAACAACAATCCGAGCGTCTTGGCGCGCTATGTTGAAGTGATGAAGTCGCTCGGCCAGCGCCCCGAACAAACTGGGCGCGACCGAGAAATAAAAGGCCTGCACCACATCGGGGCGCATCATCTGGGCTAATTCGGCCCAGCCACCCTCGCCCATCGCGTCCACCGCGACATAGCGCAGCCGCGCGCAAAAGGCGGCTATGCTTTCGGCGTCGCGCTTGGTTGTGGGCAGAAATGTCTCGATCGCCTCGATGACCTGCGCGACAAAGGCAGCGCTGTCTTGTTCGGTGCGCGCAGCCCCGATGATACTCGCATCAGGCGGCATTTGACCGTCACAAAACCGCCGGTAAAGCCCGGGCAAGATCTTGCGCCGCGCCAGATCACCGGTAGCACCGAAAATCACAAGGTCGAATGGCTCGACCGGGATAACACGCGAAACCATTTTTGCCTTTCCACCTTAGCAAAATCAGCGCCGTTAGCGCTAACGGCCTTTCGTGCCCCGGCAATATACGCAGCCGCCGCGCAAGTCCAGCAAAAGCGGCGCATGCGCTGTCATGGCTGCATGGCGCAGAGCAATTCGAACATCACCGAAGCGCCCAACCATGCGGTGATGCCCCCGTTGTCGAAAGGCGGCGAGACCTCGACCAGATCGGCACCGATGATATCCAGCCCGCGCAGGGCGCGCACGCATTGGATCGCCTCGAAACTGGTCGGCCCGCCCACCTCGGGCGTGCCGGTGCCGGGCGCATAGGCGGGATCGACGAAATCGATGTCAAAGCTTACATATGTCGGGCCGGTTCCGACAATCTCGCGCGCGATCTGCATGACCTTTGTCCAGCCAAGGTCCATACATTCCTCGATCGGCATGATCCGCACACCCCGCTCGATCCCGTAATCGAAATCCGAGGTGTTGTAGGATGTGCCGCGCATCCCCGCCATCACGCAGCGTGTGGGGTCAAGACAGCCCTCTTCGATCGCTTGGCGAAACGGGTTGCCATGGGTCAGGGTGCGGCCGCCGAAATAAGGCGGGTAAAGGTCGGTATGGCTGTCGAGCAGCACCAACCCGAAGGGCGCACCACGCGCCGCACGCAATGCGCGCAGCACCGTCAGCGTGCATAGGTGATCGCCGCCCACCATAAAGGGGCGGATGTCTTGCGCCAGCACACCCGCGACAAAGCTCTGCGCATTGCCCAAGGCCTCGTCTTGGTCAACCGGGCTCATCGCGACATCGCCCAGATCGGCGATGCGGGCGGCTTTGAACGGCTCCTGCGCCGTGGCGCGGTTGCGCTCGCGGATCATGGTCGAGGCATCGCGCAAAGCGCGCGGCCCATGCCGCGCCCCCGGCCTATTCGATGTCGCCCCATCCCAAGGCAGGCCGAATATCCCGATATCCACATCGGCGCGACGCGGGTGATCAGCGGGCAGATAGGGCAACCGCATGAAACTCGGCACACCGGCATAGCGCGGCAAATCGGTGCCAGATGGCGGCTGAAAGAAGGGATCAGACATGGATGTCGCTTTCAAAAAGGGCTGGGCCGGATGTTACCGGGCCAAGATGGCCCTGTCACGTGGCGTGACCCTGACCGCCCGGAATAAACGCAAGCCAAGCCAAAGGCGGCGATCACGCCTCCAGTTCGCTGTCCCAATACAAAAAGTCGAGCCAGCTCTCATGCAAATGATTGGGCGGAAAGCGCCGGCCCATATTGCGCAATTCCTCGGCCCCCGGTTGGCGCGGCGGTTTGCGCAAGCTCAGCCCTGATTGGCGGAGGCTTTTGGCACCTTTGCGCAGGTTGCAGCGCGAACAGGCGGCCACGACATTTTCCCAGCTTGTCACGCCGCCGCGCGCGCGCGGCACCACATGATCAAAGGTCAAATCGCCCCTCGATCCGCAGTATTGGCACGAGAATTCGTCCCTCAAAAAGAGATTAAAGCGCGTGAAGGCCACGCGCTTTTGCGGTTTGACGTAATCCTTCAGCACGACGACCGAAGGTATTCGGATCTCTGTCGAGGGGGATCTGACCACCTCGTCATACTCGGCAACGATATCGACCCGGTCGAGCCATGCGGCCTTCACCGCCTCCTGCCAAGGCCACAGCGACAGGGGATAGTAGCTCAAGGGGCGGTAATCGGCGTTCAGCACCAGCGCGGGGTGGCTTTTCAACGACCCCGGCGCGCGCACGAACTGGGTTCTGAAATCGATCTGTATATCCGCGTCCATCGGCTTGTACGCCTCCACCCTGCTTGCCCGATCAGCGAGCACCAGAGCGGGCACCCCGCCCCAGCCATAGGCACACTATATATAGGCTGCGATACAGGGCAAGCCTAACAATATGCTGTGTATGTCGCGCAAACGCCTAGACCGAAAAGCTGACAGTTTCGTGACACAAGGGCTTAATCAGCGCCGCCACCACGCTCTTGCCCGAGCACTCGGCGCAGAAATGCCAGCGCGACCGATAGCCCATCGGGCGCGATCCCATGGCCCGTGCCGCGCATCACATGGGCATAAACCTCCTTGAAGCCAGCAGCCTCCAGCGCCTCGGCGGCTTCAGGCATGGCTTGGGGCGGCACAACCTCATCGGCGTCACCATGGATCAGCAGGATCGGCGGGCGCACCACCACCTCGTCGATCAGCGCCTCGGGGGCCAAAAGCCGCCCCGAAAACCCAACCACCCCTGCCAGCCCATCCTCGCGCCGGGGGGCCACATGCAGGCTCATCATCGTGCCTTGGCTAAAGCCCACAAGCGCCACCTGTTCGGGCAGCATGTCATGATCGACCATCACCCGGTCGAGAAAAGCGTTCAGATCGGCACTGGCGCGCGCAAGCCCTGCGGCGGCCTCCTCCTCGGAGGAGCCGTCAAGCCATGGGATCGGGAACCATTGAAACCCCATCGGGTTCATCGCCGAGCGTTCCGGCGCATTGGGGGCCAGAAACATCGTGTCGGGCAAATGCGGGCCAAGCGGTTCGGCCAACCCCAACAGGTCGGCCCCATCGGCCCCATAGCCGTGCAGAAAAATCACCATGCTGTCGGGCTCACCCGATTGCGCCGGCACCGTGCCGTAATCCAATACCCGCGTCACGCGATGCCCTCCCCCTTGGTTGCGATCCGGTAGTAGGCCCAAAGCGCGCGCGCGGCAACAGCACGTGCACGGGCCCAATCTTGCGCCATGCGCCTGAGTACGGCCTCGCTTGGTCGCGCAGGCAGCGCAAACGCGCGCGCCGCCGCCACCTGCAACGCCAGATCACCGGCGGCGAATACATCCGCATGGCCAAGCGCGAAACAGGCATAGATTTCAGCGGTCCATCGGCCAATGCCGGGCAAACCCGTCAGCTGTTCGACCACCGCCGCGGTCGGCATATCGCGCAAGCTTGCGTAATCCAGATCGGCCCCGGCCAAGGCGCGCGCATAAGCGATTTTGGGCCGCGACAGGCCGGCTGCGCGCAAATCCGTGTCGCTTGCGGCCAAGATCGCATCTTGCTGTGTCAGCCCGCCGGCCACCATACGCGCCCAAATCGCCGCGGCCGCCGCGGTCGAGATTTGCTGGCCCACAATAGCGGTCAAAAGCGCGCCGAACCCATCCGGCTGCCTGCGCAGCGGCAAGGGGCCTGTGGCCGCAAGGATCGGGGCAAAGCGTGCATCACATGCGATCAACACCGCTTGACCCGCAGCAAGATCTGCTTCGGTCTTGATCCTTGCAGGCATCTGGCACATCGCGCTTTTCTTCATCTTTCCCCAAATGGGCAAATCCCGCCCTCGGTCGCCACCCAGCCCCTCTGGACGGAGAATGGCAAAGGCGCTAGGCAAACTGCATGACAATGACAAACACCGCCCCCGCAAGCCCAGCACATGACGACAGCCGCGCCAAGCGCAATGTCGCCGTGTTGGTTGCCGCCCAAGCCATCCTTGGCGCGCAGATGCCGCTGATCTTCACCGTGGGCGGGCTTGCCGGGCTGATGATTGCCCCCTCGCCTGCGCTGGCCACCATCCCCATTTCGCTGATCGTCTTCGGCTCGATGACCACGGCACCGTGGCTTTCGGCCTTGATGCAACGCTATGGGCGGCGTCTGGGCTTTGTCGTGGGCGCGATGGGTGGCGCTGCGGGTGCGGGCGTGTCCGCTTGGGGGCTTTGGATCGACAGCTTTGCGCTGTTTTTGATCGGCTCCTACCTCACGGGAATCTATATGTCGCGCAAGGCTTCTACCGCTTTGCCGCGACCGATACCGCGTCCGAGGCATTCCGGCCCAAGGCGATTTCCTACGTCATGGCGGGCGGGCTTTTGTCGGCGCTCGTGGGGCCGCAGCTGGTGAAACTCAGCGTCGATGCCACCGTGATTCCCTTTGTCGGCTCATATGCCTTTGTCGTGGTGATCAATCTGGTCGGCGCATGGTTGTTCGCCTTTCTCGATGTGCCCAAACCCCCCGCCCCCAAACCGGGCGACGCCAAGGGGCGAAGCCGAATGGAATTGCTGCGTGATCCCAAGATTGCCGTCGCGGTGATCTGTGGCATGGTCTCTTATGCGCTGATGAACCTGATGATGACCTCGACACCCTTGGCGGTCGTGGGGTGCGGCTTCACCACCTGCAATGCCGCCGATATCGTCTCGGCGCATGTGATCGCGATGTATGCGCCCTCGTTCTTCACCGGGCATCTGATCGCACGCTTCGGCGCGATGCGGATCGTGGCGCTGGGTCTGGCGCTATTGGCCGCAGCGGGTGTTGTAGCGCTGAGCGGTGTGGAGCTGACGCAATTTTTCATCTCGCTGATCTTGCTGGGTGTGGGCTGGAATTTCGGCTTCATCGGCGCTACCGCCATGCTGACCCAAGCCCATGCCCCCGAAGAACGTGGCCGCGTGCAGGGGATGAATGATTTCCTCGTCTTCGGCTGTGTCACCTTCGCCTCGCTGTCATCTGGTCTGATGATGAGCTTTGGGGATGATGTGCAGACGGGCTGGACGGCGGTGAACCTTGCCATGCTGCCTTTCTTGATCTTGGCAGGTGCGGCGCTGATTTGGCTGGCGCTGCGCCCCAAGGATGCGCTGGCCGCCTGAGAGGTCCTGCCCCTACCAGCGCCCCGTTGCAGCCATGGCGGCCAAGCGCAGACTGTCGCGCAGGCCCGCCCCCGGCAGGGTACCTGCCCCCACGCGTCCCGGATCGGCCTGCGCCGCGCGCAAGATCGCCTCGGCCCGAAATCCCGCAAAAAGTGCCGCACGCGCAAGGCGCGGCAGCCCGCTTGCTTGCGCACGCGCACGCGCCAGCCGCGCCAAACCCTCAGCCGCCAAATCGGCCACCGCCTGTGAACGGCCATCGACCAATGGCACCCGCCCCGCCGCTGCAAGCGCAGGTATCGCCACCAAGAAATTGGCCAGCCCAAAACCCCATCCCGCATCGGCCAGCGCCGCGTCCTCGCGCGCATCGGCCCCAAGCGCACGGGCGGCCACCGTCACAAGCGGCGCGGCCGTATCAGCGATATAGGTGTCAAATGCGGCCCGATCGGCAAAGGCCTCACTGTAAATATCCCACTGCCGCGCGGTCACCAGCCGATCCAAGCCACCAATCACAGATTGTGGAATGGCTTGCGCCAAGGGGGCGATCACCTCATGGGCGCGCGGAGGGCGGCCTGCCGCCAATTCCTCGATCACATCACGCCAGAATTGCAGGCGCATCTCGGCGATGATCGGCTCACCCGTCACCCAAGGGGCGCGGCTCACCTCGATATTGAAGGCATAAAGCGGAAAGAGGACGCGCCGCGCGGCCAGAGGTGCGGCCATCGTCGCGCGAAAGCGGTCGGGATCGCCCCGCGCAACAAGATCGGCGCAGGCCTGAAGGCTCATGATGCAGGCGCGCCATCGCGCACCAGCTTCCACATGATCGCATCCAGAAGCGCCTCGAAGCTCGCATCGACGATATTGGCCGAGACACCGACCGTCGACCAACGCCGCCCCGTGCCATCCTCGCTGTCGATGATCACGCGGGTGACGGCCTCGGTCCCGCCTTGGGTGATGCGCACCTTGAAATCGACCAGCCGGATATCTTCGATATAGCCCTGATAGGGGCCGAGATCTTTGGCCAAAGCTTTGGCCAGCGCGTTGACCGGCCCGCGATCGGTGCCTGCCTCATCCATGCTCTCGCTGACCGAAAGCATCTTGTCCTCACCAATTTTCAGCACCACCACCGCCTCGGACAGGCTGACCATCTGGTCATACTTGTTCTTGCGCCGCTCCACCGTCACCCGGTAGCGCTTGACCTCGAAGAACCGGGGCATTTCGCCAAGCGCGCGACGCGCCAGCAATTCGAAACTGGCCTGTGCGGTATCATAGGCATAGCCTTGATCCTCGCGCGCCTTGATATCATCCAAGATCCCGGCAAGCGCGGGGTTATCGCGGGCCACATCAAGCCCCATCTCGGTCAAGCGTTGGCGCAGATTGGATTGGCCCGCTTGGTTCGACATCGGGATAATCCGCGCATTGCCGACCTGCGCCGGGTCGATATGCTCATAGGTGGTCGGGTCTTTGGCAATCGCCGAGGCATGCAGCCCCGCCTTATGCGCAAAGGCCGACGCGCCCACATAGGCCGCCTGCCGCTGAGGGACACGGTTCAAGATATCGTCGAGCATCCGCGAAATGCGCGTCAGATCGCGCAGACCATCTTGCGTGATGCCGGTCGTGAACCGGCTGGCATAGGGTTCTTTGAGCAAGAGCGTGGGGATCAACGCGGTCAGATTGGCATTGCCGCACCGCTCGCCCAAGCCATTGAGCGTGCCTTGGATCTGGCGCGCGCCCGCCATCACGGCGGCAAGCGCACCCGCGACGCCGGTTTCCGTGTCGTTATGGGTATGGATGCCAAGGCGGTCGCCGGGAATGCCGGCGGCGATCACCTCGGCGGTGATGCGCTTGATCTCGGCGGGCAAAGTGCCGCCATTGGTGTCGCACAGCACCACCCACCGCGCGCCTGCATCATAGGCCGCGCGCAAGGCCTGCAGGGCATAGTCAGGATTGGCTTTATAGCCGTCAAAGAAATGCTCGGCATCGAACAGCGCCTCGCGCCCTTGCGCCACCATATGGGCGACCGAGGCGCGGATATTCTCGGTGTTTTCCTCCAGCGTGATGCCCAAAGCCTCGGTAACGTGGAAATCATGGGCTTTGCCGACAAGGCAAACCGCAGGCGTGCCTGCATTCATCACGGCCGCCAGAACATCATCATTTTCAGCCGAGCGCCCTGCCCGTTTGGTCATGCCAAAGGCGGTCATAGTGGCGCGGGTCTTGGGGGCGGCATCGAAAAAGCCGCTATCGGTCGGGTTCGCACCGGGCCAGCCGCCTTCGATATAATCAATCCCGAGCATGTCCAGCGCTTCGGCAATGCGCAGTTTCTCAGGCGTGGAGAATTGCACGCCTTGGGTCTGCTGCCCGTCGCGCAAGGTGGTGTCATAGAGATAGAGACGTTC
>Ga0209652_1000964_pt1 | contig 23963 bp, 7 predicted proteins | sample SaaInl74LU_5_DNA_FD_184641 | JGI IMG/M metagenome (GOLD analysis project Ga0209652, IMG submission 184641) | Marine microbial communities from expanding oxygen minimum zones in the Saanich Inlet - ESP_74LU_5_DNA (SPAdes) (version 2) | ecosystem: Environmental > Aquatic > Marine > Intertidal zone ... | reverse complement strand
GAAGCAAGCAGGCAGTAAAATAAGAACAAGATAACCTACCAATACTGAACCGCCTCTAATTCCGATTGCTTCAACGTAGTCTTCCCCTCCATCCCCATATCCACCCTATCCCCCCTCACCTTATCACTCGCCAACCTCATACTATCATACTGAATCGATCGTACATCCATCAAATCAAATTCATTCCCCGGGAGAGTGAATGGATTGCCATTCTCAGCGGTACGAAAGACGGCAATGTTGAGGACGAAGGTGAGTGCCACGACGAGGGCAATGATGAGCCAGAAGATTTTGCAGGGATTGCGCACTACGAGATTGACTACTTTGAGGTTGCCACGCTCGTCGGACCAGCAGGACTTTTTGCGAGGTTCGGCGTCGTAGTTGTTGTCGGATGCTTGGATGGCATCGTATGGAGTGACGACGGCCTTTTCGACGTCTGGGGTCTTGTCCGCTTCGTCGACCTTCTTTTCTTCTTCTTCCGGCATAGTAGAAGGGAAGGTAGGTGGATCTGTGTTGTCTACGAAATTATCGTCGGTCTCTTGCATTTTTCTGGATGAAGCAATGATAATGGTGTTTCTGTTTGCTCAGTAGATAATCTTTCACGGTGCTGCAGCCGCTGGAACCGATACTGAAAATTATGTGCAGTAAATGCAGAGCGTTGAATTCAATCAATTCAATTGGCCACGACTGTCAGAAGCAATGAACAATGAAGAAGCAAGAAGCATGTTCTGGGAGGAAAAGCAGCAACTTTGAACGATTGACGCAATAGGCTCAACAAGATCAACTTTACACGTCAGACTGTTAGAGAACAGTGAAGAACAAGAAAGAAGGTGGTGACGTTTTGGTGAGGTGACGTCATATCTTTCTCGAATCTTCATCAAAATCACTTCCGCTTCCAACTCACACAATGCGTGAAGAGAAGCAAGCAAAGCAACAATGAAAGGGAAGGAGCCAAAGCCGTCAACATTCCAGATATGGAAGCTGGCCGCCCGCCCTCACACTCTCACAGCATCAGTGGCCCCCGTCTTCGTCGGCTACGCATTGACGTTACGATTAATACAACAACATCCCTTAGCCTTGTGTGGTGACGTGGATGAAACGAACCACACATGCAACCATAATAATGCAGCTTCTCTACTTCCCGTGACAATACAATTTGCGGCATTTGCAGGATTGATTCAAATATCTACCAATTTACACAATGATTACGCGGATTTTGTCAAGGGCGCCGATACAGATAAACGGGTGGGACAGGCGCGGGCTACTCAAAAGGGATGGTTGACACCGTATGAGACGTGTCGGGGATGTGTATTATGTTTGATGGCGTCGTTATTTATTGGCATGCGATATCTGATTCCAACGGATTGTTCAGATGGAGGAAGCAGCGCTGACCCAATAATGGTGTTCATCGTCCTCTCTTCGCTTTTCAATGCAGTAGCTTACACTGGAGGTCCATTTCCTCTTGGATATATCGGCTTGGGGAATATCTCCATCGGTTATTCTGGACTTGGAGATTTGTTTGTATTCCTATACTTTGGAATAGTTGCCACTGTGAGCGTGCCCTATTTATATGTCACAAAAACGGCTTGCATTTCTCCTTTGGAAGATACAACAAAACTACTTCAATTACTGCAATACCCATTTCTTTGCTCGATACCTATTGGATTCTTGGCAACTAACATTATAGTTGTAAACAATCTACGCGATCGACATACTGACATTCATGCAGGAAAGAGAACAATGGCAGTGAGGTTTGGAGCTACGTTCGCAAAGATGGAATATCTACTGTTAGTTGTTGCAAGCTACGCATTCTGTGTTTATTTCTATTTGCTAGAGGCTGAATCTGTGCGATGGACAACGCTGTTGCCTCTACTATCATTGCCAATGTCTATACCGCAGCTAAAAGCGGTTGCGTTTGGAGGAAAGGATGGTCAAATGCTAAATGAACACGTCGGCGGGGCGGCAAAGTTGCAATTGGTATACTGCATCTTGATGACGGCTGGTTGTTTGATTGCAAATACGCGATGATGCTTCGTGTATCATCGATATTATCGTATTGGGAGCCCAACATGCGACGACTCAGTATAAAACGCCTGCTATCTATTATTTAGAAGAAGAGAGTTAAAAGCCTCGTTGAACGACTTCTTGGATTTCTTCTACTCAGGTACAATAACCCTCGCATGAGAGACTGAGCCGACCTCTTGAGAACCATTATCTACTTTACCATGATGATGCGTTTGGATTTCACAATGTGAGAGTTTGGCAAATGAGTTACTGCCATTAAAAGCAATATCACGTCTCCACCTTCGCAATTGAACTGATTGGTCTGGGAATGAGGAACCATCAAGCTTTCGATATGATTAGCACCGTAGGCACGACGGTGATGTGCGCCTTGGCTTCTGTCGAGGTATTTGGTAGAAAGCGCACCATCATACTGTAGACCTTGTAGAAGAGGAGTTGAGACTTCTCAATAATGTAGAGTTGTTACTTTTGTTCCACATTTATATATTTACAGTGACATACATGATACATATACTACATAGCACCACACTCATATTTTCTTTCCACGAAATAATCGTTTCATTCGAGCTTTCAGCTTGGGCTTCGACTGTCCTTGAGGAGGATAACTCGACGTTGATCCACTGAGGCCCACTTGTGTGGCTGTACCTTCAACCACAGTGTCTAATTTCTTTGCGTTGAGTTGTTGCCTTAAGTTCAAAATCTCACGCTGAAGGTGTTCTACTTCCGCATCACGATTGCTTAGTCTCCCGATTGATGAAGTCGTTGATGCAATATCAAAATTTGAGTTAATGGCAAATTCATTTTCAGTTTGACTAAGTGAAAATGTATTGCCTATGACAGAAAGTGGTTTTGATGCGATTGAACCAGAAACAATCGATGAGTCCACAGAGAGACGCTCAAGTGCACTTTCTACCCTGCGCAGCCTTTCATCTAATCCCGAACTTTTCGGCTCATTACTTTCTTCTCTCGTTGCAGATGGGGATGGGGTCCAGCTTCGAAGTGATATTGCTTCCAAAGAGGGCGTGCCTATGAGTTGCTCTTCTACGTCAAAGATAGTATCATGTTGTTTCATCAACTCACTGTTGGCGCTCTTGAACACATCGTCGGATCTAGACTTTCCTTCAAACTCTTCGCTCTCTATTTGCTCAGAAATGTTTTTGCCAGAGAGATGTTCGATAGTTTCTTCATTTTCAAACCCAGTATCATCGTTGATGAATATATCATTCAGGTTGAAAGGCGCAGCTCCATCCAAAGAGTCATGTTGGAGATCGCCTGAAGAAATATCATCTGATGAAGAGGCTTCTTCCCCTTCGCGGCCGTAAGTTTTGTCGATGACTTTGGCAACATTGGAAAGGAGCTCCTTCTGCTCTGTCACGTTCTGGCGATGAGACACAAGATCCTCTTCGTGAATCAAGAGAGTGCGGGGTGGCGGCGAAGTGAATGTGCGTAAGATGTGTGCTTCGTCTAACCACAAGGGAGAAATCTCCTGTTCTGCAGAGTAGCATTCCCATGCAGCGTGCTCTAACGATTTATATAGCTGTGCCAAATTGGCTTTTTCAGGTGCATTAGACTCGTCCTCAAACAACAGAGGTCCAAAGACAGTTACACCGTCTCCTCTACTATTTGCGTAGCCTTCGTCAATTGTTGATTCGTAGTCTCCACCGAGGCAACAAATTGCATTGTGAACACGTAGCAGATTTGGTCTTTGTTTGAACTCGCCGTTAACTATGAAACGATTCACTTCAACGCCGTCGGTGGCCCCGAAAGGCCGTGCACGTCGACGAAATTGGACGCCTGAATATTGCCTCGGCGTTTCTGGCCTTAGATATGCAACCCTACTTCGATTTCGCAACGAAATAACGTTTGGATCAACTTCAGATTCGTCAAATTCGAAGTGTTCACCGTGGTTGGAGGTGTCTTCAGAATATAACCGCGTGATGCAAAGAATTGAGCTATTATGTCCCCTATCTCCCAAGCTCGATGTAATCCTAGCTCCTTCTCCAAGAAGGGCCTGCCATACGAGATTGACAGTCACATATCCTTGTCCATCAACAACTTTGACCTTGAATAAAACAACTCTCTTAGTCGTGACAATAATGTATTGATCCAATCCGCTGGATATCTGTAGGGCTTCTGAAGTAACTATGACTTCGTCATCATCCTTCACGTCAATTTTCTTGTCAATTGGATGGGCGTTTAGAAGTGCCGCACTGATCGAATCAACTTGATCGAAAGGCACTAATATTCGCTCGATTCCAAAGACATACGGCAATCGATACTTTTCATTGGAACGAAATTTCCATTCCAACACATTTATATCTTTTGCCAGGTCGTGAACTGACTCCATCACGTGAGCAAAGGCATCAGACAGTCCAACAACGGGCTTCACAAAAACTCCAATCACTCCAACAGCAGTCCCTTTTGCAAATCCTGTTACCCCTTCTTTCTTGGCCCCTCGATAGGGCTCCGTAATTAAGCCCGTCGACGCAGAAACTACACCAAATACAACATCATGCACCGGTCGCGTCACCAGCAGTGTGACACGGCCGAATCCCCTTTGCTTCAAACGATCGTAGTTTCGTTGTTGGGAAGCTTGTTGCTGCGAGTGAAGGTTTTGAAACTCTTTATCTAGCGTCAGTATTGCGGCAGTTGAGCCCACTGTTGAGCCCATTCTCGAGAAGAAACCAAATACTCCACTTGTACTATTAGATACAAGAGATAGCGTCCCTCTCAGCACCCCTACCCCAAATCGCGATGGATTCTTTGTCAGATGTTTCAGTTCTCGCGACGGCTGAAGAACGAAATCTCGTAGACCAGTACTAAATGAACTCACAACCATCGTTGGGTTGCCAACTAAGTCCAATGAGCCCACGAGCTTGTAGATCTGCTTCAGGGCTTCGGCTGCATAGAAACTCAATAGATACTTCGAAATATCACCTTCAAATTCAAACACATGCTCAATCTGTTTACCCTGAAATTTGATCGGTGCGTCACTTATTGATGGAAAGACAGTAGACATCATATTTACATGGGCGAAATGATTGCGTTCGTCCACATCTCCGTTTGTCTCTTCAGACCATTGCCGAAAAGCGTCCAATCCGACCTGGTTTCTGGAACCAAGCAGTGTGTCCTCTGATGTATCAGAGCTTGACAAGTTGCTTTTAGCGCTCTTGAAATAACTCAGATTGATTTTTGTGTAACCAAACGCTAGCTTGCAGACGTAAATTTTCTTCAGTCTTTTCACTTCCCGGTCAACTTGAAGATAGGATGTGGCATTTTGTATCGCTCTTTCTGAATCATCGTCTTCTTCAAACCCCTTTGATGATTTTGTGTGCACGATTTTCTGCCTTGCAAACAACCTTGCTTCGCGCTTCTTCATAACATGAAAGTAAAACTCCCAGACTTCAAATAGCCACATTTCTTCTATCTTCAAGTCCATGTCTTCTAGCTGAAGAGCAACGTAGTCGTAACTATCCATATCGTTTTTGGATCTTACATTGTCTTTCCAGCAAACAAATTGCACTGTAGGGTGTGGGTATTTGGTCGGTGATGGTGCAAAAATCACTGGAGCCTTGCAATGAAAGTTTGAACTTTGTTGATCGATTTGAACGTTGCCCACCGTCAATGACGTTCGCGTCTTGGCTTTCGTGACGGAAATACGAATATCAACGTCGCGTGATGAAAATGAGAGAAGTTCATTGAAGCGAGACGAATCGATCACGGCAGCAGATATCCGATCAAGTCTTGTGAGTATATACTGATCCGTGTTCAATTGCCCCGTCTCCTGATGATTAGGCTGAAACAGTAACGCCAATTTGATGCAAGGTGCAAAATATTCTTCAAACATGTTATCGTTGACTTTCTCAGAATCGGGTGGTCTTGTGCTTTGTCCCATATCACCTTCTACAGGAACAGCCAACGCAGCAGACATTAAAGGGAACCATCTCACATATGCTGGTGTGAGATCCCATGGGTTTCCCTCGTTGAGACTTTCCTGAAAATCTTCCATGCTCTGAGAGCAGCATTCAAGGGCCTTTCCGAGCGGAATTTCCAAAACGCCAATTACTTCTTTCGCTTGGAGCTTTTCTCCGATTACGGTCAGGTGCAGCGATTTACTAGTTTCGAAATCGTCAACATTTAGTATCAAATCGTTTTGTTTTGGTTTGCCCCAATATCTTGTAGGTGTGAACCACTCCGCTATTTCTTTCACATCATTCTCAGATTCACAGTAGGAATTTTGCTTCCCAAATGCCTTGCGAGGAGACCGTTGTGAATTTACGGGGGTGTTAGCTATGGCTGACAAATCAGGGGTCTCTACTTCTGACCACACAGGGACAACTGTACTATCCGCTCTATTGGTTTGACGCATTGTATTGCCACAGCGAAGCTTCACAAACATGCCTGTGTATGTTTCGGGTAGATTAAGAGCTGTGATCGGCCGAATGATTAGAACACCACCTGGGTTGAGAACGCTTCCCAGTGAACGCCTCGCAGCCTTTGAAAATGACTTTCTGGAATGCATCAGATCGCGGATATGGAGGTTTCCTCTCCTCAAAATGGCCGATGGCGCTGCAGATGGGAGACGTAGATGGTCAATGATGTGGCGATATTTGTTATCTTCTTCGATGTCATCATCATCATCTACCAATATTGCTGGAGGCGCTTTCGCTGGCTTTGCTGTTGTATTATTATCAACTCTCGCGTTGATAAATGCACGTGATATATGCAACGATGTGAAAACTGGGGTCCCATGGAGCTTGTCAGTATGCTCGTTTTTGCGCTCCCTGATGCTATGTCTCAGATACTGGAACCGAGCTCTATCGGAATGAAGGCAACCCTTAAGAGGACTACTTCGTACATCTTCATTTGCTGTAGATATTCCAAGAAGGTCATAATTGTCTTCACTTCCGATAGAATTACGGATGTTCACTTCTTTGAATGGAGTAGTTAGACTTCTAGATGACTGAATTTGTTGCAACGACTCGAACGAATCATCTGAGTAGTCACTCGCGTACTCTTCATTAATTTCGTCGAATGCATTTTGGAAGTCGTTTTCGTTGTCGACAGTCGAGTTGCTTTGTCCTTGGTCTGCCTTCGACAATTTAAATTGTGCTAGAGCGCTCCTCGCTTTAGCGACACCTTTCATTCTCTTGATGACCACACTTGTTCTCCTGTCGCCAACGGGTTCAATCGGCTGATTCCTCTTCTTTCTGTACATGGCAGCTGCCAAGGCCGGTGCTTTAGATAAAGATAAGGATTCTCCGGTTTCCTTCCTTCGTTTTTCGTCTGCTTTGAGTGTCTTCAATTGGCGCTTCATTCCAGCTTTGCTTTTCGTCAGGGTTTCTATACGCCTATCCGAACATAAGCTGTAGTAATTTAGTAAACCCGTATAATCATACACCCAATGAACTCGCAACCGTATAGCACCACGAATCCTGTCAACTGAATCTTCATTTTTACCGACGTTTCCCATTAAAGGATACCACCCAACACATTCCTGCTGGTCTTCAAGATTACGCAAGTGAACGTATGCTTGTCCCAAAAATTTATTAGGACCAAACTTCTCCTCACTTTGCATCACGCAATGGATCGAAAAACGGCGAGTCTCTCTTGGATCATTCGCTGCCTTCGATGGGACGTCAAAAACGAACGCCTGACGCGACCACTGTGGATTAACTGACTTTTCAACATAGTATGTACTTCGAGACTGAACTTTATTGCCGAATGAGAATGCGATCTTCTTCTTGCCTTCAATGAGACTAACTTGACAATACGGGTTGGATAATCCGCTCAAGTTTGCTGACTGAAGCCCTGTAGCCTCCAACATTTCCACGATGACCTGGTTGGGTTCTGTTATGAACAAACCTTCGTCATATTCTACGATTCCTTTCAGTTTAGATGACAAGTCTTTTGTGGTAATAGAGGCGTCCATAACGTCAGTACTCTCGTCCCCCGTGTCTGAAATCGAGGCTCTGATCAGTTTATTTATCCTTGTCTTTCTTTTGTTTTCCTCCTGAAGCTCCTTCTTAATGCTTGTTAGATGGCGCCCAAGCAAAGCTTCGGCTCCTCCAAGTGACTGTGTCACCTCATCTGAAACAACGAGCACACGGGTAGCGCCTTCTGTGTCAACATAACAATGGAGCCCGCTATCAAGTCTGTCAGTTGTCACTTTCCCTCCCTCATCTTTTATTGGGCAAGGGAGTCTATCCATGTAACCAATTTCTTCCAATTTGACTGTTTTTGTCGCTCCAAAATGACCTTGCTCTTCGTTCTCAATAAAATGAACAGAGAAAATTGGCCTCCTCTTCCTCCTTTCAATTGTGCTAGCAGTGCTATTTTTGTCTTCGCCGAAATGTGTATTGTCCCATTCCCCTGGACCAACACGAACAGATAGCTTTTTTGGTTTCATCGGTTCTTCCCATGTGTACGAAGCTGATTCACCTGGTGATAAGCACTTCCATGGGTGAGAATCACATGCCCTTTGTCGGTAGTAAATCTGATCAGAGCAGCAGGAAAAAGATGTCAGAATGAAAAGTAAAGATTTGCAATGAAACAACTGACATAACTCACATCCCATTTAGAAGATCTGTTGATGATCCTATGAGGAGGATCCGATGGATCGGGTTCTTTAATGTTGACCAGCATCGTTTGATACAAGATATTTATATCCACAAGGATGTCTCTAGACGATTCTTGAGGCAGAATGTTTATATCACTTTGACCCGGTACAATATTACCTTCAATCATTCCAGCACTGATGTTATCAGGGCCATTCGGACTCTTTGATGCTGCAGCGCTGCGTAGACGTCTCATCTTTTCCTCTAACGTTACGAATGTGAGAGTAACAGATTCCTTCTTCTTTGGGGGTGAGTCCATGTTCATTTTCTTATTTTTTCTCTTCCTGTGCAAAGACATGTTGAGACGTTGTTGCAGAGGTTGACTGGCCTCTCTTTCAATAAGTTCCTGTGCGTATGATAAACGAGCTTTTGTGACGACAAAGACAAACGATGTTGGAAGCGGTGAGAAGGATAAGGCAAAGCAAGCTCGATGGCAAAGATCACTTATACACCACTTACCTTTTAGGTGTTTCATTGCTTCATCGAAGGGAAATTGCGAAATTGGAACACCATCAATCAAAACTAATTCATCGCCGACGACAATATCCGTAAAATGACTTGCATAGGAACCCTCTCTCGTCCCTTTAACTATTATGGAACGATCTTTGCCCCAGTCAGTTTCAAACCAGACTCCTAATTCACCATCCCATTCTCCATCAGGAGGAGGTAATACTACGTTAAAATATGGAGCAGCTCTAGTGCTCACATGAGGAAGCGTTTGAATGTCTCTCGCCCGATCCATGGATAGAACATGTTGACCCGGTGAGTCGGATGGAAAACTGCTCGACAAATTCCACCCAGATCCTATTTCGACCCGCAGCAGACGTTCCAAACGTGTGTCAGGGAGATGAAAGTCTATGAGTTCAGATGGACGAATGGTCGCAATGTAACATGCAGAGTGGTGAGCAGTAGTCTGTGCCCCCCTCTCCTCACTGGAATCAATCATGGTCGGCCCCCCGAATAAGGGTTCGTACTGATTAATTACACCCTGCTCACTGCCGTCAACATAAATCCACTTGCGAGACTCGAAGGGAACATCTGATCGTTCTGCCACTTGATTCGGATGCAACAGCGAGTTATCCTGCCATAGACGAATTGGTTGCGACAATTGGTTCACAACGACATATTGGGGGCAGATCCTAACAATTTTCGTGTAGTTTGACAGTCGACCTGGTGCAACACTAACTGATACCATCACCTCAAGTAACCGACCATCCTTACAATGCATACTCACAATTTGTGTCACCCCAACGGACTCGAGGCCAAACCCTGATGACCACGCGGATGTATAGCGAGATCTCGTTGTATCTGCCAGCTGTATACACAATCGAGGTGAGCCGCCCAAGGATAAGACTTCATGAAAATTAAACATGAATGCAAGTTTTGATGTGATTGCTAAGGGCAGATCCTCACTTATCAACGCTGCTAAAATTGCTGGTTTTGACGCTTCATTGTCGAGTTTATCCAAATCCTTCAACGCACCATGTGTTCCAGGGAAAATAGTATTCAGTTTGAGCAAATTTAATCCTGTATCATTCTTTGTCGTACTAACGTCCTGAGTATCGTCGCTTTCATTGCGATTGGATCCATCGACAGGCTTCGACCCATCCTTGTCAGCCCCCCAAACAGTACCCGAGACGTATGATAAAGCCTTCTCTTGTTTGTATCGCAATGAATGCTCCGTGGTGTTGACAATCCAGAAGGGGGAGTAGATCGTCACATGACGTTGACCTCCATTACCCAAAACATTATCGAGAAGCAAAGTGAGACGTTGCCCAACACTGTCAACGACAGTTGTTTCCGTCGCAATATCTTCCAAACTAAATGTGTCCTTGAGTCTTGCAATGTCTGCCATATTTTGATTCATTGGTCTTTCATTTTCCACGTCATCGCCAAGTGCATTAGTTACAGGAGCTCTGGTTGCGTGTAACCGTTTGTTGGTTTCTCTTTGCTGGTTCTGCTGCCGTAGTTTTGTGACTCGCTCAGCACCTCTATTATCTTTTGATTTCGTGATAGTAGAAAGCGTTTTCTTCACTTTATCCTGAGTATCAGATATTGCACTACCAACAGTTCTCCATCCCGTTTTCAGCCAAAAGCCATCGCCTTCTCCGTCATGTATCAAAGCGCCTTCTCCTACAGGTGTTCTACAAAATCCCAAGTTCACAAGAAGCATGAGAGGAGCATCAAGTCCAACGGTATGTATTGGGAATCGTTCACCCGGTTCAAGATTTCCCCACCACAATACTGTCTTGTTCGTTGCATTCATCAGCTCGAATCTACCGCGTTCTGGCAGCATATTTTCTATGACTATAGGAGGATGTATGATGAGAGAGTATGCGACTGGTGCGTGCGTTGTCGCCCTCGATTGATGAGCACTTTTGGAAAACTTCATCCTTCCACCGCGTAATCCCTTCCCCGTCATCGGAGGCGACGAAGTAGAAGTCTCTGCTGCCTCGCTATCAGAAGTGTCTGACGAAAATAGAGGGCTCCGTTTTACCTCGACAACGTAGCAAAATGGGATTGCTTTCCTCTTGTTGTTGCTGTCAAGTATTGGACAAGAAATTTCCGCTCCACTTGCAACTTGGTTCGCCAATCTTGGGTCGCCATTCGAATTTTTGAAAATCACTGATGATTCATGCAATATTTTGGCAAGTTGGATCGGGCGAGGTGGGTAGCCGACTATGTCTGTGTCAGAAAAGAGCTGAGAAGTACGATCTTTTGCTGCATGTGTAAGTTCGTCAGCCTCAACGTACGACGCTTGGTCTGGTCTGACCCAAATACTTCCAAGGTGGTTTCCTTCCAGATGCATAGCGCTCTCAAGTAGCAAATACGGAACATTATACGAGCCCTCAGGAGCAAGTTTTTCCAAGCCATTGATAATGCCACTGGCATTTTCTTGTGAATCATTTTGTTTGGGCTCTAAAGAGTCGCCTTGCGGTAGATGCCGAGGATCGGGATGAACGGCAATAAAGATAGAATGATCTGTTTTATTCACAACTTCAAAGGGACTCATGATGGATAATCTCCGACCACCATTTACGGAGTTTACTTCTGCCAAGATGTTCAGTGCATTCTTCAGCCGCCAGTCCGCTCTGGCTTTGGCCTGAACAAACGGCGAGCGCGGGATGAGCTCAATAAAGTGCTTTCCAATTTTGTCCAGTGAAATATCTCGAGCCCACTTGAATCCAGGCACTTGAATGTCGATAGAATGATTTCTGGGCACGATTAATTGCGTCTTGTGTGCTGTTATGTTTTGATCACCTTCAAAGGGCACTTCCATAGGTTCAAGATTCTTAATCACGGTCTCCGTTGCGGGAAAACTTACAGGCATCAAATGATTATGATCAAGATATATCACCGTGGTTTTGCTGCTTGATAATTCCGCTTCAAGGTCGGACTGAGTGTGAACCCTAATGCGCTGACCAGAAAAATTCTTGAGAGAGAATGCAATCCTCTCTTGTTCATTCAAGGTTTCTGGAAATTTGTGAAGAACTGTGAGTTTATGGCCCGATTCATCCCTCGTGACTGTTGTGGCAATCGTTGTCTGTGACCTACTCCTGTTTAGTGGTAAATACTTTTGAGTTGGATATTCAGAATTCTTCTCCAACAAAAATACCCCAAAAGTATCAATTGCATCGTCGATCGTGTCGACCGATGCACCGGTGATATTCAAGTGCAATGGACAACCAGCATTGAAAATTATTCCTCTCCCACGTGTTGTCGATTGCTCAAACATCGTTAGGCATCTAAAAGGTTCAATCAAAGGCTCCCAATTCCTCGTGATTCCTAACTTGAAGTAATCAACGAATACTGTTGCGTCCATGCATACTTGCAGGTCCTTATCGTTCGACGAACCAGACGAGACTGCATTGTTTCTTCCCAAGAATTTGTCATGTTTCTTTTGAGCGTGTTCAATTTCTTTCAGCCTTGAAGCTGTTAGCAGAATTGATGATATAGACAGAGAAAAGAAGGGACGATGCATCCCCATGATAGGATCGCATACAACAAATTTGATGCTTTCAAGATGTGCAGTCACACTGAAAATATTTCCCGATGAAGAAGTATCAGTGGTTTCTTCCAACGCGCTTTGTGTTGTTTCATCATCTGTGTTCGGAGTTGGGCCTACGAAGGCGATGAGAAGGTCAGCGGCAAGTTTCATGTACTCATAGCTAAAGTATATCGTCGTTTCATTCTCGCCAAGGTTACGCGAAGGTAAAACCAGTGGATTGCAGATCAGAGGAGGCGGCACAACAAAAGGCTTGACATCGACATCAAATGGCTCGATGCCATCCATTGCATGTGGATTGAAATATTGGGAGGACAGAGGAACGCGCACTGCAAATCTTGTGAATTTGGACCTGTCGTCATATTCATACTTCACCGAAATGGACAATCTATCTACCAGCGTTTTCGCTCCAGAACTCAAAAGCGATCCGGAGACTTGCCGAACTCCTCTACTCAAATCTGGTTCAATATACGTGCTTAGAACGACAATCCCGAGGTCTTTTGCTACAATATCTTGAGACGAGAAATGTAATCCGAAAGATTTGTACCGATAGTGAAGACCGGCACCTTCCAGCATGAGACATGTGGCATCGACCTCAGAAGATGTCGGAATGATGACATGAGGATCTGTCAACCAGAGACGAAAGTCTATGTTAAGACATGGTGCCTGCGAAACATTCATCGAATAGTTCTCTACCATCTTTTCTGCCACAAAGGCAGGATGTCCGTAACTGGGATCTTTGAAGTACAAACCGAAATAGTCAAGCAAAATCCAGATGAGTCCTAAATCTGAAGAAGCTGCTTCTGCCATATCTAGCCCAAGATTGATCATACAATAATAATCTGGGGTCATGAAAACAGTTGCTTGCACCGGCAGAGGCAATCCATCAACCAATGTATGGCGACCGCAGTCGAGCCCCCAGTTGAAATTCATAGTTGATTCTTGAGGATAACTAGTTTTGGTTCTGATACCTTGCAACAAGGTTGCTTCTGGGCATCTTGCGTCCGTCAGGTTCAGTGAAGTCGCTCCTAAACCAACGCTCAGAAGCGTGTCTTGGGTCTTTTTAATACTGCAAATAGCATTTTCCAGCTCCAACACTATGGCTTTTTTACCATTCGCATCGGAGACACTAGATGGCATTATTGGGAACGTTTCAGGATCTGTTCCCTCTCCAAAGTAATTTGTCTGGTCAAAAGAACAACGCCATGTTATACTAGATACGCACATCGCCATTTCAAATTTAATGCAGGCGTTGCCATATTTGATCCTCTCGATAAACTCCTTTGAACAGTACTCTGGCCAATCCAAAGGCGGCTCGGGGTCTGTGGACAACGACTGAATCTGTTCCGCGTCATATGGAAACATCAACGGAAGCTCGTCCATATTATTGTACCAAATCGACATCAACAGGTAGAATTGAGACATGCGCATATCGAATGCAACTCCGCTGAAGTCATCATTGTCAGTGTTTTCTATGAGCAATCGAAGCGTCGGCGCCCAGTCCATCGTCACTCCCAGACTCAGCGGCATAGTCGTGATTTCTTCCCACAGTCTACATTCAATGTTGCGGGCAATAGATTCGTCGACGTCGCCACATGCTCGAAATACCCTTTTCTCACTTCGCATTCGACCAGCCTGTACAACTCCTGCATTCCATCGAGGCATATGAATCTTAGACACTGATTTGCAGTGTTTGATGATAGCTGTAAATATGCGAGCGTTTCTCAACTTCACTTTCATGCGAGGGATTCGGCGTTCCTCTGCGTTTGAGTTGATGTTACTTGATGACGACATGCCAGGTGACTTCATTACTTCCATGCATTCAAAAAAACTTTCGGAACTAGAAGATGAAGAGGGTTCATCCCCGTTCAGACTGGAACGGTTCGAGAACGAATATTCATCAATCGACCACGACTTTTTAACCTCACATGGCATTATTGCTAGCTCATCAACTTCGATCCCAATCAGGTCTACAGATTTACTCTCTCGTGGCATAACTAGGGAAGAGTTCCTGACTAATATCTCCATTGTTGAAGTAGCCGAAGATGTACTTTCATCTTTGTTTTTCTCATTTAACTTGCAAAGGTATTGAGATAGCAGACCGAATCCGTATTCTGGTGATGAAATAAACTGGGTGAGTTCGCAAACGAATTGGTACAGGACCAAGACTCTCACCCCATCGAAAGCAATCGAGATATTTGCTTGCTCGCATGAAGTTGCTGATTGCACTGAAGTCATTTGGATGGTCAACGCAGATCGGCCAAACCCGTTCTCGCTCGATTGATACGTCTTAATTACAGTCGGATAAGTTTCAGCACCATACGGAGATACGCACTCAAGGGCGATAGACCCAGCGAGGAGAACCGTCTTGGACAAAGAGCTGCTTGGGCCACTTACATTCTCAACAGAAATGTCTCCTAAGCGACACCTGAGAAATGGGATAAATTTGTCGCTTAGTAAAATGGAGGCGCTGGATGCGTTCCCATTGAAACTGATATCTTTGAGAGGCGCGCTGGTGTCCTTCTTCGTCCCACCCAAGCATTGCGTTACAGATTGGAGAGTTTCAATGGCGTCAATGTAGGCTTCGGCCAGAAATACGGCATCGATGTGACCCAGTTCTAAATAGACGTCACTGGAGAGAAATTTATCGCGAACACTGTCCTTGATAGAAATTGTCGCAGATATGTTGGAACTTTCAAACGTATTGTCTGCGTCATCAGAATGAGCTATACGCAGTAATGTCGTGTTTTTGTTCTGGACGCATACTTCTCCAGAGGTGCATTGCATTAGACTCGCAAGAAACAATCTTGATTGATGTATCGTAAGTGACTTGGCAAACACGACAAAATTGCATCTTGGGTGCCAAAAAGGCGAGTGGACTCTTTGCATCGCATCAAACTTTGATACAGCCTTTTTGGTTGCAGCCGCAATAACCTCATCCATCCGTTCAGATACAGATCTCTCATCCCAGGTTCTCATTACTGCAATGTCATCTTTGAAATGAGATTCTGCCGTGTGCAATATTATCTGCGCGTCCTGTTTTGATAAACCAACAGCGCAACACCGTCCGAAACAAAGATTGGACATGCATTCACTGGAAATTTGGCTGGGAAATTCGAAGTCCAGGCAAGACAATTGCGAAAGATAGCTTGTGATGATTTCTTCCAACTGGTACCGCACGAATTCATTGTATTGCATAGCATCATTTCCTTCATTATCTGATACCAAAGAAATGGCAAGTGATGAAATTGATAACTCCGTCTCTCTGAATACTGAATCAGCAATTGCAGGCAAGGAAGGTCGTTGCAATTCATTCACTCCCTCTGGCTTGTCTGAAACTTTCAACAGATAGCTCGAACAAATTGCTGCAAGCGTTGACAAGACTTGCAATCTATAATCAGATACCAATAAGTACATGGGCGATGAGCATGCAATCTTAATCTTTGACTCGTGTGGCATCTTTGCACCTCCGTTTGAGATAACTTGGAATTGGATGTTCGCCGGGTATTGCAGTAAAGCAGTGCTGCTTGTCTCGATCGCAAATGGATCAAATTCTCCCGTTAATATGTAAATGTTCAAATCATTGACAGCAGCATGCTGCAGTAAAGCGACAATAACGTCACAGGGTTAGAGGGAGCTTACAAGCAGGAAGAAATGCACTTACACCATCTACTAAAATCACTTACCAGTCCGGTTTCATTGCCATTAGATCTTTCGTTGAGATGAGGAGTTACTGGTGAAGGTTCGTCACGCCCTATTCCATTTGATTTTGCAGCCAAATATCCGGTCTTCAGTGACAGCAATTCCATAGTTGTGATGAGGTATTGTCCTTCTATGCCATTTGAATCTTTGTCCAGTGTCGGAATGACAAGCGACATTCTATTCCATTCCAATTCGAGGGACAAAATACTCGGGAGATTCGTTGTGGAAAAGGCATTACGAAGAAGAGCTTCGTCTTCGAACGGTACGAGTATTGCCCCCTTTGAAATATCCTTGCTATCCGAAACAAACGTCGCAACTTTCTCTAACCCAGTCCAATCCACCATAACAGTCGTAGGGCTTACATTTGTAATGATTGATGAGCCTTGTTTCTTGTCAAAGCCTGGCGCGAATGACGCTATTCCACATATGCCGGCAGCTTCGCTTGGCTTGTTCATAAAGGGAAGAGGACTTATCAACTCGTCGCCAACCTGTTCTTCCATTGACACTTGTCCTAAAGAAATCATTCTTTTCGGAGATGATGGCGATGCGCATGTCACTACGTCAAGCCCGTCTACGGAAAACTCGTACTCCACACGCGAATGATTGCCATCAACATTTTGTCCTGACACTGATACACCTACAACGTGCATCAACATGATTGGTTCATAGTAAAGACCATGCCTAGAATTCATCCAGAATTGACAGTTGGGAACATAATTATCAGCAGGGAGCCGCTCGCCTGGCATCTGCTGGACCTTTATTCTTCCAATTGAGACATCATCCGCGTCCGAAAATCCTGTGAGGGCAGAGATATCGTCAGGAACATTAAATTTCTCTTCTTCGCTCTCCGCTCGACTTACTCTGTCGTCTTCGCCAAAATTGCACAAGGCAAGAGAAAAGCCAGCAATTTTCACCGAGACGAAGAAAGCTTTAGAACTTCTGGGCAACTCCGAAAGTTCTGAAAGTGCATCACTTGGTCCATTCGTACTTTTTTCTATATGCCTTGTCTCAATTCGTCTTGGTCCAGTTGTAGAACTCATCCCTCCTGCAATATGTCGATCATTTGATAATGCCAAGTATTCCGAGGAACGTTGCTTCCCCCCATCGTTGCTTGATGATACTCCAAGACGACTCACATTTTCAAGGAAATTAGGGGAGAAGTAGAAGTATTCACCATTAGGCGCAGAAGCATCTTGTGATTTCGAACCATCCGAGTGTGATGCAGAGTCATTACTTCGAATAGTTGCTGCACGGGCAACATTTTTCAGGAGCAATATTCTTTCGACAGACAGCTGGTCTTCGAGCTCTTCCAAGCGTACCTTGGCTGCAGCGGCATCTGCAGCAGCTGTGTTGATTGGTAAGCCTTGTGTAATCAAGTAGAGCTCAATGTAGTCTCTCCTGATCTTGTTTTGGTGCTCGAAATCCCAGTTGCTTTTTGACTTGAGATTCCACGCGAGGGTTTTCGTTGTTTTCATCTGCTGTTGATCCACACCACGGCACCGGTCCAGCAACATCTTCCTTCGTTGGTTTTCATGCGCAATACTTATGTATGCGTACTTCCACCAAGCTGAAATCACAGTGGGTAAAGTTCTCAGTGACTTGGGACTTCGGCGAGAGCGTAGAGAAGGAATTGCTTTAATGATACGTTCATCCCAGTCGATGAGAGGCATTCCTTCTTCAGTCATTCGCTCTATCAGTTCTATGTCGTGTATTTTTGCGCTTCTTATTGCTGTGGGCGGCCGACCTCTTTTCAGTCGATCCATTGAGGAGCAGAATGAGTCCAGTAGAAATAGTTGACGAGGCGATACGCTGCTACGGACGTGACCCAACTGCACGCTTAATTCAAGCCTTCGTGATCGCTTCCGCAAATGATACGTTTGGGGTGGGCGCGCTACCGGCTTCTTGTCACGTTTCCCCCTTCGTTTGGTCCCAGATGTCCCAAATGATTCACTCGTCATGTCAGTGTTGACTGTAAAACTCTGTCCCCTACTTCTTTTCCGCGGTGACAAGTTTGTGGAAGCCGTTTCTGCCACACTCATCTCAAAAGCTTCTGGGTTACTGCGGTACCATCTTACCGACGCTGCAATGTTCGTTGGATCTAGTATGAAGTCGTCATTCTTCAGATCATTTGAAAAAGAAGGTTCATCTTCCCCATTTTGTTTACAGCTTCGACGCAGAAACACACCAAAGTTTGATATGCGAAAGTGTTTCAATGCGCTTGGGCCTTTGCCGGTAGTATCGCTGCTGTCTTCACTGGTGACACTCTCACTCTCTGTACCCAAAGACTCATCTAATAATGAAGCAGGGCGAACGTCGAACCGATCAAGCAAGAAACCTATTTCTATTTCACCTTCGTCTGCCCAGGAGGTGTCTTCCACCGTCTCCACTTGTTCTTCCTCCTCTGTCCGTTGTTGAGTTTTGCTTTTGTTAGCCTCAATTTCGAGCTCCCCAGGCACTAAATAATCAGATCTGCGAAACACAGAGAATGTTTTATCCTGATTGATTCTTTTGGCTATGTTGCGCATCTTTGGAGTTGTCTGCTGGAAACTCCCCCGTTGGCCCCTGAAATCATTTTGTTTTGGAGGAGGTAGTTCTTTTTCTTCTTTTTCTTTCTTTTCCTGCTTTTTGCGTTCTGCAATGCATTTGCGCAGAGTTGCTTCGGCATCCTTATCATAATGACTGCACCCTACCATTGACATATGGACATGAATGATAGATAGCGACAACGAGTCAAACGTTCGCCACACAATATTCCGCATGGTTGACGATAAATAATCTTCCATTCTAGCAAAATAGCTGCTGCCAAGTTTACTTGTACTTTGCCCAGTAGTACCAGAGCTGCTGGGAATGTTGTTACTTTCTGATTTCATACCAGACTGAATTGAAGATGCGATGATAGATTGCAAACCAGCCACCAGTGATGGAGGGAATGGGTCAAGTCCTGCTAATAAACGGCGTTCTGCAATTTGTAAAATACGATCTCTCTCCTCTCTTATCATCTGTTGCGCATCATCTAGGGGCGGATTGCTGCAAGGATCTTGTCCTGGCAAGTTTTGGTCGTCTCTGTCATTCTTTTCGATTGTGCTCTGAAGCTTCAATGCGTTCAGCAAAGGATCCTCGTGGATAATTTCATATCCAATCTGAAGCCTCACCCCCTCAATAGTCACCACGGTGCATCCAGAAGCAGCTGTTTCCACTTCCTCTTCCCCTTGATTTGGATTGGTTTGTCCGCAGCCTGCATCTACATCTCTTTCACCGCCTTCTGTTTCGGATAATGACGATAAAGTGCCCTTACTGCATTTTTCAGATGACCGCTTCAATGATGAATGCGACGACCCAACTACGAGACTTTTCCAGGGTATTCTTATATTGATAGATTCGATCCGTCCCCTTAGCAGTTTCCATCTTACTTTTGCCCCGCTGAAATTATTGCCATCGGAATCATTGACATCATCGTCTGAAGCTTTGGATGTCGAATTATTGTAGTCAGCATTAAGAAAATTTTCAATAGCATCTGGCCGCAGATCCACATTTTTCAGCTCTACATTACCAGACCAAAGTCCAACTGACAGTGATGATTGAGTATGCGGCTTGGAAGCAGAGAAGGAGGCGTCGTTTCCTTCGGTGTTTCCGGTGCTGCCTTCGTCATCCAACTTGATGTAGGGCGAGAGATACGACGCTGCATACTCCGAGAGGCGCCGCGATAATGGCGTGTAGTAGGACATTATGAAACAAACGCCGAGATGTGTTGTTCCGTAGAAGAATATTTCACCGACAGACAACAAGCGGCGTCATAGATACACGATTGTTCATCTCATACTATTTCCTTCATGCAATGCACATAGCACTAAATTTTTTGTTTTTCATTTTCCAGTTTCACTTCCATGGTGTCACAGTGCGACAGAGACTGTCTCGATAGATAGAAAGAAATGCGAACTTCGCTTTTATCTTCTGCCTGCACAACATACAGGGCAAAAGTAAGTAGCTACTGATTGACTTTCAAATTAAAGCAACATGTATTAATGAGATTAGTCTCCATCTCTGCATAAAAGTAAAGTTGACCTGATGGTGTTCAATCATCATCGTCGTCCTCAAAGAAGTTTGCTTTGGTAGTGACAGGTCCTACCGCAGCACCAAAGTCTTCATCGTCTGAGTCTTCTTGATCTTGTGTGGCACCAAGAGATTTGCGAATGCGCTTCTTTCCACTTAACTTAGGGGACCCGGCATCCTGAGGAGACTCCTGTGTGGACATGGCTTGTTGCGATGTGGGTTCTTCGTCCATGCTTTGGTCAGCATCTTCCCCGGCACCTTTCTCTTGTTCGCCGAGCTGACCTGTAGTAGCATCAGCCGATGAATCATTATCGACGCCAGTGAATTCATTTTCCTCGCGCTTCTTCTCATCGTCTTCATCATCACTTTCGTCAGAGTCACTCTCATCCGCGGCATGCTTGTTTGACTTTGACTTCTTCTCGTTCATCTTGCGCCTCTTTCGGAGAGACCGCAGTCTACGCCTCTTCACTTCGTCGGCAGCCATAGCATCGTCATTAAACTCGATCTCGTCTTCCTCATCGTCGTCATAGGCAACCGCATGTTCCTCTTCCTCATTTCTTTCATCATCGTTACCTTCTGCTTGTTCGAATCGTTGTTGATCTTCTAGCAGCAAGTCTCTCACAGCGATCATACGAAGCTCTTCGTTCACATACACGTTGGTACTTAACTCGCAGAATCGATGAGGGATGGGGTGCTTAAAGAGTGCTTCCACATAAAGCATAGGATTCTCTTCCGAAGCTCTTGCAAATCTCTTCATGAACGACGCAGCAAACACCAACAGTGCCTCGAAGTCATTCTTATCTCTAATCGCTTTGTCGTTGAGGATGGTATCGAGAACAGTGAGCAGACCAATATTGTACAGCATGGGTTCCATTGTCGAGGTCTTGGCGGCAAGCTCATTCTTCCCAAGTGCATCATCAAACTCCATCTCATCCCCATCTCCATTCTTTATTTCAATCTTGCACAGGCGGATAAGATAGGCTACAATGTGACGATTGATTTCAGCTGCATTTACCGCGTATTGCGACAAAAGCTGAGTGTACATGAACACAATCTGATTTGATACAAACTTTCTCGAGAAATAAGTTTCCTTGTCAAATTCAGAGGCAGTCAGATTCATCCTTTCCACGGCATCCTTTGGTCTCTTGGTGGAAAGCTTGTCAGAAGGGAAAGATTCGAGGCATTTCTTGGCATTGACATCGAGAAGTTTCCACGTGACGTGAGAGCATTCTATCAAGTCACAGAGATACTCCCGGCTAAACATACCAGGGGTCCATCTGGAAAGAAGTCTGGGTAGCCTGTCCAACGGTTCGCCAGCGTAAAAAATACGATCCATGAGACCCAGCGCCATCATGTGCTCCGTTGAATCTTTGGATTCATACATTGCATGTAGCATGTGAATCATCTCAGTATAGAGAGAAACAGTCTGAGCAAGCTCAGCAGGCTTTTTGTGTTCAAAGAATTCATCGGTAGAGTTCAGTACCAAGTTGAACATGAAAACATCCATGGTAAAGATGAGGTTCTGTGCGGATGATTCCTCATCCGCGCCCTTCTTCTTCTTTTCCAAAGCATTCCGTCTACTGACCCTAAACCACTGGTGGAAGAACCACACAATCCTGAAGAACAGCGTGCGATCACCATCCTCTAAACGATTGGAATCCCTTCGAAACTCATTTTTGAGGCTCTTCATTACTGGACCGTAACACTGTGCTACAAATTTCTCACAGAAGGAGTTGAGCGCAGCCTTGGCACGTTTGGAGGTTGGACCTGCAATCTCTCGTGAGAGAGACGCAGATGCCCCGGGACGTGAGTGCAGAGTTGACGCCTTACCACTACCGACAAACACCTCCGCCTTCTTATTCTTCCTCCTGACGGGTTGACCAACTGCGCTTGCACCCCCACCACTGCCCGTTTGTGATTTACGAGCAAGATAATCACTTGCAGAGACGTAGACCTGTTTCCCATCACCTTTTGATACTCGCAATGTACCACCGAAATGAGAATGACGTGATGAAGCGGACAGCTGGAGTTTCTGCCGTTCCGATTGGAGATGAGCTTTGAGAGAACTGGTTCCTACGGCACTGGCCCTAGCAGTGGTGATAGTTCGTGAAGGTTTGGCCGACTTCTTTTTCGATGCTATGACCTTAGTCTCAAAGACGGGCGCGGCAGGTTCAACCGTAGAAAGAGCCACATCGGTTGGGTCCTGTCCTCTCAACAAACAACTTAAAATTTCCATGAGTAGCAAATTGTATCCACTGTTTTCCCTACGCTCCACTTCCTGTCCAACACAAGTCAATACATCAAACACCATCTCCTCTTCCAGCAATACGAGGAACTCCCTGTGAAGTTGAGCTGCATGTTGTGCCTTTTCCGTACTACCAAAAGTGTTGAGAGGAGTAATGGAGAGAAGGTTGCGCATGAGATGAAGAACCAGCTCGATAGTAAGATGATCTGCAGATGTTCGAGAGGATCCCATTTTTGATAAAGGCTCTGCCAATAAAGACGTGAAGACCGAAAGCAGACCTGTCCCCTCACTCTTATCAGTTGTCTTGTTCTTTTTGTCTTTTTGATTTTGGAACGCATAGTGATGGCTTGAATGCCTCACAAACATTCGTTTGTACTCCATTAGCAAATCTGACTGGGCAATGGCATTTTCGCGAAGAATGATTTGTTCTTGAATAACGCTGCAGTTGTTTTAGATGTGTCATGGTTGTTGTGTAACGTGAGGTACATGTTAGATGCACAAATAAATAAATAGTATGCACATATAATGTTATGAGTTCAACAATGACTCACCTGTCGTCCACCTTCTTGCTCTTTACATCAACTGTCAATCTTCCTGCCCTCTTGGCATCCTCACTAAGCGGCTTGGTCAAAATCACCAAGATTTTACAAACAGTGAGCACCATAGCCTTATCATACCGACAACTCATCACAAGAGGCAACAATTTCTGAGAGACAATCCTCCACTGACCCAACAATAAACTAATGGGGCGGTATGTCTCATGATCTCTTCGAAGAGCGCGTTGTAAATCCTGTAACCAATTGAGACAATCTGTGACGGGGACAAACTTTTCTGTCGTTTGACCGGTAGTTTCATCGACGGTGGTGGCGGTTGAGCCAATGACACCGCAGACGAGGAGAAGTTCGTCTACGATGCGTTTGTCGACCACCATTTCGGGATGCTTTTTGGATGATGACGATGATGATGACTTGCTACGGCGAGGAGGGGGCGTCACCTTGGGTTTAGTTGGTTGCTGTTGACGCTGCTGTTGCTGCTGTTGTTGCTGGCCGGCATTCATGGGAGAGGCAACGCTAGTGGGGGAGGAGCGTTGTTGTTGCCCCTGCGCCCGTGGAGGCACAGCAGCATTCCGGGTGGAGGACATTGCTTCAGGTTGGTGGTTGTGTTTTTATTCTATTATTGTGTAGGTGGTAACAGCTAGCTTTGCCTTCGTCGTCATTGTGCAAGTGACATGCACCTTGTTTTTGAATAATTTGTGATGACAGATGACATCAAGCGGGTAAGAAAAACTGTACTATTCCTACGTAGCCAAAGTCTTTCTCCCCTG
>Ga0209652_1000963_pt1 | contig 23965 bp, 20 predicted proteins | sample SaaInl74LU_5_DNA_FD_184641 | JGI IMG/M metagenome (GOLD analysis project Ga0209652, IMG submission 184641) | Marine microbial communities from expanding oxygen minimum zones in the Saanich Inlet - ESP_74LU_5_DNA (SPAdes) (version 2) | ecosystem: Environmental > Aquatic > Marine > Intertidal zone... | reverse complement strand
GCATTGAGCACCTCGTTGGAGGTGGGGTTAAAAAACCCTATGGTTTCTTGATCCAGTGCCTTCACCCGAATACTGAGAAGATCGTTGACCTGCAATCGGTAAGGCGGCAAAGAAGGTCTTAAACCCACCAACGTATCTGTGGTCGGCCCTTCGCTTACCTGTAGATAGGCCAAACGCTTGGTACTGATGCACGAAGACATCAAAGCAATCAACACACCGAATAAAAATAAAGTAGTCCGAGCCATATTGGTTTCAAGAGAGCAACAAATATAACGTAAGGCCATTAAAAACAAAACCCTTTTCTGGTCTAAACTCAGCAAATTCCATTTAATTTGCACCAAATCCCAACAATGAACTACCTCTCAGTCGAATCCTTAGCCAAATCATACGGAGCCCACGAGCTCTTCCAAGACCTTACTTTTGGCATTCAGCAGGGGCAAAAAGTAGGCCTAGTGGCCCAAAACGGGGCCGGGAAGACCTCATTATTGCGCTTACTCTCTGGCGACGAACAGCCCGACTCAGGGCGCATTGTTTACCGCAAAGACCTCACAGTCGTGTTCTTAAGTCAAGAAGTTAAAATAGACGAATCACTGACCATAGAACAAGCCATTTTTGATAGCGCCACCAAAACCAATGGGAAGAAAGCTGGCGTGATTCAGGCCATCGAATCGTATGAAAAGGCCCTACTCGACCCCGAAAATGGCGAGGCCCTGCAACGCGCCCTGGATCTTATGGACGCCGAGCAAGGTTGGGACTTTGAGACCCTATACAAACAGATATTGAGCCGTCTGGAACTGCACAACACAGACCAAAAGGTCAGTACACTCAGTGGTGGTCAAAAGAAGCGTCTCGCCTTGGCTCAAGCCCTGGTATGCGGCCCAGACTTATTGATTTTGGACGAGCCCACCAACCACCTAGACCTCGCCATGATCGAATGGCTCGAAGACTATTTGTCCTCGAGCAACATGACCCTATTTATGGTCACGCACGACCGTTACTTTTTGGATCGCGTCTGTCAAGAGATTTTGGAGTTAGATCAGCAAAAATTTCACCTTTATAAAGGCAACTACGCCTATTACCTCGAAAAGCGCCAAGCCCGGATCGAACAATTCGATACCGAATCGGGCAAAGCCAAACAGCTTTTCTCTAAAGAACTGGCCTGGATGCGTCGCCAACCCAAAGCGCGCACGACCAAAAGCAAGAGCCGTATAGATGACTTTGCACAAATCAAAGCGCGGGCTCAAGAGCGCCGCAACGATCACGAAATTCAACTAGAGTTCATGATGGATCGCCTGGGTAATAAAATTGCCGAATTCCATCATGTGCATTTGTCGCGCCAAAACAACTTACTGCTCGAAGATTTTTCGTACCGTTTCCAAAAAGGCGAACGCCTCGGGATTATAGGCGCTAACGGCAGCGGCAAGTCCTCGTTCTTAGAATTACTTACCGGGGGTCTTCTGCCCGACCAAGGCAAAGTCATTTGGGGTGACACCATAAAATTTGGCTATTTCAAGCAAGATGGCCTGCCCGAATATAAAGACAAAAAAGTCATTGACATCATCCGCGATTTTGGCGAGTACATCCCCCTCAAAAAAGGCCGTCAATTATCGGCTAGCGAACTCTTACAGCGCTTTTTGTTTGATCGCAAAAAACAATACGATTCGGTAGACAAGCTTAGTGGTGGAGAGAAAAAGCGATTATTCCTGTGCACGGTTTTGATCCAAAACCCCAACTTTTTGATTCTGGATGAGCCCACCAACGACCTGGACGTGATGACCATAAACGTTTTGGAACAGTTCCTATTAGACTTTCCGGGATGCCTGATTGTGGTCTCTCACGACCGCTTCTTTATGGACAAGGTTGTGGATCACTTATTTGTGTTCCAGGGCGCCGGACAAATTGACGATTTCCCGGGTAACTATTCTGATTTTCGTTCTTTAAACGGTCCGGTGTCCCAGCGCAGCAACAAACCAGAAAAGATTCAAGATAGCTCAGAAAAACTACCAAAAGCCAAATCAGGTTTAAGTTATTTAGAGCAAAAAGAATTTCAAAAGCTTGAGCGCGCTATCGAAAAACTAGAACGTGAGCGAGAAACCTTACAACAACAGTTTGCCTCCGAAGATTGGAGCCTCAAAGAAATCAATGACCAGTCTATGGCCTTGGAACAAATCATCGCCACCTTGGACCAAAATACTGAGCGCTGGTTCGCCTTATCGGCCAAAATAGATGCCTCATGAATCTATGGTGGTCACATACCAAGACACGCCTTTATCCCTTCTGGGCCTATTTTCGCTTTTTGACCAAAGCCACAAATGCTCATGGTATCCACTCACCCTTTGTTTATGATTTGGTAACCAATTGTTTTTACGACAAAAAGCCTCAAAAAGCCTATACGACCCTTAATCGTTACCGCGCACAACTCAAAAATGACCCGACCGATCTCCAGGTAACTGATTTTGGTGCGGGCTCACGCGTTTTCCGATCAGGCAAGCGTTCTGTGCGACAATTAGCCCGCCATGTCGGGGTCACTCAATCTAGGCAACGTTTACTGCTGCGCTTGGCGCATTATTTCACACCTCAAAATAGTCTTGAACTAGGCACCCATTTGGGGCTCGGCACAGCGGCTCTTTCTTTAGGACAATCCCAAGGGCATATCACCACTGTTGAAGGCTGCCCTGCATTGGCCCAGCGCGCCAGGACAGGATTCGATGATTATGGGCTCCATAACATAACGATCATCCAAGAACGCTTTGACCTATTTCTCAAAAACTTGAGCCACGAGACTTACGACCTTATTTATCTCGACGGCAATCACCAAAAATACCCCACACTGGCCTATTTTGAGATATTAAAGCAGCATTGCTCTGCGCATTCGGTCATGATATTTGATGACATCCATTGGAGCGCCGACATGGCTGACGCCTGGGAAATCATCAAACAAGACCCCTCAGTCACCGTAAGCATTGACACTTTTTATTGGGGCCTTATTTTTTTCCGACCCGGTCAGGCAAAGGAGCATTTTGTGGTACGGGCTTGAGGTCTTCAAACCAAAATATAAGCAGCACAAAACAACATTTCTTTTGCTTTTTTAACAAAATACCACGCAGTTGAGCCTTCAAAAATCCCATATTTTTAAGTACCTTTCCCCTTCAAATCATCCGCATGAGTAGTGTTATCAAAATCAGATCCATCACCCGCGATTTTCCTTTGGGCCAAGAGGTTGTAAAGGTCCTTAAGGGGATAGATCTCGATATCGAAAAAGGCGAATATGTCGCCCTAATGGGGCCTTCGGGCTCGGGTAAATCGACCTTAATGAATTTATTGGGCTGCCTGGACACGCCTACCTCGGGGAGCTATATGCTCAATGGTGTTGATGTCAGCAGCATGAGCGACGATGAGCTGGCCGAAATCCGCAACAAAGAAATTGGCTTTGTATTCCAGACCTTTAACTTATTGCCGCGCACCACTGCTCTGGGCAATGTGGCCTTACCCATGGTGTATGCTGGTGCTTCGAAACAAGAACGCATGGCGCGTGCCACAGAAGTCCTTGCCGACGTTGGTCTTTCGGACCGTATGGACCACAAACCCAACCAGCTTTCTGGAGGACAACGCCAGAGGGTGGCCGTAGGCCGGGCACTGGTCAATCGTCCTTCTATTATTTTGGCCGATGAGCCCACTGGCAATCTCGATTCCAAGACCTCTTTGGAAATCATGCAACTTTTCGAAACCATCCACAAGGCAGGCAACACGGTGATCGTCATCACCCACGAAGAAGAAATTGCCGCCCATACCAACCGCATCATCCGCTTACGAGACGGAGTGATCGAGAGTGACGACCGAACTAAATAACCCCACCCCATGACCTGGAGTATCCTCGCCTTCTTATTACTTGTGGTTGTGGTTTGGAATAACCACAGAGTCCAAAAACAGCGTCGGGCAAGACAACAGCGCCGTTTCAAAAACGGGCTTCAAGGCAAGAAAAGCACCAAAAACAAAACGTCATGAAAATTTATACCAAGACCGGCGACCAAGGCATGACCTCGCTCTTTAGCGGCAAACGGGTACCCAAACACCACCAGCGCATTGAGGCTTATGGCACACTCGACGAGCTCAATGCCCATCTGGGTCTCTTGCGCGATCAAGACATCCATCAAAACCATAAGGACTTTTTAATTAAAACCCAACAAAACCTTTTTGTTGTGGGGGCACAAATGGCCAACCCAAAAAGTCAAGACGCTGCCCCATCAAGCAAAACGCCAAAGATTAGTGCGACAGATATCACAGCCCTAGAAGAGGCTATTGATCAGATGAACACAACCCTTCCCGAAATGACGCATTTCATTTTGCCCGGGGGGCACACTACTGTGTCATATTGTCACATCGCACGCACCGTCAGTCGCCGAACAGAACGTATGGCCACGCTGCTTAACGAATTAGAACCCCTCGACCCCTTGGTGATTCAATACCTGAATCGTTTGTCGGACTACCTTTTTGTCTTGGCACGAAAGTTGTCTCAAGACCTTCAGGCAGACGAAATAAAATGGTTGCCCTGAGTGTTGTGAGATTCATGCCCAAAACAGGCGCTTAATCCATTGTTTGTCAACATTTTGACGTCGTTCTTTTAAATTATGATTAAATACTTTTGTTTTTGCTTGTCCGTATGAGTTAAAAATTTATTTTTGCAAAAATTAAAACCGGATTCTGTTATGTATTGGACATTAGAATTAGCATCCTATTTAAGTGATGCCCCCTGGCCTGCCACTAAAGACGAATTGATTGACTACGCGATTCGAACAGGCGCCCCATTAGAAGTAGTCGAAAACATTCAAGCCATCGAAGACGAGGGAGACTCTTACGATTCGATCGAAGAGATTTGGCCTGATTATCCCACAGATGAAGACTATCTGTGGAATGAGGATGAATATTAGTACTGTCTAGAACTGTACACACTTAAGTCTCTGGCGTCACTGCTTTGAGACTTTTTTTTTACCATAACCAATCGCAATTTATTGCAACAAACCCTTTGAAATTGTGGTTTTTTGCCGTTTTTTTGTGATAGCTTTCATGGCAGTATTTCTGCTAAGAAAAAGTAAAATAAACACACGAGCATGGGATTTTTAGATAGTGTATTAAAAGTTTTTGTCGGCGATAAGTCCAAACAGGATTTGAGCGTCATGCAACCGCTTGTCCAACAAATAAAACAACACGAATCGGCCATGGCAGGGCTAAGTCTAAACGAACTGCGTGCCAAATCAGAGGCCTTTAGAGCCCAGATCAAAGCCGATCAAGCTGAGATTGAGCAACAAATACAGGCCCTGTATCAAGACATCGACAAGGAAACCGATATTGACAAAAAGGAAGACTTATACCACACCATCGACCAACTCAAAGACGCGCGCTATGCGGTAGAAAAACAAAGTCTCGACGCTCTTTTGCCAGAAGCCTTTGCCGTGATCAAAGAAACCGCCAAACGCTTCAAAGAAAATACAACCCTCACGGTCACCGCTACGGCGATGGATCGGGAGCTCTCAGCGACCAAGGGCTATATTAACCTTCAAGACGATCAAGCCGTTTGGAGCAACAGTTGGGATGCGGCAGGAAAACAAGTCACCTGGGACATGGTGCACTATGATGTTCAGCTCATCGGCGGTATTGCCCTGCATCAAGGCAAAGTAGCCGAGATGCAAACCGGAGAAGGAAAGACATTAGTGGCGACCCTACCTGTATACCTCAATGCTTTGGCTGGTCATGGGGTCCACTTGGTGACCGTTAACGATTATTTGGCCAAACGAGATAGTGCCTGGATGGCACCTATTTTTGAATTCCATGGCATGCGCGTGGATTGCATCGACTTGCATCCGTCCAATTCGGAAGCACGACGTAAGGCCTACAATGCAGATATCACCTACGGAACCAACAACGAATTTGGCTTTGACTACTTGCGTGATAATATGTCGCACGCCCCGACCGATTTGGTCCAACGCCCGCACCACTATGCTATTGTGGATGAGGTCGATAGTGTCCTTATTGATGACGCGCGGACCCCGCTGATCATTTCTGGTCCCGTTCCCGAAGGTGACCGACACGAGTTTAACGAGCTCAAGCCCCAGATCAATAATATTGTCGAGCAACAGCGCAAAGAGCTGACAGGGATTTTGGCAGAAGCCAAAAAACTATTGGCCGAAGGCAATACCAAAGAAGGGGGTCTTTATCTACTTAGGGTATACCGCGGACTCCCAAAGAACAAAGCACTCATCAAGTTTTTATCTGAAGATGGGGTCAAGCAAATTTTGCAGAAGACCGAGAACTTCTACATGCAGGACAACAACCGTGAGATGCCCAAAGTTGACGCAGAGCTCTACTTTGTAATCGAAGAAAAAAACAACCAAATTGAATTGACCGACAAAGGGGTCAACTTTCTGTCTGGCGCCGACCAACCCGATTTCTTTGTCATGCCCGAGATCGGCACCGAAATCGCCAAAATCGAAGGACAAGGACTCAGCAAAGAAAACGAAGCCAAAGCCAAAGAAGAACTCTTTAGAGACTTCGGCATCAAGAGTGAACGCATCCATACGCTCAATCAACTCCTTAAGGCCTATACCCTATTCGAAAAAGACACCCAATATGTGGTGATGGAAAACAAGGTCATGATTGTCGACGAGCAAACCGGACGGATCATGGATGGCCGTCGTTATAGCGACGGACTACACCAGGCGATCGAAGCCAAGGAAAATGTCAAAATTGAGGCCGTCACCCAGACATTCGCCACCATCACACTCCAGAATTACTTCAGAATGTACCGCAAACTATCCGGTATGACGGGGACGGCGGTAACCGAAGCCGGAGAACTTTGGGAGATTTACAAACTCGATGTGGTCGAAATTCCGACCAATAGACCCATTGCACGCGATGACCGTGACGATAAGATTTACAAAACAAAACGCGAAAAATACAACGCGGTGATCGAAGAAGTCGTGGGCCTTTCCCAAGCAGGACGTCCCGTGCTGATCGGAACAACTTCGGTAGAAATTTCAGAACTCTTGAGCCGAATGCTCGCCATTCGCGGTATCAAGCATAATGTACTCAATGCCAAACTACACAAAAGAGAAGCCGATATTGTGGCTGAAGCTGGAGATAGTGGCGTGGTCACCATTGCCACCAACATGGCCGGACGGGGTACCGACATCAAACTCAGTGACGCCGTCAAACAAGCTGGAGGTCTAGCCATTGTTGGCACAGAACGCCATGACTCGCGACGTGTCGACCGTCAGTTGCGTGGACGAAGTGGCCGTCAAGGAGATCCCGGAAGTTCTCAATTTTATGTGTCATTAGAAGACAACCTGATGCGTCTGTTTGGTAGCGAGCGCATCGCCAAAATGATGGACCGACTCGGTCTACAAGAAGGCGAAGTGATCCAGCATTCGATGATTTCAAAATCCATTGAACGGGCTCAGAAAAAAGTTGAAGAAAATAACTTCGGGATCCGTAAGCGTCTTTTGGAATATGATGATGTGATGAATGCGCAGCGTGAGGTCGTTTACAAAAGACGTTACAATGCCTTGTTTGGAGAACGCTTGCGTGTTGATGTCGCCAACATGATTTACGACACTGCAGAGGTTATCGTCCAAGGCAATAAATTGGATGGCGATTTCAAAAACTTCGAGTTTGAGCTCATCCGTTATTTCTCTATGAGTGCCTCTATCGATGCCCAAGAATTTGAGCGCATGAGTGCTCCAGAAATTACAGGGAAAATCTATAAAGAAGCTTACCAGCATTACCAGGATAAAATGGCCCGCAATGCCGCGATGGCGTTTCCCGTGATCAAAAACGTGTACGAAACCCAAGGCAATAAATTCAAACGCATTTTAGTGCCGTTTACCGATGGTGTCAAGACCCTTAATGTCGCTACCGATCTCGAAAAAGCCTACAGCACAGAAGGTGCCGGTCTGATTCAGGATTTCGAAAAGAATATTTCTTTGGCCATTATTGACGACACCTGGAAAACGCATCTGCGTAAAATGGATGAGCTAAAGCAGAGTGTTCAATTGGCGGTGCATGAGCAAAAGGATCCTTTACTGATTTATAAATTTGAAGCCTTCGAACTCTTCAAGTCGATGATTGAAAATGTCAATAAAGATGTGATTTCCTTTTTGTTTAAAGGCGAATTGCCACAAGAGCAACAGCAAAGCATTCAAGAAGCCAAGCAAGTCAGTCAAAAGGCCCAATACAGCGAGCAAAAAGAAACAATTCCTAACCTCGACGAGCGTTCAACAGAGGCACGTGCCGCAGGGCAGACCCAGCAAAGACAGGCACCCATAGAAACCATCACACGCGAACAACCCAAAATCAATCGCAACGACAAAGTCACGATCAAGCATGTGATGAATGGGCAAACCAAAAGTTTGAAATACAAACAAGCGATTCCTTTGATCCAAAAAGGCGAATGGGTGCTGCAGGACCCAGCTTAAATTGACGCCATAGTTTAACTGAGCTGAATGGGATGGTCTCATCCATTTATTGTATTTTTAGTTGCTTAATCATTCTTGCTATGCGACACAAATATCTATTTACGACCGTGGCACTCATCTTTAGTGGGTCACAATTATTTTCACAATATACGGACATAGGCAGCGGTGCAACCGCAACCGCAACCAATTCCGACGGCACAGTTGTGGTGGGCGATGTTGGTAGCGAACACTTTATGTGGACCGCCTCTTCTGGGGTGACCCTCATTGGGGGTGTAGGTCCTCAAGGTTATGGCGGACAAACTGGGGTTAACGCAGCAGGCACACTTATTTCAGGGACACGCATCAATCCTCAAACGGGTTTAGGTGAATTGAGTGTTTATGAAATTGCCGCGCAAACCTGGACGTCTTATGGTGGTATTGGCGGGTCTTCTGGATCCTCAACAAGCTCTGCGTGGGGCATGTCTTCAGACGGCTCTACGGTCGTTGGACTCGGCTGGGTCAACGCGGGTTCAGCACACGCCATTCGTTATGACACGGCCAACGGAATGTTCGATTTAGGCAGTACGGTTTCGGGCAGTAGCTCTAGAGCTAATGCGTGCAACGCAGACGGGTCTATTATAGCTGGATGGCAGGATGCCACTAATGGATTTCGTCAAGCGGCGGTTTGGACCAATGGTGTTCAAGAATTGTTAACCCACAACGGCGGTGGCTTAGCCTCAGAAGCAGGTTGTATCTCGGGCGACGGCATTTGGGTTGGCGGAGGCGGTAATTCCAATAATAATTACCAGGCCTACCGATGGAGTTCATCCACAGGAATCAGTGATATTGGCCCCGCACCCGTAAACGGATGGCGTGGGTCCACAACTAGTATTTCTCATGATGGGAGTACCATAGTGGGGTTCTATCGCCCATGGCCTGCTCCAGCGACATTGGGTAACGGCTTTATTTACACCGACAGTGATGGCATGCAAGATTTGACCCTCCTGGCTACAAGTTTAGGAATGGATCTACAGGGGCGGACATTGGCCTTGCCTTTAGGGATTTCGGCTGATGGATCTACCGTTGTCGGAATCGACAATACCGGAAGCGGTTTTGTGGTACGATTGGGCCAGAGTACAGCCATCAACGATTTGTGCAGCAACGCCATTGAAATTGAATGTTTCACAACGGTTACCGGATCAACAACCAATGCGACAGATTCTGGCGGCAATGCCTCAGACGACGTCTTTTATAAGTTTTTGGCCAATGGAGCAACACAGCAAACAATCACGCTATCTTTGTGCAGTGTCAATACCAACTTCGATACGGTATTGCGCGTGTTTGACAACTGTGACCTCAGTAATGAAATTGTTTCTAACGATGATAGTTGTGGTGTTCAAAGCGAATTGTCTTTCGAAAATGACGGTGTCAGCGATTACTTTATCATGGTCGAGGGCAATGGCGCTACAGGAGATTTTGAGCTCTTAATAGACTGTGTCACACTTATCGGCATCGCAGACGCGCAATGGGATTCGTTCTCATTTGGCCCTAACCCCTCAAGCCACTTTGTTGATATAAGACACAATCAAGCCATTGATCAGGTTGTGGTTTATACGATTTTGGGGCAAAAGCAATACCAGGCCTCAGAATTAGGAACACAAAGTCGTATTGATATCTCAGGATGGAGTTCTGGGGTATATCTGATGAGCGTCAACATCAATCAACAGCAACGCACTTTTAAACTCATCAAAGCATAAGCCTTGATCGAAACACGCTCAATAGCGTAAAACCATGACAGATTCAGTGGCAAAAAAGACTTCTTCTGACCAAACACACGAGAAAGCGCTTGACGCCCAAACGCACGCTGTCCAAAATATAAAATTAGCCCGAGACGCCTCTCCAAACGCTGAGTTGCTTTACCAAGAAATAATTACGGGTCATACTGCGGCGCTCAGTCGCGGGATTACCCTTATTGAAAGTACGGCCACAAAACACCAAAAAGATGCTCAAGCACTTTTGTCAGCATGCCTGCCGCATAGCGGCCAATCATTGCGCATTGGTATTACTGGGGTACCCGGGGTGGGCAAAAGCACACTTATTGAACAACTCGGACTCTACCTGATTGGTTTGGGCAAACGCGTTGCCGTTTTGGCCATTGACCCAACCAGCAGCATCAGTCAAGGCAGTATCCTGGGAGACAAAACAAGAATGGAGCAGCTCACACAGCAAACAGAAGCCTTTATCCGACCCACGCCTAGCCGCCTATCACTTGGTGGTGTTGCCAGGCATACACGCGAGGCGATTGTGCTCTGCGAAGCAGCCAAATTTGATGTCATTATTATTGAGACGGTTGGCGTAGGCCAAAGCGAAACCACTGTCCATGAAATGACAGATTTTTTCTTATTGTTACAACTTGCAGGGGCCGGCGACGGACTTCAAGGCATCAAAAGAGGGATCATCGAAATGGCCGATGCCTTAGTCATCAACAAAGCCGATGGGCTCAATAAGAAAGCTGCCGATTTGGCCCGTATGGAATACCAAAAAGCCTTAACCCTTTTTCCGGCGAAGTCCAATGCATGGATACCACAAACCATGACCTGCTCTGCACTAGAGAATGAGGGTGTCAGTGATCTATGGACCATGATTTGTGCCCATGAAAGCAGCACCAAAGCAAATGGGAGCTTTAACCAAAAAAGGCGGGCTCAAAATATTTTTTGGATGCAAGAAACCATCAAATCTCGATTGCAATCCGACTTTTTTGAACATCCCAAGATCAAGGAAGCGCTGCCCCAACAAATGGATGCAGTGAGTCGCCTTGAGATGACCCCTTTTGAAGCTGCCGAGGCCCTGCTTGCCCTGTTTCGCTAAATAATAAATTACTTGTTTTTGAACCAATCAATCTGGGCCATAAGCCCCTGTTCTAAGGAGGTTTTAGGGTGATAATTGAGGATGCTTTCCGCCTTTTTAATATTGGCTTGGGTACGGGACTGGTCACCTGGACGCGGTGGCTTTATTTCTTTTTCGATAGAACGACCCAGTAACTTGGCCACTATTTCCATGCCTTCTGCCGTACTATGCTCTATAGCAGTGCCCAAATTGAAGACCTCTGCGTTACAAACCGCTTCCTTGCCGATAACACTTACAATCCCATCTACAATGTCTCCTACAAAGGTAAAACTGCGTCGGTGGACTTCACTCCCCTGATACAATGGAAACGGTTTTTGATTGAGCCCGCAGTCGATCAGACGTGTATATAATTTGTCTGGACGCTCGCGCGGACCATAAACCGAATATAAGCGCAAAGAGACTCCTGTCAGAAAGCCACGACGGCAATAAGCCAGAACAAGTTGTTCGGCAGCCAGCTTGGTCACCCCATACCAAGAGGCTGGTAAAGGCGCTTGCTGCTCATTCATAGTGGCTTCAAGGCCATAGATGGATGACGTCGCTATATTGACAAAAAATGGGCGCTTTTGACGGGATTCCAAAACGGTCAAAAGTCGCTGGGTTGCGATGACGTTGTTATTGAGGTAAGACGCAAAAGTACTCGAGGCCGAGATACCAGGTTGTGCGGCAAAATGAAACAGATAGTCGAAATCTTCGGCATAAGCCTTGTCCAAATCGTCTGTAAACAAATCGACCCGTTGTACGATAATACCTTGCTCCACTAAGGTCGCAGCGGTCTGCTCCTTTAGAGACACATCGTAGTAATCCGAAAAATTGTCCCAGCCGGTGACCTTATGCCCTAGCGCAGATAAACGCTCAGCAACGTGAGAGCCAATAAACCCGGCAACACCGGTAACAAGGATATTCATGACGATCATTTGGTAATGCAAAGAAACGGCTTTTTTACATTTCTGATTTATTCATCGGAAAGAATTACTTTTGCAACATAACCGCCATTGGATCATGAACTACGCATTTACCATTATCGTACCCGTTTATAACGAAGAAGAAAATCTGTTGCGCGTTGAGACCGAATTAGCCCAGTACACCACGATTGCCACCATGGCGACAACCATACTTCTGGTCAATGACGGTTCAAAAGACAACAGTCTAGCGATGATCAAAGCCATTTGTGCGCGGCAGCCGCATTTTCAATACCTGAGTTTTGCTGTGAATTGTGGTTTGAGTGCTGCCATCAAGGCTGGGTTCGATGCCGCAAAAACAACCTGGGTCGGTTACATCGACAGCGACCTCCAGACGGATCCGCAAGACTTTAATAAATTGTTAGAGCACACCAAAGATCATCACCTCATTACTGGGGTGCGGGCCGACCGCAAAGATGATCTGATCAAAAATATGTCGTCAAAAATTGCTAATGGCATCCGCCGGGCTTTCACCAACGATGGCATGGACGATACGGGCTGCCCTTTAAAAGTCATCCGCACAGATTATGCGCAGCGCATCCCAATGTTCAACGGGCTGCACCGCTTTCTACCTGCCATGATATTACTTCAGAAGGGGTCTGTCATTCAGATCCCTGTCAAACACTTTCCACGGATGGCAGGCACGGCCAAATTTGGGGTTTGGAACCGATTACTGGGACCACTCATGGACTGCTTCGCCTATTTATGGATGAAGAAAAAATACATTAATTATCAGATCAAAGAACAAGGATGAGTAGCGGACTCATTTATGCTATAGGGTTCTTGGCCCAGCTTCTTTTTTCAGGGCGCTTGTTCGTTCAATGGTTTTTGTCCGAAAAACACAAACGCATCGTCACCCCGACCTTATTTTGGAAACTCAGTCTGGTTGCCTCATTTTTACTCTTTGTTTATGGCTATCTGCGTGAGGATTTCGCCATCATGCTTGGCCAATCTCTGACCTATTTTATCTATATCCGCAACCTGCATTTTCAGGGAGAATGGCAAAAAGCGCCTGCAGCCCTGAGGTATTTTTTATTGGCCTTTCCCTTATTGATTTTGATTTACGGCTATAACAATGGCGCTTACGATCTAGAGATCTTGTTGCATAACACACAAATCCCGCAATGGCTTATGATCCTGGGCATCGTTGGGCAACTTGTATTCACCCTGCGCTTTGTCTATCAATGGTGGTATTCGGAGCAAAAAAAAGAATCACACCTCCCTAAAGGATTTTGGCGCCTGAGTGCCCTGGGTGCGCTTTTGATCATGACCTACGCCATTTACCGCATGGATCCAGTGCTTATGGTTGGTCATGGCTCTGGTCTGATAATTTATTTAAGAAACTTATTTATCGGGAAAAATGAAAAAGTGGCTTAATCATCCCGTATTCGTTTTAAGTGCGGTCTCTTTTGTGGTGTTTTTCACTCATATGGATACCCTTTTGGTGAACATTATGGAGGCCCGTAATTTCATTACGGCACGGGAAATGATTCAAGATGGCCATTGGCTGCTCACCACCATTAACGGCGAGGCCCGTTATCAGAAACCACCCCTGCCCACCTGGCTCACTGCATGGTCCGCCTTAATTTTTGGCATTAAAAATGTCGCTGCGCTCAGATTACCGGCAGCCATCATGGGGCTTTTTACGGTACTGATGACCTACGCCTTAGCCCTTAAATTGACCCGAAACAAAATCTACGCCATGATCAGCGGTCTGATCCTGACGACCTCATTTTATATTGTATTTGCCGGCCGAAATGGACAATGGGATATTTTTACCCATGGCTTTATGATGGGTGCGATATACTGCCTGCATGAGCTCTTTAATAGACCCAAACGCTGGTATGTATACGCAGTACTGACCGGTCTATTTTTGGGCGCTTCCTTTATGAGTAAAGGCCCTGTCTCAGTTTACGCCCTGTTTTTGCCCTATATCATCGCCCTACTCATCCAAAAGCGATACTCGGGTGTACGTCAGCGATGGTTACCCTTGTTGGTGGGTGGTCTGATCGCCATTGTTTTTTCGAGTTGGTGGCATCTCTACATCAACACCTACGACGGAGAAACCTTAGCCCAGATTACCAAAAAAGAAACCGCCAATTGGACCAGTTATAATGTCAAACCCTTCTATTATTATTGGAGCTTTTTCATTCAAAGCGGCCTGTGGACCATATTGGCCTTGGTTAGTTTATTTTATGGCTATTTAAAATCACGCGTTTCGGACCAAAAAGCCTATGCCCTGGTATTTTGGTGGACCATTAGTGCTGTGGTTCTTTTGTCCCTTATACCCGAGAAAAAACCACGTTACCTACTGCCGGTATTGATTCCTTTGGCCCTCACCACAGGTTTTTATATGGAATATGTCTTGACCCAATACAACAAGATGACTCGCCTAGAACGCTTTCCAGTTTATCTGCACTTTGCCCTATTGGGAGCGATATGCTTGGCTTTCCCGATCGGCGGCTATCTGTACCTCGATGTGGCGCTTACAGGCTATTATTTTTGGTTTTTTGCCCTTAGTGGAGCCTTATTGCTCATTGGGATTGTTCTGTTTTGGGCCCTCACTAAAAGACGTATGTGGATAGCCTTTTATGGCAGTATTGCCCTTATTCTGGCCATTATCAGTATTGGCCTGCCCCTTTCTCCTGTGCTGTCGCTCAATCCTAATTATGTGCCCTTATCGGAATTGCACCAATGGCAAGATAAAGAAGACCTACCCGTCTATGAATTTGGCGGATTCACCCCAGAAATGATTTGGGATTACGGACGCCCCATTCCTGGCTTGTTAAAAGACGGTGTTTTCAAAATGCCTCAAGAAGCCCGTTTTGGTGTCTTGGTTTCACAAGAACAGCTCGATCATTTCACCCAACGATTTTCGGCCTATACCGTAACCAAAGTCAAGCGCTACGACATGAATCCACAAGCCCAGGGGCAGCGGATGCACCGGCCTCGATTATGGCGTGATTTTTTCGTGATTGAACAAAGCCCAAATACTAGGCCATCCGATGGTGCCCATACTGCTGAAGTCGGTAAAAAGCAAGACCAAGAAGCGCCCCAATAATTTGTCCGGTCAGCACGTCTAGTGGATAATGTACCCCCAAATAAATGCGGCTATACCCCACCATTAGCGCCCAAGGCATAAGCATCCAGATCAATAAACAATAGTGCTTGGCCAAGTGCTTAACCATAAATACAGCTACGGCCATACTGCTGGCGGCATGGGCTGAAAAGTAACCATACCGACCGCAATAGTCGGCTACTAGCCGCATCTGATCTGCTAGTTCTTCTACCCGGCAAGGTCGCGGGCGCTGGACCAAAACATATTTAAAGAGATTGGCCAATTGGTCGCTGGCCAAAACCAACAATCCCACAAAAAATAAGGTTTGAAGTAGTGTTTTACGGGAATACTGTTGCCATAATAAATACAGAAGCACTAAATAAAGCGGCAAGGAGGCCCATTTGTTGGTGACCACTAACCAAAAAGGATCCCAGGTCGCGGAGCCTAAAGCGTTGAGCCATAGAAAAAGCTCGGTATCATATTGCCAGAAGGTCTCAATCATCCGAGCCGTATCGTTCGACTTCACGATCATAAAAAGCACTCGCCTCAGCCACACATTGGGTCATTTCGTCTTCTAGAGACTTGAGGTCATCCTGATCAAATTCTTCCAACCACTCAATGCTATCATCGGCAAGATCGATAATAAAACGAGGGAATTCTGTATGGATCACATAAATAGCCTCTGGGGTATCTGTGTTATCTCCGACTAAAAACTTGGGTACTTCCATGGATGTGTTTTAAAAATGTAAAGTTAATTAAGAAAATGGATATTCTGGTTCATTAGGCATTAGCTTAAGCCAAGGCCGTCTATTTGTGCCTTGATCAATCGATTTGACAGCACATTGAAGCGCCACAGTAAAAGCAATGCAGCTGCGGTAAGTCCCGCCAAAACACCAATCCAGATTCCTGTGCTACCCAAATCCGTATACATTCCAAGGTATAAGGACAAAGGAAAGCCTATAAGCCAATATGAAATAAAGGTGTAGAGCGTTGGCAAAAAGACATCTTGGAGCCCACGTAATGCGCCAAGGGCGACCACTTGTATGCTGTCACTAATTTGAAAAATAGCAGCAACCAAAAGGATTTCAGTCGATATTTTCAACACCTCTGCATTATCTGTCAACTGAGATAAGTCATCAAAATCGAGATAAAGATGCGGTAAACTGTCTCTAAAAATCAAGAAACTTAAGGCAAAGACCACCGAGGCCATTCCCGACAACAAGAAAATAGAAAAGGCAATACGCCTGAGCTCTGTAAAGGCAGATTTTCCTTTTTGATTGCCCACGCGAATCATCGCCACGACACTAAAGCCCATCGCGACCATAAAGGTCATCGAGGAGAGGTTCAAGGCAATCTGATTGGCCGCCTGTGGATTTTTACCTAGTGCCCCAGACAACCAGATGGCTGCGGTAAAAATAGCGACTTCAAAAAACATTTGCATGGCCGAGGGGAAGCCCAAACGCATGATTTTACGCAAAATATCGGAACGCAACTGCCATAGCTTAAGTTGTGTCACATAATGCCGCGCCTTGGTATGGGTAGACATGACATACCACAAGAAAACGACCATAATCACACGTGAGGCTAAGGTACCCATGGCGGCTCCTTCGACCCCCATAGCAGGTGCGCCCCAATGCCCAAAGATGAACATATAGTTGAGTACAACGTTGACCACATTGGCAATAAGCGTGGCATACATAGGGTTGCGCGTCAGGGAAAGTCCATCACTACACTGTTTAAAAGCCTGAAAGATGATTAAAGGAATAAGCGATATGGCCACATAAGTAAGATAAGGCATGGCAAGAGCCACCACCTCATCGGGCTGCTTCATCATGTGCATCAGGGGCTTGGCCAAAAACACCATCAAGAAAAGAGCAATACCCAGTATCGTGCACAAAAACAATCCGTGCTTGAAGGCCGACTTGCCTTTAGACACATTATCTTCCCCTTCGGCTTCGGCTACCAGTGGCGTAATAGCGGTGCTGAAACCAATACCAAGCGACATTGCTATAAACATAAAGCTATTGCCCAGGGACACAGCTGCAAGCTCCGCGGTACCCAATTGACCTACCATGATATTATCCACAAAAGCCACTAAAGTGTGGCCTAACATCCCCAAAATAACCGGTCCGGCTAAGGCAATGTTGTAGCGGAATTCCTTGGTGTAGTCTTTTAATCTCATCGACTCAAGCCTGTGCTTAAATTAGTTTTTGATGTGACTCATCTCGGAAGTCGTTCCGTAAGTATCCATAAGATAGATCAACGAAGTCATGGTCGCCGCCCCTAGCTCTAACTCACGCCTATTGACTGCATCGAAGGTATCGTTGGCGGCATGGTGGTGATCAAAATAACGCTGAGAATCCGGACGTAGTCCAGCCAAAACCATCCCATCTTTTTTGAGTGGCCCAATATCGGCACCACCGCCACCAGGTTCAAAGTAATGGATCAAATACGGCTTGAATAAATCATTCCAAGATCTAATTTGGGCTAAGTTGGTGGCATCGGCATCAATCGAAAAACCGCGCGGAGTGAACCCTCCCGAATCGCTTTCTAGGGCAAATACATGGTTTTCATTTTTAAGTTGTGCTTCTTCGGCATACTTGTTGCCACCACGCAACCCATTCTCTTCATTCATGAACATGACGACTCTGATGCTATGACGGGGTTTAAAATCTAAGTTTTTGAGTAAGCGCAACACCTCAATCGATTGCACACAACCCGCACCATCATCATGGGAACCATCACCAAGATCCCAAGAATCCAAATGCCCTCCCACAACCATATATTGATTTGGAAATTCGCTTCCTTTGATTTCGCCAATCACGTTATAAGACTTCACGTCGGGGAAAACACGGCAGGTTTGGTTGAAATAAAAGTTTAGCTTGGGCATGAGTTTAATGGCGGTACTCAGATAATTTGCATCATTGGTACTGATGGCACACGCGGGAATACGCTCAGAAACAGGCAGGTCGTCGTAACTCATCGCTCCAGTATGGGGCAGGTCATCAAGGCGCAAATTCATAGAGCGCACTACAACACCGACAGCACCATATTTTGCTGCTTCTTTGGCTCCCGAATAACGTTGGTCCACACAGCCACCATAGGCCTCAAATGTGTGGATCAAATTGGCCTGCATTGGTCGGTTATAAAACACAATTTTACCCTTAATTTTTTCGCGCCCCAGAGCAGCTAATGCTTCAATACCGGAGACTTCCACCACTTCAGCCTTTAGACCACCATGAGGAGTCGCCACAGAACCCCCTAAGGCACAAATATTCACCAGATTGGTGATGCCAGGGGCCGTTTCTATATAACTATACTCCGGAATACCACGGGTCCATTTCGGAACCATAACAGGCTGTAGCCATACCGAATCCAAACCAATCGACTCCATGACCTCTTTGGTGTACAATACGGCACGTTCTGCTTCTAACGAACCCGATAAGCGACCGCCAATATCATTGGACAAATCGTCGAGCCATTGATAAGCCTTCCCGTTGGTTAGGGCCTGATCATAGATCTGGCGCAACATTTCGGCGTCTTGAGTGGTGTTCTGCCCGAACATCATCGATGTCAATAACAATGTCACTAGGGTCAACTTGGTGTATGTCATGCTGTACTTTTATTTAATTGTTACTGCTTGCCTGCATAGGCCTGCACGTCTTGTTCTGTGATTTCTTCTCCACCCAAAATGATGAGCCGTTCTACCACATTGCGCAATTCGCGAATATTACCCGTCCAAGGATATAGCTGGAGCATCTGCACCGACTTTTTATTAAATATCTTGACACTCGTGCCTTGTTCTTGCGCAATTTTGTGGGCAAAATAATCTACTAATAATGGAATATCTTCCTTGCGGTCTGCTAGAGAAGGGACATCAATCAAGATCACCGCCAAGCGGTGGTAAAGATCTTCTCTAAAGCGCCCTTCAGCAATTTCCTGCAATAAATTTTTGTTGGTGGCGGCCAAGACACGAACATCAACCCTAATGTCTTTGTCACTGCCCACGCGTTGAATTTTTTGTTCCTGAAGTGCGCGGAGCACTTTGGCCTGAGCCGGTAGGCTCATGTCGCCAATTTCATCCAAAAAAAGAGTTCCTCCGTTGGCCGCCTCAAAACGACCTGCTTTGTCCTTTATGGCCGAAGTAAAAGCACCCCTGACATGGCCAAAAAGAGCACTCTCGATCAGTTCACTCGGGATGGCCGCACAATTGACTTCAACCAATGGTCCACTTGATCTCTGGCTCTGGCTATGCAAGGCATTGGCAACAAGCTCCTTCCCCGAACCATTGGGCCCAGTAATCAACACGCGGGCATCTGTTGGGGCAACCTTGCCAATCATCTCCTGAATACGTGCTAATGCCGGTGAGTTACCAATCATTTGGTACTGCTGGGCCACTTTCTTTTTGAGCCGTTTATTTTCTACGACTAATTCTTTTTTGTCGAGGGCCTGACGCACCGTATGCAACAATCGGTTCAAATCAGGTGGCTTTGAGATATAATCAAATGCACCGAGCCGCATCGCATTCACTGCCAGTTCTAGATCTCCATGTCCTGATATCATCACTACAGGAATTTCCGGGCGCAACTCGCGTATCGCCCCTAAAAGTTCCATGCCATCCATACCGGGCATTTTAATATCACTAAAGATCAAGTCATATTCCTGATCGATGACCATATTGTAGCCCTTTTTCCCATCTTCGGCTTCAAATATTTCATAGGAGGGGTTTTCCTCTTTCAGGATTTTTGATAAGACGCGACGAATAGCCGCTTCATCTTCAACGATTAAAATTTTAGGCATAGATCAATAATTTAACCTTCATAGGTTCCTGTGTTTAGTCCTGACGAAACATATGAACGTCGCGCTGTGGGAATGGAATCGTGATGTTATTCTTACGAAAAGCATCATCAATTTTGAACCTAATATCACTCTTGACAATTGGATCGACAAAACTGTCTGAAACAAAAAAGTTAACACTAAAGATCAAAGCGGAATCCCCAAAATCATCAAACAATACGAAGGGTTTAGGCCTGGACAAAATCCGTGAATCACCAGTGACACAGCCCAACAGAAGTGACTTAACCAGCTGTGTGTCACTCCCATAAGCGACACCTACTTGAACGGTTACACGGGTCTGTTTGTGGTTTTGCGTATAATTAAAAATCGTGTCGGTCAAGAATTTGTGGTTCGGGATGATCACAACTTTATCGTCACGCGTAATCGCCCTTGTGGTGCGCAATCGAATATCGACAACGCGTGCCACTCTGCCTTCCATTTCGATGATGTCTCCCGCTTGTAGCGATTGATCGAGCATGATAAAAATACCCCCGAGCACATCCTGAAAAAGTTCTTGTAACGCCAAACCAACACCCACCAATAAGGCAGCACTCGCAGCCAATACTGGGGTAACATTCACACCCGCAAAACTCATTACCGAAAAGACCACAATGACGTAAGTCAAATATTTAATGAACTTAAAGACACTAATAAATTTTAAGGTATCGTTCTCATTGAGGTTTCTGGTATAAAGCTTACGGGCAAGCCCCAGGACATAACCTGTAGTAAAAAAGGCAAAAACAATCAACAATACGGTGCCAATGGTCAAATGGATGGCGGAAGAACCTTCCCCAAAATGCCAGCCCCATTGCAAGACCTCGTTGATTCGATCCCATATCGTTTTCTGAACCTCTTCCGGTATAACGGCTTTGATGACTTCTTGTATCATTAGTATTTTAACCATTTAAGCAATTCTTTATAGCTTGGCTTTTTACCATACATTAAAATACCCACGCGGTAGATTTTGGCCGCAAACCAAACGGTTCCTATAAAGGTAGTAAATAATAAAACCACAGAAACGATTTGTTCCCAAAGGGGCACGCCAAAGGGGATACGCATGAGCATCACCACAGGTGAAGTCAAGGGAATGAAACTAAAAACTTGTGATACTGTGCCATGTGGGTCTTCTATAACGGTAAACACCCCGACATAAACCGCGATAATCAGTGGCATAATGATCGGAATCATAAACTGCTGGGTATCCGTTTCGCTGTCTACAGCAGCGCCTATAGCAGCGTAAAGCGAGGCATACAAGAGATAGCCTCCAATAAAGAATAAGAAGAACATCACCACAAGATTGGTCATGGGTAACTGAAAAATTTCCATAAGAATTTGGGCGGGCAAATCATTGGTCTGAGCCAATGCTGCGCCTTGTTCCATGGCCACTTGCGAACCGGTTTGCATCTCTACCCCGAGCACCTGGCTCATCACCGTGCCCAAAACACCCACAAGAATGACCCAGACGGCAAATTGTGTGATCCCGGCTAAAGTGGTTCCAAATATCTTTCCTAAGAGGAGTTCAATAGGCCTGACCGAAGAAATGATAACCTCGATGATGCGGCTGGTCTTTTCTTCGATGACACTGCGCATGATCATATTGCCGTAAATAATGATGAACATAAACAACAAATAGCCTGCAGCACCGCCAAAAATAAGTTTAAGGCCTGAGCCCAGTTTTGAGGTTTCTTGACCCTTAAAGGTTTCCAATTGCGGCCGCACGTCAAAATAAAGATCACCAATGGCCTGGGCATCGATACCCGCTTGATTCAAAGCAAGGGTATTGGCCTGTTGCTGCACGATCCGTTCTATTTGGGTCATAACCACAATCGATGGTGAATCCTCCGAATAGAAATAAATGGCGCGAGACAAATCGGCTATGTTCTTGACCTTAGGAATGAATAACAAGCCATAATCTTGAGCCGACTCGGTAATGGCCTTGGCTTGCTCCAGGTCAATGGTATCGAGCAGCTCAAAAGTGATTTGGTCTTGATCTTCGAATAAATGACCAAAATAACCGCTCTGGTCCAATACCTTGATGTGGCGCTCATTGTCGTTGTTCAGATTCGACAAATACGTCACCAAACCAATCACGCCAACCATGAGCAATGGACTCATAAAGGTCATGATGATAAAAGACTTGTTCCTGACTTTATTGAGGTATTCGCGTACGAGTATTAAGCCTAAGTGGTTCATAAGATCGCCTCGTTTTGATGAATAGATTGGATGAATATATCATTGGCCGTGGGCACTTCTTGGACAAAATGACTGATTTCACCGAATTTACTGAGCTGGGCAAATAGATCATTTGGCCCATGACCGTCGGGCAATTGAAGTTTACACTGTACCTCCTCATGAATAGATTTAAACACCACAGGCGTGGCCCCAAATTGCTCTTCGAGTATTTTCCAAGTCCCCGCTTTATCAGCGCTCTTGATCCCTACACGAAACACATTAGATTGATAAGCCCGCTTGATATCCATAAGGTTACCATCAAGAATTTTCTTGGACTTATTCATGAGCGCTATATGATCACACATTTCTTCTACAGACTCCATGCGGTGGGTCGAAAAAATAACGGTAGCCCCTTGATCCCGCAGATTAAGAATCTCCTCACGAATCAATTGCGCATTGATGGGGTCAAAACCACTAAAGGGCTCGTCAAAAATCAACAACTTGGGTCGGTGCAATACCGTAACCACAAATTGGATTTTCTGCGCCATTCCTTTGGACAACTCTTGTACTTTTTTGTCCCACCAGTGACCAATATCCAATCGATCGAACCAGTATTTTAATTGGGCCTTGGCATCGGATTTAGACAGTCCTTTAAGCTGCGCCAAGTAGATGACCTGCTCTCCTACTTTCATCGTTTTGTACAAACCGCGTTCTTCGGGTAAATAGCCAATATAACGGATGTGATCTGGCCGCAATGGTTCTCCATCCAAAAGCACGTGACCTGAATCGGGCATAGTGATTTGGTTGATGATTCTAATTAAGGTTGTTTTGCCTGCTCCATTAGGACCCAAAAGGCCAAATACGGACTGCTTTGGCACCATAAGACTGACCTCTTGCAAGGCTTTAAAAGAACCAAAAGATTTTGAAATTGAGTGCGCTTCTAACATGAGTATTCTTCGGGATTCATATAGGGTTAAAGTTACTGTTTATCCACAAAGCAAGTTGGGTTTTAAGATAATTTTATACCCATTAAAGCGACAAATACCCCCTGTAAGACGTATTGGAATAACCCCAAACAAAACCCACCCTACATCGTGAAACATAGGGTGGGAAAAAAAATTGCTATGAAAAAGAAAAAATGCCTCTTATAAATAAAAGACATTCAAATATAAACAAAAAATATGGTTCGATACAAATTACGAAAACATATCCTTGACTTTCTCAAAAAAGGACTTGTCATCTTTTTCTGGTTTTGGCTCAAAATGCCCGTCATCCTTCATCTTTTCGAAGAAATCGCGCTGTTCTTTAGATACCGTTTTTGGCGTCCAAACATTGAGGTGTACCAATAAATCACCTGATCCATACCCATTAATACTGGGGATACCTTTACCGCGCAAGCGCAATATTTTGCCACTTTGCGCTCCAGGTTCAATTTTGATGCGCACTTTTCCAGAGACCGTATCGATTTCCTTGGATGTCCCTAAAACGGCATCCGATATACTGACATATAAATCAAAATGCAAGTTATCCCCCTCACGTTGTAAGAAAGGATGATCTTGTTCTTGAATAACGACGATAAGGTCTCC
>Ga0209652_1000955_pt1 | contig 24060 bp, 19 predicted proteins | sample SaaInl74LU_5_DNA_FD_184641 | JGI IMG/M metagenome (GOLD analysis project Ga0209652, IMG submission 184641) | Marine microbial communities from expanding oxygen minimum zones in the Saanich Inlet - ESP_74LU_5_DNA (SPAdes) (version 2) | ecosystem: Environmental > Aquatic > Marine > Intertidal zone... | reverse complement strand
CTCTGTCGGTAGACTTCAAACTCGGCTTGAAGCAAAATCAATGAGTGCTCAATCTGCCGTCTCCAAGATCACTCCATTCGAGCGCGATGACAAACTTATCATGTCACAACCAAGCCTCAAAAAAGTAGCGCAGCCAAGCAAAAAGACTGCCCACATGAAATCCATCGCCAAAGCTGCATTATCATTCGTAGTTATCGCCAGCACCATCACATCTGTTGCCAGTCCCGCATACGCCAAGGCGGCCAAAGCAACCGAGGAGGTAGTAGAGCACTTGCATGTGGGACAAAAAATTGCCAATTACTTTAGATCCTTTGGAATTCCTGATTTGGCCATCCTTGCCATCATTTCAGCAATGCCAGTTGTGGAACTTCGTGGGGCTGTTCCCGTGGGAGTATGGATGGGATTGCCAATTTCACATGTCCTTCCAGTATGTGTGCTTGGGAACATGACGCCTATTATTCCCCTCTTGTTTTTATTGAGAAATGACAAATTGAAGAAGCTCATGTCACCAATTCTCTCTAGAGCGGAGAAGAAATCGTCTTCTCTTGGTGTTGGATCGGTTGAAAAGCAATGGGCATCCCTAGCTGCCTTTGTTGGTATTCCATTGCCCGGAACTGGAGCCTGGACTGGTGCCATGGGCGCCTTTTTGTTGGGAATGCCAACAGCTGTGGCATTGTCATCAATTTTCACTGGAGTTGTTTCGGCTGGTGTGATCATGACTGCTATTACTCTTGCTGGAAAGAAGGGAGGAATTGGTGCTTTGGCAGCTCTTGCTTTGATTACTGGGAGGGAGTTCTTGGCTGGCAAGGAGGATGGAGCCGAGTCTGAAGAGTAAATTTCAATTACTACCTACCTGTTTGAGTTAACGACAGCGCGGCATAAAGAAAAGAAACGGTGTGCCTATATGATCATTGATTTAAATAGCATTCATTAACAACATAAGTTAACCAAGCGCTGGAAAGTCCTCATCTTTGTACAATGTTGTTGTTTTGATCTCTCTTTTTTCGTTTTTTGCAGGAGGTGTTGTTATCTTAGCGGGAGTTGCTTTCTTGACAGTAGCAACATTTGTTGGAGCAGCGGGCTCTGATGATTTGACCTCAAGTCGAGCATTTGGCCCCCAACTTGGCGTCTGAGGCTGCCGGGCATCATTCACCTGAGGAGCAATATTTTCCGGACGAGGAGCCACTGCTTGTGACGAATCGTTTGTTTTTCGTGGTACTACAGATGGCTGCACTTGTGGTTCTGTTGAGCGGGGCTGCGATTGCGGTTGCTGCGGTTGAGCAGGATAGAATACACGCGGTTGGGAGTACCCGGGGTAATGTAGCGACTGTGGGTCTTGCGGTGTGACCTGTCCTGGATGCGGATAAAAGTGGGGTGGCTGTTGCTGCATCATGACATGCTGGCCAGGGACCGTCGAATACGGATTCACAGCGTATGGATTGACCATATTGTAAGGTACACCAGGAGGCATGTGTCCACTCGGCGTCACCCCCATAGCAGCAGCAGGAACATACGCACTACGGCGTCTAAAATCCGGATCATTCTCTTCCTGTTGGCGATTGCGATACACAGCTTTTGTTTTCGACTGGCTTTGTTTTTGTTCACCTTCGGTTTCAACCTGAGATGCTGGCACTGCACTACCTGGTGGCTCGGGAGAGGGAGACGCCGAGCGAATCTTGGGAGTTGTTCCCGAAATCAGCTGACTTGGAACTATATGGCTGCCATTACTTACATCAGCACTCTCCAAGTCGGTGGGAGGAGCTTCATTATTCTCCTCTGCTGAGAACGAGGAGTGGCACGAGTTCAATGGAGACAAACTCTCTTGAATAGCAGCAGATTCCCCCTTTTCATCAGAGATTCTCTCCGCCTCCTTCTTCTCTTCCTTTCCAAATATCCTAGCTCTTGCTTCCTCATAAGCCTTCTCTCTATCTTCCAGCTTTTTCCTTCTTGATCGTCCCTCACGTTTACCATTTGCACCTCCCTCACCACTTCCACTTGTATTCGATGATGAATTGCGCTTCATTATGACCATTTTCTTGTTTGGCTTCTTCGGAGCGGGCATAGATGTCACTCCAGCCGCATTGTCAAGAGATGCTGCATTCATATTATCAGAGAGGGTTCTCATCCCCTCTTCTGCGTTGTTGTTGTTAGGGTTGTTGTTGTTGGGGACGAAATTTCTCGCCCGAGGGTTTTTGTAATTCACCAACAACGATAGGTCAAGATTGATCAAGAGATGAGGAGGGGTGCATGATTCTTCCTTTTTAATCAAGCGAATGAGTCCAAGAGGATACGAGTTCTGCTGCTGTTGTTGCTGCTGTGGAGACCAGTTGATGTTGTTGTTGACACCTACGTCAACGAGTCCTCGTTCACTAGTGATTCGCTCACTATTGGCAGCCGGCGTAGGGTTGGGGTTGACATTATTGATCTGTTCCCTCACAATGTTGAATCGATCCGCAAGCCGATGCAAAATCAACCTTTGGAAGCTAGTCTGCCTAACTCCCCGTTGATACTGGTTCAATAAATCTTGTAGTCCCTGCGATTGAGAGGGGACGAACGTCGTTGCATCTTCCTCATCCGTGACACCACCATCTGTAGGTTCATTCTCAGAGGTTTGCTGCGGCCTAAGCCCGACCACTATGGAATTAAAAGCACCTCCTACATCAATCGACGTAAGAGATGGGTCTTTCATGAAGTCCACTAATATACTTTCGAGGCGGACTAACGCCTTGCGTTCTTTTGCATCACATAATGCGGTTAGTAGTGCTGAGTCCACTTCCTCCAATGGATTCCATTCTTCTACTGATGCTGCGGATATCTCCGTAGCAGTTCCATCGGTGTTATTCACAACGGCAGTGTTCATCGTCATACTCGGGTCAACTTTTTTCTCTTCCTTCTCCAAATCATTAGTGCAACTCTCATTAGTTGCAGGTGGCGGCGGATCGTTTGCCTTCACAAGTACTTTCATCGCACTTGATGCGTCATCGCTCCTCCGTGAAGTAGCTTTCTCCTCCACAGGCCTCTTTTGCAACTGGATACTACCAGCAGGACGCTGTATTATTTTAGGCGCTATTGTCTCTGTAGACATGGTGTATATCAATCGATTATATCACGAGATCGGCTTCCCTTCTATCACATTTTTTTGGTCAATGTGACTGAAATGAAGGGGGTGAGTTGCGAGTTGCACAAAGCACGGCCAAGAAGATGAGTGACGTAGCCACTACTTACTCGTACAATCATGGTACAATATGTAGGGGTATAAATCAACTACTTAGGTACAGAGGAAAACCGATTTTGAGCGATGCGAGCCTTTCTTATGCACGAGAATCTTTTACTGAGAAGTTCACTTCATGAGCATCGATGAAGATTGTGTACAGTTTAGAGCAGTAGCAAAGAACAAACCGGCAGATCAAGAGCATAACTGCACCTACCCAAGATGGAATACACCGAGGAGGTCGAGGCGATCCTTCCGGCGGGCTACAGCATTGGGAACAAAAAGAAGGAGGCCTCCTCTCGTCGCGGCGGCGCCCCTGGTAATGGCTCTTCTAGCCGCACCACTGAGAAGAAGACTGGTAGCAGCAGAAAGGGAGGCTTGTTCTCTCGAAGCGTCTCCAAAAAGTTATCGAAACTCCGTGCATCTCGTGACAAGAAATCCAAGGCCAAGGTGACAAGACCTACGCCAGTGACCAAATCGACGACGCAAAAGAAGAACCCTTCTGCTCCTTCTTCTCAAAAGCAAAATAAAGCCGCCAGTAAGATCGTCAAAGATGAACGCCGTGATACTGAGGAGGTTCCTACTAGCTCACAACCAACAAGAGAGGGAAGTCCAGCACCTACCACAGAATGTTCCTTGACTGACGAGTCTGCGGAGAGTCAACCCAAGCCTCTTGCCGATCATGATGACGATGAATCAACAATCATGGATACTACGTCAATATATGGTAGGATTACTGGTGTGCAAAAACAAAAATTGGACGTCGAAGAAGTGAAAGAGGAGAAGGCAGCTACGCCTATCGAGCCGGATACTACGTCAATGTATGGTATGATTACTGGTATGCTGAGTCCAACGAAGAGCAACGTCGAAGAAGTGAAAGAGAAGGAAGCACCTACTACGTCCATGGAGTCACTACTGACTGCAACCTCGGCTTTCGTGAGGGGGCAAAGTGGTATCAATGTTAGCAGTAAAAAGATCGCGACGGCTGAGCCAACCAAGCAACACACCGAGGATGATGTGGTTTCTGAACATGACGACATTGTCGAACAAGCTTCCGTTGAAGTGGTACAAGAGGAAGTGTCTCAAGTTGCCAAACCAGTCACATGGGCCAAAAACATTTCACTAAAGGTTGGAGGCTTTGAAACCTCATTTCAACTAGCCGATCCTGTTGCAACTATTACTGACAAGGTGAACGAGGTAACTGACAAGGTGAACGAGGTCATGGGTGGTCTTGATTCTGACTTGGTGAAACAAGCCGAGGCATTGGAGCACAAAGAAATTGAACTAGACTACGAAGAAAATCCTACGAAGCTTTTCCTTCTCTTACAACAGAAAGCTTGGGGCTTGGCAATGATGCAGCTCGAGAAACACCCTGAGGAGGCAGAAGTCTGGGTCTACAGAAAATTTGTTCCTGAGAGTGCACCAAATGTTCCTGACGCCTCTGATCCTGGTAAATCACAAGCACTTGTGAAACAGGAAACAGCTCTATCTACTGTAGTCAAAGAGCCAGGCAAATATCGTTGGAGGTTGTTGCCTCTCCATGCTTCAATCGTCCTAGGTGCTCCTCAAGAGGTGACAACAAAGATTCTCCTCACCTATCCCGAAGCAGCTCGTAAGGTGGATGAACGAGGATCTCTACCAGTTCACTTGGCTGCATCAAGGTTGGATGTTGATGATGAGGGCGAAAAGGTCGTCTTGCAGTTGTTTGGTGCATATGCTGATAGTATTGATATCACAGATCGTAATGGACGTACTGCACCTGAGCTAGCCAAGCTTGCACGAGCAAGAAAGGCGGCGGAAAAGCAACGTTTGATGGAGACTGCAAGCCGCTCGAGCCGCTTAAGTCGTGCATGCATTGAAACATCTGCGAGTATGAATGGGCGCGAAGAAGAAGACGATGATGATGACGATGACTCATCTGTCAAGTCAAGCTTCAGTACCAGATTCCGCAATTTGATGAAGGGATCGAAGTCTATGGATATGAGCGACAAGAAGAGTAAGAGTTCCAAAGGAGGTGATTTGGAAACCGCGAAATCAGATGGAGATGATGATTGTATTGTTGCAGATGTGGAAGGTATGGCACCTGGATTTTCCTTCTTGACCGCAGCCAATGTAACAGATGAACGCGAGGCTCAGACTATTGCCGATGAAGTCAGCAAAGTACAGTCCGATGAGGAAAATAAATCTATCGCAGAAGAATACAAGACATCAGCAGAAGGTTTGAATGAGGTTCCAGCTTGCGCATTGGAACTGCCCCTCCCTGCTTCCACTTCATTTGGAGATGAATCAGTGAGGTCAACCAAATCTAGTGCATCAGTTAGGTCCACCAAATCTAGTGGATCGGCGAAGTCCAAATCTTCGAAATTATCCCAACCGCCCAAATCTGAAGACGATACAGTTGTGTCCATGACCGATGAAGCATCAGTAGTCTCAACTGCTGTTGAAACAATAGCTGCTACTCCTGATCCACAAGCAGCACTTCGTGCGGTCCTGGAAAAGGCTTGTGAGAATGCAGGTCGTCCAGGTATGGACGTGACAAAGTTTTTGGTTGTCCTCGAAGAAGAATGGGTCACTGACGTTGAAGCAATTCGTCGTCTAGATGGAGCTACCTTGGATTCCATTCTCCCTATTATGCTCAGTCGTGAGTTGCAGCGCTTGGTCAACCACTCCAACACTGTTGATGGAGAGTATCTTAGGCGAAACCGAGGTCGTCGTAAGAATAAGCCATCCAAGTCTGCAAAGAAGAAAAAGAAGAAGAGGTCAGCCAGAAGACACCCAGCTTCCAGATTGACTCTAGACCCCATCAATGAGGAAGACCTCCGGATCACCTCCATTACCGAGGAGGAAGATGAAAGTGCATACAGTGCTGCCGCAACCGAGGGAGAAGACAATACTGCTGATGATAAAACTGCTGATGAACCTGTTGCAACCTATGACAATGCATCTTCTATGGAGGGAACTGTTGACGAAAATGAGATGCATAGGAATCAGGCAGCACTCGTCATCGAAGCTCGTCACAGATTCCCCACTCGTGAGGCTCTTGAAGATGCTATCCACGAGCGTCAAGCTACTGTCAGCCTAGCTGTCGGCTCTGGTTTCGACGTAGACAAGGGAACATTGACACGGGCTGCTCTTGCTGATGACGAGGTGCGCAAGCTCCTCCCTCTGCGACTAGTCCTTCCCACTGCTGCTGATCTGAGAGAAATGTTGGTTGTTCTTCAAAATCACAAGGAGGATGCTTTGAAGGAATATGATGTGACTAAAGCGTTGAAGATCCAAACAGAGATGGATGAAATTGAAAAGCAAATTGACGAAGAAGAAGTGTATCTCAGGAGGAAGAACGTTAGTCAAACAAGCTGCGTGAAGTGTGGTACTAACTTTGAGACTAAAAAGAAAATGGTAGGTATCTTGAAAAAGAAAGAGATGATGTGCGATAACTGCCGTGTCATGCCTATGCCTGAAGTGTAAGGAGTGTGTAACTTTTCATGTATTGAATTGATCGCCTGAGTATACGAAGATGATCAAAATTGAAATAGATTGAGAATAAGTTAGAGAGTATATGTGTATGTTAACAACCATTTCGTGATTTAATGAAGTAAATTCGATAGTCACTTGCAGAAACAATTCTTTTTTCTACGCTCATAATCAAGTCCTCGCTTACAGCACGAGAAGAAACCAAAAGGTCCAGTTCACGACAGCGGCATAAAAAAATATCAAAACCTGCTCGATCTGGAAGTTGTATTATGATTGCTTGGCTCGAACTACTTCTACTCAGGTAATGATACACGGTCTCAGCACAAGCAACAGCATGATCTGGTATGTAAATTAATGCTGAGCCGATGATCAAATTGAAAGTTCCTTTGGGACAGCGACAGGAATTTCCTCTCGAGCTTGCAACATTAAACCAATCGCATGACTGTACTGTTACGCTCAAATTACTTCTCTCGCCAATTTCACTCAAATTGGATTCAACATTCTTACTCAAAAGCGAAAGTATATTGTTGTCATCTAGATCTGTCAGTACCACGCGACTGGTACGTTCATCATCAACATCTCTTGCATGCAATGTGGCGGCAGCAGCAGCAGCCATACCAGATAATCCAAGACCGCTTCCAAGTTCTAATATTCCACCTCCATCCACTTGAGCTGAATCCTTTCCAAAGCATGCATTGAAGCAGAGCTGCTGACCCTCATTTGTTCCAAACAAAAAGCCGGCTAGCAGTAAAGATGCATCCCATATATCACCAGAGACATCTGATAGGCAACCATCATTACTATTTTGACCAAGCCGAAGCACAAGTGGGCGCAAGTCTGATGAGTCTGGTGCAAGTGTTGTTATTGTTCGCTCAATGATTTCGCAGCTCGTCACATCAAAATCATCTGGATGATCATATTGTAGTAACAAATGTTCATCTCTGCCGTTCATCGCCACTGACCAAAACTCATCATCTTCATCATCTAAGCCCATCATCGTCCACAAGGCTGTGACCGCAACCGATTATATGATCGCTCTTGCGGTTAAATGTATGCGGATTGTCGACACTTATCGACGACCGCTAGAGCTCATCGACCCATCAATCGACATTTTTGCATCGACAGTTTCCGATACATACGAAACTATTCTACAAACAGGCACAGGTTTTCGCAAACAAAAATCAGAATGTATCACTCCTATCTAAAGCTAGAGCAAAGTCAATACATACTTAAGAGCAACAGAGGCGATAGTGTTGCGACCACAGAAGTAATCTTTCACTGCAATGCAGATGCGCGTGTGTCGGCATCCACTACAACAATATGGTATTTTGATAGAGGCTGGATGATTCTTGCAGCAGTCTGTCCTATTTTCTTTGCATTGAATGGAATGAAGAAAGACCCTCCTATGGTGATTACCATTGTTAATGCTGACGTTCGCAAATAATATGTGTTTGTGTTAACTTGGCCTTCAAATAGCTCACTATCGCTCTAGCTCTATCGAGAGCAAGGGTGTATGTAGCCCCTTGAGTCTTCTAGTTCTAGGCTCTGGAATAGCTTAAAATAAAGATCTATCTAATCTACTTCTTAATGTCTCCCTTGACGACCGACCGAAAGACACCTATTCTTCTGGAGCGTGTCTTTGATATGAATGATTCCATCATCTTCATTGTGAATGTGGACATAGAAAGCTGCTGGCTTATATGTTTGACTATAGTCGTATAGATAATAATTTAACAGAAAATTTAAGTACTTCTGGTGGGCTCCCATGGGACAAGTTATCATTACTACCGTATCAATATCTGTCAATCTAACCAACCTGAACCTGCCTCTGCATGCTGCCCTATTTCCTACATCGCACTCTCAATGCTTCGTCTTCTAGAGCAATCGCGTTGCCTCACTGACCGTATCATTCTCTTCATTTTGACGAGGCTTTTTCAAATCTAGAAGCAACAGAGGCCAAATGAACCAGACAGCAATTGTAAATCCTAAAAAGATGGTCATACCAACCTTTTCTGGAAGAGCATCATACAAAGTATGTCCAAAAACCTTGTGCGGTTCATCGCCATAGTCAAGAAAAGTTCCATCCGCTGTCTTTGACTTGAAGGCGTTGATAATTTCCGGGGTCTCCAAGAAAGCAGCAAAACTATTCACAATAGTAACAACCGTGTACTGAATGAACAGATGTTTTTCGGCTTTTGCTTCGTTTTCAAAGTAACGTTTGTTCGTTTCCAGACCCCAAACACCCGTCCCGATCAAAAGTGCACAAGCGAGGAGGAAAAGAGGCGTGAGACCTGCATCATTAGCTAATGAGGCTGGAATAGTATGGATGCCCTCAATGATTGCAAACCAAAAGAAGGGCTTGCAATATCTCTTCCTCCACGTTTGATTGATGAGAGACAAGATCATCATGAAGAGGATTGTCAATCCAAGAGCAGAATGAACCAACAAGAAGTTACATGGTGGCGTTCTCATTTTTCTGCTACGATATCCTTTCACCCAATGTCCAAGATTGATGGAAAGCTCCACTCCACGAGAGTTGTAGGCGACATTTCCATCGTTACCGAAGCTCATCAGAAAAGGAAGCTTTGTAACATTCCAGAGAGCGACGATCGCCAGAAAGGCAATGGCAGCTTTCACCCAAGCGGAGGAAGCTGAAGCTTTCGTTTGTGACATTGTCCCTTCGTAGCGTTGATATGCTATGTTGCGTAGTCCAATATTCTGGTAGAGCTTGACAACGGCGTCTGTTTAGTGTTATGTGAACTTTGAACCTATTGTATTGTACCATGAGCGGCAAGATGTCATCTATATCTTCGGGAGGTGCAGTTCTCGGAATAGAAGCAAAGATGCCATCTGCTTCAAGTCAAGATGCATCCAAGATGCATTGCAAGACCCACCGACACGCAATCCCCATAGGAGTACCAATCGGTATCCTTACTGCCTTCTTTTGACTCGATCGCTCTTTCTCTCTTTCTCTCTCCTATCCCTCTTGCTCTGTTCTCTCTCAGGAAAATCCATCACATGATGTGCGTTCGATGCAGAACATAAATCAACGCTACACTATCTAATATAATAGTACCAGCTGCCAGTGAGTAAATATCAAGCGGATGCGGCGAGGGTGTGGCGTGGAGTATCTCTAAAATTTAATGATACTGGTTGCAGAGGGTGGTCGTCTCCATGAGGTCATCTTATTGAAAGAAAAATTCACTACGTGTCATGATGTTCCATGATGTTTTTGATGTCTCAACTGTTCTCATATAATATTATCTCTTCTTCCTCGTCTACTTATTAGCCCATCATCAACATGGCTCGTTACCTTTTCATCCTAGCACTTATTGCTACTGGCGCCTCTGCCTTTTACAAAGGTGCCGTCCCCCAACAGGAGGGGCCCAAGATCCCTGCCGCCGCCGCAGGCCTTCTCGATAACCCTGCCGTAGCATCCGACCCCAATATCAACCCTGCGAGGAAATGTGGCTTCTGCATGGGAGTAAGTTTCCCTTTTGATCATCCTTGTGCTCATATTATGTTATTTCTTGAATCTAATCAATACGCTTACCTCTTACCTTTTCTCAGTGATCCGGGCAGACGAATTGCCCCGTCTCTGGACTCTAAGTCCAGACCGCAATTCGTCGGATATATCGGGTGGATCTAGATTGATCAAGGAACCAAGAGAAAATCATTGAGCTGCACCATCAGCTCTCTCTTATTACCTTGCGTTATTCTAGGTCTGCATCCGATGTGAGGTGTGGAAATATTCTGAAGGCAGTTATTTAAGTGCTGGAGGAGGTTTCTACTGGGAAAAATATAGCTTTGAAGTGAGAGTTCATGCAAAGTCAAGGTTGGCTTGATCAGAAAAGTTCAAGAGACTGTAATGAAGACTATTACCTCATTTGAAGCGTAGCTCGTGCCTCACCGTAATGACGCCCTAGCTCCATCAAGGAAATGGACTGGGTGCTGATAAATACCTCCCAAGGTGGAGGTAGGTGTGTCGATTGATTTGGGCCAATGCTATCTCATTTGTGGTGTGTAGTCTCCCCGTTGAATTTGCACATTGCTGGATGGAAAGAACGTTGCAGGAAGATTCTGTTTTCTTGCTTAGATTATTTCTCATAGTAATGGAATTCTTATTTTGATTTACTTCTTTCCACCCTTTGCCTTCGAAGCGTCCATTTGCTTCTTCCTTGATCGCGCTGCTCTCTCCCTCACACCAGAATCCAACTCTGATTTTCTCAACCTGACACTCTGTGGAGTAACTTCTATCACTTCATCCTCTGACATGTAACCGATCAGTTCTTCAATACTAAACTTCTTTGGTGGCGTCAAGTATAATTTTTCGTCTTTAGCCTGAGTTCTCATGTTGTTGGTAGCCTTTGCCCGTACTGGGTTAACTTCAAGGTCTCCTGATTTGGCATTCTCTCCGATGACCATTCCAGGGTAAACCATCTCACCAGGTGCCACAAACAGAGTTCCTCTTGCTTGCAAACTCTCTAAAGCGAAAAGAGTTGCCTTGCCCATTTCATTACAAACGAGCTTTCCACGATCAGAACCCTGACCGATAGGACCAGCATATTCTCTATCTTCTAAATACATGTGGTGCATCACTGCTGTTCCTCTAGTCGCTGTTGCAACCTCCGGTCCAAATCCTAAAAGTCCTCGGGAAGGTATCTCAAACTTTAGTCTCGCTTTTCCTTGAGCATCATCAACCATCTCTACCAAGACACCCTTTCGTGAACCAGTCAACGCATTGACTACAGTTCCTGAGTACTCAGAGTCGACATCAACCACAACTTCTTCGTACGGTTCTATCTTTTGGCCGGTTGTTGGACATGTCGAAGTTATGATCTGCGGCGGAGTAATGATCATTTCGTATCCTTCACGTCTCATCTGCTCGACAAGGATACCAATCTGCAGCTCCCCACGCCCAAAAACAACTGTCTTCTCGGCATCAGCTTCACACAATTCAACCGTAAGGGTGACATTGTTGTCCGTTTCATTGATCAAACGTGCTCTAACTCGGCTACTTGCTACAATGGTACCTTCTCTTCCCGCTAAAGGCCCATTATTTGCTCCAAATAAACAAGACAATGTTGGTGGTGCCAACGGTGGGGTATCAATTGCATTTGGAACTTGATTGTCAGTGGATGTCAATGTATCTCCGACCTTCATTGTTTCTGGGATTCCTGCCAATGTTACGATATCTCCAGCATAAGCTACCGCAGGTTCCAGCGATACACGTGAAACACCACGATTGGCGAATAAACCTGTCACGGAAGAAGATGGACCATTGCTATTATTCACAGCTTCACTATCTGATCCACTCTGACGTTTGAGAAGTGTCACTGCCTCTCCTATTTTGATTTGACCAGAATAAATCCTGCCAGTGCACGTTCTTCCGAGATAGGGGTCCATTCCCACAGTAGTGGCTGTCATGGAGAAAGGTTGATCTGCATAGTCACTCAAGTTCTTTTCGTCATCTGAACTTTCTCCATACCAATGTAAAGGTGGTTCCGGAATTTCCTCTAATATAGCATTCAACAATCCGCTCATATTGCTCGATGCACCGTCCTTATCAACTCCTCCATCACTGGCAATCTTCAACGCAACATCAACATCTTCTGTAATCCAACCACCTCTCGCGCTACCATACAACGTCCTATACTCCATCTGATTATCATCCGCCCCAAGAGCCTCAAACAAATCCATCAATTCTAACTCTGTCTCACCTCCCTCAAGACGTCCCAGACTTTCTTCTCTATCAGCCTTGTTCAAAACGACAATGGGCTTCAGTCCTAGATTCAGTGCACAAGATAGAACATATTTGGTTTGACTTTTGGGTCCTTCTCCGGCATCAACCACCAAGACAACACCATCCACAGTGCCCAAGATTCGATCAACCTCACCTGCAACGTTAGCGTAAAAGAAAGACAAAAGTTGTTATGTCTGCTCGTCTAGTTATCATTCCGAGTAATTTACAAAGACAATATTCAATATGATTCTTACCTGCAAAATCCGCGTGCCCAGGAGTATCAACAACGTTGATAATGTAGTCCTCTTTGCCATCATTGGTTGTATAATCCAAACGAGTCACCTTGGAAGTAATAGTAATACCACGTTCTTTTTCTAGGTCACCAGAGTCCATTAAACGATTGAGATCAACTTCTGCGTCATCTGCAGAATTGTTGCTGTTGTTGTTGTCACCACCTGCTGCTGCTGCTTTTGAGGAGGAGGCTGCTGCTACCTTGAGTAACTCATCTACCAATGTAGTTTTACCGTGATCTACATGTGCTACGATTGCAACATTTCGTACACCCTGACGTCTCTTGATGGTGTAGCTAGTGGTTGTTGTGTCATCGTCGTGGTCAATTTCAGTAGCTGCCGAGGAGAATGGATGAGCAGTCGTGCAAGAATTGTGGAGCAGTGCAAAGTCGCGCTGCCTTCTAGAATGGTTTGTATGATTCTGGCTGACGGATACAATCGACTTGGATGCGAGACCTGAAACATACGATAGCCTTGCCGTTGCAGGGCTTTGTACGGAGCTTTGACCTCCTCTGCCAAAAGCATTGCTGGTGAGTGCAGAGCAAGATCTTTTTGCAATATGCTCACATCTTGTGAGCCTATTCAGCTGAGCCGCGACAACTTTGCTCACAGCCCAGTTTGAGAATATCATTTTGCCGGTCAATTAGGTATCCACCAAGCGATGTCCCTTGCTTTACTCTTGCCGCTGCAATGCTTTCGTTCTTTTGCATCGACGATGCTGAGTTGGATGGAGGCGGCAGGCGGCAGAGAAGGTGATGAAGTGCAGACCAAAAGCCCCCAAAGCAAATCGTTTAGCAACGATTTGGGTGGACGATGGATGGCACCTACTTATGGATGGCACCTACTTATGACCGTTACCGTATCTCCATGTCACTTCTTTGTTCTTTGGTGAAAGGTTGTTGCGGATACTTACTTGATATATAGAGCGCTAAGTAGTGCCAGAGATAGACAAATGTTGGTAGCGATGAAGCAGAGTCAAGCCGTGCTGAGCAGCAGCAGCAGCAGCGACAAGAAGAAAAGAGGACAGATCATAATTCGTTCGGCAGTGCTAGCAATTTGTTTAGTTGCATCTGTTTTATTTATCCTCAGTCTGCAGCTGACTTTGAAACTACATTCAGAGGATTCCACTGCAGCAGGAGTTGTACATAAATCGTTGCGAGAGTTTGATAGAAAGGTTGCGAATGACACTGAAGAAACACAGCTGGTACCACCGGCCACCAACGAAGACGACTCCCAATCATCAATGTACAAAGTCATAGATCGATCAAAGCGAATTGTAATACCGGACAAGGATCGATCATTAGCGTTTGTTCACATTGGCAAGTCAGGCGGAAGCACCATTTCCTTACTATTACGCAATGGCTGCATTCAAGCTGCAGAAGGCGAAACATGTGAAGAAGAGCGTTGGAAGAAGTTCCCGGGGAAGGTTGGCGAAACAGAAACAATTGCATCTCAAAGAATTCAGTTCTATTTGCACGTATCCAACGTGGACAGTGGTAAAATGGCCGAATATTATTCTCGTGTCAGTTCTATAGTGGTGGTGGCTCGTGATCCATTGGATAGATGGATTTCTGCATTCCTTAGTCGTCATCCAGACAATATTGATGGAATGAGACTTAGAAATAGAGCAGCAAGTCTTAGAGCTCAAGCTAGGGGTCAAACACCACCAATTTGGGCGCAGAAGCGAGTGTTTGGAATTGATGGGGTTCGAAATGATCAAATTCATAGGTGAGTGTGTGCAGCTATGATGGTACTCTCGACTCGCTGTTAGTTATGATTGTATACTTACAAGCTGCTTCTTTCTATAGAGTGGCATACGATGGATGTTACCCTAATGTGCAAGAGTTCGTCGATTGTGCAACTAATGATGAACCACCCAGTGAGAATGACCTTTATAATACACGGATTATGTTTATGGAAAAAGCAAAAATGCACTTTGAACAAGTTACGCTAAACTGTAGAGAGACATGTAAGGAAATTGCAGCAGCGACAAGTAGATATATACACCACGTACGCGTTAATTATGAAGGTGAGGTCGGCCATTGAATACACAAAGTAGTTTTGTTTGCCTACCTGATCACAATCTACTAACAAATGACGTTCTTTCTGATTCTTCTGCCCTCGTAAAAGCGTATTTGAAGGAGTTACCGTCAGATAAAGAGGTCTTTGTAATCCGAACGAAAAGTCTTTGGCAAGACTGGGTGAAAGTAAACAATCTACTTGGATCACCAAAAGATGTGGCAATACCTGACAGCATCAATGAAGGAAAAGTTGTTAACACGCAAGATAAATTGCCAGTGAGGAGCAATCTGAGTAACGAAGGGCGAGAAAGCTTGTGCAAGCTGTTGCGGAATGAGTACATACTTTATATTGATTTGCTCAATAGAGCAGTGAATTTATCCGACAGTGATATCAAGTCTGCGTTGGATGATGTCCACAAGAATTGTCCAGCCATCTTGGAGTCAATAGGATGAAACAGTTACAAAATCAGCAAGTGGAGATCTACATTGAAAGAGAACGAGAATACAACAACCTAAAATATGTTTATGGCTTCTACTTCTACTTGTACTTTCACTCTACTTAGGGACATCAACATCAGTTGGTAAACCTTACGTTCCTCCTCTCCACAAACTCTAGTGCTAGCCGCAAGCTCTTCTCGAGCATGCATCTATCAAGTCTTTTTGCATCTCTCCTTTTCCTGTTCAACTTCCTATATACAGACGTTCCGTCTTCATGTCATTTCTTTCCTACCCCTTCCTCTCCAACTTGTCATTTACTTTGCTCTTGACTTTACAAGTTAGCTTTGTCTTCTTGTCATTACCAGATTGAACTACATTGGACAAAGGCGGAAAGAAAGCATCATAGATTTCATTGAATCCTTCTTTTACAGATGCCACCAAAACATCAATCCTTGATCTTGGTCTTCCATGTTCATTGGCAATGCGAAGTTGGTCCAACTACCAACTGATGAGAAGCTATCGTCATCCGAAGTTGAATATGAGCATTCTGAGGACTTCAAAGAGAGCAATCCATCAAGTTTAGTGTCGCTGTCTGCTCCTTGATGTTCCTCCCTCTGACTTCTTTCGAGCATTTCTTCGAGTCTCATATTCGCTTCCACAGTTTTGGGGTTGATACTTGTATGCTCTCTTTAATGAGCAATATGTAATACTATATATGAATATAGCTATTGAGGGGTTTGCATCATGTCGCCTTGCATTCTCGACACTGAGCGACTGGGCGTAGAAAATTTTCACTCTATGCTGAACGAAAACTTGCATTATTAGATCTTCGATACACATACAAGTCTAGTCCAGTAACTTTTTGTACCATTTATCATCTGTACTGCTTTTTATATATTCTATTAAATCATCAAGGCAACAATTCATCACCTATTTCTTCTCTTCTAAGGTAGTGAGCACTCCATGATAATCACTAGATTCATAAGGCATGAACCATTCGGACAAAAGGTTGCTCTTGCGGCTTGCTTTCATGCCAATATCATTCATGATTCGGTCATACCAATGGATCTGATGCAGAAGAACAAGTGAACTACGAGAAGGAGTGTTTGGCATCCATTTTCTTTTCCACTCCTTCATCTCATTGACTTCACTTTCCATGTCTTGTTTGTTTGCATTGATTTCGCCCGACCATAATTTTGATAACCAGGCAGCTTGAAGACCGTAGCCGGAGATATTGGAGATAACTGCTAGTTCAGATCCAACAAAAGCAAGATTGTCCACATTTGTTGGAACGGTGTGATTGAATAGCCAGAGGCCATCAGATTCAATGTTCAACTTTTCTCTCGTTGCACTGTCAAAGACAGAGTATTCCTTTTGGAAGCCAGTGCCACAGATAACCAAATCGGCAGAAACTTTTTCACCATCAGCCAACACGGCTCCGTCAGATTCGAACGAGTCAATCGCTCCAACCTTCCAGTCAACTTCACCACTCTTTACTTTGTCCCTTAAACTGTAATCTAGCACCTGAGCGTATCCGTAGAAATCCTCTACCACACCGACCTTGTTGAACGGAGATGTTGGACCAGTCACATTCCTGAACTGAGCTGCAAAGAGTAGCTCCACGACCTTGAAAATAGGAGGCATAATATACTGTCCAACAGAGTACCATACGCTAGAGTGAGATGGCGAACATCCAGGCAATGGCCCAGTAAGCCCCAGTACTAGATTTTGTCCCAAACGTGAAAGGAACACATATTGAAATGGAATGAGGTCTGCAATGAGACGGGGAGTAGCCCAATGGGCATTGCGTGAGAGCAGAGTAACACTATCGGCGCCTGCATTACTTGAAGCAACTGCAAGGTCAACTGCAGATTTACCATTTCCAACAACAACAACCTTCTTTCCAGCGATTTGCTCTGCCTGTAACACTTGAGAAGTGTGCAAGATTTCGCCATTGAAATCAGCCGCTGTCTCTCCAGTTGCCCAGCCTGGTAGAGAAGGATTTTTGCTTGAATAGAGCCCAGTCGCCACCACGATTTTCTCAAACTGATTATCTTCCTCCTTACCGTCCTTCGTCTTGATTTTTACGCTCCACGAACCATCTTCATTTTGAGTCACCTTCGTCACACTTGTGTTGAGAGCAATGCTGTCGCCAAGATTAAAATGATCGACATAACGTTCAATATATTTCTGCACTTCAGCTCCTGAAGGAAATTTACCAACTTCTACTTCTGAAAACTCGAGATCTGGAAATTCGTACAACTGCTTTGGCACTTGTACACCATACGACAGATAATTCTGTCTCCACAAACCTCCAACGCTTGGATTAGGGTCATATGCTGTCACATCGAATCCTTTTGCACGGAGTGCACGTACTGACTGCAATCCCGAAACGCCGGCGCCCAACACTGCTACCCTTTCACCGCCAAAAGAGGCCGTCGAGGAAGAAAATGCTCTTACCTGAGAACCAAAAGTGTTAGACCGACCAGCACTGGCAAGCCCCCGTCTATTCAGTGCAGTTCGAACTGCACCTCCAGGATCTACTCGTGGTCCCATCCATTGTTTATTAATACCTTCCAATTTCATTATTGGTCTTTGACATGGATCCTCCATATCCATAGCTAGAACAGCATTCGAAAAAGCTCCAATCTTGGCACGATGAGAGTCAATATCTGTCGACTTTCCTCCATCAGAGGGATGATCTCCCACTAAAGCATCAAACGAGCAGTGGTCAAAGACTGGAGGAGACTCACGAAGCTGTACAACTGATTCACGTAGTTCCTCGGAATCAATTCCATCTAATGCACCGTCTAGACCGCGTTGATACATCATCTCAGACACCAATGCAGCAGAAGTTCCTCCAGTTCCGTTCAAAAGTGCCTTCATCGCCTCAATTTCACCCACAGCAGTATCTCCATGCTTGCCCAAGTCATATTCATGCGGAATAATAGTTGAATCGTCAATTCCAACCGTATGAACAAGCCAATCCACAGGTACAAGATGCCCCTGAGGCGAATCTGTCGACCCAGTAGCAATAGTCTGTCCCTTCATGGCAGACACAGTCCCTACTTCACCTTCAAGACAATCACGTTTCATCAACGCCACAGATCGAAAATCTCTGTCCACATCTCTCATACCACAACTTTGAACAAGAGCAACATCATCTTGCCGATCTGCGGCAAGATCTTCTGCCATCACATGAGCCACGGGGCCATTCCAAGCGACATCAATATGACCATCTACCAGAGCGGACACTTGTTGTTCGTAATTTGTAAAGAGGACGTAGTCAAAGTGTGGCAAGTTACCGCCAGAGGAGGAGGTTAGATAGTCTTTCATGCCGTCCCAGATTTGGCCGACGGCTGGGTCGTAGGCGACACACCCCATGAGGAGGCGTTGCTTTGGTGATGGAGGAACAAGAAATTGCCATCTGCTTGAACTGATGTCGCCATCTACTGCAGATGATGGAGGGACGAGGAACTGGATGGAGCGAGCAGCGACGCGATTGATGATCACATCATGGCGACGACTGGCGCGTGATGCTAGGCTACTACCGACGCGGAGCATGGTTGACTACTGCGAGCTGTTGGACAATAGATACTAATGGATGCGGCGCAGCAAGCTTCTTGTCGTCACAGGTGCGTGCTGCTACCGCCATCTGCAGATGTAGTAGTAGAGGTGGACAGAGAGCGAGCAGCGACGCGATTGATGATGATCACATCATGGCGACGACTGGCGGCACGTGATGCTAGGCTAGTACCGACGCGGAGCATGGTTGACTACTGCGAACTATTGGACAAGCATGCAAACACAGACAACAGGTTTATGAAGGCGGAGGACGAGGACAAAATCTTTTTGTTCACATCAAGATCTGTCAAGAACATTTGCGGCTGGGCAATTATTGCGGTTGGGTACTGTATCTCTGTTTTGGCGGGACCATCATCCTCCGACCTCCGACCACTGATTTTTTCAAAGAAGAAAAACAGAGCCACAATCATACTGCTATCACCGCCCAGCAGCGCCTGCAATAACAACCATGGCCGACGTCGATGGCCAAGTGCACCGCGGCCACAAAACGACCAAGGCAGGCCGCGGCTCCAGAGAAAAGAAAAAGCTCAAGAACGACAAAAAGAATGGCAACCTCAAAGATCGACACAACCCACGAGCCTTCTCTGTTGCCAACATTGTTCGGACACAGCGGAATGTTCAGCGTAACTCCGATCGAGCACAGAAGAAGGAGTATGTACCACTGAAGGATCGTAGAGCGTCGAGTGCTACGGAGAGTCCACCAAGTCTTGTAGCTGTGGTTGGACCCCCAGGCGTGGGCAAGAGTACTCTGATTCGTTCTCTTGTGAAGATTTACACCAATCACAATCTGACCAACCCCACTGGACCCATCACAGTGTGCACATCGAAACAGAAACGTATTACTTTATTGGAATGTCCCAATACACCAACAGCCATGCTCGATGTGGCCAAGACAGCTGATCTTGTACTTTTATGTGTCGATGCCAAATTTGGCTTTGAGATGGAATCATTTGAATTCCTCAACATGATGCAAACTCATGGTTTCCCAAAAGTCATGGGAGTATTCACTCACCTCGATCAGTTCAAAACCATGAAGAACTTGCGTAAAACAAAAAAGTTACTCAAACATCGATTCTGGACGGAGATTTACGATGGTGCCAAGATGTTCTACTTTAGTGGATGTGTGAATGGCAAGTATTTGAAACATGAGGTGAAGCAGTTGACGTTATTACTATCACGTGTCAAATACCGCCCATTGGTTTGGAGGAATACGCATCCATACGTGGTGGTAGATCGTCATGAGGATATTACTCACCCCTCCAAGATTGAAGAGGATGAAAAGTGTGAGAGGAGTGTGGCGTTTTATGGGTATGTCCGTGGGACGAATTTGAAGGAGGGGATGAAGGTGCATTTGATTGGTGTTGGAGATTATGGTATGGCGGAGGTTAATGCTCTGCCGGATCCGTGTCCTGTGGTGGATAAGGATAAGGAACAGAAGGTAGGTACAAAGTTGTCTTGAACTTGCTCTTGTGTTTGATATCTGTCGCATGCATGAGCGTTTTCTTCTTCACACACATGCACACTCTCTCAAACACGTTTACTTCTTTCCACCAATCTGCATAGACGTTGGTCAACAAAGACACCAAGCTTTATGCACCACTGTCCAATGTTGGAGCTGTGCAGTTCGACAAAGATGCAGTCTACATTGACATTGGCCGAGCGAACTACACAAAGAAAGAAAATCTAGATTTGCCAAAGAAGGAAGGTGATAATGAAGATGATGGTAGTGACGGCGAATCATCGTCATCATCCGAGGAGGAAGATATTGATATGGATGCTCCTTCTGGACTATTGAAAAGCTTGCAAGATGTCAAAGAAGGAGTAGATCAAAAAATGAAGTATTCATCGCTTAGATTATTCAAGGGTAGCAAAGCTGTCAAAGCAAGTGAGGATGACGAGGAGGATGGTCTGGCGACAGACAAGGATCAGAAAAGGAGACCCGTTGATGATGCGTTTGAACTTGCAAACTCGTTTCGGAGGCGTTTTGATGGAGGAGATGTCGAGGCTGAGAATTCAGGTAGCGACAATGACAGTTCTGACGACGATTCATCAGATGATGATGATGATGATTCAGCGTCAGATGACGACTCTAGGAACAGTGACTCAAAAGAAGAGGATGAAGAAGGCGAAGCAGGATACAGCGATGATGAATCAGGCTCGGATAGTGAAGATGAGGAAATGGAGGAGGAGGAGGAGAAACAGACATGGAAAACCAACATTGCACAACAAGCTGCGAAGAATTACCTTCGTCGTGATCGATCCATCACAAACTTGCAACAGCTTGTCTATGGCGAGTCGACCTTAACAAACTCTAACTTGGTGAGCGACGAGGAAGAAAACGACCTTGGAAATGATGATGACGAGGGTTCGGATGACGAGTTCTTCACTCTCCGCAACAAAAGCAAGCAGACTTCTTCTGACTCGTCTAGGGGCGAGGCAGGACAATCTGTGATAAATGATATACAACTGGGAGAGATGGACTCATCGAGGAAGATTCCCAGTGGAGCACCAGGTATTGTATTTGGAGTGGAAGCGTGGCTGGAAGAAGGAGAGAACTGCCTGATTGAATCTATACGAGATAAATTCGTGACTGGCAATTGGGGTGGAAACGGTGATGGTGAAGAGGGTGGGGCAGAGGAATTTGACGACTTTGAGGATCTTGAAGCTGGTGAAAAGTATGGACCAAATGGGGAAGTACTTGAAGACAGTGATGACGATGAAGACGAAGCAACAGCTGGCATGTCTGATGCTCAACTCCGAGAGTTCAACGCAAAGAAAAAGGCTGCCCAGAAAACAGGATTTGATGACGACTATGACGAAAGCAAGAAAGGAAACGTGGGAAAGCCCGGCGATGAGCAGGCAGAAAATGAATATGTTGAGGCACTCAAGCGCGAGAAAGAGGCTAGGTTGAAACGCAATGAAGAGGAGTTCGGTATCGATGGAGAGAGCAGCCGCCTCCGATTTGAGGGCTTCCGTCAAGGAATTTACTGCCGCGTGAGAATTGATGGCATCCCAGCCGAGTTTATTGATAGCTTTGACCCCACCATGCCTCTTGTTATAGGTGGATTGACTCCTCAAGAAACGGAGCGCGGCTTGGTACGATGCAGGTTCAAGAAACATCGCTGGCACAAGAAGATTCTCAAGTGCAATGACCCCCTCGTTTTTAGTATTGGTTGGAGGCGCTTCCAGAGCATTCCAGTCTTTTCTACCGAGGATCAAAATGGTCGTTACCGTTATTTGAAGTACACTCCGGAGCATATGCATTGTCAAGCTACCTTTTATGGTCCACAGGCGCCCCCGAACACAGGTGTAAGTGCTTCTTGTCCATCATTACATGTAACTGACTCCATCTTGCACGCACTCATCATCTCATTTCACTTTCATTCCCCCCTTTTAGATCTTGGCCATTCAAAGGCTTACTGGGAACATCCCAGGCTTCCGCATCTCTGCAACCGGTGTGGTATTGGAACTCGACGCATCCTCAAAGGTTGTCAAGAAACTGAAACTTGTTGGAACGCCGACGAAAATCTACAAGACTACGGCATTTATCTCCGGAATGTTCAACAGTGACCTTGAAGTCAGCAGATTTGAAGGTGCAAGCATCCGCACAGTAAGTGGACTTCGAGGTCAAGTGAAGAAATCTCTCAGAGAAGGCCAACCAGGATCTTTCCGTGCCACGTTTGAGGATAAGATTCTCTTGAGTGACATTGTATTCTGCAGGACATGGGTACCTGTAGAGATCAAGCAATATTACAACCCAGTCACTTCGTTACTGTGCAAATCTGGTGCAGAGGGATGGAGAGCAATGAAGCCCAAGGCCCAGCTTCATGTCGAGACTGAGACTCCCATTGAAGTCAATCCAGATTCGATCTACAAGCCGATCGAACGTAAAGAACGCACTTTTAACAAGTTGCGTGTCCCCAAATCTGTCGAGAGTAATTTGCCGTTTAAGAGCAAGCATAAGGATGACACCAAGAGAAAGAAGAAGAGCTATGCGTCTAAACGTGCTGTTGTTATGGACGCAGATGAGAAGAAGAAGTATACCTTTGTCCAAGCCGTTAACACGATCCGTAACGAGAAGAAGGCTAAACGTAGGGTGAAGAATGCCGAGCGGCGTGACGCCAAGGCGAAAGAACAGGCAAAGAGTGATGAAAGGCTCGATGCAGCAAGAAAGGCAAGGAAACGGGCGCAGCACCGTAGTGATGGTAAAGTGGAGGCGGCAAGAGAGCGCAAGCGTATTCGTGGCTAGATTGTTTTGTAGCTTAAACTAGAACTAACTTGACTCCATTCCCCCTCCCCACTCTTCCAAGAATTAACTTTGGCTATGTCATATTTTCAATAAGAAGGAATTCCTGCTCTAATTCCTGATGACATGAGCACATTTTGACGCTGACCACGGATGCGCTATCTACTATCACCTGGATGGCAAGTAACGTAATTGACAGTGTGCAATTGGTTATAATATGCGACAGAAAAAGACTTTAGAGCATGGAACACAACAGACGATATTCAAAAACATTAGATGGTAATGTTTAAGTCGTTAACAAAGCTCTCCATCATACTCTACAAATTAGGCCATGGCAAGATTCCTATATCATAATATAACAACCCCCACCAAACACCCCAGTAACACTTCACTCTCGCAACTAAAAATAACTCCCTTATTTCTCAAACGATTCCACAAGCTTGGCAACATTTTCCTCACTCTCCAAAAAGGCACCAAACTCTTCCGAATCTACATCTGGGATTTCACCAGCAGATGCTGCTGGTGCGGCTGCTACGGGAGCTGCTTCTTCAACTTCTGGTGAGCCGGATAGGGCGCCTTTAATTTTGAATAGGATGAAGAGGCCGAGGTATCCGCCGGAGATGGCGACGACCACTGTTATTGTTTGTTTTTAGTTTTTGGTGGAACAATGGTATTAATTTTGGATATTATTAATTTCAGGGGAGGAAAGGAAGAGGAAGGAAATAATGATGAGATCAAGTCCATGACGATATAATTTTTCCGAGTGTATCAAATGACCTCTGCCATCTCCACAACAACATCCCAAACCAAATAAACACTTGACATAATCGGCGAAAAATGCAACTAAACTCACTGTCCTCATCCTTAGGGAAATATCCTCGGACAACCTTATCAATTCCAGTCCATTCAGGTGCGGCTGCTCCACCTCCCATACGACGCTTGGCCTGTTGTTGGGCCGTGCGACGGGCAGCGTGGAGGGCGGTTCTTCGTCCTAGGGTGGCAAACATGGTGGTTATTTTGGGAATGAGGAAAGCGAAAAGCAAGGGTCAACG
>Ga0209652_1000954_pt1 | contig 24068 bp, 14 predicted proteins | sample SaaInl74LU_5_DNA_FD_184641 | JGI IMG/M metagenome (GOLD analysis project Ga0209652, IMG submission 184641) | Marine microbial communities from expanding oxygen minimum zones in the Saanich Inlet - ESP_74LU_5_DNA (SPAdes) (version 2) | ecosystem: Environmental > Aquatic > Marine > Intertidal zone... | reverse complement strand
TGAATTCGCAAGGTGGGAGCATTAAAACTTACTCTTGCGTGGGGAAGAAGCAGCTACAATATTAGCGATTGCAATCATCTTCTAGGGGATTGCTAACTGTAGAGGAAAGCAGCTATTGCCAGCGATCGACAAGTGGATCATACACTCACTTGATCATACTCACATATCTGGTGCGAATCTACCTCTTTTCAACCATGGCCGACTATGATCACTCCGCCGGACTGCAATTCACTCCCGGTCTTGATCATGCCCACGCCTCCATGCAGAATAATGACAACAACATGTACGCTGAAGAATCACAAGAAGTGTATGTCTCCAGAGGACAAACTTACTTACAAGACGTAGAGGCTAATGGCGATTTACCTGTTTCATCAACCGATAGACAATCAGGACGATCGAAACGTTCTTGTCTGCCAGTCTGGCTAAAGAACTCGCCAACCTACGTCAAAGTAACAACTGCAGCTGCAGCGTTATTGGTGGTGATTTTTATTGCAATTATGGCTTCTGGGATTGCCCAGTTACCAACCAATGACGATACCTCCAAATTCAACAGCAATGCAAATACTGGAACTGATGATGTATCTACAGATGGTGGTGGATCGAATACAGGGAGTATCAATCCTGTTCCTGTTCCAACAAAAGAACCCTCCACCATCATTACTACTTCATCTCCAGTGGCTGCTTCTCAAGTTCCAGTGACTCCACCTCCGTCTACTACGGAAGGTGTTGTACCAATAACAACAGTGTCACCCACGCCTCAGCCCACACCTCAGCCTACACAAGCTCCTGTCACCACATCCAATCCTATTGTTGCAACTGAACAACCTACACCTTTCCCTGCCTTGGCATGTCCCAAGGATCTAGTTGAAACCGTTACAATTGATCCAAATACAGTGTTTTACTATGCGATTGTCCCAACAGAATCTGCAGATAATGGTATCATGTGTGGACGATTGGAAGTTCTAAATCACAAAGGCTGGGTTGGTGTGGCTGTTTCCTTAAATGGATTTATGATTGGGAGTGAAGCTATCATTGGAGAACCATCGACCAAGTCTGTACTCAAGTACAACTTGAATGGAAAAGGTGCAAATTTAGTCAATGTCATGGACACAGCCAAGCAAACACTGGAAGATACTTCCATTGTTGAGGATAAAGGTACGACTATCATGAGTTTCACAAAGCGTTTGGTTGAACCAGGTGAGATCCCGATAACACCAGTGGGCAAAAACATGTTCCTTCACGCAAGAGGAGATGATGCAACGATAGGGTATCATTCTAGGAGAGGAATGTTTATGTTGGACTTTACAACGACTAATCCTCCAACTGCGCAGCCAACGGAAGGGGTAACAACATCTCAGCCTACAGTAGAACCTGAGCTGGAAGATAGCTTCTTGCAATGCACAGAATATTCACCATGCGCGATGTGCTTTGGTTCATGCGACAGTGACTTTGACTGCGCAGGAGAACTTCAATGCTTCATACGAAACTTTGGCGAGCGGATCCCTGGTTGCTTGGGGCAAGGAAGATTCGGCCAAAATTATTGCTACAATCCGTTTGCTAATGGTGCAACTGTGCTCTTAACGACCAGCGAGGAAGAATGTGATAAGAAGGCTCCGTGTAGCAAGTGCTTCGGTGGTTGTAACGCAGACGAAGATTGCGATAAGAACTTGTTTTGTTACAGAAGATTCGACAATCCTTTTCGACCGATCCCTGGATGCGCTGGGCAGGGTGAACGAGGTATGCACTATTGTTTCGATCCAAATGATCTTCCATGAGTGAATTGATAACCGAGGCTAATATTACGTACTTAGTCTAAATCTGCGTTGTATCTGTAAGCCTCAGTGTCCAAAAAATGACAATTCCTATTTGATTGCAGCATGCGTGTCATTTGCCTCTCACATATATACCACAAGGGTAGTTTATTAGCGCTTCCCCCTCCTGTTGGACTGTCCCGTCATCAGAGCCCAAACATCAGGCAACACAATTTCATCCGACTTTGACTTCTTGATGGGAGTGGGGTCCAATTCGCCCGTCATCACTCCATACCCAACTCTTATACCAAGAAGGAAAATACCAATTCCAACAACTCCAAAGAAGCCAGATGCAAGTGACGATAGACCCATGACCATATTTCTAAATACTTGCGTAACACGCTGAATGAAATATATGTCTGTCTCTAATGGATGTGATACAAATAAAGCTCCCAGATATGTTGTGAAAAACCACAACGCCCCAGCACAAGCCCATGCAAAGGCCGCCCCACCTATACACACGAGTGGATTCACTCCGTTGAGATCTCTTGCTTCCTCGATAGAACGCTGCCTTTCTTCTTCTGATTTTTGGGATCGAAATTCCTTGAAGTATTCACGAGTTTTACCGGATCCATACTTCTCCTTATCAACTGAGGCTTGAATTTCTGACATGAGCCGATCGTTTACAGAGCTAGTGACCGCCTTGCTGGGTATCGCGTCATCTGTTGATGTTTGTTCACCAGGTGTAATGAGGATTTCTGATTTTTCAGCTGATGCAGCGGTAAATCGTTTCTCAACACTGTCAACCGTTGATGTTATTTGCGACGAGTTATCATCTTCACTTGCCAGACGCACAACACATGAGTCATGCCGCCGCAGTGAAGCTTGCACTGCCGATGATTGAAAGTTAGCACTCTTGAATGCATAAGAGAGCTGGCAGCCACTCAATGGCAATGCCAAATAAACCAACGGAAGAGTCCTCATAGCCAGTGATTTGCGATATTATGTGATGGAAGTCAAGCTGGAAATAGCGAAAATTCAAACAGTTGCGCCGTTCCGACCGATTCCCTGGCAGCCGCCAAAATCTACATACGTAGGAATCATATGAAAGTGATTGATCTTAAGAAATAAACTTTGCAGTTGCATGAGCCATGGAAGCCGGATGTCAAGCATGCTCAAACAGAACCATCCATGGGCTGCTTGAAGGCTCATAATTTTTCCCAGGCTACAAACGCAACATCTCCTATCATTCACCGCAACATCATATACACAATGTCATCAGCCGTATTACCAACGATACCGTGCAAGACTTCGCCCACCAAGTCCTCCTCGCCATCCAACAGATGGACGCCCGTGAACTCTTGCAAGAATCAATCGCTTACCGTCATTTTCCAGTGTGGCTGGTCAGGGGAGCGTCTCACCGTGCCTGCTCAAGCACCTTCCGAGAACGATGACACTGCCAATTACTTCGAAGAACCAAACAGTGATGAATCAAACATCCGCGGTTACACAACTCTACAAGACGCCGTTCAAGGTATCAAAGGGAAGCTTCCAGCTCTGTACTTGATGGAGGAACAAGGCGCCGCTTCTATGAGTTGTGGCTCAAACGAAGTATGCCGCACAGAGTGGGACACCACCATGTTGTGCCACTTGATCTTCGACCAAGACGATAACTCTGACAAGGAGGTGGAACAAGTTCTTTTAGAGGATGGCCGTCTTGCCTTCGTGATCAACATTGGTGGAGAAATAAAGAAGCACGAGGACAAGCCAACTATTGTGACCAGATGCCTCAAGAAGCATGACACGTACGGATAATCCACTTTGATGGAGCTGTTCGGTCATCAAGACGATTTCAATATAGATTTTGTGTGTGCTTTGTATCGCACATTTTTGTTAGGGAATATATTTAGAGGCTATTCAATTTTTCCTACCTCTGTGGTAGATCTTAAAGCTAAACTTATAGAGCTACACTTTACTTCTTCAACTTATCAAGATTAGAATGAAACACTACCAATAAATTAGAATAAGTAGTTCCAAAGTTTGATTGCATTGCTTGGCCATCCCAGTAGAAACAGTAAGACATCTACTTGAGCTGAAGAACGTGTACAAAGAGAAGAATGACCATTGCCCTATCCAGATCGTCTACCATCTAAGCTACAAGAGCGATCATATCTTGCTGCCTTCTGCATCTTGTCATATCTTGCTTGCTTGATTCAGCTTACTTCTTGAAGGTCATTCCTTGCGCTTGAAGGATGCCCTCCTGGCTGGTTGGAGGAACTTCAAGGGGTTCGTTGTTCTGTCCGCCGCCGCAGGAAAACTTCTCCTCTTTCTCTCTTCCTTGATCCCCATCTCTTTCTCTTGCAAAATCTTTCATTTTGATTTTGACCATGTCGTGGCTGGAGATACTACACAAATAGGAGACTCAGTCCAACTAATAGAAAGAATCATCTCATCCATTATGTCCTCTGATAAAATCCTCCTCGAGGATGATGACAATGCCATGTTTGGAGATGGCGAAGAAGAGGAAGAAGAAGAGGATGTGGACATGGCCCTCCCTCCCACAACAAGTAGTGTCAACGTGAAAGATGAAGGACAATCCACTATGCCGACCAACGGCGATAAAGTGGTGGATAGCACAGCTGATACCACAGCTGTAGCTGACTCTTCATCCACGCTACTACCATCACTGAATACCGACTCGCCTCTCCTTCTCTCGACAACTCTTCCAGCTAACTCTCCCTTCCCCCATCACAATGTCGGGCCAATTGCCGATCGTCTCCGCAATGCAATGAATCGTATCACTGCCGATCCAACGAGAGACGCGGAGGCTTGGCAAGCTCTGCTTACTGAGGCGCAATCTAGCTATCGTACATTGCTACCGTCATTGTATAAGCTCAAGAATTCACAAATGGCAGCGGCGGCTGTTGTTGACCCAGAGGCGGAATTGATTGGCACAAAATTAGATTGGGTGGAAGGTTGCTATGGAGCATTACTTCATAATTTTCCCTATGCGGTCACTCACTATGTGCAGTTGGTGGATATGTTTCTCCGATTAGGTGCATTGACACAAGATGAAGAAGAGCAATGTGGTACTGCGTCCCCCGCTATGATTGCCATGGGCACATCTGCATTGTCAAATCTGGCGCTGACGACGACTGATCAGGGCGTAGCAGTAACACCGGCAAGTATGTTGTTAAACGCGGATTTGGCCACATCGGCAACTGAACGACAGAAAATGTATGATGCTAAATTGGATAGGATCTTTCAGATGTGTTTGGGAGTGAATATGGATGGGTCGCCTGCACTTCACGGAGAGGTACAAACATCACAAACAATTGATGCTGAGTCTGCTGCCACCTCCATCGACAGTGCTCGAACCGTCATGGGGGGATTGTGTAAACATTCGATTGAATTGTGGCTTCTTTTCATCCGAAAGCGAACGTGGGATGCTTCTCGTGCCGCAGCAGTGGAGATTGCCATCCCTCCACCTCCACCGGGGTATACACCAGGTGTTGCTCAGGTGAGCGTAATTCATCAACAATACGAGGAGTCACTCCGCAGTGCGTACCGTCAACGAATTGATTTGATCCGAGAGAAGGTGACACAGGCATACGAAACGGCGTTGGAATTTGGGGCAGGATTTGCACAGAATAATCATTTGATTTGGAAACGATACGTCAATTTTGTCAAAAGTTGGACTGAGCCGGTGAATTATACCGCTGCGGCCATGTCTCTTGCTAGTTGGATGCCGCAGGGTAGTGTGCCCGTTCTCCCCCCGGCTGATCCAGCACATGATCACAGTACATCTCAGAAACAATTGGCACAACTTCGTACCATCTATCAACGTGGAGTGACTCATCCGATGACAGGTCTGGATCAATTTTGGCAGGAATACGAAGCATTCGAGCGTTCTCACTCGGATTCGTTAGGAACTATATTGGTTGCTGAATGGCTGCCTAAATACCAACACGCGAGGAGTATTTACTTGGAACGCAATCGAGTATGGACAGTACATGAATTGAAAGGGGGCAGGTTGGCAGTCCCTCCTGTTGGATGTAACGTTGAAGGTGCAATAGCAGGAGTATCAACCAGTGGTATGGGTACCATGGGAGGTGCAGGAGCAGCAGGGGTTGTTGGCGCAGGAGATGACTTTGGTGGAGAAGCAACTGGAGGCGCGGGGGCAGCAGGCACAGGAAAGCCGCTGAGTGATTCCGAATACATGGCTCAAATGGAGGATGAACGTGTCGTTTTGTCCAAATGGCGTCGTCGAGCGGGATATGAACGTACCAACCCAGAACGGTTGAGCGCAACTGATCATGCATCTCGTGTGAGAGCATCATATAGTGAAGAGGTATGTGCGTTTGCAAGACACCCTGAAGTGTGGTATGAATGGAGTCAGTGGGAATTGCTACATGGTGGCTCGGTTGCAGCTTCGACCGTATCTAATTCTGCCAATACATCTGATGCGCAGCCATCGAACCAAGGCACCGCCTCGGCAGCTTTGATCACACCAGCCAAAGCAGGAGATGCAAAGAGTGGAGGAAACGCAATTCGAGCAGTGGCAGTGTTGGGTTTGGGAATGGAATCACTCCCCGATAGCGCCCTTCTTGCGCAAGCACAAGCAGAAATACTGGAGCGTCACCTCGGAGGGGAGAGTAAAGTTGCATGCATCAAAGTTTTGGAGCAATTTGTGAAGAGATCGCCTACAACTCTTGGCTTCGTCTTGCTTCAAAGGCTCGTTAGGCGTCATCAGGGTGTCGACGCCGCGAGGTCGGTCTTTTCAAATGCCCGTCGAACATTACAAGTTCGTGAGGAAGATTTAAGCTCGGAGAATGAGGATGGAAACGGTGTCTCGGCTGCAACGAAACAAAAAGATGGAATCAATAAGGACGAAACCAATGATGATGGGGATGGAAAGGGTGCAATTTTACCTCAGAATCGAATGGTTATGAATCGTTTGGGTACATCAACAGAAGGAGAAGACGAGAATGCACAGCAAGCAAGTGCTGGCTTCATTACCTGGCACCTGTATGCTGCGCATGCGACAATTGAGCACCACCTCAGCAAAAAACCTAAGGTTGCAGCTCGTATTTATGAGTTGGGGTTGCGTAAACACCGAACTTTTCTTTCAACTCCACCGTACGTGCTGCACTATGCAAATCTACTTCTTGAGCTGAATGATGAAGAGAACCTCCGCAGCTTACTCATGAGAGCCGTTGCTGCATGCGAAGAAGAGGAGGCAAGTAGTGGAGGATCAGACGAAGCTGCCATTGCACGGAGAAGGGAGATGCAACGTCCTTTGTGGGATATGATGCTGAAGTTCGAATCAATCCTTTCATCTCGCGGTAGCAATGGGAATATTTCTGCAGATATTAGCTCCATTGAATCTCGTAGACGGAGAGCTCTCTATGGGCCCGGCAATGAAGATGTTGTGATGGGCGGTGAAATTGCACCTGATGAGGAGGAAGATCGAAATTTGGGTTCAGGAGCACAAAAGAATTCTCTCAATGAACAGCTCATTCGAGTAGAAGGTTATGATGTTGCCAGTCGAATTGCCAATGGAATGGCACGCATGGTCGACGTCCTCACTATCACTGGTGCGATTGGGAACGGTGATTCTGATACATCCAGTCTCGACTTTGCTGCTGCAGCAGCAGCCTCTCTTGCTGCAGGAGGCACCTCGTCTGATGTTTGGGGTGATGAATGCGCTGGAGGTGCGAGCGACGTTTCGTATGTAAAGCGACTTCGTTTCCAAAGGGAAAGTCCCACTAGAGCAGCGACTGCTTTGTTCGGCGGACTTCCAGGTGCAGGTCAAGGAGTTGGTGGCACAAGTGGAAAGTTGCTGTCATCGAGAGATCGTGTTGCTGCCATGGGCCAAGGTGCAAACGCTGTTGCAGTCCAAAATGCACCCGAGTGGCTTCGTCCTCTTATTGCTTTGCTTCCTCCTGTTCCGAAATTTGGACGTGGAATCACCAAGCCTCCTCCGCATTTGATCGAGATGGCGTTGTCTACATTAAGGGCAAATGTACTCCCTTCCCGCCCAACCAACGGCGCTGCTAACGACAGCAAGAAGCGACGCAGAGATGACGGCGACTCTTCAGATGAGGAGGGCAATGGTGCCTCTGGAGGTGGTTACAGCAGTCAGTTCCGCTCGAGGCAAAGGTCGCGTTTGACGGAACACATTTCATGATTACGTATCGTCGGTTCATACCAATACATAGATGCTTAACTCGAACTAAAGACAAACAGTTTGGTCTCAAGTCCTAGTTGTGTATCCTGCAAGTGTTGAGTAATGCGATGGCAATCATTTAGGCGATACAATAAAACTATTAGACATCTACTTTATGTAGCAATATTTACTTCTATTTTCATCATGATACCGCAAGATCACTCATCTGTTGGATGAAGGACTCTTTCTCAACCTTTTTTCTTCCGACTATCCTTGCCCATCTACCGCAATCGAATCCATATGATTCTATGCTATTCGTAGTTTCAGTCGCAGAAAGTTCAGCATATTGATCGTCCAGCCACTCAAATCCAGTGTAGGCCGCTCTCAATGCATCTACTTCTCCCGGTCTTATACCAGACAAGCACAATAAACCACCATCTTCCAAGTTTGTTGTAAGTGCAGCTACCATGCTTGGTCGCACAAGCTGTCCAATCAATATATTTGCAACACACAAGCTCGCACCTCTCGGCGGGCATACATCATAAGGTAACACTTCCCTTGTATGCAATCCTTGGAACCTTCCATCCCAGCCATTCAGCTCTATATTTCTCTCAGCAGTGACCAACGCTTCTGCTTCGACATCTACACCAATACACCTTGATGCTCCAAAGTGAAGAGCTGCGATTGATAGAATGCCACTGCCGCAACCATAATCTAGTAGTATATCTCCATCTTTGACACCATGATCACCTAGCCATTCTAGACAAAGTCTTGTTGTTGGATGTACGCCAGTACCCCACCCGTTTCTGCCTAGATAAAGATATATTGGATATAATTCATCATGATCATCATCATTGCTTTCATCTCTTTGCAGCGCTGCAAACACCCTACATCTTCCAATCACCAGTCCATCTTTTGGCAACGTATCTCCCTCACCAGCCTTCACAGCATCTGACGAAGTTATTGAGCCATTATCTTCTAGATTTTCAATGACCCAGTCTGTCAAATCGGATTGTTTGCTTTGATGCACTATAACACGCGTCCTCGATCTTCGTATTGCATCATGATGGTGTACATAAGTTGTTGATGTGTCTGTGGCAAATGAATGAGCGAAGAGATGCTCCTCTCCAACAGACAATGAACAAATGGCAAGCAGTAGAGTCGAGAGCATTCTGATACTGGTAGGTGCAAGGTTCACAGTTTCAGTTACATATTCATTGCTCTGGACGTTAGCTTTTCAAAGAAGGAATGTGTGGAAGAAATGACAACATGACAACGTGGAATGCGCTGAAATTTTGTGTGATGACTTTTTTGCGCTGTCACATCGGCAAGGGCCACACAGCGAAGAAGCAAGATATCCATCGAAAGATTGCATGGCACTGACAAGTTGAACCGATCTCCGCCCCACGATCATCTACTGTCAAGCAACTCATTTCGCGTCATTGCTGCATAGGTAACCTAACCATAGTGCTGCAAAGATGGCTGGGAAGAACGGAAAGAAGCCTCTGTCCAAGTCGGCATCCACTGTCGGCGTCGAGGACTTGTGTGAGTTCCATGGTGTCGACCCATCCAAGGGCCTGTCATCAGAGTCAGTGGAGCAAAAACGCGAAGAGTATGGCTGGAATGAGCTCGATAAGGAAGAATCCACTCCTCTCTGGAAGTTGGTGCTAGAACAATTCGATGATACCCTTGTCAAAATTCTACTCGCCGCTGCTGTAGTTTCCTTTGCACTTGCCTTCTTCGACGACGGGGGAGAGCACGCCGATGAAGAAGGAATCCTCGCCTACATTGAACCCATCGTTATCTTGGTCATTCTCATTCTCAATGCCATCGTCGGAGTGTGGCAGGAGGCCAACGCCGAGGCCGCCCTCGATGCACTCAAACAGCTCCAATCGGAGACCGCTCGTGTCCTCCGTGGGGGCAAAATGGTCACCATTGAAAGCCGAGCGCTCGTTCCTGGGGACATTATTGAGGTCAAAGTTGGCGATCGTATCCCTGCCGATACTCGTGTTCTGGAGCTCAAGACTACTTCCTTAAGGATTGATCAGTCACAACTTACGGGAGAATCGCAAAGTGTGCCCAAGGACACTGAGGTGCCCACAGTGGCGGAGGATGAACTTGTCATCCAGGCCAAAACTAACATGTTGTTTGCGTCTACCACTGTTGTTGGGGGTATTGCTCGTGGAATTGTCACTGATATTGGAATGAAGACTGAGATTGGGGCGATTCAACTTGCTGTGCAGGGTGCCGCTGAGGATGAAGAGGACACTCCCCTCAAAAAGAAGCTTGATCAGTTTGGGGACATGTTGTCTCAAGTCATTGGTGTTATCTGTATCTTAGTTTGGGCTATTAACTACAACCATTTCTTCGATCCTGTCCATGGAAGCGTTTTCAAGGGTTGCATTTACTACTTCAAGATTGCCGTGGCACTTGCTGTAGCTGCCATCCCTGAGGGACTTCCCACTGTTATTACTACATGTCTCGCCCTCGGAACACGTAAGATGGCTGCCAAAAACGCGATTGTTAGGAAGCTTCCCTCTGTTGAGACATTGGGGTGCACTAATGTTATCTGCTCTGATAAGACGGGAACTATTACTACCAATGAGATGTCTTGTGTGGAGTTGGTTCTTCCAGTTACCCAAAACGAAATGATGAAGCACTCTGTCAGCGGAATTACGTATGCCCCCACTGGAGAAATCACCCCAGCTGTGAACTTTTCTAAATCGGCAACGCAGCTTGGAATGGCATCTACCATTGCTTCTCTCTGTAACGCATCTTCCATTGAATACGACTCCAAACAAAACAAATACATTCGTGTGGGAGAGCCAACTGAGGCGAGTTTGAAGGTGTTGGTTGAAAAGATTGGTCTTCCTGATGCCGCTGGGCAAAAGAGTCTTGAAGCCACACGATCATCGGACCCTGCTGGAACAGCTCATGCAGTCAATGACTATTGGGGAGGACAAGCCAAGGTTCTTGCAACTCTGGAATTCAATCGTGACCGTAAGTCCATGTCTGTTGTGACGAAGCCATCTGGCCAGAACACAAATCAGTTATTAGTAAAGGGCGCCCCCGAGGGTCTCCTTACTCGATGCACTAAGATGTTGAAAGCGGATGGAAAGGTTGTGAAGCTTGACAAAAGAGGAATTGAGACTATTCTTGAGGAGCAGCAGCGCATGGCTGGCCGTGCTCTACGTGTTCTTGCCCTTGCGTACACAGATCTCTCCGGCGAACTTGGAACTTTTGATGGTACTTCCGGACATCCTGCCAGCAAGATCTTGGGTCGTGACCCCAGCACCTTTGTAGAGATTGAATCTGATTTGACATTCGTAGGTCTTGTTGGTATCATTGATCCACCACGTGCGGAGATTGCTCCTGTCGTTAAAATTTGCAGGACTGCCGGAATTCGCATCATGATTATCACTGGAGACAACAAACTCACTGCTGAAGCTATTGCTATGGACATTGGACTTTTGGAAAAAGACTTTGATCCTGATTCTAGTCATACTGGAACTGACTTTTTCAAAAAGTCTGAGGCTGAGCAGAGGAAAATCTTGATGAAGGGCGGAGGGCTTGTGTTTTCACGTACTGAACCAAAGCACAAACAGCAACTTGTAAAGCTTCTCAAATCAGAAGGTTGTGTTGTTGCAATGACTGGAGATGGTGTCAATGATGCTCCTGCTCTCAAGCAGGCCGACATTGGTATTGCTATGGGACTTTCTGGAACCGAGGTTGCGAAGGAAGCTTCTGATATGATTCTTGCTGATGACAACTTTGCCACGATTGTGAGCGCAGTTGAAGAGGGACGTTCTATCTACAACAACATGCAGGCTTTCATCAGGTACTTGATTTCCTCCAACATTGGAGAGGTCGCTGCTATCTTTTTCACAGCTGCGCTTGGACTTCCAGAGGGTCTCATCCCTGTTCAGTTGCTTTGGGTCAATCTCGTAACTGACGGTCCTCCTGCTACTGCTCTTGGTTTCAACCCCGCTGATGCTGACATTATGAAGAAGCTACCCCGTCGTACAGATGATGGACTTATCACTCCTTGGGTATTCTTCCGTTACATGGTTGTTGGAATTTACGTTGGTTTTGCTTGCGTCGCTGTCTTTGCTTACTGGTACGTCTACTTCGAAGGAGAGCACACCAACATCTCTTGGGAACAGCTTACAAATTGGGGACACTGCTCCACTTGGACAGACTTCAAGGTGAACGACTTCTCTGGACTTGATATGCAGACCGACCCATGCAAATACTTCACTGAAGGAAAGATCAAGGCTTCTACTCTCTCCCTATCTGTTCTAGTTGCTATTGAGATGTTCAACGCCTTGAATGCTCTCTCTGAGGACGGAAGTTTGATGCAGATGCCACCATGGGCGAACCCTTACCTTATCCTTGCCATGGTTGTTTCCTTCGGAATGCACTTTGTCATTCTTTACGTGGACGTCTTGGCTGATATGTTTAACGTATGTCCGTTGGATTGGGATGAGTGGATGCTTGTTCTCGCATTTTCCCTCCCCGTAATTTTAATTGACGAAGTCTTGAAGTTTGCTGGCAGGCGCATGAGTGCTAAGGAACTCCAGAAGCGCATGTCTAGCGAAAAGAAGATGCAATAGGCTAGAAGCAATTACATAAAGATAAATTATAGATATCTATTTTTCAGATATGCCTTTTTCACTCATCGCATTACATTGTCTTGATTCTATTCAATCTCATTCATCCGCTGTTTTGATTATTTGGGAAGGGCGGTTCAATTTCAATGCAATTTATGTCACGCTACTTCTTATGTCACAACAGGAGGCCCACGACCAAAGCCCACATGAACAAACTCGTTGAAAAGATCTTGAATTGAAATTCCGAAGATTTTTGGGTCGGCGATGATCATGTTATTATTTTTTGTGGTGATATCTTGCAGCCACTGCAAGCACTGACACAACTAACAACCCACTCTCCACAGCATCGCAAGGCGATTGGTCACCATGAGCATCGCTTTGTTCCCCCTCAAGATCATTCTGGTCACTCTTGACCTTTTCGTAAGTAGTTACCGGCAGACGGAACTGTCTTGGATTTTTTTCTCTGCTCACATTATATTGTATGCCTGTGTTCCTCCTATTTGCCCCACCTCAAGATTACAATCATTACGTTTGGATGGTTGGGTGCTATCAAGAAGCTCTTCGCCACCTCGCCCATGCGTTCCATTCCAGTTGATGGTGATGAGACTCATCGTGTCGATGCAAAATACAAGGGCAAAAAGATTACGCCCGTTGAAGGCGTTACTACTCTGCACGAACTCGCACTGAACTCCTTCAAACGTTATGGTAGCCGCCCCGCTATGGGCATCCGTGAATACCTTGGTGAACACAATAAGAAACAGAAGAAGTTTGGAGGTGTGAGCTACCGTACTTATGAGCAACTCGGCGATGCATCGAAGAAGTTTGGCGCAAGTTTGCGTGCTGCCGGTCTTGTGTCCTCCCCTGACAAAGCAACTCTTGACCAGCTCACTACTAGCTGCACTCTTGCAATCTACGAGAATACCTGCCCCGAATGGATGATTGGTGCGCTTGGCGCTTGGTCTCAGGGCATGAGTATTACTACAGTCTACTCTACCCTTGGAACGGATGCTGTGATCGATTCCGTCAATGATGGAAAAATCCGTGCTATTCTTTGTAATAAAACGAGTGTTGCGTGGTTGCTTGGAAAAATTAAGGATATGCCAACTCTCAAACATATCATCTACACAGACAATATGATCGCCCCCGGCCAGAAGGTTGATATTCCAAACGCACCCAAAGATGTAACTGTTACGTCATTTGACGACTTTGTCAGTGCTGGTGACGCCAAGGCATTCCCCTTCTCCCCTCCGCATCCAGATACCTGCGCAGTTATCATGTATACTAGTGGATCAACCGGGAAGCCAAAGGGTGTTGTTGTTACTCACAAGAACGTGTTGGCGACTACCTCAATGGTGGCTGAAATCGTAGATAAGAATGATGTCTTTCCTGCCTTCCTCCCATTGGCCCACATTTTTGAGCTTGTGGCAGAAGTTTCTTGTATTGGGATGGGCGCGTGCCTTTGTTATGCCGATCCTAAGACTCTCACTTCTACTGGTGCGTATCCTATTGGTGCTCTGGAGCAATACAGGCCAACTCTCATGGTTGCAGTTCCGAAACTTTGGGATCTCATCAAGAAAGGTATCGAAGCTAAGATTGCTGCTGGGTCCAAAGTCAAACAATATTTGTGTAAAACAGCTATCGAAACTCGTGAGGTTGCATTGAAGTTCGGCTTTGACACTCCATTGTTCAAAGCGCTTGTTTTCAAGAAATTCGCAGCGGTTACAGGCGGGAGACTGCGTTTGGCTGTTTCAGGGGGTGGTCCACTCAACGCTGATGTGCAACGTTTTGCCAATGTCTGCTTTGGTTGGTAAGTATGAGAAAGCCTTGACTCGTAGCATGTAGACTTGATCAATCATCTGACAAATCTCTCCCCTTCCTTACCTTTCAGCCCCGTTGGTCAAGGATATGGTTTGACAGAAACTTGTGCTGGTTTGACACTTCAGGATGTTAAGGATGATCGTTGCGGTATTGCTGGTGCTCCAATCCCATGTGTTGAGGTAAAAATGGTATCGTGCCCAGAAATCAATGACAAGGCTGGTTTGCCATACCTTTCAAGTGACCGCAAGGATGCTAATGGAAATCCCGTCTTTGGTCGCGGAGAAGTGTGGGTAAGAGGTGCTAACGTCGGATTGGGATACTACATGATGCACGAGAAAACGAAGGAAGATTTTGATGAGGATGGTTGGTTCAAAACTGGAGATATTGGACAATTCGCTGATGATGGTAGCGTTCAAATTGTTGACCGTAAGAAGAACTTGATCAAATTGAAGGGAGGTGAATACATTGCCATTGAAAATATGGAGATGTGCTACAACAACAGTTCTTTTGTGGATGCTGCAACGGGAGGAGTATGCTGCTATGGTGACGGAGATATGGATCGCCCTGTTGCAGTGATTCAACTCAATGCAAATACTGTCAAGAATTGGATGAAACAGAATGGCATCACTGACGATATCAGCACGGTGAATGAGTCAAAAGCTTTGTATGATGCAGTGTTGGCTGATATGGTAAAGTTGCACAAGGAAGCAGGTCTTGGTCGTAACGAGAAACTCGTCGCTATTGCTTTTGTATCTGATCCTTGGACTCCTGAGAATGGATGCCTTACCGCCGCAAACAAACTTCAGAGACGCGCTGTAAAGGAGAAGCATGAAAAGCTTTTCGACGTGTTGATCCAGAAGGGTATTTTCTAAGCTTTTTGTGCACAATATTTCTAGATAATTATCATTTATGGTCTTGAGTTTGACTGGATTTCATTAGAGAGCATCTCTCAACACTCTATCCTCTCAAGTATATATGATTAGCTGGACATTCTGCAATAACGTCAGTCAGAAGTAAGTAAGTACTTATGCATGAAAGTGGCTCGATCATTTTTTACACGCGGCACTGCTTTTCTTATGTACCAGCTACACATACACAAACAAGGAACTGCTGATCAGCCTCAAATGCAACGATGTTGACGATGCCAACAAAACATGGAGCACCTCCATGTCGATGGCGGCGGCCCCACGCCTGTGCCAAAGCCATGCGTATCGCAGCCGCCAAGGGCCCAAAAGCAGCAGCCTAGGGCGACGTTTAAAAGGAGGGCGTCGTTGCTTTGCCCCGCTTCTTCTCCCGCTCCCGATTCACCAAGTGCAGTTACTAACGGCACTGCTGTCGCTGGCCAGCCTCGAGACACCATAAACGATGTCAAACCCGCGCATGTTGCCCCCGCTGCTGCGTTATCATTAGCACGTGTGTGCGGACCGTCTCGATCAAAATGTGGGTACTGTGGAGGGAAACGAATGAACGTTTTAGAATTGGACGATGGACACAACACTGTCTTGCCGATACCGAAGGAAAACAACAACAGCGCAAGTACAAATCGATCTACGCAGAATGGCAAGAGCATATATCAGATCGATGCTACGAAAACGTCGAAATCCTACGGCCTGCTATTTGATAGCCTTCCTAATGACACGTATGAGGACTTGATTAACCATGGATGGAGACGAAGTGGCAAACATTTGTACAAGCCACACAACCTTGAAAGCTGTTGCCCAGCATTGAGTATACGTCTAGACTCAAGTAAATTTGCATCACGCAGTAATCCTCAAAAGTCAAAACTTGCAGTCGATGCAGCAAGTTCAGTATTGGTGGGAGGGAGCAAAAGTCAAAGGCGCGTAGGGAGAAATTTGTTACGTGCCTTAAACGAGTACAACTCGAAATGCTTACCATCAGAAGATGATTCCGTCAACGCTTCCAATTTGGCAAATATACAATTAGATAGCAGTGACGCGAAGAAAGCAACAAAGCAAGCAACTTGCAGCACGGATGAACACCACCACCTGAAGAAAAAGTCGCGAAGATTTTCTCCTTGTCGTGGAAATGATCAAACTATGTCTGTGCCTGCAGCACTAGAGATAAGAGAGTTTGATCGAGCATCTCTTCAAGAGTTCGAAAACAATGAACAGCACTTTCTTCACGAAATGGCAAAGCTGACTTACAAAGAACTCACTAAACAAGCAATCGTCACTGTAAATAATGAACAAGCACCCAATAGTACTGAGAAATTAGACAAACCCAAGTGGGCATGGTGGAATGATAGCGAATCGGATGAAATACCCAAGTGGTGCACTTTCAAATTAGTCTCTCAAGAAGGAGGTTTTATCAAAGCATCTACAGTGGCTTGTGCAGCTGCATCTGGTCGGTCGCGTGGAGCACTCGGCAAATTGGAACTAGCTCGGGCAGTGATTGATCGATTGAAAGAAAGCGCCAATACTTACTTACAAAGCAACAAATCGAGTAGGATACGCCAAGTGACAGAAGTAACAGTTCACGAAAAGAGTGGTCATGTACATATCATATTAGATGTCAGTGGCATCATCCTAGCTACAGCTCCTTCAGCTGCTGTGAAGAACATATCCGCACAGCAACAGCAACCACAAAATGCAGCAAATGACAAAGCAGATCCTATACAAGAAATGATTTCAAGATACGGAAAAGTTCACCAACAATTCAATCCAAATGCTTCATTGCCTTTGACTGACAAATCCGTCCCGCGGTTTCTTACAGTACGTTCTACTCCTGTCTACGAGAGCTCCCTACAACCAGAAGTCCATAGATTATTTTGCCTCTATCAGAGTAGAACGCATGGTGACTTCAATCCGTTTGCTGATCTTGATGAATCATCGAGCTTTCGAGATGAAGTTCACGAATACAACTACTACAAACAGAAAAATCTTCCGGGCTTCCTAGACATTGACGTTGCGTACACACATTTAGATGAAAGTCGACGAGATCATATCAAGACGTCATATGTGATCTTTTACAAATTCCTATGCGAAACACCAGTGCCAACAGCTGCAGCAGAGTCTAACCCAATTTGTGCGTCAAACGAAGATGGTTATGATATTGGTATTCCCTTCGGGACATATCATCAACAGTATCGTCTTTCAACGTCAAAAGACGCCTTTGATGGTCCATTGGTTGCTGTTGGTGTCTTAGACGTACTTCCTCATTGCATATCATCTGTTTATGCATTCTATGATCCCATTTTTTCTGCTCGGCTAGAGCTCGGGAAGTACACAGCCTTGCGTGAAATAGAATGGGTTCGTCGTGCATCGAAATATCGGACGGAGCTGAAGTATTACTATTTAGGTGAGTCGAATCTCGTATGCTTTGGTCTCTTTCTAGGTGCCACATTTTAGCTAACATGAAACTTTATCTTCAGGGTATTACATTCACTCTTGTCGAAAGATGACCTATAAAGCTGAATACAAACCAAGTGAGTTGTTGTGCCCCGTAACATCCAAATGGGTTGATTTTGAAACAGCTAAGGAAGTCTTGGAGGAGCGAAGCCCTGATCGCCATTGTTGCGCTCTCGTTGATATGCCTCACTCTGCAGAAGGTGAGGCGAGTGCTGCAGCCAGGAAACAATCGTGTGTGGACAAGATGGCGTTGGACATTGGCACCATTGCTGAAGAATCACAAGTTGTTCGAGTGGAGATGTTGAACGGGCAAGGTAGAGAACTTGTGGATCCAGTGGTTACTGAGTTTGTCAATGAAGTGGGAGTGGATATGTGCTCAAGATTCGTCATTAAACTGTCATAGCATTCGAAAAATAACATATTCTAAGGTTACTATAAGAGGCTGTCCTTCTTTTCCTCCTCTTCATTTCCATCTGCTGGGAGTTTCGCGAATACGTCAAACAAGACAGGTTGTTCCACTTCCATTCCAGTTGTCAAATCAACGATGAAACACCCCGAAACTGAAAACAGCCCTGCGACTAACGCCACTAATCGAAAGTCTATTGTACAGCTGCCACCTGACGGAGGTACGCTCCCCAAAGTAACGAAGCTAGGACCGCAGACAACAACTCCAGACATACGTGACAGTCTCAGTTGTATCTGCAGATTCATCGTCTCACTCGAATGATTTACAACCAGTAGAGAAATCTTTTCTGGGACCGATAGTCTCATAGTGGAGGGTGGATCAATTGGTTCAACAGTGACAGGAAGTACTTCATCCAAACTCCCGTTTCCTCTTCCAGATGAGGAAGATCGCTGGGCTGAAGCAGCAGCCACATCCACCGAAAGTCCACTTGCATTAATAACAAATTTTGAATTTTGCGTCCCATCCTCTTTCAAGAATGATGTCGGTGGGCACACTACAGGGGAGGAGTATATCTTTCCCAACTCGCCCATAGTTTTTTGAAAAACAACCACCGCCTTTCCAAGTTCGTCCCCACATGCAATACCACGGAGAGCTGCCGCTTCCGACTCTGCGGTGACAGAGAATAAGTATTGATAAGAGTCACCTGGATGTAATATGACAGTGGAGTCGTAAAGTTCGACAGCAGATTGACGTTGCTTGATATTCTGTACAGGATCATTGGACTCATCGCTCTCATCTTCGACATTAATCTCCATCGCCGATAATCCATCCGCGGCATCAAATCCAATCGAGCTAATTGCAACAGCCCCTCCAGTGACACCTTGTTTCTCCATAATATTCTCTACATTGATAGACACCAAACATGTAGCATCACCACTCCGTGTGACAGATTGAGATGTAATTTGCAATGGATTGGTAACATTAAATCTGTAGAATTTGCGCAGTGTCTTTGCACCACCACTATCATAGCTCACCTCCACCCTCAAGATGTGTTGTCCTACCTCTTCTAGTCGTCGAGAAATAAGTGCATCAACTCCCTCACCTGGTGCCACTTCCCGTAATGATGAATTGTTATTATTTCTTGCATCCAGAGCTGTTGGCAGTAATATCCGTCTCGATGGTGTTTGAAGTTGAGCCACCATTGATAGACCTCGCACAGGCAGCTCGGATGATGAATTCAATACTCCGAGATATGCAGAAAAGGTCTCACCGACATGAATAACGCCAAATGAATCTGGGAGGAGCAGATTGGAAGAGAGTAACTGATTTGAGGAGAACAATGCGCCGGCTGCTGGGGTGCCCAAAATCCCGGCTTGTAATCGCATAACCTAAGTATTCACTGTGAGACGACATATATGCGGAAAAATATGTTTTCAATGAAATTGACGTTGAATAGAGAATAGGCAACTGCATCTCACCTTAAGGGTTGGTACTGCCGATTGGGCAACAGCTTCATCGAGCAGCGAATTGACTGCAGCGGATGCGCCTGATATTGGTTGCACTGAGGTCATCGTTGGCTTCTTGCTTGTGAGTACAATAGTTATGGAGTTTGTTTGTTTGGCAAGTCAGAAGGGATAGGTTGTAAATTTAGAAACAATTGTCTCCGAAATGCCGATGATTTTGATAGGGCAGGATAAGTACTTATGTGGCCGTCATCGTGGTGAACATTTGCTTTGGTGAAGATGGCAAAAACTTTCGCTCGATTGTGTCTGACCGCGTCTTGATTGTATGTAGGAATTTAATACACAAAAAGTTCCTTGGGAGATGCGATGCGATGGTGGCGCTCGATACGATGGCGGCCCACTCTCTGGTCTCTGGCGATTGCAGCGTGTTTGGTGGTGTTCAGTCTAGAGAGTGCAAGCCAAGGCAGGTTGCAGATAGTTGTCCCTGAGCAGAAGAAGTAATGTTGACCAGCCGAGTTTGGAGACACGAGATATAGACTGACGTGAATTTTATTGCTGCCGACGAAATACAAAAATGATGGCTCGATCATCAGTTCTGTTGTGCTTCTTTTGGGCCACAGGGATACTAGCATTTCAGAACTCGCATAGGATTAAGAGGCACAACGTAGAGGCAACTTCAGCTCTACAGTCAAGAGCAAGAGAAAGTTACACGTCAAATCCTCCTAGACGTGATGAAGTAAGACGAGGCTCGAAACAAAGCATCAAGCCATCAATAACAAACAATGGAAAGATCAAGCAAGAAAGAACTGTTGTCATTATGTATCACAAGCCACCAAATGTTATAACATCGCATTCTAATGCAGATGCAATATCCAAAACACAAACTGAGCAAAGTCGTTGCACAGTCTACGAAGACATCTCTACCATGAAGGGTTTTGTAGGTGATCAATCGATAACAGGCAAGGACATGTTAAATTTTGAAACAGCAACTAACATTCAGTCAAAACTTCATGCAATCGGAAGACTAGATGCTGCTACTACTGGTCTACTACTCTTGACAAACGATGGCAACCTTGTTCATCAAGTTACAAATCCTAATGCGAAGCAGGACAATAAGCATAGCAAGTCAGTGCAAAAAACCTATGAAGCGTTGATAATGGGACATCACGAGCTACCTGAAGCATCCACAAGAGTATCGGTAAATGATGAAACTTATCCTCTTGTAACCTTGTTGGAAAAGGGTGCAACACTTTCTCCAAAGCATGGTGGACAAACAAAGCCGGTTGATGATCTAACCATCTTGTCACATCCAACTGCATCTACAACACTTGTGTCAATCACAATTTCGGAAGGCAAAAATCGACAGATTAGGAGAATGTTCCATAGTATAGGATCGGGAGTTATGAAATTACATCGAGTCAGTGTCGGTAAACTCTCGCTGGCTGGACTCTCGTCAAATCATTCGACAACAGAATTGCAAGAGGGTGAATGGAGATTGCTGTCCGAAGATGAGATACGAGTAGGTCTTGGATGGGAATGCAGATGGTTAGACGAGGTATCTCCAGTGGCTGGTGGAAGACGTTCACGAGCGAGCGGTAAACGACAGCCTAACACAAGAAGCACCAAAAGAAGGAGGAGGAGATGAATCATTTCTAGCTAAGTCTTAAATGCCTAAGTTTGGTCGTAAGATTTAAGTGTTGGCCCTTTGTTTGCGAACGTAAAAGCAGAAGTAGCACCCAACAATTTCCACCACCACAAGCGAGGCAAACAAAATGCCGAAGATTGCGGTCTTACTTATCTTTGTTGAGGCGACTTCATCTAATTTGGGGCAGTCGTCAGAGGGTTCATTGGTGCCGACTTCGCAACATACTCTTTCTTGATAGGTCAAGTCTTTCATTTCAACGTTCCGCCACAAATTAGTTGGATACTCTTCGTAACCCGGGCAAGGTTGTACAAATGCTTTGCTGCAATTTAACGCGTCCTCAAAGAAATCGGCTGCTTCTTCGGAGATAAAGTCGGTTAAACCATCGGTTTCGCCGTCCACTTCCGGCGCGACTGTGATATTTGTGGTCGCATTTAATACTGGTACTGGCAACGTTGCTGGTGTTGTAGACACTGTTTGGGTTTTTTCAGGGATGCATACGGCAGCATTCCCACCTGCGTAGTGACGTATTGACTGAATTTCACATTTTGTCAGATTTATTCTCTGTTGATCGCAGGTTGTGTTATAGTTTTGCACCGTGATATCTCGAGTGATTCGTTTGATGGCGTCCTCTGTCTCCAACAATGTCCCGTTAAAAACACGAATTGCTGCATCAACACTAACATCCATCCCGACCGCACCCTCAAAACGAGGTGGCTCCACATTTCTGTCATATACTAGCGATGATACTGTGTATCCCTGACGCCCACTCGTAAAGTTGTATGGGTTACTCCAGGTAGTGTAGTTATAAAAAGCATCTGTCCCCATTGGAGTTGAGAACAATGTCTGGTAACCATTTGTCACATTGACAGGACTGGTACCTTGAAGCACTGGTTTCCAATATCCATCCACTGCACATGAAATCTTCTTCTCAACACCTGATGGATCATTGTGACCAAGTGTGTACAAGAACATGTGTACGTGGTTATCACCCATATTCTCCGTCTCAGTGACCTTGGCTGACACAAAACTCACAACCGACTCGTCTGTAGCCCCTGCTGGCAAATTGTACTCGCCATCCGAAAAGAACAAAACTGCTATATTCTCTAGGTCACAATAACTTTCATCGCCAAGAGCAGCATTAGATTCCAGGCTGTTATTAATCAGGTTGAATGCGAAGCCAAATGCGTCGTTCCAATTCGATCGTCCATTTACTTCTAATGCATTGACTCTATCAATAATATTTGCCACAGTAGCTTTACTTGCTTTCTCCCATAAATAGGGTGGCAGTTGCGACGGTCGATTCACTAGACGAGGGATTTCAGCAAATCTTATCACTGCAATAGAATCATTGGGAGAGAGGGTATTCAAAACTGCGATCACAGATTGCTTCATGTATGACAGCTTCGTCTGTTCAGATCTGGCATTCAATTTTTCACCCATACTACGTGACGTATCCAACATGATAATGACACGTCTCGGTTTTACTGCATTGCTAATTGTGGAAGGAAGAGCAGCTTGGTACCATGGTCTAGTGCGAGGATCATATTTGCCACATTCTTCACTTTGACGCGCAGGATAGATGCGAAAGACGCCAGTGTCAGATCCAAAGTACATTTGGGGTCGAGCAACACCAAGAGAAGACCAAAACGTTTTCTCTTCCCAGTATTTTTTGACCATCCACCTTTGGGTAGGCAATGTCATGCAAACATCTTCGATCACAGCAGGATTTGTGGGGTTTCTGTCCGGGCCTTGGGCCAGATTCTCGGGTATTCTTACAGTGGACACAGAGTAGTCAATTAGCCCGTTACAGCGCGAGCCAGCTCCACACACAGTAAAAACGATGCCCAACTCGCTTTCACTAGGACAAGACTGCAACTCCGTATATGCTGATTGACATTCATCGTAGGAAGATTTAAGACATCCACGGATAGAATCACATCGAGTTGCTATTGACGATTCTACTTCATTCCGAAGCTCTATAACGTCAGAGTTCAGACGCAATATTAGAGCTTCCAATTCTTCCTCCCCGGCTCTTGCTATGTGTAAAACCGATGAGAGAATTAGGATCAATTTGGCATACTTCATGTTCAAGAGTGTTCAAGGTATGATGGTTCGCACTCGGATGAATGAAGACTCCGAACGTTTAACGTGAATCGATCCCGAACGCTAATACGGTGATAATATAAGAGCATGCAACAGAGCAACGAGCAAGCCGCACAGGTAAGTACGATGTTTATAAACTAAGATCTCGTGTAGGCGGAGCGGCGAGCTACTGCACCCAGCATCATGATGATCATCAACCAAAAAATTGCACAGAGGTCCCGGAAAAAAGTGCGGGAAAGTATTCAATCGGATGAAAGGACGTTACCTGGTTACAACTCTGTTACTGAATCGCATGTAACATCAAAAGCCCAAGTTCATAGATGCTTCTATTATAGATGCTTCTATTATCATGGCCAACTATAATGGGTCACTAGAAGCTGTGAATTGCCATATTCGAAATACGTTATGGTTCTAGACAAGCACTGACAGTCGTCCTAAATTTGGCTTCATCAGGTCACCTAAGTACGACGTTGTAGCGACGCCGACACGTCGAAAAAATGCTTCAGCCGTGTAAGACATGCTTCAATACAAACATGGCCAACTATAACGGGTCACTAAAAGCTGTTGATAGTCATGTTCACAGCGTGAGATACGATATGGATCTTGACAAGCGTTGAAAGCCGTCCTAAATTTGGCTTCATCAGGTCACCTACGACGTTGTAGCGACGCCGATAGGTGGAACAAATGCTTGAGCAGTGAAAAAGATGCTTCTATACTATCATGGCCAACTATAAC
>Ga0209652_1000952_pt1 | contig 24094 bp, 22 predicted proteins | sample SaaInl74LU_5_DNA_FD_184641 | JGI IMG/M metagenome (GOLD analysis project Ga0209652, IMG submission 184641) | Marine microbial communities from expanding oxygen minimum zones in the Saanich Inlet - ESP_74LU_5_DNA (SPAdes) (version 2) | ecosystem: Environmental > Aquatic > Marine > Intertidal zone... | reverse complement strand
ATAAAAAAATAAAGCCCGTTCTAACCTCACAAAGAACGGGCTCATTTTAAATCTGTCAAGCAGATTTGGGGCATTATTTCAATTAGTAAACGAAAACTAATTCGTTAAATTTGGGACTGCTAAATTGCATGTTTAGGGTTAAATAAACGACTAAATACTTATTTATTCGATTAAAAGCGCATTATTTTAACATTTGAGCCGAATCTGCAGAGCCATACCCACCCTAAGCAAGTCCAAAAGATTATAAAGTCATTTCAGGAATCGTCCCAGAAACCACCAGTTCGCCCTGTGTGGCCGCTTGTATTTCAGCAACACTAACCCCAGGGGCCCGTTCTAAAAGATGAAACACATCGTCTCTGATTTCAAGTACAGCGAGGTCTGTCACAATTTTCTTGACACAACCCACGCCGGTAAGCGGCAGACTGCAAGCTTTAAGTAATTTGGAGTCGCCCGCCTTATTGGTATGGGTCATGGCCACAATAATACGCTCAGCCGAAGCAACCAAATCCATTGCGCCGCCCATGCCTTTAACCATTTTACCTGGAATTTTCCAGTTCGCGATATCGCCATTTTGGGCGACCTCCATGGCCCCCAATATGGTGAGGTCTACATGGCGTCCTCGAATCATAGAGAAGCTCATGGCGCTATCAAAAAAAGCCGCCCCGGGCAATGCCGTGATGGTTTGCTTTCCAGCATTAATCAGGTCGGCATCCTGCTCCCCTTCAAAGGGGAATGGGCCCATGCCAAGTATGCCGTTTTCACTTTGAAATTCTACATCAATATCTTCGCGCACAAAATTCGCCACCAAAGTCGGTATGCCAATCCCCAGGTTGACGTAATAACCGTCTTTTACTTCTTGGGCAATCCGTTGTGCTATTTGGTATTTATCTAGGCCCATGATCTCTTGTTCTAGTGGTTTGTTGTTCAATTCGCTTTTCGTAATGAGCCCCCTGAAAAATCCGCTGGACAAAGATCCCTGGAATATGAATTTGATTAGGATCGAGTGTTCCGGCAGGCACAAGCTCTTCGACCTCCGCCACCGTTATGGTCGCTGCACCGCACATATTTGGATTAAAATTGCGCGCAGTTCCCTTAAAAATAAGATTTCCGGCGGTGTCCCCTTTCCAAGCTTTTACAAAAGAAAAGTCTGCCTTAAAAGCATGTTCCAGAACGTGCATTTTGCCGTTGAATTCACGGGTCTCTTTACCCTCTGCTACTTCAGTCCCATACCCTGCTGGGGTGTAAAATGCAGGTATACCACTCTGGGCCGCCTGACATCTTTGGGCCAAAGTCCCCTGAGGAATCAGGGCGACATTAAGTTCGCCACTAAGCATTTGCCGTTCAAATTCGGCATTTTCGCCCACATAAGAAGCGATCATGGTATTGATTTGTCGGCTTTGCAGCAAAAGGCCTAAGCCAAAATCATCCACGCCCGCATTATTGGAGATGCAGGTCAAGTTTGTAACATTGAGCCGCTTGAGCTCCGCAATTGCGTTTTCGGGAATACCACACAGGCCAAATCCTCCAAGGAGTAAGGTCATGCCATCCTGCACGCCCTGGCAAGCCTGGTGCACGTCACCAACAGTTTTATAAATCATAATGGTCGTTTTTTTGGCTGCATGAATTAAAAATCAAATTCATCATGCATCCCGGTTTTGTTTGATGGGACTGATCTGTATGCATCACAGTCCGTTTCAATGGTCAATAATTCAGGCGCCTGAAAAGGCCCTGCAGATATAGCCAATTCCGGGTCCTGATAACATGCCTTCATATACAAAGCCCAGATAGGCAAGGCCATCGTCGCTCCTTGTCCGTAAGCTGTTTCGGCAAAGTGTGTCGATCGATCTTCGCCACCAACCCATACACCGGTAGCCAAGTTAGGGACCATGCCCATAAACCAACCATCACTGTTATTTTGAGTGGTACCGGTCTTGCCCGCTATCGCATTTTCGAAGGCGTACGGATACCCGGTTACCGCATTTTTGTATACGGGATTAGTTTCTGCCCATGTATGGCGCAAGCGCTGTCCAGAACCTGATTCCGTCACCCCCTCCATAAGGTTTAGCGTCACATATGCCGATTCTCGACTCAATACGTCGCGGGTTTCTGGAACGTTTTGGTACAAAATAGTGCCATTCTTGTCTTCGATGCGCTTTACCAATACAGGCGTGACATATACCCCTTCGTTAACAAACGAACTGTAGGCGCCGACCATTTCGTATAGTGATAGATCAGGCGTCCCCAAAGCGATCGAGGGCGCTTGAGGAATGCGGCCCTTTTCGATACCCATTTTTTCAGCCAAGTCGATGACTGGTTTTGGCCCAACACGGTCAATCAATCGCGCCGTAACAGTGTTTACCGAATTGGCCAGCGCCTCTTTTAGACTCATCATGCCGCCATAGCGGTCGCTGCTGTTTTTTGGACACCAGTCTTCGGGGATGCCAAAACGACCCTTGGCAATACAATAGGGCGCATTGGGCAGGGTGTCACAAGGCGACATATGCATTTGATCAATGGCTGTAGCATACACAAAAGGCTTGAATGTTGAGCCAATCTGGCGGCGGCCATAGCGCACCATATCGTACTTAAAATTCTTGTAGTCAATGCCGCCGACCCATGCCCGGATCTCTCCGGTCTGTGGTGTCATAGACAAAATCGATGCGCGCAAAAATGACTTATAATACCGGATCGAATCCCGTGGTGTCATGATGGTGTCTTTGTCACCCCCATATTGAAAAATGCTCATGGCGCTCGGACGGTCAAAGCTTGCACGTATTTCTTTCTCTGACTTGCCTTCGCGTTTCATCTCGCGCCAACGGTCACTGCGCTTCATGGCAGACTCGAAAATTTGACCCTCTTCCTCTTGCGAAATCTCCAAAAACGGCGCCTTCGGGTTCGACTGGTTTTGACGGTCAAATTCTTTCTGGAGTTGACTCATATGTTGATTTACCGCGCGCTCGGCAAATCGCTGCATACGCGAATCTAGTGTCGTGTATATTTTTAAGCCATCACTACTGATGTTGTAAAGACTGCCATCGGGCTTTGGATGGTCTTTGGCCCACTGCTTCATGTAGCCACGAATGTATTCTCTGACATAGGTCCCTATCCCTTTGTCGTGGTCTTGAGGGGTAAACCTCACACCAAGAGGCAATGCCTGCAAGGAGTCCTTTTGTTGGGCGGAGATATAATCGTACTTGGCCATTTGCTTGAGCACAACATTACGGCGATTCATCACGCCTTCTGGATTTCGCTTTGGGTTGTAAAGTGCCGAATTTTTAAACATCCCCACCAGCATGGCCGACTCTTCAAGATTGAGTTCTTGAGGTTGTTTGTTAAAATAAATCTGGGCCGCCGACTCAATGCCAATGGCCAGATTCAAGAAATCATAGACATTAAAATACATCGTGATGATTTCTTCTTTGGTGTAGCGTCGCTCCAAACGCGTGGCAATGATCCACTCTTTTATTTTCTGCATACCCCGCTCAAATTTATTGCGCGACACCTGGTCCGTGAAAAATTGCTTGGCCAATTGTTGACTAATGGTGCTGGCGCCCCCGCGGGCGCCCAAGAAGGCCAAAGCCCTCAGCGTACCGCGGCCATCCACTCCGGAGTGTTCATAAAACCGGGCGTCCTCGGTAGCAATCAAGGCTTCCACCAAGTGTTTTGGCAGATCGCCAAAGCTTACTGGCGTTCTGTTTTCGGTAAAAAACTTTCCAATAACTTTCCCGTCTGATCCGATAATTTGGGTGGCTAAATCTTTTTCTGGGTCTTCAAGCCGGGTTTCGTCAGGGAGGGCTCCAAACACGCCCCATGAGGCCGTCATAAAGACCAAAAACACAGCGCCAATAGTCAAAAGAACAGCACTCCAAAGCAGCAGTACATAGCGCCGAACGGACGATTTGCCCTGACGTTTTTTGGTTTTGTTTGGTGCGGCTTTTTTTGCCATGCTTACGGGTTTAATTCATGTATTTGGTATCCCACTTCGGTAATCCCTTCGAGCAAAGAAACGCCTTGCGCCGCGCCATTATTGCGCAATGCATGCTTTATTGACAATTGGTAACCCAGGCCTTCCTCAAAGCTCATTGCCTCCCGATAGCTCAAAAGGTTGTCTTTGATAGAGCCCACGCCAACGCCAAGCCATGTTCCATCAGGATATGCCATACGGTACTCCAATGTATCGGTCTGTACTTTGCCGTGTGGGTGGGTCAAACTAACAATCAAAAAGAGATTATTGTACGGGTAATTATTGGTGTTTCTCAGTGTAATCTGGGCCGAATATTGTGCTAAACTGTCCAGAGCCGGTAGCTCAAAATCTACAGACTCATAGGCATTCCAAGGGCCGTTCAAAGGGGCTACATCGCTAGCTGCAGGCCCTTGGCCACAACCCACAACAAAAAGAGCTCCCCAGCAAAACAGCCACCAGCTATGTCGCATTTTTCTTTCGGTTTTTGCGCCGTGCATTGCCATCGGACCTATTGCGCTTGTTGGTGTTTTTGGGCTGATCAAATCGGGTCAAACTATCTTGGCCCACAACATTGTTGAATGTTTCCTTTTTGATTGGGGCGATCGCCTCAACATAGGCCTCAAGGCTTTCCACAACAGTCCCTTTTTTGTTCAATTCAATGATTTCATTGACTTTGTGCACCGGGATTTCATGCCAATTCATCCACTGCTGGTCATAGCAATACCACATCAATCCCTTGAAAATATCAATTTTTTGACACAAGCCAATACCCTTTTCGGTCTTGAGCTTGACCTCCATTTTAGGGATCACCTTAAGGGCATCCATATAGGAATCTAATTCAAAATTAAGACAGCATTTGAGCTTCCCGCATTGACCAGCGAGCTTTTGCGGATTGAGGGACAGCTGCTGGTAGCGTGCTGCAGAAGTGCTGACGGATCGGAAATCAGTAAGCCAGGTAGAGCAGCATAATTCGCGGCCACAGGAGCCAATTCCGCCCAATCGAGCAGCTTCCTGACGGAAACCAACCTGCTTCATTTCAATTCGTGTATTGAAGATGCGGGCAAATTCTCTGATGAGCTGACGGAAATCAACGCGATCTTCGGCCGTGTAATAAAAGGTTGCTTTAGAGCCATCTCCCTGGTACTCGATGTCGCTTATTTTCATTTTCAAGTCCAGACGCATGGCGATTTCGCGCGATTGCTTTTGAATACCCGCTTCTTTGTCGCGGCAACTTTGCCAAACATCTATATCCTTCTGGCTCGCCTTGCGGTAGACCTTAGGTAATGCTTCTAAGTTCAAGGTCTCCTTTTTGCGTTTCATTTGGACCCGCACTAGTTCGCCGGTCAACGTGACAATCCCGATATCATGACCGGAAGAAGCCTCCGTGGCCACCACATCACCAATAGACAACGTCAAGTGCTCCCGGTTGTCGAAAAATTCTTTGCGGCCATTTTTGAAACGAACCTCAACGCCATAAAATGGCGCCATATCAGCAGGCAAGGACATATTGCCCAGCCAGTCAAAGACCGTGAGCTTGTTGCACCCATCGGTCCCACATGTTCCGTTGTTTTTGCAACCTTTTGGCTGACCATCGGCGCCCGAAGCACAACTGGTACATCCCATAATTTATCGTGTATTGCTCTTGCAAAAAAAATGAAGAGACAGTCGTTTATCTGATTTTGTAAAGAGTAAAGATACCTCAATTTACAGAAAAGATTCAAGCCATTAGCTATTTTTCTAGAGGCTTTATTTGGGGGCAACAAGGTCCCTAATGGTCTATTTTTTTGTACTTTAAACCCATATAAAACGCCGTGATGAAATCTAGATTCGTTCTCTTTTTGCTTGCCATAACGCTCGCTGGATGTGCAGACACCACCCCTTTTCCGGCCGTGGCCTTAAATCAAGTTATCCCAGCCCCGCAAATTACTATCCCAACCCAAGAGGCGTTATTGGTCACGCGCCAAATCACCCTGAGCAGCCCCGAGGCCTTTGCCATTTCTAACCGCTTTTTGACTGATTTTTTGCGTCCCCAAGGATTCACTATCGCCCCGACTCAGGCCTCTGCCGCCCAATGGATGTTCAGACGCGACAGCACCTTGGCCAAGGAGGGTTATATTCTGGAAATTACTACCGATCACCTGGTCTTAAGCGCCGCGACTGATCTGGGTGCTTTTTATGGATTGCAAACCCTGCGGCAATTGATGCCGGAACAATTAGAGGGGGCATCCGAAAAACCAGCGTCATTCTACCTCCCAACGGGCACCATCCAAGACCATCCTGCTTTTGCTTATCGCGGCATGCATCTGGATGTCGGACGGCATTTTTTTGGGCCCGAAGACATCAAATCTTACTTAGATTATATGGCGCTTCTCAAGATGAATTATTTTCACTGGCACCTAACCGAAGACCAGGGATGGCGGATCGAAATCAAAGCCTTTCCAAAACTCACAAGCCATGGCTCTGTCCGGCCAGAGACATTAATTGGCCATTACAACGATGAGCCACAACGCTTCGACGCCACCCCTTATGGTGGATTTTATACCCAAGAAGAGGTCAAAGAGATTGTGGCTTATGCAGCCCAGCGCCACATCACGGTGATTCCCGAAATCGAATTGCCGGGGCATGCACAAGCGGCCATCAGTGCTTATCCCGAATTGGGGTGCACCCAAAAACCTGTTACCGTGGCCACAAAATGGGGTATTTTCGAAGAAGTCTACTGTCCAAAGCCCGAGACTTTTGCTTTTTTGGAAACGGTTCTCACCGAAGTGATGGGCTTATTCCCTGGGCCCTATATCCATATTGGAGGGGACGAAGCGCCAAAAACCCATTGGGCCAATTGCGACCAATGTCAGGGTCTGATGCACGCCGAAGGTTTAGCCAACGAGGAAGCGTTACAAAGTTATTTTATTCGCAAAATAGAACGTTTTGTCAATGCTCAAGGCAAACAAATCATCGGCTGGGACGAAATCCTCGAAGGGGGACTCGCGCCAAATGCAACCCTCATGTCTTGGCGCGGCACAGAGGGAGGCATCCTGGCAGCGCAGCAAAAACACAACGTGATCATGACCCCGACCTCGCATTGTTATTTTGATTATTACCAGAGCGATCGGCCCGATGAACCTTTAGCCATTGGTGGATATTTGCCCCTAAAAAAAGTCTATAGCTATCAGCCCATTCCTCACGAACTTACCCCAGAAGAAAGCACTTATATCCTCGGAGCCCAAGGCAATGTCTGGACCGAATACATGCCCACTTTTGACCAGGTAACCTATATGGTATTCCCGCGAATATTAGCCCTTAGCGAGGTCGTCTGGCATGGAGCCAGCGACTCTGTAGATGCCCAATACCCCGAGTTTTTGACCCGTGTAGAGCGGTTCCACAAACGACTCGATGTACTCGGGGTAAACTACGCCAATCATTTGTACCAGATCGAAAGCGCTGTCGCCACCAACACCAATCCCCCGACCTACCGTCTGTTCAGTCCCCTCAAAGACAAGGTCATCCGATACACCTTAAATGATGGTCCTCTGGTGGCTTATACGGCGCCCATCGCCTTAGACCAAACCACCAAAATACAGGCGCAACTTTATCAGGCGGACACCCCTATTGGCAGCTTGCTGGAAGAAACCTTCACGTACCACTATGGTATCGGCGCACAATTATCCTTGTCGCCCCAACCGCATTCGAGTTACAATTCGGGCGGGCCAGGAGCCCTGATCAATGGGCGTCGCGGCGACACCAATCGTTATGGCGATAATGAATGGCTCGGGTTTTCGGGGGATGACCTAACCATTGACCTCCAGTTAAGAGCAGCCCTTCCGGCCAATTCCCTCCATCTTTATTTTTATCATGCCCCTGGTCAATGGATCAATGCCCCTAAGGCCATTATTTTGACCCTTACAGATTTCAATGGGCAGAAAACAACAAAAAATATAACCCTAGATCCGCCACAAAATAATGGGGTCTTTCCGGTGGTGATTGACCTGACCAGCATCACGCCAAATGACATCAGCGCGCTAACCATAGAGGTGGTCAATTATGGCATCATCCCCGAAGGGGCTCAAGGTGCCGGGCAAAAGTCTTGGACCTTTATTGACGAAATTGAACTCCAATGATTGTAGAGATTTGTACCACTACCGTATCCGGGGCACTGATGGCGCAAAACGCCGGGGCAGACCGCATCGAATTATGTGTCGGCCTTGAAACCGGTGGACTCACGCCGTCTTATGGACTGATCTCTTCCGTTATGGAACAGGTCGATTTGCCGGTTCACGTCTTGATTAGACCGCATGTCGGGGGTTTTGTGGCGAACGCCGAAGATCTCGACCTGATGATTCGCGATATCGATGTGGCCTGTCGGCTAGGGGCCGCAGGAGTGGTCATCGGTGCGCTCACGCCCGATTTTGAGGTGGACCAGGACGCCATTACCCGAATGATCCAGGCCGCAGATGGGCGATGGGTCACGTTTCATCGTGCTTTTGACTGGGTCAAAGACCCTTTAACGGCCCTGGCACAAATAGAAAAATTAGGCATCAATGCCCTTTTGACTTCAGGACAAAAACCTACGGCAGCCAAGGGGTTTGAATTATTAAAAACACTCCTTGACCAAGCCACAACGGATCTGCAAATCATGCCTGGGGGCGGAGTCAATGCGCAAAACGCTGGGCGCTTTAAGGCTGCTGGATTTAAAGCTATTCACGGCTCTGCGTCTGTTCTGGTGAGGACTTTAGACGCTTCAGGCAAGCTACCCTTGCAAGAGCATCTGGCTGAGGGTGTGGTGCGGCGCACTTCTTTAGAAAATATAGAAAATTTGATTCGGACCGTAAAAGCCCCGTCGGTCTAAATTAGGCCCATTGGCTAAATGGGTTCTGGCTCAGTTGTGCATTGTAATACCGAAAATCCTCGGTGACTTCCTGGCCAAGCCAATTTGGACGGTCAAAGGGTTCCTCGGGATGTGTCAATTCAATTTCGGCCATGATAAGGCCTTGATTTTCACCAAAAAATTCATCCACTTCGAAACAAAAACCAGAATATGTCACGCGGTAGCGGACTTTCTCGATTTTACCAGGCAAGCACAGTTCGAGTAGCGCCATACCTTCGTCTTTAGAGATGGCTTTTTCCCATTCAAACCGCGATGTAGCGTCGGCCGAGGAAGCGCCCTTTATGGTGAGCCATGCCTGCTGACCGGACACCCGCACGCGAACCACCCGGTGGGGGTCTCGACTCAAAAAACCCTGAATCATGTGATGCTGGCTTTCAGCAGTATCACGATAATCCGTGCCAGTGACCAAAAATTTTCGTTCGATCTCTAGATTGGGTTGACGGGTCATATGGGTTGGATTTAGACTTGCTGATGCTTATACATGTGAAATTCTGAGGGTGTTGACCATCCCACGCTCGACTATAGGCATCGCCGCCAAATTGACCATGAAATCTCCACTCTTGGCAAATCCTTTTTCCACAGCAATCTGATTCACGTCATCAACCGTCTGGTCGGTACTCACGTGCTTGTCATAGAAATAAGCCCGAACACCCCAAAGCAGATTCAATCGGGATAAAATACGGTGGTTGGAGGTAAATACTAAGATGTGCGCCTCGGGACGCCAGGCTGATATCTGAAAAGCGGTATATCCGCTATTGGTCAAGGTACAAATGACCTTAGCCTCGATGTCGTTGGCGATTTTGGCCGCGTGGTAACAGATTGATTTTGTAATGAACCTATTGGTACGGATCGCGGGTGGCTCATGCGGCACTCTGATCAATTTGCTGTTTTCGACATGCAAGCAGATGGCCGCCATTTTTTGAATGACCTCAACAGGGTATTTACCAACACTGGTTTCTGCCGAGAGCATCACGGCATCAGCCCCATCCATAACGCTGTTGGCCACATCATTAACCTCAGCGCGCGAAGGCGTCAGGGTGTTGATCATAGATTCCATCATTTGGGTGGCAATAATTACGGGGATACGGGCGCGCTTGGCCGCTAACACCAATTCCTTTTGAATGATGGGCACCTCGGCAGCAGGCATTTCTACCCCCAAATCTCCTCGGGCCACCATGAGTCCATCACAATGGGCAATGATTTGTTGGATGTTTTTGATCGCCTCTGGCTTTTCAATTTTGGCAATAATGGGGATTTTATATGTTGAATGGCTTTCAATAAGTTCTTTAAGTTCTTTCAGGTCGTCGCTATGGCGCACAAAAGAGAGGGCGATCCAATCGACGTCAAGACTGATCGCGAACACCGCGTCATCTTTATCTTTTTGGGTCAATGCAGGTAACGAAATATTGGTATTAGGCAGGTTGACGCCTTTTTTGGAGCGCAATGGCCCTCCTTGAACGACCTCGGTGGTTACCGTGTCGGTTCCGTTGGTGTGGAGCACCTTAAACATCAGTTTTCCGTCGTCGAGCAAAATGTGCTCGCCAACTTGAACGTCACTCGGAAACAAGTCATAATTCATGAATACGCGCGACTTGGTCCCTTCGAACTTCTTGCCTGTGCAAAAATCGATTTGATCGCCAGGTTGCACAATAACTTCTTCTTTCATCACGCCCACGCGTAGTTTTGGCCCTTGTAAGTCGGCCAAAAGAGCTACAGATAGTCCTGTTTCTTTTTCGATCTCACGGATCATAGCGACCCGTTCTTTGACCTCGTTATAGTCGGCATGAGAAAAGTTAATACGGAAGACATTCACCCCTTCTTCCATCATCCTGCGTAAGATATTCTTATCGCTAGTGGCTGGTCCTAAAGTGGCGACTATTTTTGTCTTTTTTGCTAAATACATCATTTATGGTTAGATGGTTAATGGTTTTGACTTGATCCAAAGGCACTTCGTAGCTCGAAATAATTTCTTTTATTTCGTTGAGCCGTATAGTGATTTGTTTATTTTGCTGGGGATCCCGTTCCGAATCCATCTTCAAAAAGTAGTCGACCTTTTTGAACTCAGGCAACAAAAATGCTGTTTTTGTTTTTGGTGTTGTGCCCTGGGCGAATAGCTCTCCTTGATTTTCCTTAATGTCCGTTACAGACATCTTGCAGGTGTTGGCCAACAGCACAAAGGTAAGGTCTTGTGAAGGGTGTTCAAAGGTATAGGCCGGATATATTTGGGTTGCCTGATCTTTGGTCACCTTTTTGTCTTCAGACAAACGCCGCAGCCGCAGTCCTAAGTGCGTATTGATCAGAAATGCCATTTTGTAGGCTTCTGAAGCACTATGGATTGCGAATAGTGCAAAGGACTCTTCAAAGTCATCTTCGAGCCATAAACGGTGCGTTCCCATAGGTACAAAATTTGTTAAAAATAAGGATAGTTTCTTCGTGAGGCGATGTGCGAAGGGAAGTTTTTGCACTTAGAGCGTCCGAAAACGTTTTAGTTGGCGTTAAATCTTCCTTTTTTTGGCCGTCATGGTGTCCTGCAGTTTGTAATACGCGCGCTTGGCCGCCAATTCCTCTGCCTTTTTTTTGGAGGTGCCCCTGGCTTTGCCCACCACTTCTTTGTCCAAAAATAGTTTTACCGCAAAATGTTTCACCGTCTCGACCCCGCTATCGTCGTAGGCCTGGAACCTGAAGCTCCTTTTGTGTTTTTGACACCATTCGATGATCAGACTCTTGTAGCTGATGACCTTGCCTTCTAGTTTTTCAATATCCACATAGGGCTCGATGACCCGACGCTGAATGAATTTTTCGACCCACTGGTAGCCTCGATCTAGGTAAATTGCGCCAACAAGAGCCTCAAACAGATTTCCGTGAATATTTTCACCAAACTGATCAACAGGAACATTGGTTCGGATCAGTGCAATCAGATTAAGGTCTCGGCCCAATTCATTGAGGTGTTCTCTACTGACAACCTTAGAGCGCATTTTGGTGAGATAACCCTCATTGCCGGCAGGTACCATTCGGAATAAATGGCTGGCAATGATTGAACCCAACATAGCATCGCCCATAAACTCCAATCGCTCATAGTTTTGAGGCTGTCCATCACTATTGAAGGCTTGGGTAGAACGGTGGGTGAAAGCCTCAACAAACCAATCCATTTTGTGGGGCTGGAAACCCAGTATCTTTTTAATTGCTACATAAAAAATTTGCTCCTGTTCTGGTCGAGAGGAAAATATGTGTTTTATGGATACCATAAATCCTTAGCAGGTATACTTCTTAAGCAGCACGCAGGCGTTGTGGCCTCCAAACCCAAAGGTATTACTCATGGCATAGGTAATATCGCGCTCTTGAGCTTTATTGAGGGTAAGGTTTAAAGAAGGATCGATGTGCTCATCGACTGTGGTGTGGTTGATGGTTGGCGGCACTAAACTGTGGTTCATCGCCAATATAGAGGCAATCGCCTCTATAGCCCCTGCCGCTCCTAAAAGGTGGCCAGTCATCGACTTGGTCGAGTTGATGTTAATGGTGGAGGCATGTGCCCCAAACACCTTAACAATGGCTTTAAGCTCGGCAACATCTCCTAGAGGTGTTGACGTGCCGTGTGTATTAATGGTGTCGACTTGCTCGGGAGAGATCCCCGCGTCGTTGAGGCAATTGTGCATCACGCGCTCCACGCCAATCCCATCGGGATGCGGTGCGGTCATGTGATAAGCGTCACTGGACATTCCGCCGCCGACAACCTCTGCATAAATATGAGCACCTCTAGCCTTAGCATGTTCGTATTCTTCGAGAATCAATGCTCCTGCGCCTTCACCCAAAACAAATCCATCTCTGGTCGCGTCGAAGGGACGTGAAGCTGTTTCTGGACTCTCGTTGCGTGTGGACAAGGCATGCATGGCGTTAAAGCCGCCCATACCGGCTATGACTACTGCGGCCTCACTACCCCCGGTAACGATGACATCGCATTGCCCTAATCGGATATAGTTAAAGGCGTCGATGATCGCATTGGCCGAAGAGGCACAAGCAGAAACCGTGGTATAATTGGGGCCCATAAATCCATGCTTGATCGAAATATTGCCTGGGGCAATATCGGCGATCATTTTGGGTATAAAAAAGGGGTTGAAACGTGGCGTTCCATCCCCTTCTGCATAATTCAACATTTCATTTTGGAAGGTCTCTAGACCACCAATTCCTGCTCCCCAAATGACGCCTATTCGGAACTTGTCGATAGCTTCTGTATCAATTTTTGCATCTGCAATCGCTTCATCTGAGGCAACTAAGGCATACTGCGCAAATCGATCCAATTTTCGGGTTTCTTTGCGATCAAAATGATCTAAGGGATTGAAGTCTTTGAGCTCACAAGCGAATTTGGTTTTGAACTTTTCAGTATCAAAATACGTAATGGGGGCACAGCCACTCTTACCACTTCTTAGGCCATCCCAGTATTCTGAGACATTATTGCCTATGGGCGTAAGTGCTCCGAGACCGGTTACGACAACGCGCTTTAACTCCATAATGGAATGGGCTTATGTTGCTGATTGAATGTACGTCACTGCCTGACCTACCGTAGCAATATTCTCTGCTTGATCATCTGGAATCTGAATATCAAATTCTTTTTCGAATTCCATGATAAGCTCTACCGTATCTAATGAGTCGGCACCTAAGTCGTTTGTGAAGCTTGCTTCAGTAACTACTTCGTTTTCGTCAACACCTAGTTTGTCTACGATGATTGCTTTTACTCTTGATGCAATGTCTGACATGATTGTTAAGTTTTTTATTGGTTTACAAGACGCAAAAATAAAACATTTTAGATTAAAACCGCGCTTTGTCAACAAAATGTGCCTCCAGGGCTTACTTAAAACGCTCTAGTGTTTCGTTTAGGGCTATTGGGCGCTGGGCAAAGGGCATAGTATTGTTCAAAACCTTTGGTTAAATTCGTTGTTTCTGCACCAAAAAGCCCTCTTATTCTGCTATTTTTGACAGACAAAAACAGATGATCTAGGGGATGATTACTAAAAAACGCCTTGTTATTTTTGCCTCGGGCAACGGTTCTAATGCCGAAACGATCATGCGACACATGGCCTCTCGCGATCATGCTCAAGTGGTTCGGATTTATTGTAATGTCGCGCAGGCTGGGGTTGTCGCGCGGGCCAAAAGCCTTCATGTGCCAACCCTCGTGTTCGATCGGGCAGGGCTTGTGGACCCCGCCGTTGTTTTGTCGCAACTCCATAAGGACTCCCCTGACCTCATTATATTGGCTGGATTTTTGCTCAAAATTCCGCGGTGCATTATTGAGGCCTATCCCCAACACATCATTAATATCCATCCTGCGCTATTGCCCGCTTTTGGCGGTAAAGGCATGTATGGACACCATGTACACCAAGCAGTAAAGGATCAAATGGCTGGCGAAACTGGCATCACCATCCATTGGGTCAACGCCGCCTACGACCAGGGAGCGATCATCTTTCAGGCCCGCACACAGGTCCTTGCTTCAGACAGCGTCGATGAGATCGCCCGCAAAGTACAGGTCTTAGAACAAAAGCATTTTACTGGAGTCATTGACGAAATTTTAAGCGCATAGACCTATGGCCAAAAAGCAAAAATATTACGCCGTATGGCAAGGCAATCCTCCTGGGCTATATACCAGTTGGGACGCCTGCCAAAAAGCCATTAAAGGAGTCTCCGGAGCCCAATACAAATCTTACGGCTCAAGAGCTGAGGCCCAGCGCGCGCTCGACGGCTCTTATAAAGCAGCCGTGGAAGCAGGTAAAAAACAAAGTGCCCATAGGGGCGGAAAATCGGAATTAAGCAGCGCCGAGCGCGCCCGTATTGGGGAGCCCAATCTCTACTCTATTGCGGTGGATGCGGCCTCATCGGGTAATCCAGGGCGCATGGAATACCGCGGGGTAGACACCCAGACCGGTAAACTGCTCTTTCACAAAGGGCCTTATGAGCGAGGCACCAATAATATTGGGGAGTTTTTAGCTCTGGTCCACGGCTTGGCTTATCTCAAAAAAGAGGGCAGTGATCGCCTGCTTTATACCGATAGCCGCATTGCCATGGGGTGGGTGCGCAAAAAAAAATGCGGCACCAAATTGGTGCCACATTCTTCAAATAAAATTTTGTTTGAACTCATTTCTCGAGCCGAATCGTGGCTCAAAACCAACACTTACAGTACCACTATTGTCAAGTGGGAAACCAAAGCCTGGGGTGAAATCCCAGCAGATTTTGGGCGGAAATAACTTTAGCCCCCAATCTCTCTAAAGGCGCGAACCCGTTTCTGATCATCTTTATCCCTATCATCGTCTCCGCCATCACGTAGGCTTATGGCATATGCCTTTTCGTCATTTTTTTCTGTAGAACTCCAGTATTCATTTTCTTCGCCAGAGGACACAATCAATGTGGTGGCTCTGTTTATAGTGCTCAAGGTCGCGTTGATAAGACTCAGATTTTCAAATACATCCTGCGTCCATTCATTCTTAGCTCCTAAATACCATCCCACATGACTTGTCCCTTCATTGCATGCAAAAAGAGGGCTTTTCACCTCACCAAAAAAGAATTTTGGCGCCTTATTTAGCGCAAATTTTGCGATTTCGGTCAGGAGTAAGACAAATGGCTTAATAAAGTTGTGTAGATCCCTTAAACATCACGCCCCATAATCTCCAAGAAATACTTATTTTTGGCTTCTAGAAAACCCACCCATGAGCAAGCTTGTTATTGTAGGTACTATTGCCTTCGACGCTATTGAAACCCCATTTGGACAAACCGACAAAATTTTGGGTGGCGCCGCAACCTATATTGGTCTTGCCGCATCGCATTACTCAGTAGACGCCGCTCTGGTATCGGTCGTCGGCGGAGATTTCCCACAAAACCACTTAGATCTTTTGACGGGTAAAGGACTCAACACCCAAGGTGTCGAGATCAAGGCCGAAGGCAAAACCTTCTTTTGGAAAGGGCGCTACCACAACGATATGAACACGCGCGACACACTCGCTACCGAGCTCAATGTTTTGGCTGACTTTAAACCAGTCGTTCCAGAGTCTTATCGATCGGCCGAAGTGGTGCTCTTGGGCAATTTGCACCCTCTAGTCCAGCTTGAGGTCATTGCCCAAATGACAGACCCCAAGATACTCATGCTCGACACCATGAACTTTTGGATGGAGCACGCCTGGGAGGATTTGTTAAAAGTCATGGCTAAGGTAAACGTCATCAGTATAAATGACGAAGAGGCCCGCCAACTCACCGGAGAATACTCATTGGTACGTGCCGCAAAACGCATATACGAAATGGGGCCTCAGTATGTGATCATCAAAAAAGGGGAGCACGGGGCCTTGCTTTTTCATAAGCACGATATGTTTTACGCTCCGGCCCTGCCTTTAGAGGAGGTTTTTGACCCCACAGGGGCAGGAGATACTTTCGCAGGAGGATTTGCTGGTTACCTGGCACAAAACAAGAATTATAGTTTCGAAAACATGAAAACAGCCGTTATTCATGGATCGGCTTTGGCCTCGTTTTGCGTTGAAGAATTTGGGACCAAGCGGTTAGAGCGGATCGAAAGTGCTTCACTTGCCGAGCGCCTCAAACAATTTAAACAATTGACCCAATTCGATATCTAATTGAACTAACCATAGGTGCGTTATGAGTGACCCGTTAAAACATGAATGTGGTATTGCCTTGATCAGGTTGTTGAAGCCTTTGTCATATTACAAAGAAAAATACGGCTCATCCTTTTATGGAGTCAACAAGATGTACCTCCTGATGGAAAAGCAGCACAACCGCGGACAAGACGGCGCTGGTCTGGCAGGCATCAAGATGGATGTTTCTCCTGGGGAGCGCTACATCAGCAGGATCCGATCCAATGCGGCGCAGCCCATTCAGGATATTTTCGACCAAATCAACAATCGTATCAATACGCAATTTGCCCTAAACCCCGGGCTATCAGACGATATTGAATTGCAAAAAAAGATCATTCCCTACCAAGGCGAGCTGTTCTTAGGCCATGTGCGCTATGGCACATTTGGCGGCAATAGCATCGAAACGGTACACCCATTTTTGCGTCAAAACAATTGGATGCACCGCAACCTGATCATCGCCGGGAACTTCAACATGACCAATACAAACGAGCTATTTCAAAACCTGATCAAGCTCGGGATGCACCCGAAAGGAAAAGCCGACACGGTAACCGTTATGGAAAATATCGGGCATTTCTTGGACGATGCCGTACGCAAACTATACAAACAAGCCAAGGCCCAGGGGCTGAGCAAAATGGATGCCTCTACGCATATTGTCGACCACCTCAACCTAGAAAAAATTCTACGCAAGGCCTCCAAATATTGGGATGGAGGTTATGCCATGGCTGGGTTATTAGGCCATGGAGACGCTTTTGTTTTGCGTGATCCTGCTGGTATTCGGCCCGCCTATTATTATAAAGACGATGAAGTGGTCGTTGTGGCCAGTGAACGGCCAGTGATCCAAACCGTATTTAACGTGCCTTTCGAAGAGATTAAGGAACTCGACCCCGGCCATGCTTTGATCATCAAAAAGTCCGGCGAGACCAAGCTCAGCAAAATTCACGAGCCGCTACCCAGGCGTTCCTGCTCTTTTGAACGCATCTACTTCTCGCGCGGCAGTGACGCCGAAATTTATCAGGAACGTAAATCCCTGGGGCGCCTATTGATGCCTAAAGTACTCAGTGCCATCGGCAACGACACCCAAAACACGGTCTTCTCTTTTATTCCTAATACGGCAGAGACCTCATTTTATGGAATGATGGAAGCCGCCCAAGAATATTTAGACCAGAAAAAAACTCAGGCCATACTTGACGAAAAAGACGGCTTGACCGCAGAACGTCTCGAAACGATTCAAGGCCAAAAAATCCGAACCGAAAAGCTGGCCATCAAAGACGTCAAGCTCAGAACATTCATTACCGAAGACAGCAGTCGCGACGACCTGGTGGCACATGTTTACGATGTGACCTACGGGGTCGTTAATCCCGAGGACAATATTGTGATTATTGACGACAGTATTGTGCGGGGCACCACGCTTAAGATGAGCATCCTTAAAATGCTCGATCGCCTTGGGCCCAAACAAATCGTGGTGGTGTCTTCGGCACCTCAGATTCGTTACCCCGACTGTTACGGTATCGATATGGCCCGTTTGGAGCAGCTTGTTGCATTCAATGCCGCCATCGCCCTCCACAAAGAACGGGGCACAGAAAGCATCATTACAGCGGTTTACCACAGCTGTAAAGCTGCGATTGCCTCGGCAGAACAAGGATTGGCTATTGAAAATCACGTTCAGGCACTTTACGCGCCATTTAGCAACGAAGAAATTTCGGATAAAATCGCGAGTATCATCTCTAGTGATCAGCTCAGCAGCAAGGTCAAAGTCATCTTTCAATCCGTTGATGATTTGCATCAGGCTTGCCCAGAGCACCTCGGCGATTGGTACTTTACCGGGAACTATCCCACCAAAGGAGGCGTTGTCGTGGTGAACCGGGCCTTTGTCCATTTTTACGAAGGCAACCCAGAACGCGCCTACTAAATCCCAGCACAAAAGACGTTTCTGTCGTTTATCGCGTATTCCGTTCGTTTGAACGAAAAGTTGATTCAAGGCCTTTCAAACCAAGGCCGCTTGACTTATATTTGGCTCATACCATAGCATAAGTAGGTTAAGTTCATGGTAAAATTTGGGACAAAAAAGGCAAACGATCGTTTGCCTTTTTTTTTGTTTATACCCCACATAAAAAGCCGTCGTCCTCAAAACAAAAAAGGCAGCCTCAATGGGCTGCCTTTGTCAATTCTGATATTGTTGGTGCCTACTTGTTTGCTTCGAAGCGCTGTGCTACGGCATCCCAATTAATGACATTAAAAAATGCCGACACGTAATCTGGACGACGGTTTTGGTAATTGAGGTAATAGGCGTGTTCCCAAACATCAAGTCCCAAGATCGGTGTGCCACCGCAGGTGATCCCCGGCATCAGCGGATTGTCTTGATTGGCCGTAGAACACACGTCCAATTTTCCGCCCTTATGGACGCACAACCAAGCCCAGCCTGATCCAAATTGTGTTTTGGCTGCTGCAGAGAACAGCTCTTTAAATTGGTCGAACCCACCAAATGAATCGTCAATCGCTTGGGCTAATGCGCCTTGAGGGTTGCCGCCGCCATTTGGCTGCATCACGCTCCAAAACAATGAGTGGTTGTAAAAGCCACCAGCATTATTGCGCAATCCTTTGTTGTTCATATCACAATCGGCCAAAATAGCCTCGATATTGTGTCCTTCTAAATCGGTTCCTGCGATGGCCGCATTGAGGTTCGCGGTATAGCCTGCATGGTGCTTGCCGTGGTGGATTTCCATAGTGCGCGCATCAATGTGCGGCTCTAATGCATCATGTGCGTAGGGTAGTGTGGGTAATTCAAAAGCCATAAGTCTTAATTTTTAGTGATCACTCTTTGTGAGTCAAATTTAAGCATTTAAAAACCATTGGACTGTTATAGAAATTATAACTTTTACCTAAGGGCAGGCATTCTTAAAATAGTATCTTAGTGGAGTCACATCATCTATTGTATTTTGCCTAAAAACGTGCCCTTTGTCGTCTATAATGCCTCCGCGGGGAGCGGGAAAACTTTTGCCCTTGTCTGTTCTTTTCTCCAGAAAATGCTCGAGACCCCTCAGGCCGACCGCTACAAAAAACTCTTGGCGATCACCTTCACCAACAAGGCTGTAGCTGAGATGAAAACCCGGATCTTGTCATTGCTGCAGGAGTTCGCCAAAGGTCATTACACCAAGAGCAACGCCTCTATGGCCCAAGCCCTTCAAGACGCAACAGGGCTTTCTGCCGAGCAACTGACCCGGCGCAGCACAGATGTGCTCAAGCACCTACTCAACCATTATGCGCTGTTTCATGTTGAGACCATCGACCGATTCAACCACCGACTACTGCGCACTTTTGCTCGTGACCTCAAGCTCAGCAGCAATTTCGATGTGAGTCTCGAAGCCCCGCTATTGCTCTCGGAAGCGGTGGACCAACTTATTGATAAAGCAGGTACTGATCGCGAGATTACTGACCTCCTGATTGACTTTGCCCTTCAGAAAACAGAGGACAACAAATCTTGGGACATCAGTTTTGACCTCAACAAGGTCGCCGAACTTCTGATCCAAGAAAACGACCAGCCCTATCTCAAGACCATACAAGAAAAACCCATTAGCGATTATTTAGCTCTGGAAAAAGACTTCCGCAAGCAGCAAAAAATATTTCGTGCGCGCATTGAGCAGTATGCTGTCAATACCCTCAAAACATGCCACGACCACGAATTGGGCCAGGCCGAATTTAAGAGTGGTTCTTTTTTTAAGTTCCTCTTGACCGCCAAAAACGCGCCCGAATTGCTGAAGTTTAATACAGTTTGGCAAGCAAAATTTGGGCAAGAGGATTTGTACACCAAAACCGCCCCTGCCAGTACTAAGGAATGCATTGATAGACTTATGCCTGTGTTTGTGACGGCCTACGAAGGCATCAAGCAGGCCTTTATTCAGGATCATTTTGCACGCAACGTGATCAAAAATTTGATTCCATTGGCTACCCTCGCGTCGATCAGCAGAGAATTCGAAGCGGTTAAGACGGCGCAAAACACTGTCGTGGTTAGTGATTTTAACCGGCTATTGGCCGCTGAAATCAAGGACCAACCGGCGCCTTTTATTTATGAGCGCCTTGGTGAACGCTACCGCCATTTTTTTATTGACGAATTTCAAGACACCTCAGCCATGCAATGGAACAACCTCCTGCCTCTGGTTGGGGACACCCTATCGCAATCGGACCCTGATACTCAAGCAGGAACGATTATGCTGGTGGGGGACCCGAAACAATCGATCTACCGCTGGCGTGGTGGACACCCTGAGCAATTTATGGCCCTTGCTCGGGGAGAAGGCGACCTCCGCCATATCGCCAAAGCAACAGAAACTTTAGACACGAACTACCGCAGCAAGGCCGATATCGTCGCCTTCAATAACGCATTTTTTAGCTTCGCTGCCGATATTTTAATTGACCCCGCACACCAAACACTTTATCAAAAAGGTAGTCAGCAAAAAAACAACCAACAACAACAGGGCTATGTGCAGATCGACTTTTTGGATATGGCCGACCAAGAAAGTGAAAGTGCCTGCTACCAAGATGCCATTTTGCAACAAATAAAGGATATAGAAGCCCGCCAGGTGCCTTTGGAGGATGTGTGTATCTTGACCCGCAACAACAAACAATGCAGCATGTTGGGCGCTTACCTCAGCGCCCATGGTTTTGCAGTGGTTTCCGAAGAAGCCCTCCTGATCAAGCACGACCCGGTTGTCTCGGCCCTGATGCATGTTGCCGCCCTGAGCATTTCTTATGACGATGTGATGGCCCGGGTAGAACTTGCAAGATACCTCCATGATACCCAAGGGGTCTCAGAAGCGCTTTTCGATTATTTGCAACAATACCGTGATGCGACGCCCCGAGTTTTTGAGCAACAATTGAATGTTCTGGGCATTGATTTTAGTCTAGAAACCCTATCAACTCTTGGTCTTTATGAGCGATTTGAGTATGCCATAAAGCAGTTTGGATGGGCCCCGAAAGCAGATGGTTTTGTGACCGCCTTTATGGATTGGGTTTTTCAGTTTTCCAAACGGCCTCAAGCCAGTATTTGGTCTCTTATGGCCTATTGGGAGCAGCAAAAAGAACGCCTGAGCCTGAGCAGCAGTAAGGGGTTGGGCGCCATCACCCTAATGACCATTCATAAGGCCAAGGGGTTGGAATTTCCGGTGGTCATTTTCCCTTTTGCCGATATGGCGTTTTCGGACACCAAGGCCCGTAAGGTTTGGTATCCGCATCGGGAGCACGAATTGGACTACCTGCGCCTGAATTATGACAAGGATCACATGAAGCTTTACGGGACAGAAGGAGAACAGATCCATCAAGAAAAAAAAGCCACAGAGGTCTTCGACACACTCAATCTTTTATATGTCGCCCTCACACGAGCTGAAAACGAACTTTATATCTTTTGCAAAAAGCCTTCAGAAACAGGACAGGCCTTGACCGCCAATAAAATATTTTGGCAGTTTCTTGAAGCCAAAAACTTGTGGTCCGACAGTCAGCTGCGTTATCATTTTGGAGCATTGGCACTGGAGGCCAGCGAACATATCGCAACAGAAGATACTTCTGACCTAGATGGGGCATTTACTTACCAAGTGATTTTGCCGGAATCCCACCCCATAAGTTTTGTTGGCGCCCAACGCCGTCCAGAATTATGGTCCCCTGCGGCAGATGGTTTTGGCTCATTATTTCATGAATTTATGGCTTGGATCAAAACACCAGAAGACCAGGCGGAGGCACTGCATAAAATCACGACGCATTATTATTTAGACAAAGACCTCGCTGAAGCGCTAGAAGCCTCGGTTCAGTCTGTTCTATTGGACCCTCAACTAAGCGCCCTTTTTGATGGGACAGACCGGGTGCATTGCGAACAAAGCATCATCACCCCAGAAGGCGTTTTGCGCCCCGACCGCATCAACTACCACCAAGACGGGAGTTATAGCCTGATTGATTACAAAACAGGCGCACCAAAACCCCAAGACGAAGCACAAATTAGTCAATATGCACAGGCCCTTACCGCGATGGGTTTTAGCCTCAGACAAAAACTCCTGGTTTACCTCAAAGATTCGCCCATTGTGGTCAAAAATCTTTAATTTAGACGCCGAAAACGACACACTATGTATACCAAATTCAAAGATCATTTGACACAGGAGCTTCAAGCCATTGAAGACCAGGGTCTCTTCAAAAAAGAACGCATCATTACGTCCGCTCAAGACGCCGTGATCAAGATCTCTACTGGCCAAGAAGTCATCAACTTTTGCGCCAATAACTATTTGGGGCTTTCGTCCCATCCTGCAGTAGTGCAGGCGGCTAAAGACACCCTGGATTCCCATGGTTTTGGTATGTCCTCCGTCCGATTTATTTGCGGCACACAAGATATCCACAAGCAACTAGAAGCAGAGATTGCTTCGTTTTATCAAACCGAAGATACCATTCTTTATGCCGCGGCTTTTGATGCCAATGGAGGGGTTTTTGAGCCCTTGCTAGGACCCGAAGACGCCATCATTTCGGACAGTCTGAATCACGCTTCCATCATTGACGGGGTAAGGCTTTGTAAAGCCCAGCGCTACCGCTATCAAAACAGTGATATGGCCGATTTGGAGACGCAGCTCAAACAAGCGCAAGCCGATGGTGTGCGTTTCAAACTTATTGTAACCGATGGCGTGTTTTCAATGGATGGTCTGGTGGCTCCATTGGATCAAATTTGTGATTTGGCAGACGCTTACGACGCTTTAGTGATGATCGACGAATGCCATGCGGCCGGTTTCATTGGCCCTACGGGACGAGGCACCCTAGAAGAAAAAGGCGTTATGGGCCGGGTTGACATCATCACCGGGACCCTTGGAAAGGCCCTAGGCGGGGCTATGGGGGGCTACACTACGGGCAAAAAGGAAATTATCGAAATATTGAGACAACGGTCACGGCCGTATTTATTTTCGAATTCTCTGGCGCCTGCCATTGTCGGCGCTTCTATTAAGGTATTTGAACTTTTAAAAACCGATACCACACTCAGAGATCGATTGGCCGAAAACACGGCCTACTTCAAGGCCGGAATGATCGAAGCAGGTTTTGATATCATTGATGGCGAATCCGCGATTGTTCCTGTGATGCTCTACGACGCCAAACTGGCGCAAACCATGGCCGATATGCTTTTGGAAGAAGGAATCTATGTGATCGGCTTTTTCTATCCGGTGGTTCCTAAAGGAAAAGCCCGCATCCGTGTCCAGCTTTCTGCGGCCCACACAAAAGAACATTTGAACCAAGCGATTTCTGCATTCAAAAATGTTAAAATTAAACTCAATATCTAGAGGGCAAATTGATATTTAAGCCTCTGTTGATAGGTATTTCCAAAATTTTTAATAGATTTGTTTTTGTTAATAAATTTTAACAAGTTACTTTTGCTCTAATAACACTAAAAATTAAACATTTAGAATATGAAACATCTTAACAGTATTTTGGTTGCTGCCTGCTTTTTCTTAGTAGTTGGTGTAACTAATGCACAGGACGCAAACAATCCTTGGGCAGTAGAACTTGGTGTCAACGCCATTGATGTATACTCGTCAGGAAACGTTGATGCTGGTAGATTACCTGTATCCGTAGGTGGAGTAGATGTTAAAGGCCGTCTTTTTGACGAGT
>Ga0209652_1000947_pt1 | contig 24165 bp, 19 predicted proteins | sample SaaInl74LU_5_DNA_FD_184641 | JGI IMG/M metagenome (GOLD analysis project Ga0209652, IMG submission 184641) | Marine microbial communities from expanding oxygen minimum zones in the Saanich Inlet - ESP_74LU_5_DNA (SPAdes) (version 2) | ecosystem: Environmental > Aquatic > Marine > Intertidal zone... | reverse complement strand
TGGATCTCCAGCATCTTTTGTAGCTAATATATCCGCACGAGTTACCGTAACACCAGGGTCAGTAAACAAGGAACGAAATCGAGCAATATCAGGACCGTACACTTTAAAGTGTTCATCAAAAGTCTGGCACTTGTCAAACGATGCCTCTCCGAAATTCCCATACAAAGGACCAGTAAAGAAGTCGTGGCCTTGATTTCGGTAAGTTTGAGCTGCACACTGCAAATTTCCCCCGTTGTCTAAACCAGTAAACCACAAAGCCCCGGCAAACAAGATATTGATAGGAGTAGCTCCCGAAGCTGGATCTACCTTGGGAATTTCATATTTAGCTGTTTCCACTCCATCCCACCAAAAATCACCACCACCAAGAATTCTTGCGCGCACGTTATTAATATCCAAGTCAATTTGACTTGTGGAAGGTGAGCAATCAAAAACACCAGTTTTACCTCCACCTGTTCCTGATTCATTCGAGGTATTTCCAATCACATATCTCTCAGCACTCGCGAGGTTTACCACACTCAGCACTAGACCTATTAACCATAGTTTTTTCATAATTATTCCTCCTTAAATTCTTAAAAGTTTATCGAAGCACCTAAGTACACACGTCTTGGCGCAGTATATTTATTTGGTGAATTCACTTTAGCGTTATACAAATCTCTGTATGATTGTGGTGATACAGCCGCATCGCTTGTTAACTGACCTAAGGCACTTTCTAAGAAACCATCATTATCTGGTGCACCAGTGTATCGGTATACATCAATTACGTTAGCTGTTCCAATCACGTTATCTATCCATAAGTATACATCAAAGTATAAACGCTTTCCATCTTTGTCTTCATTCTTTTTAGCTAATTCGACAGAGAAGGATTTACTAACTTTCAAGTCCATTCGATAGTTCCAGCCAATTCTCGAACCATTAATGTATCCTAATGTAGTAGCTCTACCTCCATTAGCTGCATCTGGTGTAACGTTCTCTTGTCGAGTATAAGGAGTACCTGAACGAGCTTGAGCTAATAAATTCACTCCAAAATTGGATAAAATCTGTTTTCCTTTTTTAGTCACAGGACCATCATAATCCTTTCCTTCACCAAAACGATAATCGAAACTCACGTTCATCGAGTGTCTAGAATCGAAATCTAGAGGATTAACCGAACGGAAATTCGTTCCAGAATTACGAACCACTTGAATCTGCGTCGCATCATCACTACCTGTTCCCTCAGCAAATTGTAAAGTATAATTGGCTGTGATTCGAATATTTTTTGTTCTTCGCAAATCATATCCAAATTCAAATCCCTTCGTATTTCCGAAGTCAATATTGTCAAAAGAGTAATACAAATTACCTTGAGCACCATTTACACCATCATAACGTCTAACCTGAATTTGATCTCTAAACTCTTTGTAATACGCAGAGAAGGTAATAGCCGAAGACGCCGTAACTTTTTGTTTAAACCCTAACTGAAAATCAACAGTAGTTTCAGGTCTAAGATTTGGGTTGTTGATCGGCGTAGCACCATTTTGATCAAAGAAATAATAGTCCAATGGGCTACCTATCGAACGATTCACCCGGAATCCGCCACTAATTCTCGACTGTGGTGTCTGAGATAAAACATCGTAGTGAGCAAAGAAAAGTGCGTTATCCGTAATATTGAATGAAAATTGCAAACGTGGCATGAATACATACTGTGTTTTGTAATCTTCAAACGCCAAATCCAAACGGTAGTTTTCATCTCTTGTATTGTCTCCTTGTTCATCCGACTTAACAGGAACAGCCTGACTTGAACCAAGAGAGTTGTAATTTCTTACCTGAACACCTTCCTTGTCATAGAAAGTATCTCCATCACGATATCCGACTACACTTCCACCCGTTGTTCCATCGCTGGTGTAAACCGCATAATCACCACCAATATTATCTGGTCTATCACCACCGAACTCGTCCGCAGTTAAGGATCCGAAAACCGAATAAGGATCTTGTAAAACTTGTTGATTCGCATCGTATCGGTCAACACGGAAGCCTAAACGGAAGGTTAAATCTTTTAACTGAAATTTATCTTCAATGTATCCAGCAGCATACAAAGGCATAAAAGGAGCTATCGGTCTTGTATTTACACCATTCTCATCTCTTTTTTCCCAGAAATCTGCAAAACTCACAGCGCCCGATGTACGATTACCATAAACATCATAACCTCTATAGTCTCTTTGAACAGGGGTTAAACCATTATATTCAATACCGATTAACTCATCTGGTGAAAAATAGGATATATCAAAAGCTTCTAAAGGGAAAGCCGAAACATTGATAAATGAATCTGGAGCAATCCCATTGGCTTCTCTAAAGTTTTCATCGAAATACGATTGGATTCGCTCACCGTCTTCATTGAAAGAAACCGGTGTGTATCCATAATAAATGGAATCGCTAAAGAAAATTGGTGCACCATTAACCGGAGTTAAAACCCCATTATTGTAGAAGAATGGGTTATCTCTGTCAAACTCCAAATGATTATTTACATTCGCGTTCGCAGCATCCCATAACGATAAAGGAGAAATAGCATGTCTTCTCTGAACAAACTGCTCTGCTTCAATACCAAATGTGATAGAGTGTTTATTTCTACTTTCTGCTCCTGGTTTTAATATGTCAAATCCGGAGTTAATTTGGAAACGATATTTCTCATCATCGTTATCAACACCTACTCCATTGTATTGTCTTCCCGTATTAAACCAAATATTGTAAGGAATCTCTGCACGCTCACCATTTACCAAGGCCAATGAGGCTTGCAAGTCCTGAATACCTCCAGCAATAAAGTTTTGCCCTTCTTCATTCGGCGTACCTGTCAATTCAAAGAAGGTTTCCGTGTAAGCCGATCCTTGTGCGTTAACATCACTAGGCGTAAAATAAACCTCTGAGTCTGTAAAATTTGAAAGCTCCCAAAACTCACTATTTTCACTTGGAGAAAAAACGGGTGTGCGTACTACATCAAAAGCACCGATATAACCATAATTCCAATAGTCTTTACCATGGCTATCATCTTCATACTCCCTCTTATATTTCTCAAAATCAAATTGTACTTCATAGAAACCATTTTGAATCGGGCCTTGTTTTTGACCTTCTTCTAGATTCTTACTAAAGTTTTGAGAGAAACGAATAAATGTCTTATAGTTTTGCTCCTTATAAAGAGGATTATTTTCAAAATTCAATAATGAATACCCTTCAATCCACTGGTGAAACTGTTTGTAATCCATATTACCACCAATGGTCAAAAATTTGCCATCACCCAAACGAAAATCGAATTTAGCATTTAATCTTGCTTGATTATCCACGGTATTTCGTTTGATATTATTAACCTCTAAAGAGTCAAAAGTCAACAACTCTGCTCGTGTGGTCAAAATACCTTCTTCTGTCAATACAAGTGGCCGCTCTTGAATACTTTCGAAGATTTCATCTTTTACCTTATACATGTCAACAGCAGATGGTCGCGGATCTTTTTGACGTTGGAATTCTCCATTAATTGCATATCCAATAACCGTTTGACCCTCATCATTCTTTACAAGAGGACCTGCCAGGTTTACGTTAACTAAATCAAAACGCCATCTATCCAAAGAAGACTGCACTTCAACTCCACCAGCTAATTTACGCGCACCACCTTTAGTTGAGATATTGATTACTCCCGAAGTAGAGTTTCCAAACTTCGCAGAAACACCACCTGTGATAATATCAATTTGTTCAACAGCTGAAACTGGAAGGTTAACTGTACCATTTACACGTATACCATCTACATAATAAACGATTGCATCTCCACGACCACCACGAATGTTAATCCCTCCTCCTTTATCTGATTGCTGCACACCAGCAGTTGTTGAGGCAATATTTTGAATATTACGTGTAGGTAAATCCGCAATATCCTCTGCAGTAACGGTATTTTTGGACGACGTTTCACCTGCATCAATTAAAGGAACTTTGTACTGAACTACAACTACCTCTTCGATGATTTGCTCAGAAGGAGATAACCGTTTGTCCATGTATGTGGTTTGGTCATTTTTAACAACCACACCCAATTCCCGAATAGTCGTATATCCAATATTTGAAAATTGTACGTCGTACTTACCTGGACTCAATGGTTTAATTGAATAAAAACCATCAAAATCTGTGGTAGCTCCAACACCAGTTGGTTTTCCGTTCTCCACAATTGCTACCGATGCGAAGGGAATACCTTCACCGTTTTCATCAGTAATCTTTCCACTAATCTCACCACTTTGAGCAAAAAGACCAAGAGAAAGTATGGAAAACACGAGCGCTAAAAAGTAATTTTTCTGCATATCTAATTGTTTAACATTTTTTTAACAACTTGCCAAAGTTAATTAAAATATTAAGAAACAAAACTCATTTAAGTGTCAAAAGTTAAAGATTTTATAACAAGAATATGACTTCGCATTTATTCGTCGAATGCGGTTAATATTTTTTGGGCCAAAATATCCGCTAACTTCAGCTTGGACTGATGTGTCCAACCCGCCACATGTGTAGAGAAAAGTACTTTTCGGGTAGCTTGCAAAGCAGCAATTTGTTCTTTTTCTTTTACCGAATATGAAGAAATTTGCTCATTTTCGAAGACATCGATACAGGCTCCCAAGACTTTTTCCCCAAGAAGCCCTTCGAGGAGGTATTCTTGATTGAGTACTTTTCCGCGCGAAGTATTAATAAGGTAGAAAGGTTTCTGCATATTATTGATAAAATCGCGATTAAAGAAATTCTTCGTCTCATCTGTTAGAGGGAGATGAATAGATAAAATATCCACTTCGGAATAAATTTGTTCTAAATCCGCATATTGTGCATAAGGACTTTTTGATGTTTTATATTTATCGTAATACAATACATCAACATCAAAACCACTTAACTTCTTAGCTAGGGCCTGCCCGGTGTTTCCAAAACCAATTAAACCTACAGTTTTTCCGCCCAGCTCTTCTCCTCGATTGTCCTCTCGATGCCAATCAAAATGAATAACATCTCGGTGCGCGTCTTGAAGCTTATTAAATAAGGCGAGTAGCATACCAATAGCATGCTCAGCCACGGCATCTCGATTCCCTTCAGGCGAATTGAATACCCGCACTCCTTTTCGGTGCGCTTCATCCAAATCAATAATCTCCAAGCCGCTTCCCAACCTGCCGATAACTTTCAAGTTTTTACTTTTAGCCAAAAAATCAGCGTCTACATTAATCTTACTGTTAATGACTAAAATATCAAAATCAGCAATCACCGCTTCTACTTCCTTTTGGTTAATATTTGGCAAGTAGATTGTTTTCACCCCTGCCGCTTGAAGCTTGTCTATTAATAGTTGATGAACTTGGTCGGTAATCAGCGCTTGCATTATTTCTGAGTTGCTATTAGTTTAACTAAATTAAGAAAGTCATCAAGTGATAATTGCTCGGGTCTTAAATTGAACAAATCGAGACCTTTAACTTCTTTGTCACGAAGCAGTTGTTTGAGGCTATTTCTAAGGGTCTTTCTTCGCTGGTTAAAAGCCAATTTAACCACTTGCTTGAAGAGCCGCTGGTCGATATCAAAATCTTGCACACGTCTTTTCATTACCATCACACCACTTAGCACTTTGGGTGGTGGATTAAATGCTTCACGGGGAACATCAAAAAGATACTCAGTCTCATAGTACAACTGAGTCAAGACGCTTATCACACCATAGGTCTTAGATCCTTCTTTGGCACAAATTCGAGCTGCTACTTCTTTTTGAAACATCCCGAGCATCAAAGGAATCTTATCTTTATGATCCAGGATATGAAAAACAATCTGTGAGGAAATGTTGTAGGGGAAATTACCCACCACCGCATAATTCTCAGCAAAAACATCTTGTAAATCCAGTTGAAGAAAATCTGCTGCTATCACCTTTCCCTTTAACAATGGGTATTCTTTCTCGAGGTGCTCAACCCAACGCTTATCGAACTCCACCAGTTTATAATCCGTTCGATCTTGGAGTAAGGCACTTAATGCTCCTGCACCAGGTCCAACCTCCAATAAAGGAAGATCGTCTGTACAAGCAAGTATAGCTTCATAAATTCGCGACAACACCGAGCGATCATTCAGGAAATGTTGCCCTAAAGACTTATTCAACCGGATATCTTGATGTTTTGCCACGGATATTAATTTAGGTAACAAATATTGCTATTTTTGTAAACTATTCAAGTAGATGTATGGAACAAATTAAACTAAGTAATAAAAGAAGCAGTCAAAGTCCTCATCTTCTTTATCTCTCAGATAAACTTTCTCTTGTGGATGGAATGCCGGCATACGCAGCAAAATTCATTGAGGAAGGGAAAGACAAAAACTTTCTAAGTTTTTCAGGTGATAAAGGGATAATTGCGACCATTAAGGCGGAAGAATCGTTAGAAAAATGTAGACGAGCGGGGCATCAGTTTTTTCAATATGCAAAAAACGAAAACATTTGGAATTGGAACCTTGAAGGTAAGGCTTCGGAAGAACAAAAACTCGCTTTTCTTGAAGGTCTTGCCTTATCTACCTATACCTTCAACAAATACAAGAGTAAAAAAGAAGAGCAGACCATACACATCCATGCAGATGGAATGGATGAATCGAAACTGAAAGAATTGGGGTCTGTTGTAGCTGCTACTTGTATAGCACGAACGCTGGTGAATGAGCCTCATTGTTTTTTAAATGCGATGCAATATTCGAAGGAGATAAAATCATTGGCCAAAACCTTTGGGTTTTCGCTGAAGGTATGGGACAAAGAAAAAATAACCAAAGAGAAAATGGGTGGTATACTCGGCGTGAATCGCGGTAGTATTCAAGAGCCTACTTTCAATATTCTCGAGTACAAACCATCCCATGCTGTTAATAAACAAGCAATTGTTTTAGTAGGTAAAGGTGTTATGTATGATACGGGTGGATTAAGTTTAAAACCGACACCCAATAGTATGGATATGATGAAGAGCGACATGGGTGGCTCAGCTGCAGTAGTTGGTGCATTTTGTGCAGTAGCTGCTCAGAAGCTCCCGATTCATCTCGTTGGACTTATTCCAGCAACTGATAACCGACCTGGGCTGGATGCCATAGCCCCAGGAGATGTGCTTACCATGTATAGTGGAAAAACGGTGGAAGTATTAAATACCGATGCTGAAGGGAGATTGGTATTGGCTGATGCATTGCATTATGCCAAACGTTTAAAGCCTGAATTAGTTATGGATTTTGCCACCCTAACTGGAGCCGCTGCACGAGCTTTAGGACCACAAGGAATTGCGTGCATGGGCAATGCTCCAGAAACTACCAAAGATGCTTTAAAAACGAGTGGACAAGCAGTACATGAACGCTTATTAGAGTTTCCGATGTGGGAAGAGTATGAAAGTATGTTGAAGTCCGAAATTGCCGATATCAACAACTTGGGCGGTCCAGTTGCAGGACAAACTACGGCGGGGATGTTTTTACAACATTTTGTTGATTATCCTTGGATGCATTTTGACATAGCTGGGATGGCCTTTTTACAAAAACCTGATTCATATCGAGGTAATAATGGTACGGGCGTGGGTGTTCGTTTGTTGTATAATTTTCTTAAAAATAGAAGTCAAGCCTAATGCAAGATAAAAAACCTGTAATTGGTATTACCATCGGAGACATCAATGGAATTGGTCCCGAAGTTATAATCAAATTACTCTCAGACGATCGAATCTATCAGTTCTGCACCCCTGTCGTTTATGGATCTACTCGTGTATTATCCTTTTATAAGAAATTATTAAATGATAAACGATTCCGCTACAGTAGTTTGACCGATTGGTCCAAGCTCATGGATAAACAAACGAATGTCGTGAGTACGATAGTTGATCAGCCTGAGATTGAAGTTGGTAAAGAAACTGAAATTGCTGGCAAGTATGCATTAGATGCAATTAATCGAGCCATTAGCGATTGGAAAGAAGGAAAGATCGATGCGCTTATCACTGCGCCAATCAACAAACATATTGTGGCCAAAGCTGCGGAAGGTAGTTTCACCGGGCATACAGAATATCTCGCTCGAGAAACAGGGGCAAAAGACAGCCTTATGATATTATTCGCAGATAACATCCGCATGGGCTTAGTTACCAATCATATTCCAGTAAGCGAGATCAGTTCAAAACTTAATAAAGAAATTGTCCAGCAGAAAATAGAAATGCTCAATAGAAGCCTTATTCAAGACTTTTTCCTTAACAAACCTAGAATTGCAGTCTTATCATTGAATCCACATGCGGGGGATAAAGGATTAATTGGTTCTGAAGAGCTCGAGATTTTAGTTCCTGCCATTAACCAATGCTACCGCAACGGCATTTTAGCCTTTGGTCCTTACCCTGCTGATGGCTTATTCGGCTCGGGCAATTTCAAAAAATTCGATGCCGTGTTAGCTATTTATCATGATCAAGGCCTAGCTCCATTCAAAGCCTTAACGTTTGACGATGGCGTGAATTTTACTGCTGGTTTAGATATCATACGAACCTCTCCTGATCACGGAACCGCCTTTGATATAGCAGGCAAAAATTTGGCTTCTCCGCAATCTATGCGTCAAGCATTATTTGCTGCTCTAGATATTGTAGAAAGTCGCGCGGAATATAAGGAATGGACAGAGAATAAGCTAAAAACCCGCAATCGAAAAAGTAGATCCAGAAAAATGGATTAATTTGGAAATCTCATTCGATACTTCACATCAATTTTCCCTTCACTAATTCTTCGAAGTCTTTTATTTAGTAACTTCTTTTTTAGTGGTTTCAAGTGATCTATGAAAAGAATTCCTTCTATATGATCATATTCATGCTGAATGACACGCGCTGTCATTCCGTCGAAAGTCTTGGTATGTTCTTTAAAATCTTTATCCAAATACTTGATGGTGATGGTATCTTTTCGATAAACATCTTCTCGAATATCGGGTATACTCAGACAACCTTCTTCAAAAGCCCACTCTGTGCCAGTTTCCTCAATCATCTCTGCATTGATAAATACCTCACGGATTCCTTTGTCCTCTTCGCCTTCATCCATCATCAAGGTACTATCGATAATAAACAAACGAATCGATAAGCCGATTTGAGGGGCAGCTAAACCGACTCCACTGGCTTTCTCCATCGTGTTTTCCATGTCCTCGATCAACTGCTTTAAGTTGGGATACTCCGCATCTATATCATTCGCCACTTGTTTTAAAACAGGGTCGCCATACGCTACAATTGGTAAAATCATTATTGTGTTTTTTGCAAGTAAGTTTGTAAAATTAAGGTCGCACTAATTTCATCAACAATCTCTTTTTGCTGTCTTTTCTTCTTTTTCATTCCAGACATCAGCATACTTTGTTTAGCCATTTTGGAAGTAAAACGTTCATCTACCCAATGCATGGGAATCGATGGGTATAGGCGGTTCAGTTTTTCCGCAAATTCTTCAATTGCATCGGCTACCTGAGATTTGGTATTATCCAGATTCTTAGATTCACCAATCACAAAAGAATCAACTTCTTCTTGGGCCAAATAGTTCTTGATAAAGGCAAAAACATCTTTGGTTGGCACAGTAGGCAGACCAGTACAAATTAGCTGAAGCGGATCTGTGACTGCCAGTCCTACCCTTTTCTTTCCGTAGTCTATTGCTAAAATTCTTCCCATAAAAAATAAAGGCTCTTGAGTTAAGAGCCTTTACAAATTTAAACGTTTATTGGAGATTAAGCATTCAATTCTTTCGCCTGCTCTATCCATGCATGCCAACCTTCCAAGCTTGTCATACTATCTTGCTCCTCGATTTCGGCTATTTTTTCATCTGTTAATGCGATTAAATCAGCAAAAGTATTAATACCCACTGCATTCAAGCGCTTGGCAAATGCTGGACCTACACCATCTAATTTTTTCAAATCATCACCTTTTGAAGCCGCTTTTTTGGCTGCAGTCTTTTTCGGTGCGGCCGCAGGAACTTCCTCAACTGCTTTCTCCACTTTCGGAGCTACTTCTTTTTTAGGCGCACTGGTTTTCTTAGCTACTTGTTTTTCTACGGTAGCCACATCAACCGGAGTAATAGAAATGTAACGCTTATTACCTTTTCTGGTTGAAAAAGTTACTAAACCCGCTTCTTTGGCAAACAAGGTATGATCCTTGCCCATACCTACACCTACACCAGCGTGAAATTTCGTTCCTCTTTGACGAACCAATATATTACCCGGAATAGCTGTTTGTCCACCAAACAATTTAACTCCTAATCGTTTACTTTCCGATTCACGTCCGTTTCTCGAACTACCCTGACCTTTCTTGTGAGCCATTTCTTTACTTTTTTACCTGTTAAACTTACGATATCTTCTCAATAGAAACTTTCGTTAAATACTGTCTATGACCATTTTTAACTTTGTACCCTTTTCTTCTCTTCTTTTTGAAAACCAAAACTTTATCGCCTTTCAAATGCTCCACAATCTTGCCGGATACTTTAGCTTTCAAAGTTGGTGTTCCTACACTAACCTTTTCACCGTCAGCTTTTAATAAAACTTGGTCGAATTCAATCTTATCTCCTTCCTTACCTTCAAGACGGTGCACAAAAATTTGTTTACCCTCTTCTACTTTGAATTGCTGTCCAGCGATTTCTACTATTGCGTACATTACTCTTTAATTTTGGCTTGCAAAGGTAATTGTTTTATTTTGAAAAGGAAAATGTTTATCTAAAAAATTAATTGATGTTTTTTCCTTGAACAAATCGCTCCCTGAATGACTTATTGAGCTTAATTAGTCAAGCTTTTTCTTAAAGAAAACAAATCCATTTTCTTCATAGAGCCACTCAAGTTGTGGATAATCGTCCAAATACCTATCCTTCTTGTCAATTTTAGCAACGAAATATACGGGGTATTCAACATATCCTTCCAAGAGATATTTTTGATTCAAATGAGGTAAATCCTTCGACTTTTCCGCATAAAACAAGGGAGCATAGCTCTTAAAACCAAGCGCTTCAATATAACAAGTCTCTTCCGCCTTTGCTTGGTAAAAGCGCACCGCAGCGTCCTGGGTATACAAACCAATTCGCGGGATGAAAAGTATCACGACCCATTGAATAATCCAGCAGGTAGATATCAACAAAATAGACACCCCCCATCGCACTTGCTTCAAAGCAAAGAGAATTCCTGCAACAATCAACACACCAATATAAGCCAATCCATAAATAGACTCCTTGTATGACCAGTAAACGGTAGCTTGTAAATTAGCCACAGCAAAAGGATCCTTATCGCCAATCATGCGAATTAAGACGTCAATATTTTTACCAAGAACAGGCACAAGGGCAATAGCAACACCCCAAACAATCCCAATAATTAGAAATAATGCCGCATGGTACCAGCGCCATTTCCGCTTTCCAATAAGTAAATAGTATAAAAAGTAAGTGGCGAAAAAGGTAATGGGAAAATAGGCTAAAGATGAATAATGAATGATTTTAGTTTGAACCAAGCTAAACACCACGAGTACAACAATCAACAAGCTCCACATCCATCGTTGGAAATTATGCAATAATCCTGTCGAAAAATCATGGTTTTTAATACCGCCAAACATGAAAATTGACGCGGGGAAACACCCAAGCAACAAGACAAGAAAGTGATAAAATATCGGCCCACCATGCCCCGCATCCTGCGTAGTCAATAAATCTACATGTCGCTGTATAAAACCTTCTAGAAATCCAGGTCCGTGTACATACCACTCCAAGGCATACCAGGTGGATATGGTAAGTGAACAAATGATACCGAAGTAAATCATTTCCCACATGTTGTTTAATCGCCTGAATCGACTAAAAACAAACAGAACAAGGTAGCTTAAAGCAAACAACAAAAAGCCCACCGGCCCTTTAGTCAGAACAGCTAAACCAATAAAGAAACCTGAGTAAAATACTGCTCGATTCCGGATTTTTCTTCGCTGCTTTTTCGAGCTAAACTCATCATTTTCTGTGAGTTTGGTTGTAAAATATATCCCAACAAAGATGAATAAATTAAAGAGCGGATCAATCAAAGCCGACTTAAAGTAAAATTGTGGTAAAAAACACGAGATATAAACCAAAGCCCAAAGTGCGCCAAAATGCTTATCCTTTAGACGCTTTCCAATAGCCAACAAAGTTAGCATGGTAATAATACCAATCAAGGCATTAGGTAAACGAGCCGCAAACTCATTAACACCAAAGAAATGCATACTTAAGGCCTGAACCCAAATAAAGAAAGGTGGTTTTTCAGTAAATGCCTCAAAGTCGATCTGTACTTGCAGATAGTTACCCGTTAAGAGCATCTCTCGCGCGGACTCTGCAAAATTAATCTCATCCCAATCAAACAAAGGTGCATTGCCCAGAAATGGGATAAACAATATGCCTCCGATCAAAATGATAAGCAACTTATACGGTATCTTATCTAGGATTTTCACTGCCTGAAATTACGAATTGTTTTGTTTTTCCATGAAACATAGCCAATACGCTGATATCGATTCAAGAGCAACCAAATAAACGCAGCGCTGACCGTCCCGATGATAGCACCCAAATATACATCATAAAAGTAATGCATAAACAAGACCATTCGACTCAAACCAGCGAGAAGAGCAATGGCAAAACAAACAAACTGCATCAACCTGCTACTTGAAGTTATTGCTAAGGAGGCAAAAAAGGCAAAAGCCGCGGTTGTATGACCGGATGGCGTGCTTAAATTGTACCACAATTGAATTTCACCCGCACAAGCGATAAAAACATCTTCAAAGAAATACGCCGGACGATGATTGGCGATAAGCCCTTTCAAAGCAATTGTAACAAGAGAAGCAACCAACCAGGAAGCAAAAACGAAAAACCCCTTACCAAATCGAAACATAAAAAAAGTAAAAGCGATCGGTAGTAAAACTTGTGGTTCTCCTAAAAGGGTTAACCAAGAAAACATTTCGTAGCGACTTTCATCAAAATTTTCGCAAAACCAAAGCACCCAAAGTCCATCGGTATAATTCAATAACAAATGAAAACCACCAACTACTGTAAAAATCAGAAAAGGGATATAAAACCCTGCTGCTCGCTTACTAACTTCAATCACGAGAGAATTTATTTTTTAGCGCAAATAGATTTCTGTAAAAGGCTCCCGTAAATATCGGGGAATCATTCTTCGCTTTCCAGGTTAAGAATATCCCGACAGGCATCAACAAAAAGGTCGACAACCACATACCCTGCCACGGACTCAAGACCATTTGTTCCGCTGTTTTTTCACCCATAATAGAAGTAACAATGTAAATCACAAAGAAAATAACCGCCAATAACATAGGCCAACCAAAACCTCCTCTTTTTATTATTGCTCCAAGAGGAGCTCCGATAAAAAACAATACCAAGCAAGCAACAGAGAGGGTAAACTTCTGGTGCATATACAAGCGGTATTGAATTAAGTCTTTAAACTTATAACCGAGCATTTCATCCTTGCTCACGATAATATTTTTCATATTTCGTGCCTTAATTAATGCTGAATTTAAGACATCGAGTTTCTTATGATATAACAATGAATCGTAGGCTCCATAAAAGTTGCTAGCCAGCCGCTCTTGCTGAAAAAGTGCCGAGGTATCTCTCTCTGGATTCATGAATACGTAATACCTGCTAATATTCGTCATCATTAAATCACGCTCATTTTCCATTTGAATCAAAACCGAATCTGCACCATTTTTCAATTGTTTAAGATTGAGCATCCGGTGCAACTTGGTAAAAGCGGTTTGATCTTGCCTTTCTAATTTAAATGCCGACAAGTCAAACTGTTTCTCCCAGTGCCTAAATGAGGTAATCATAAGCTTCTGAGGCGTATTGATTTCAATAGGCATGGTTTCTTCCTTGTACTGATGACCATTGTGTAAGGCTATAGTCATTACCGCTCCATCATTCAAATAGCCAAATTCAGCACTATCCGCTATGACCAGGTGATTATTTCCTCTATTCTCGGAATGGTCGTAAATCATAATATCATAGACTGTTCGATCATCCTCACTCTTGCCGTTTACGCGAATGCTGTAATCTTGTATATCGTTATTGAAAATCTTTTCCTCAAAAGCTAAGGCTGGCTTTTGTTTTCGAATATCACTGAGCAAAGTCGAAAACTCTAAGTTGGCAACGGGTAAAACGTTGTTTGAAAAAAAGAAAGCTGAAACGCTCAAGAAAATCGTTAGAATAATCAAAGGACGCATAAAGCGAAAAAGAGAAATGCCTGAGGCTTTCACCGCAGTTAACTCAAACTGCTCTCCAAAACTACCAAAAGTCATAATGGACGCAACAAGCACAGCCAATGGAAAGGCCATTGGAACTTGCACAGCTGAGGCATAAAACATTAATTCAGCCAACACACTTCCTTCGATACCCTTCCCGATTAAATCATCGACATACTTCCAAAGAAACATCATGTCGAGGACAAACAAAGCGATACAAAAAGTAAGTAAAAGTGGGCCTAAATAACTTAAAACAAGAAGTTTATCAAGCTTTTTCACTGAGTAAAGTTACAACTAAATCTTGTGGGTACTGTGATCTAGGCACCAATGCGCTTACTGAGGGTTTCAATCTGACTTTCCCACAATAACTTCTGATCTTCTACATCATCTGCATCAGCAAAATCGGTAATGGTTAGCACTGTATCGTTACTGATTTCAGACTTGTAAATCGCGAACTCAAAAAATTCATCGGGATATTCACTGTCCTCCCAGCTATACTTCACGTATCTATCCTCATCAGCGTCTTCCAAAACAGCGTTTTCTTCAAATCCATCCCACCCAAACGTATACACATCGCCATTCACATCGCAAGTATCGCAAAACCACTGCGCTAAGGACGAGGCGGAAGTCAAAAAATTATATAAAATGGCCGGGGATGACCGCACCATAAACTCACATGTATATTTCGTTCTTGCCATTTTTATCTTGTTATTAGCGCTTGCAATTGTAAATAAATTGTGTCGAAAAAACAAATTAAAAGCACAATTGTGCAAAACTTCAGCGTTTCAAGCAATAAAAATCACTTGTCTAGAGTTGAATTTCAGTACGTTTTATCGTATCTTTGACGACTAATTTAGAAAATCGCTTAAACTTACTCGGAAATGCGTCAGTTAAAAATCACTAAATCCATAACCAATCGTGAATCGCAGTCTTTGGAAAAATATCTCCAAGAAATTGGCAAAGTGGATTTACTTACGCCAGACGATGAGGTAGATTTAGCGCAACGTATTCGTGAAGGTGATCAGATTGCGTTAGAGAAATTGACCAAGGCGAATTTACGTTTCGTAGTTTCAGTAGCCAAGCAATATCAAAATCAAGGGCTATCATTGAGTGACCTTATTAATGAAGGAAACTTAGGCTTAATAAAAGCTGCCCAGCGTTTTGATGAAACGCGTGGTTTCAAATTCATTTCCTACGCCGTTTGGTGGATTCGTCAATCCATCTTGCAGGCTTTGGCTGAGCAAAGTAGAATTGTGCGTCTACCCTTAAATAAGGTAGGCTCTTTAAATAAAATCAACAAAGCATTCTCTGAACTGGAACAAACTTTCGAAAGAGAACCAACAGCTGAAGAGTTAGCCGAAGTACTTGAATTACAAACTTCGGAAGTAGAAACAACTTTGGGTGTGGCTGCCCGTCACGTATCAATGGATGCGCCTTTCGTGGATGGAGAAGATAATTCACTGCTTGATGTATTGGAAAATACAAATACAGAAAAAACAGACGGCGAATTAGAATACAAAGATTCTTTAAGAAATGAAATTGAACGTTCATTGAGCACTTTATCCGAGCGCCAGAAAGATGTAATTAAATTATACTTTGGCATTGGTGTTGAACACCCAATGAGTCTGGAGGATATCGGCATTAAATTTGACCTTACCCGAGAGCGTGTGCGCCAAATTAAAGACAAAGCAATTAACAAATTAAGAACTACATCAAGAAGCAAATTATTGAAGGCCTATTTAGGAAACTAATTATGCTTTTTTACACATAATGTATAATTTTACAGAGTCGGATTATTCTAATTGAATTCTCCGGCTTTTCTTTTATAATAACCGCAAAAAACCACCATGAATACTAGTTTTAATTCTGAATTAAAAAATTGGGTAAAAAAAGAGAAACTAGCCTTAGACTTAGTTACTTATGCAAGTAATATCTATTTCGAAAAAAATGTAGAACTCGTTCTTTTTAGACGGAATATCGCTGACAAGCGAGTAACTGAAGTAATCAACGACCATGCTTACGCCAAGAAATTCGCCAAAATCAATGTTTCGCTTGAAAATTCGGTTGAATTCGCTAAAGCGCTTAGTCAAATGGATTTAGCTCCAGCTAAAATTGATTTGGGTCGCTTGGAGAATGAATGGCAGAAAGAAAGTTCAAACTACACTGATGTACAAGCTTTTTTAAAGGATAAGTTGGCCTTCATGATTGGTCAAGATAAAATCAGCATCAAACCAAAAGATGTGGTTTTATATGGTTTTGGACGTATCGGTCGATTAGCCGCACGAATACTGAGTGAGCAAATTGGCGTTGGTGGTCAGTTGAGATTAAAAGCCATCGTGGTGCGTAAAAAAGGGGATGATGATATTATCAAACGAGCAAGTTTACTGCGAAAAGATTCTGTTCATGGCAAAATAGCAGGCACTGTGGAAATTGACCATGAAAACGAGCGCTTGCTGGTTAATGGTAATGCTATTCAAATGATTTACGCCAACCACCCTAGCGAGATTGACTATACCAAATATGATATTGAAGATGCATTAGTAATCGACAATATGGGTATATGGAAAGATAGAGAGGCCTTATCCCAGCATTTTGAAGCCAAAGGAGCGAGTCAAGTGCTATTGACAGCACCAGCGGGTGATGATATCGAAAATGTGGTATATGGAATCAACCATAAGGGCGTAGATATCGATAATGAGACTATATTCTCTGCGGCATCATGCACAACGAATTGTATCGCACCAGTGATCAAACTTGTAGAAGACAAATATGGCATTGAAGATGGACACATTGAAACGATCCACGCCTATACCAACGACCAAAATTTGATTGATAACATTCATAAAAAGCCGCGTAGAGGCAGAAGTGCCGCGTTGAACATGGTACTAACCTCAACAGGCGCAGCAAAGGCAGCTATCAAAATTTTCCCTTTCTTAAAAGGTAAGCTGACTGCCAGTGCAGTGCGAGTGCCTACGCCCAATGCCTCGATAGCTATTCTTGCCTTAAACCTCAAAAACAAAGTAGAAGGGGGTGTAGATGAAATGAATGAATTGTTCCGTCAGGCTTCATTAACAGGCCACCTGGTTGAACAAGTAGGCTATGCTTCTTCAGCTGAACATGTTTCAACGGATGTTGTTGGTAATACTAACGCTACCGAAATCGATAGCTTGAATACTATCGTTTCTGAAAATGGTAAACGTACCGTTGTATATGCATGGTATGATAATGAGTTTGGGTATACTAATCAGGTTATTCGATATGCCAAACACATAGCTAAAGTGCGAAGATTAACTTATTTTTAGTCAGATGACAGATGTCAGATGACAGATGTCAGATTAAAGATTTCAGAAATTAGAAGTCATAAATGCATTATAATTGCGAATTGATAATTAATAAATTATGTTTCAGAGTTTACAGGAGAAATTAGAAGGTGCGTTCAAAAGTTTAAAAGGTCAAGGGACCTTAACCGAACTGAATGTTGCCTCGACGATTAAAGATATTAGACGAGCTTTGGTTGATGCCGATGTTAACTACAAAATAGCCAAGGATTTTACCGATAAGGTAAAAGATGAGGCTATGGGTCAAAATGTCCTTACGGCAGTTTCTCCAGGTCAGTTAATGACCAAAATAGTAAAAGATCAACTTACCGAGTTGATGGGCGGAACAGCCGCGGAATTCAAACTCGAAGGTAAACCTGCCGTAGTGCTTATTGCCGGACTACAAGGTAGCGGTAAAACCACATTCACGCATAAGTTGGCTTTTCATGTAAAAGATAAACTGAAGAAGAAACCACTGATGGTAGCGGGCGATGTATACCGTCCTGCAGCGATAGATCAGTTAAAGACATTAGGAAGCAGCATCGATATCCCTGTTTATGCTGATGAGGAAAATAAAAGCCCGGTAGAAATTGCTCAAAAAGCCATACAATATGCCAAAGAAAACAACTACGATGTAGTCATCGTTGATACGGCTGGACGACTAGCTGTGGATGAGCAAATGATGAATGAAATTGCGGCAGTTAAAGCGGCTGTAAAACCAGACGAAACTTTATTTGTAGTCGACTCCATGACCGGTCAAGATGCGGTAAATACTGCCGAGGCATTCAACCAACGAATTGATTTTGATGGCGTTGTTCTAACCAAACTCGACGGAGATACACGAGGCGGCGCAGCTTTAACTATCAAATACACTGTAAATAAACCGATTAAGTTTGTTTCAACCGGAGAAAAAGTGGACACCCTGGATGTTTTTCATCCTGACCGTATGGCGCAGCGTATCCTTGGTATGGGCGACATCATTTCCTTTGTGGAACGCGCACAACAGCAGTTTGACGAGAAACAAGCAAAAGAACTTGAGAGGAAAATTGCCAAAAACGAATTTGATTTCAATGACTTTGTACAGCAACTGAATCAGATCAAGAAGATGGGCAATATGAAAGACCTCTTGGGTATGATTCCAGGTATGGGTAAGGCACTTAAAGATGTTGATATTAGTGATGATGCCTTTAGCAAAGTTGAAGCAATCATTCACAGTATGACCCCTGCTGAGCGAAAAGACCCCTCTTTGATGAATGGAAGCCGAAGAAAGCGTATTGCGGATGGAAGCGGAAATTCAGTACAAGAAGTAAATCAATTCCTGAAACAATTCGAAGACATGCGGAAAATGATGAAGAAAATGCAAAATATGGGTGCTGCCAGCCAGATGATGAAAGGCTTGGGCTTGGGAAGATAATTCGCAAATTACATGGCATGATAAGCTACTGGGAAAAAGTAAGTTTCTTAAATTACGATTATGTCATTGTAGGCGGCGGCATCGTTGGTTTTTCTACCGCACTTAGTCTTCGAGACAACTATCCCAAAGCGAGTATACTAGTCTTAGAATCAGGTTTCTTGCCTTCTGGCGCAAGTACTAAAAATGCTGGTTTCGCTTGTGTTGGGAGCCTAAGCGAAATTATAGAAGATTTGCGTACCCATACCGAAGACGAGGTCTGCGAGCTAGTAAAGCTTAGAAAAGATGGCTTAGAACTGCTAAAAAAACGCTTGGGTGAGAATAGGATTGGCTACCAAGGCTATGGAAGCCACGAGTTAATTTTCCACCATGAACTTCATTTGCTCGAACACATTGAAAAAATCAACACACTTCTAGGCAACATTTATGCTGTTCCAATTTTTGAAGAACGCGCTCAGGATATATCAAGCTTCGGTTTTTCTTCCGAAGTAAAAACTACCATTTACAATCGCGCCGAAGGATCTATTCATACTGGCAAAATGATGAAAAATCTAATAAGTAAAGCCCAATCCCTTGGTATTGAGTACAAGACTAGAAGTCAAGTAGTTACATTGGACGAAGATAATACCGGCGTATTAGTTCATATCAAAGATGAAGAAGGCCGTATCCGTGCAAACAAGGTTTTTATCTGTACCAATGCATTCAGTAAAACACTCCTCCCCGAGCTCGATTTAAAGCCAGGACGTGGACAAGTATTACTCACTAAGCCTATTCCCGGACTATCCTTAAAAGGTACCTTCCACTTCGATCAAGGCTATTATTATTTCAGGGAAATTGATGGACGCATATTGTTCGGTGGTGGGCGAAATATAGATTTTATCAATGAGGAGAGCACCCTTGACGAATTGAATGGAAAAATACAGCATGACCTCGAACATAAACTTCGCCATTTGATTTTGCCGGGCTATAAAGTAGCAATCGATCAGCGCTGGACAGGAATAATGGCATTTGGATCACAGAAAAAACCAATAGTACAAGTAATATCTCCTCGAATCTTTGCCGGTGTTCGCTTGGGCGGCATGGGTGTGGCTATCGGAAGTCAACTGGGAGAAATATTGGCAGGGTTTGCAGATTAATTTCTAGCAAAGGCACTAGGCTAACATTACGCCATATTGAAACAGGATTAACTTAAGTCAAATCTTCGCGTATTTGCGTCTTAGCATCTTATCCTGAACCTACTCACCAATTACTTACGCAACGCTTTCAAAAACTTCGAAATAAGCACCAAGACTTTTTCGAAATCCTCACGACGCTCATCGGTGTGGATATGATTGACAAAGGTATAACTCAACACGCCATCTTTCATTTGAATTGGCGCTAGTAGCTTCGGGTGCACGTGCAACAACAATTGTTGCATATCGCTATCTAAAGCCTTGACAAAACGATCGGCATCGTCACAAACAAAACGATACTTTTCATCGAGTTCAATATTCCCTGTAGGTATATCTTGAGCGCCAAAAGACTTAGCTATTTTCTGAAAAAGACCTTGCTTTATCATTTTAAAATTTGGCATACCCTGTTGATCTTTCATTTGTAAGGAGGTATAAGTAACCTTTTCTTTACCACCCGTTCGATACGAGTAAAGAAGGATGGATGAGCCATTAATTTCACCTCGACAACTAGGGTAAATATATTGCAGAAAACCACCTTTTCTCCCAGGGGTTAATGTTAAGCCAAATTTCTCTGCAATCAACCGGTACTGGTCCTCTACCTTAACTCGCTGAGCTTTCTCATAGCGTATAGCCCACCAAATAGTGCCAAATATTAAAACAATAAAAAAAGCAAGTACTGCTGCAGTTGTCAAGTCCTCCATAGTCCTGTGCTTCCTTTATTAATGTAGACTAGCTCTTCTTTCCCGAACTCCCTCATCGGCCATATACTCATCGTAGGTGGTGAATTGCTTATCAATAAATCCACTTGGTCCAAACTCAAAAATTCGGTTAACTGTCGTCTGCATAAATGAGTGATCTTGCGTGGTCAATAAAGCCACACCCTTGAAATCTCTCACGCCGTTGTTAAAAGCAGTAATGGATTCCAAATCCAAGTGTGAAGTAGGCTCATTCAACATGATTATATTCGCTTGCTGCAGCATGATTCGGGAAACCATACAACGCACCTTCTCCCCTCCTGATAATACTTTCACACTCTTGAAACTCTCTTCACCGGTGAACAACATTTTACCTAAGAAGCCACGCACAAATGCTTCCTCTTTATTTTCCGAATACTGACGCAACCAGTCAATCAAGTTCGCATCATTTCCTTCAAAATACTTCGAATTTTCATTGGGTAAATAGGCATGTTTGACCGTCACTCCCCACTCAAACGAACCTGAAGTGGGCTCCAATTCACCACTAAGAATCTGATAAAATGCATCTGTTGCTCTACTATCCTTCGATATCACACCCACTTTATCATCACGGGTTAGTGACAAGTTCAATCCGGAGAACAAAACTTCGCCATCTTTTTCATAACCCAAGTCGTTTAAGGTGAGCACTTGATTACCTACTTCGCGTTCTTGTGTAAAAATAATAGCTGGATACTTACGACTTGAAGGCTTCATTTCTTCGATGTTGATTTTATCCAAAGCCTTCTTTCTTGAAGTAGCTTGCTTACTTTTCGCTGCGTTAGCGCTGAATCGCGCAATAAACTCCTTCAATTCTTTTATTTTCTCGTCGGCCTTTTTGTTTTTTGCAGCGCGCTGAGCTAATAACAATTGTGAACTTTCATACCAAAAGGTATAGTTTCCTGTAAACAACTGAATTTTACCAAAATCGATATCGGCAACATGCGTACAAACGGCATCTAAAAAGTGTCTATCGTGGGAAACCACAATAACTGTATTCTGATAATCCGCCAAGAAGTTTTCAAGAAAGGCAATCGTATCAGCATCTAGGTCGTTGGTAGGCTCATCGAGCACCAATACATCGGGCTCACCAAAAATAGCTTGTGCCAACAAAACACGAATCTTTTCATTGGCCGTCAAATCAGCCATTTTTTTCTCTTGCTTCTCCTTAGAAATACCGAGGTTACTTAGTAATTCTGAGGCATCGCTTTCCGCATTCCATCCGTTGAGGTCAGCAAATTCAGCTTCCAAATCACCGGCTCGTAGGCCATCCTCCTCCGAAAAATCAGGCTTTGCGTATAAAGCATCCTTTTCTTGCATAATACTATACAGTACCGTATGCCCCATGATTACCGTTTCTAGGGCAGTATATTCGTCGTATTCGAAGTGATTTTGCTTAAGCACAGATAAACGCGCACCAGGCTCAAGATCAACCGATCCAGCGGTTGGTTCTTGTTCGCCAGTTAATATTTTCAGGAAAGTCGACTTCCCGGCGCCATTGGCGCCAATCACACCATAGCAGTTGCCTTTCGCGAAAGTCACATTGACTTCATCGAACAAAACCCGTTTACCAAATTGTAAGGAAATATTATTTGCTGAAAGCATAGTTTAAGCTATTTTAATGCGTTAAAATTTAAGTGTGCAAAGCTACGGATTTTTTCAGACCTTAGAAAAAACACTTACAACTTAATCACATACTCTAATCTATACTCGCCTTCTTTCAAGATATACTTATCGTAAGGTTTTCTTCCCCACGAATTGTCTCCACCCACCCCAGTCTGACCAAAATCGATATTTAACCAAGTGTAATTGCGCTTAGGCACATCCAAGGCTGTTTTGCCTGTTTTAACATCCCCTTCATCGATATCGCTCAAGCTGTGTGGCCAGGCACTGAAGCTAAAACCCGTGCCGCGAATCTGAATCGTATCCTCCAGAGCCTGAAGCTGCAATGAATAGGTACTCGTTCGATTGCCATACTCTTGCGGTCGGATATACGGCATTTTTTGTACAAAAAGATTTTCTTCACCATCAACAACCCGAATAGCAAACGCGTGGTCATCAAACCATTGCCCATCATAACGATCGATATAATTTTCATAAGGTCCCATACCAAGATATTGCAAATTTGAATAGTCCTCAGGCAAAATCATGTAGCTTCCAATACGCGGAATCTCATCACTGTTTTTTAAACTGAAATCAAACTTCACTTTCATCAAGCCATCAGGATAAATGGTATAATCCACACTGTAATATCCCTTCTTTTGAGGCAACTCAAAGGCACTATGAATCACAAGGTAATTGCCAATTGGCTCATAACTCAGTTCGATAAGCTCGCTCTCCTCAACAGCTGTTCGCCAGTAAGCCAGCCGTTTATTGGCCTTGTTGCCGTAATCATTATCCGTTAGCCCACGCCAGAAATTTACTCTTGGTCCCTCAATACACTTGAGCTTTCCATCTAGATAAAAATTACTGATTCGCCCTTGGTCGGACAAGTCAAAAGACAAACGCTCATTACGTATTTCATAGCCTTTTTCGTTGGCGACCCAGTCAAATTTGCTTTCAGTTTTCGTTGGCGCCCAAACGGGCAATTGCATTCTTCGCAGGAAGAAGTTTTTCTTATACGAAAACGCATCCTTTTCAATAGAAAAAGTAACTACCGCTGCATTAGAATCCAAGGCCAAATGGATTATAGTATCTGACAAGGGCTCGCAAGTCAGTGCGTGATAAGTCTGCACATATTCCTCACCTCTTGCAGTCCGCCAAGACATAATACATGTATAATCTTTAAGGTTTTCGGTCTCAAAATCATTGATGAATTTGTAGGTATGGTAATCCACCATTTCGATTTGGACTGGACTTTGGGCATTTTTAATCGCAAAAGCACCCGGGTGTAGTTTGCCATCTGCGGCGATTACGCCATTGGCACAAAAATTACCATCCCCCTGTAATCCACCGACATAGGGATGGTCATCGGGTTCAAAATGTCCGCCATAAGCCAAGAAGCGTTCTCCCTGTTCATTGGCTTTCCAAATCCCTTGATCACGCCAATCCCAGACAAAACCACCTTGCACGTGTGGTTCGCTTCGGATAAAGTCCCACAAGTCACTAAAATTTCCTGAGCTATTCCCCATCGCATGCGCATATTCAATCCAGATAAAGGGCTTATCATGATCTTTATCTACCAGCTTCTTCACCTTATCCATAGGTGCATACATATGGCCATTGAAGTCCGAATGCTTTTCTTTGATCGTATTTAGAAAAAAGTGGCGCTCATTAAATACAGGTCGATTATCCAATTCTTTTAGCATGTTGTATGCTTCGACCATGGTTTTACCCGTCCCTGTCTCATTGCCAACGCTCCACATA
>Ga0209652_1000944_pt1 | contig 24233 bp, 24 predicted proteins | sample SaaInl74LU_5_DNA_FD_184641 | JGI IMG/M metagenome (GOLD analysis project Ga0209652, IMG submission 184641) | Marine microbial communities from expanding oxygen minimum zones in the Saanich Inlet - ESP_74LU_5_DNA (SPAdes) (version 2) | ecosystem: Environmental > Aquatic > Marine > Intertidal zone... | reverse complement strand
CGCGCCCGCCCGTCTCACCTCTGAATTGTCGTCCGCAACCAAACCCTCTCAGACCCGATCGCGCCACCAACGTGCGCCTCAGCGCCGCCGGTGAAGGGGTATCTACGGTTACTGAACCAAACCCGCAAGAGGTTTTTTCAGGAAAGATGCATTTTTTATGACAGGCCCCTTTTTCTTTGGAATCTGAAGCCGTTAGGGAAATTTTGATGCGTCTGCCCCTAGCTGCCCTGCAACTTCCTTAGGCAACTTATGAACAACACCCCAATATATAGATCACGCCGTCGACTTATCCCCAGAACTGTCCACAAGTCGGGTGAGTTACACCCTTGGACAGCTGTTCCAAACCCCCATTGGGTAGCGAGTCACCGGATTTGCGATCGGGGCGAGTCGTCGCTTAGCTCACCAATCGCTTCTGTGACGGGCGCCAGCCACCTAGCCAACCACAAGGCCAGCGCCAACAAGGGGAGCAAGGCACCCAGGCCAACCCGCAGGCCAAAGGCATCCGCAAGAAAGCCTATCGTCGGGGGGCCTATCAGAAATCCGGTCAGCGCTATGGTCGAGAGCAGAGCGATATTGGCCCCCTCATAGAGATCATCCAGTGCCGCCACGGCCGACACAGCCAGGGGAAAGCCGACCGACGCCCCAAGACCGACGAGGGCAAAGCCGACAAAGGCGCCCCAAAGCGGCCAAGGCCCGATCACAAGGACGAGCCCCAGCACCGCCACGAGGACAGCGTTCCGGGCCAGCCCGACGGTCCCTAGGCTGGTCTTGGCGGCGTCGCCCAGGAACCGACCAGCAGCGAGGCAACCGGCATAGATGGAAACGGCGATCCCGGCCCGTTCCGCCCCTTCTGGCCAACGCTCGGCCAGGTAGACGGCGGACCAGTCGGCCATGGCCCCTTCGGTCATACCGATGATCAGCGCAAACACCGAGATCAGGATAAGGGCCAAAGGCAGCCTTCGCAGTGCACGACGTGGTGGTGCCCTGCCCTCTTCCGCCCCGGCAAGGCGAGGCAATCGCAAAGCGACGACAACACCCACCGCGCCTGAAAGCCCCGAGATCAGAAAGACCCGCCAGACATCCGGCAATCCCACCAGAAGGGCCATCGCCAGAGCCCCACCCATGAGGCCTAGCGCCCAGAACCCGTGGCACCGGTTCATGACGACCACACCAAGGCTTTTCTCAAGCCTGCCTGCATAGACGTTCAAGCTGACCTGCAAGTGCGCCATGACGATGCCATAGCCCGCGAGGGCGGTGAACAGGCTCCATTGCCCGACGGCAAAGAGTGGAAGCAGGATCAGCACAGCTTGCAGGGGAAAGCAGACGGCAAGGACCCGGCGAGGCCCAAAGTGGGCGAGGATGCGGGCGGCCAATTGCAGGCCGGGGATCAAGGCGATCGGGTTGCCAAGCAAGGCAACGGCCAGTTCTGACTTTGACATACCAAGGTCAGCCTTGACCTGGGGGATCAGGGCAAGCCAAGCGCCGAAGGCAAGCGGTTGCAGGGCAAACACCGCCATCGTCAGAAGGATGGTTTGGCGGACGGTCATCTCGTCACCCTGAGCGAAGGGTGACGAAATGAAAAGATCCGGAAAATGGCGATCAGGCGAAGACGGCCCGGGAGCGGCTCCACTTTATGCGCGTCAGCAAGAGGCCCACGATCAAGGCTGTGTAGACCACCGGCTCGATCTGAAACCCCTTGACCAGCCAGAGGTAGTGAACCGACCCAAGCAAGGCCGCCGCATAGGTCAGTTTGTGTAGCCTGCGCCAGCCCGCCCCTCCCAACTTGCGAACACTCAGGTTGTTGGAGGTCAGAGCAAGGGGGATCAGCAGCAGGAACCCTGCCATGCCGATGGTCACATAAGGTCGTTTTACGATCTCGGTCCACACCCGTTCCAGGGTCTGCACATCCAGGATGGCAAAAACCAGAAAATGGGCCAGCACAAAACCAAAGGCTGTCAGACCGATCGCCCGACGAAACTTCATCAGGTTCAGGCCCGGCCATTTGCGCAGCGGTGTCACGGCGAGCCCCAGAATCAGGAGCTTGATGGCGACATCGCCGTACAACCGTTCGAGCGTGTTGATCGGTTCCGGCCCAAGCTGGTTGGACAGGCCAAGCCAGAACAGATAGGCCGCCCAGCCCAGCCCGCCCAGATAGACCAGCCAGGCAGGGACCTTGCGCAGTCCGGTGTTTATGACGCCAACCACCTGCATCAATAGAACTCGTTCAGGTCCATGCCCTCGTAAAGGGATGCAACCTCGGCCTCATAGCCGTTGAACATGAGGGTGTCCTGACGGGTGGCAAAGAGACCGCCGCCGATCTTGCGCTCGGTTGCCTGGCTCCAGCGGGGGTGATCCACGGTCGGGTTCACGTTGCTGTAAAAGCCGTACTCGCGCGGGTTGATGATGTTCCAGCTCGCGGGCGGTTCTTCTTCCATTAGGCTGATACGGACGATCGATTTGATGGATTTGAAGCCATATTTCCACGGCACGACAAGGCGGATCGGAGCGCCGTTCTGCTTGGCCATCGGTTCACCATAGATGCCGGTGGCCAGCATGGTCAGCGGATGCATCGCCTCGTCCAGACGCAGGCCTTCAACATAGGGGAATGGAATGACGCGGCGCTGGACGCCGATCATGACATCGGGCTGAACGGTGGTTTCAAAGGCGACATACTTTGCCTCGGGTTTCACGCCGACCTTTGCGAGGATATCGGCTAGTTCGTATCCGTTCCACGGCACGACCATCGACCAGGCCTCGACGCAGCGAAAGCGGTAGATCCGCTCTTCTTCGGTCAATCCATCAATAAGGGAGGCAAGCGAGTATTCGCCCGGGTTGTCGACAAGGCCGTCGACGGTGATCGTCCAGGGATCAATGACCATACCACCGGCATTGCGGGCAGGATCTTCCTTGCCGGTGCCAAACTCGTAGAAATTGTTGTAGGATCTGATCTCTTCCAGAGTGTTCGGCTCCAGCGCGACTTGGGCACGCGCACTACCGGCAGCAGCGGTCAGGCCCAGCCCGGCAGCCCCGCCCATCAACTGGCGGCGATTCAGGAACATGGACTTGGGCGTCACATCAGCCTGTGTCAGGTCATTCTTCCAGCGATAGGCCATTCGGCCCTCCTCTTGTCGGTTCTTGCCGTAATATAGAGACCTTATCCCAGAATACGATTTCAAGGGCGTCACGATGGCGTTCACGGACTGTAACCTAAAAATCGGCTCCGACTACGGCAGGAAGGGTCTGAAAAAAGGCTGAGGCCAAATGGACGGCAACCGGTATGACCGGCCGCTGGCCGTCTCTATTGAAGACGAAATGATCACGCCGGATGACTTCGGCTGACATAAACGTGACTTGAAACAAGACATGCGTCGGGCTTAGCCGTGCGGGGACGACTTTCAATGTCACTTCACGAAAATTCGATAACGATCCAAATCACTCCGAGGGCCGTTTCCCCTTACGATGCCGCAACGGCATTGAGATTAGAAACTTGGAGACGACACCATGCTTCGCAGAACATTTGTAGCACTTGCAACCGCCTCGACACTCGCAACCGGGGCCTTTGCTGCCGGTCACTCAAAGGACATCGTCGACACCGCAATCGACGCCGGTTCCTTTACCACTCTGGTCGCCGCTGTTCAGGCCGCCGGTCTGGTCGACACCCTGAAGGGCGAAGGCCCGTTCACCGTTTTCGCGCCCACCGATGAGGCGTTCGCAGCGCTGCCCGAAGGCACTGTCGAAGCCCTTCTGGCTGACCCCGAAGCACTGGCCGCGATCCTCACCTATCATGTGGTCGCTGGCAAAGTGATGTCCACCGACCTGACCAACGGCATGATGGCGGCAACCGTGAACGGTGCCGACGTCACGATCATGACCGAAGGCGGTGTGATGGTGAATGATGCCAACGTCATCAGCGCCGACATCGAAGCGTCGAATGGCGTCATCCACGTCATCGACAAGGTGATCCTGCCGGCCATGTAAGGTCGTCCTGGTAAGGTGGGTCCTGACCCACCTTACGTTTTTGAGGCATTCCTCTGAAAATCCTCGCTGGAGCAGGGTGGGTCCGGGATCCGGACACACCCTGCTTTGTCAGTGGACGACGGCGTCGTTCGGCCGGGGCCGCTGTGACCCCGACACGCGATCACCGACGATCAGCCCATCGGCGCCGGCAGTGACAGGGACAGTGTCGCCGTCAATGACGTCGCCGGCCAGAATCATTTCGGCCAACTGATCCTGCAAGGCCCGCTGTATCACCCGCTTGAGCGGACGGGCCCCGAAAACCGGGTCATAGCCTTCATCCGCCAGCCACGTCAGCGCCCCCTGATCAAGGTCCAGCTTGATGTTGCGCCCTGCCAGCCGCTTTTCGAGCGATTCCATCTGGATGGTAACGATGCCAGTCATATCCGCCCGGGCCAACCGGTCGAAGATGATGGTCTCGTCCAGACGGTTCAGGAACTCGGGCCGGAAATGGGCCCGGACCGCATCCATCACATCGCGTTTGGCCAACGATGCATCGGCCCCTTCGGGCAACTGGCTTAGCGCCTGCGCCCCGAGGTTGGAGGTCAGCACGATCAGCGTCTGTTTGAAGTCAACCGTCCGGCCCTGCCCGTCCGTCAGGACCCCGTCGTCCAGCACCTGCAGCAGCACGTTGAAGACATCCGGATGGGCCTTTTCAACCTCATCGAACAGGATCACCTGATAGGGCCGGCGTCGCACAGCCTCGGTCAGGACGCCGCCCTCGTCATAACCGACATAGCCCGGAGGGGCACCGATCAGCCGCGACACCGCGTGCTTTTCCATGAACTCCGACATGTCGATACGCACCATCGCACCGTCATCATCAAACAGATATTCGGCCAAGGCCTTGGTCAGCTCTGTCTTGCCGACACCGGTTGGGCCGAGGAAGAGGAAAGAGCCCAAGGGCCGCCCCTCGTCGTTCAGACCGGCTCGCGCACGGCGCACCGCATTGGCAACAGCCCGGACAGCCGTGTTCTGGCCGATGACCCGCTTGTGCAAGCCTTCTTCCATGCGCAACAGCTTGTCCCGCTCGCCTTCCAGCATCCGGCTGGTGGGAATACCGGTCCAACGCTCGACCACTTCGGCGATCTGCTCGGGGCGCACGGCCTCTTCTACAAGAAGGGCATCGCCCTCGGCCTCCGCATCCGCCAACTGACGCTCCAGCCCCGGGATAACCCCGTAAGACAGCTCGCCCGCCTTGGCCAGGTTGCCTTCGCGCTTGGCAATGTCCAGTTCGGCGCGCGCCTTGTCCAACTGCTCCTTGAGGTTACGCCCGCCTTCCAGCCGGTCCCGCTCGGCCTGCCATTTGGCCGTCATGGCGTCGGCCTTTTCCTGCAGGTCGCCAATCTCCTTCTCGATCTTGACGAGACGGTCCCTGGAAGCTTGGTCGTCCTCTTTTTTCAGGGCTTCGGCCTCGATCTGCATCTGCAAAAGCTGGCGGTCGAGGGCGTCGAGCTCTTCAGGCTTACTGTCCACTTCCATCCGCAAACGGCTGGCGGCCTCGTCCATCAGGTCGATGGCTTTGTCGGGCAGAAAGCGGTCCGTGATGTAGCGGTGTGACAGGGTGGCCGCGCTGACAAGGGCACTGTCGCTGATGCGGACGCCGTGGTGAAGTTCGTACTTTTCCTTGATGCCCCGCAGGATCGAGATTGTGTCCTCAACCGTCGGTTCCTCAACCATGATCGGCTGGAACCGGCGGGCCAGGGCCGCGTCCTTTTCCACGTACTTGCGGTATTCATCCAGGGTGGTGGCCCCAACGCAGTGCAATTCGCCCCGCGCCAGCGCGGGTTTGATCAGGTTGGCGGCGTCCATCGCCCCATCGGCCTTGCCCGCGCCCACAAGGGTGTGCATCTCGTCGATGAAAAGGATGATTTCACCCGCTGCGGCCGTGATCTCGTTCAGGACAGCCTTAAGCCGTTCTTCGAATTCACCCCGGTACTTCGCCCCTGCGATCAGGGCGCCCATGTCCAGTGCCATCAGCTTTTTGTTGCGCAGGCTCTCGGGCACGTCACCGTCGATGATACGTAGGGCGAGGCCCTCGGCGATGGCGGTCTTACCGACGCCAGGTTCCCCGATCAGGACCGGGTTGTTCTTGGTCCGGCGCGACAGCACCTGCATGGAGCGGCGGATTTCCTCGTCGCGGCCGATGATCGGGTCAATCTTGCCTTGCTCTGCGGCCTCGGTCAGGTCGCGGGCGTATTTCTTGAGGGCGTCATACCCCTCTTCCGCCGTTGCGCTGTCGGCGGTGCGGCCTTTGCGGACCTCGTTGATGGCGCTGTTCAGGCCCTGGGCAGTAACCTTGCCTGTGTCCAATGCATCCTTGGCCTTGGATTTGACCATGGCCAGGGCCATCAGCACCCGTTCAACCGGGACAAAGCTGTCCCCGGCCTTGGTCGACAGCTTCTCAGCCTCGTCCAGAACCTTGCCCGTGGCGCTGTCCAGATAGACCTGGCCCGCGTCACCGGTCACTTTGGGCTGTTTGGCTACGGCCAGCTCGACGGCCTCGCGCACGGCGTTGGCATTTGCGCCCGCGGCGTTGATCAGATTGGCGGCAAGGCCCTGATCATCGTCCATCAATGCCTTGAGAAGGTGTTCGGGCGCCAGCCTCTGGTGGCTTTCGCGCATTGCGATCGTCTGGGCGGCCTGAATGAAACCGCGCGACCGCTCGGTGAACTTTTCCAGGTTCATGGTCGTCTCCTTTTCTGCAAGCACCCGGTCGTCCGGACGCCCGCTTTTGCGGCGCGTCCCCCACTGGGCCTCTGGGTACAAATGGGTCCGGATCGGTCTGGTCACAAGAGCGTGCGTGCGAAATTTCACACAGTCCCGCGAATGGCCCCGACAGGGCCGAACCAAGGCGCCACCTAGTCACTGGCTGCCCCGGACACTTGCCGCCCCTGCCCCCGTCGTATAGCGATCCCCCAGCAAATGGAGGCCCCGATGCTTGAGACCAAAGGTTCCGACGACCGCCTGATCGTGGCGATTGACCTGCCCGATGCCTACTCTGGCCTGAAACTGGCCGAGCAGCTGGGCGATGCGGTCAGCTTTTACAAGATCGGGCTGGGTATGCTGACCGGCGGCGGCCTTGCCCTCGCCAATGAGCTGAAGGGCGAACTTGGCAAGCAGATCTTCCTCGACATGAAGCTGTTTGACATCGGTGCGACGGTCGCGGCAGCGGTCAAAGGGCTGGCCCAATTCGACCTCGACTTCCTGACGGTTCATGGCGATCCGAATGTCGTTCGGGCTGCCCGCGATGGGGCTGGCGGATCGGACATGAAGATCCTTGCCGTCACCATCCTTACATCGCTTGATCGGGCGGATCTGGACTTGGCGCTCTACAAACCGGGCAGCCTGACAGATCTGGTTCAGGAACGCGCAGCCCTTGCGCTGACCAATGGCGCCGACGGGATCATCTGCTCTCCCCATGAGGCCGCCCTTGTCCGGGCCCTGCCCGAGGCTGAAGGCAAACTGATCGTCACCCCCGGCGTCCGCCCGGTCGGCAGTGATGCGGGCGATCAAAAGCGGATCATGACACCGGCACAGGCCATAGCAGCGGGGGCCGACCACGTTGTTGTTGGTCGTCCTGTCTGGCAGGCCAGCGACCCGAGGGCGGCGGCGATGGCCATCCTGGCGGAGATGAACGCCCCGCAGGCCCAGCGCCCAAACACTTGATCCGGACACACCTGATCCGGGCACGACTTATGGCAGACACCTTTGGCCCGGCGGGCCAAAGGGCTAGTCGTCGTTGATGTCCTTGGTCCAGACCTTGACCTGCCCGGGGCGCAGCCCGACCAAAAGCCGCAGCAATATATAGGCCAGCAGCGAAAACGAGGCGAAGAGGACCAGCGTCCAGCCCCAGCTTATGCTGAACAGGCCCAGCGCCAGCAGGATCGCCATGGCAAAGGCGCCAAGGGCGAAGCCCAGGAAAATGAAAGCCGGCAGCAGCATTTCAAGAATGCCCAGCACCAACGCAAAGGCCATCCACGCCCACCAGGTCGCCCAGAGTGCGCTGATCATCAGCCCCGGCCCTTCAGCATGTTGAACGCATCGCCAAAGGCCTCAAGCGCGTTGGCGGGGACGATGATCGTCTGGTTGCCCTGCCCTGCCCCAAGCTTATTGAGCGCATCCACCTGTTTGAGCGCGACCTGATACTGGGCCGCCGCCAGCCCGTTTTCGGCAATTGCAACAGCGACGACCTGGGTGGCATAGGCCTCGGCATCCGCGAGCACCCGGCGCGCCTTCGCCTCTTGCTCGGCGGCATAAAGGTCGGCATCAGCCTGCAGTTCCACCGCGCGCTTGCGCCCTTCGGCCTCTGTCACCTGGGCACGGCGGGCCCGTTCGGCGTTCAGCTGCTGCAACATCGCGTTGCGGGTCTGCTGGTCAAGGTTCACGTCAAGGATTTCGGCCCGCGTCACCTCGATCCCCCAATCATCCACCTGGCTCGCCACCTGCGCGCGGACGGCATCAATCAGGCTTGAACGGTTGGCCTGCACCTGATCCAGCTCCATGCGACCAATCTCGGACCGGACGATCCCGGCGACCGTGGTCGAGATGGCGGCATCAACGTCGCGGATGCGGTAGACGGTCTTTTCCGGCTCTATGATCCGGTAGAACACGCTGGTCTCGACCGCGACAAGGACGTTGTCAGAGGTGATCGCGTCCTGCGTCATCGACGGAAGCTGGCGTTCCAGAATAGAAATCTTGTGGGCGATCCGGTCCAGGAACGGCACGATCAGATTGATCCCCGGTCCAAGCACCGCCCGCAATCGCCCAAACCGTTCGACCACATGCTTTTCAGACTGGGGCACGATTCGCACGCCAAGCGAAATCGTGACAATGATAAAGACGGCAAGAAGGATAAGGACGATATTGCCCCCAACGAGTTCGACCAACAACGCTTCAAAATCCATAACAGGTATCCTTGGGAGGTTTCGCCCAAAGATATGCGAAGGCTTCTGTGAAACCTAGCGCAAAAGGCCCGAACGCCAATGCTGTCAGGCCAGAACGATGCGTTGGGGCGTGATCCTTGGCATCCGCGCGATGTCCCCCGCCACTTCCATTTCCAGCTTAACCGCCATCATGTGCCACCCCAGTTTGCCCAGGCGCGCGGCTTCATCCTCGGTCAACCGATCGGCCAGCGCGGCCTTGAGGCTGGCCATCGGGTAGCCTTCCGGCCCGGCGTCCTTGACGATATCCAGAATGTGGCCCCGCAGAAGATCAAACTTCCAGGTTGGAATGCGCGTCACGCCGGACTTGCCGGCGGTGGGCGTGCGGCAGACTGTTCTTGGATCATCGGTCATGGATCAAGCCTGCAACCCCCCGCGCGATTCGTGAAGCCAGAGCCGAAACTTGACGACCAGCGAAGGAACCGCATCCGGCAAGGCCAAGAAATCGTCCGGGTGCATCAAGGTCCATCTCTGGCCTTCATCGCCAAAGCGAATGTCCCCCTCGGTCCCGGCGGGAAAACGCAGAACATAGAACCAGGTGAAGGCATTTGACCCTTCTTGCTTGGGAAGACTCCGCGCCCAAAGGCACTGGGCCGCGTGAGCGTCGAGCCCGACTTCTTCGTGCATTTCACGTGCGAGGGTCTGAAACCCGGTCTCACCCGGCTCTCGCCCCCCGCCGGGAAAATCCCAGTTTGCCGGGAACGGGATGTCGGGCTTGTCGTCGCGTAGGATGACCAGCAGATGCGCCCCGATAAGGACGGCGGCCTTGGCGCCGTCGAACGGTTCATCCACCGGCGACGGTTTCCACGCACAGGACCGTCGGCAGATGCCGGGCGACTTCGTTCCAGCTGGTCCCTTCGTCCGGGCTGACAAAGACAGAGCCGGTGTTGGTGCCGAAGTAGACCCCGACGGGCTCTTCGGTGTCGGTGGCCATGCCCTGACGCAAAACGGTGAAAAAGCAATTCTTGACCGGCAGCCCATCCTGCCGTTTGTCCCAGGTGCCTCCTCCGTCAGCAGAGGTCCAGACGGCGGCGGAAGCGTCGGGGGGATACCGCCCCTCAACATCGCCGTTCAGGGGCAAGGTCCAGATCCGCGCCGGGTCGCGCGGATGGACGGCGATGGGGAACCCGAACGTCGAGGGCAGGCCCTTGGTCATGTCGTCCCAACTGCGGCCACCGTCGTGGCTTCGAAACACACCGTGATGGTTTTGCTGATAAAGGGTGTCGCCGCCTTCGCCGGGGGCACGAACCAGGTTGTGGACGCAATGACCGGTTTCGCCACCCTTGGGCGCGGCAGGATGATGATGGTGGACATGGTCGGTATTGGACAAGCGATTACGCCGATCCCAGGTGACGCCCCCGTCCTCGGTCGCAAAGACGCCAGCCGCGGAAATCGCGACCCACATCTTCTTTGGGTCCGAAGGGTCTGGAACGATGGAATGCAGGACAAGACCGGCAGCGCCGCCATGCCAATCGGGGCGCGACGGGTGATCGGTCAGCCCTTCGACCTTGTCCCAGCTTACGCCCCCGTCGCGGCTGACCAAGAGCATCGCAGGTTTGGTCCCGGCATAAAGAACACCATGTGCAAAGCACAGCGACCAGACCTGGGTGAAGTCCTTTTCAAATGGCGCCAGTGACGGGATCCAGCCAAGCTGTTTGGCAACCTCGGGGTCGCTGGCCGCCCAATCGTCCATCATGCCGGTGGTAAGTCTGGCAAGCGCCCATGTCGCGCCATTGTCCGACGACCGCCAGACGCCTGCGCCGTGCCAATCGCTCCCTCCGGCTGCCCAAAGCATACCTGTCGCGGGGTCAGAGGCGACATGGTTGATGGGCCAGCCATCGCAGAATGGCCCCCGGACCGCAAAGCGGTCGCGACTGCCTGCGCCGTCCAGAACAAACGTCCCCTTGGTGGTCCCGACCAGAACTGACGTGTGCATGGCGCAGTCTCCTGTTGGCTTTGGCCAAGATAATACACCCGCCCCGGGCCCGCGCCAAAGGGAATTCGCCATTCCAAGATGCCCGGAACCGGCCTACACTGACACATCATGCCAGCCCTCTGCCGCGACTGTCTGACCCCATTTGACGGACCGGGCCGATGCCCGGCCTGCGGCCGCCCGCGCGTGGTGCGGCACCCTGAACTGTTTTCCCTGACCATCGCGCATATGGACTGTGACGCCTTTTTTGCCAGTGTGGAAAAGCGCGACAACCCCGACCTAGCGGACAAGCCGGTGATCGTGGGCGGCGGGCAGCGGGGGGTCGTGTCGACCGCCTGCTACCTGGCCCGGATCAAGGGCGTAAAATCGGCCATGCCGATGTTTCAGGCCCTCAAGCTGTGCCCCGACGCGGTGGTGGTCAGGCCAAGGTTTGACGCCTATGTCGCCGCCTCCAAGGCGATCCGGGCGATGATGGACGAACTGACACCCGTCGTCGAACCCCTCAGCCTGGACGAGGCGTTCATGGACCTTTCGGGCACAGAACGGCTGCACGGCGCACCGCCTGCCGTCATGCTGGCGCGGCTGACCCTGCGGATGAAGGATGAACTGGGGCTTACCGGTTCAATCGGATTAAGCCATAACAAGTTTCTGGCAAAGGTGGCGTCCGACCTCGACAAACCACGCGGATTTTCGGTGATCGGGGCCGCCGAGACCCTCGACTTTCTGCGGCCCCGGCCTGTCCGCATGATCTGGGGGATCGGACCATCGGCGCAAGAAAGCCTCGACAAGGCGGGCATCCGCACCTTTGGCGACCTCATGCGGTGGGAGCGGGAGGACCTTGTCGCCCGGTTTGGCGGTATGGGAGAACGGCTTTGGCATCTGGCCCGGGGCGAAGACGCCCGCCGGGTGTCGTCGCATACCCCCGTCAAGGGGCTTTCGAACGAAACCACCTTCGGGGCCGATACCGCCGATCCCGACATCCTTGACGGTCATATCTGGCGCATGGCGGAAAAGGTGTCTTCGCGGGCCAAGGCACAGGACAAGGCGGGGCGGGTCGTCACGCTGAAGCTCAAGCGCTCAAATCACACGCTGATCTCAAAAAGACTGAGCCTGCGGCATCCCACCCAGGTCGCCGATACGATATACCGGACTGCCCGCGATCTGTTCGATCAGGTGGGCGACGCCGGTCCCTATCGCCTGCTTGGGGTCGGGATCAGCGACTTGACCGACGCCGCCGAGGCGGACAGGGAGGGCGATCTTCTGGATCCCGGCGCAGGCAAACGGGCAGAGGCGGAACGGGCCACCGACAAGATCCGCGCGCGCTTCGGGGCCGATGCAATCGTCAAGGGGCGCGCCCTGAGGTAAGGTGGGTCATAACCCACCTTACGGGATCATTCCGCAGCGACCCTCTGGATGGCCGGGCGGCCGATTTCGGCAATCTCCTGAATGATGCCATCCAGCATCTTGCAGAAGGCCACAAAGTTCGCGTTCGGTTCGATCCGCCGCTCGTCCATGTAAAGGGCACGGTCAATCTCGATCTGAACGGCGTGTTGCTGCCAGGAAGGGCGGCCATAGTTCTGGGTGATGTACGCTCCGGCGAAAGGCGTGTTGCGGACAACGCAAAGTCCGGCATTTGCGAAAGCGGCTTCGATCCGCTCAATCACCTTGTTCGAGGCCGATGCACCGAACCTGTCCCCCAGCACCACATCGGGTCTTCGGCCACCAGACTGGGACACGGCATCGAGCGCCTCATGCGGCATGGAGTGGCAGTCGATCAGGATCGCTTCGCCGAACTGGCTGTGACTCTCGTCGATCAAGGTCTGAAGCATGTCGTGGTAAGGGCGCCAATAGCGGCTAAGCCTATGGTGCACCTCTTCCAACCCCAACTTGCCCCGGTAGATGGCGCGGCCATTGGCCACGACCCTGGGAATCACACCAAGACCGCTGGCAATCCGGGGATTGTGCGCGGACCTGCGCGCGCCATCGATCAACGCCGGGTCGAGTTCTTCGGCCCCCCGGTTGAGATCTACATAGGCCCGAGGGACGCCTGCCGCCAAAAATGCCGCTCCGTACTGTGCCGCCGGTGCAAAAAGTTGATCGACGAACGCGTCTTCTGACGACCGAATCTCGCGCTGGTCGAGAACGGCAGACCGCAGGAAGGCGTCCGAATAAGCCCGCCCACTATGGGGCGAGGCAAAGATGACACTGGTGTCGCGGCGCGCGGGCCGGATAAGATTGTAGGCAAGATCGGACATCTGGGCTCCCTGTCTGGGCATAAGATAGCCTGAAAAACTCAGATGCCAAAAGCCCTTGATCCCCCTCGCGACTCCTTTTATAGACCGCTCACCCGACGCGGAGTATTTCCGCGTTCTCTTTATATGAGGACGCAGAGAATTCGCTGAGGATACGGGCGGTTAGCTCAGCGGTAGAGCACTTCGTTGACATCGAAGGGGTCACAAGTTCGAACCTTGTACCGCCCACCATTGAATGAGACGGTCCCTAGGTCGGGGCCACGACTGCAACCAAGAGGCGCATCCGCCGCGCCGCGACAAGAGGAGAAGACCATGAAGGTCGCAAACTCACTCCGCTCGCTCAAGCAGCGCCACCGCGATTGCCGCGTCGTGCGCCGTAAGGGCCGGGTCTACGTTATCAACAAGACCCAGCGCCGGTTCAAAGCCCGCCAGGGCTAAGTGTTTAAGGGTCCGCGAGGTCCTGATAACCTTATCGGAAAAATGCATCAGGGCCGTCCTTTGGGGCGGCCTTTTGCTTTTCCGGTTTTCCATACCCTGCCCAGTTGACACTAGCCTTAGCGCTGATCAACGGCTTATCCTGCGCCCATGTTAAAAATGATCGAAAGGGAATACCCATGAGGCGTTCGAGATCAATGGCCGTACTGACCGCCCTGGCGACAGCCGGGTTTGCGATGCCTGTCGCCGCCCAGTCCAATATCTGTGGTGGTGTCGGTGACGCAGGACAGTGGATCGGCGGGACAGAAGCAGGCTCTGACGTTTCCACGGCGACAGGCCATATGGAGCAGATGGCCATCGTTTTGATGGGCAATGAGTATGTGGCTTTATTCAATGTATCCCAGCCCACCGGCATACGGGTCGAAGCGGCCGGTCGTGGCGGCGGCGATCCCGTTATCGATCTGCGCGATTCCGCCGGCACGATCATACTGTCGGATGATGATTCGGGCGGCGAGGGATCTTCACGCGGGGAACTGCAGTTGAACCCGGGCACCTATTGCCTTTCAATGAACAGCTATGACGGCGCACCGATGACCGGTTTCGTCCGGGTCGGACGGCTAGAGCAAGAAGCCCTGACGCAGGGCCTTGGAATGGGTATTCCTGATGTCGGCCCCGGCCCGTCCGGCGGATCGGGATGCACCAGCGTCTCAAACTACATTGGCGACGGCGGTCCCATTGACCGCAGCCTGATGAACGGCGGTGCATCGGTGACCGCATCCGTCGATCAGATTGACGCTTGGGGCTTTTCCCTAGCCTCTGCCGCCTCGATCTCGGTCACGGCCGAGAACGAGATGGCGGACCCTGTCATCACGATCTTCGATTCAATTGGCAACTTTGTCGCCGAGAACGACGATTTCGACGGCCTGAACTCCCGCATCGATCTGACCACGCCGCTTGCTGCGGGCGACTACTGCATCGAGATGCGGGCCCTGTCGGACACCTCTGCGCCAGTCACGGTTTCGATCACCGGCTACGACCCCGCAGCCGCCATTGTTGGGCTGTACGAGCGGGGCGAGGCAAGCCCGCCGCTTGACGGTTCTTACCCTGTCACGCCGCTGGGTCCGCTGGCCAACCGGGTCCGCAAGGATCTTCAGGTCGGTGATGTGAACACCTGGCTGTCCTTTGAAATCGACAGTGCCGGTCTGGTCCTGATCGAAGGGGTTTCGAATGGTATCGGCGACCCGATCATGGTCCTTTACGATGACTTTGGACGGCTTGTGTCCGAGAACGACGACTATGGTGGAAACCTTGATCCGCTGATCTCGGCCCGGGTGAATCCTGGCACCTACCTCGTTGGAATCCGGCAGTTGAGCGAGAGTGAGAACGGCCTTGTCCGCCTCTTGTTCGAGCGGTACGTCCCCGCACCTTGAGCCTCGAGCCTTCGGCCGGGCGAAATGACAGAGGGCCTCGCCATACGGCGGGGCCCTCTCCATTTTCAGATGAGGACGGGTCAGGTTGGGGAAAAGCGAAAGACACCATGCCCATCGGCAAGGTCGCGGATAGATTGCCAACCGCGGCGAACAAAAAGGCTCGAGGCTGACTTTGTGGTCGCGTGAATATTGCCAAGGCCTTCGGTCCGGGCCTTCTGTTCGACCGCTTCCACCAAAAGACCGCCGATGCCCTGTTTGCGCAGAACCTTGCGCACCACGAGGCCGACCAACCATTTGTCCTCACCGTCCACCGCGCCGTGGGATTCGCCGGCCATGGCCACAGTCCCAACTACCGTATCGTCCAGAACTGCCAGGACACCCCAGGGCAGTCCCGAAAGCTGGGACCGTGCCCCCAGATCGGCAAGCGCGTTGCCCGGGCCAAAGGGGCCATACCATTCAGGCCAGTTCTCGATCATCAAGGCAGCAGCGGGCCGCATGAGATCGTGACGTTCCGACAGATGAACAAGCTCTAGTGCTTTCACCGCAATACCCCTATCGAATCCGCCAAAAGGCGCACGACCGTCCCTTCGTCCAGATAGCCCGTCACGGACAGGTCACGATCCCTTTGGTACCGTCTCAACGCACGTCGTGTCGCGTCATCAAATACCCCGTCAACGGCCCCCGGATTGAGGCCGAGTTGATCGAGTTTTGCCTCAACCAGCCGCGCTGTGATCGGATTTAGACCAAGTGCAGCTTCAGCGGCCAGTGCTGCCTGCTCGGCCGCATTGTTCCCGCTAGCCTGCTCAAGCGCGGCAATCCGGGCCTCAGCTTCGGCCTTGAAGGCTGCTTCGGGAAAGGTTCGCAGGTACGCCGTGTATGCAGGCACCGTGTTTGCGGCAAGGGCGGCATCCCAGGCGGACCGCTCTTCATCCTGCGCCCGGCGACGCTTTTCGGCCTCGATCGCCGCAAGTTGTTCGGTTGCCGTTTCCGCGAAAAGGCCGTCGGGATAGCGGTCAAGATAGGCGCGCAGACCCGGTTCATCGGCCCGTGCACCGGTTTCCGCCCAGAAGGCTCTGTCGAGGCGGGCTTGCTCTGCGGCCACGCGTTCGGCCTCGGCCTCAAGCTCGGCAGCACGGCGGGCGGACTGCGCGTCAAGCAGATTGATCTGTTCGGTGGACAGATAGCCGGTCTGGGCAAAGCCGTTTTGCTGCTGCCAGTTCGTGATCGCCCCACGGGTTCCGGGGCCAAAGATCCCGTCGATACCTCGGGTGTTGTAGTCCAGAAGACTCAGGTTGCGCTGAATGTTGCGGCGCGCATCCCGGCTCAAGTCCATCGCCTCTTCCGCGAGGCGGTTGTCCCGAAACGGTTCGGACAAGATCGCCGCAAGGGCCTCTTCGGCCTCCGGGGCGAAGCGGCCTGTGGGGTAGCGGGACAGATAATTGCGATAGACCTCGGCCGTATCCAGAGCCACAGCCCCTTCCCAAAGGGCATCCTCTGCAGCGGAGTTCTCTAACGGCACAGGCCCTGGGACGATCTCAACCGCGTCGGGGGCCGGCCCCATGAACAAAAGCTGCCGGGGCAGGAAACCTTCTGCCTCAACCCTTCGGTTCGCGGCGATCAGTTGTGTCAAATCACCTTCGGGCTGCACCAGGTCAGACTCAATAAACCCGGCGACGTCACGCGGCAGCCCCCGCACAACCGTCACACCCTGGGGCACATCAAGTTCCCCGACGCCCTCGCGCAGATAGGCATCGAAAACCCTGTCCTCGTCAGGATCGACCCCAAGGACAAGCAAGGCGCTTCCAGCCTGACGTTGCATCAGATGCATTACGCTCTCGACCGAAACTGCCCTACCGCCAAGGCCCAGAAACTCGGGCTCATCGGCATCGGCGGCCAGAAACCAGGTTCGGGTGCCATCGGTCACGAAACGACCCGACAACACGATGACCAGACGCTCGGCCCCAGGGACGACCTTGGCAAATTTCGATAGGGCCTCGGACAGGGTTGCCTCACGCCCATTTGGCAGAACGGTCAGATCAAAACCCATAGCCTCAAGCGCGCGCGCCGCCTCGGCCGGCTCTGCCCCGCGCGACAATCGCCCAAGCACTTCATATCGTTCATTGGCCAGGACCAACGCGGTGTCCTCCGCCCAGGCGGGCGCATGGAGAAAGCCCGCCGCCGTGGCCAAAACCGTAGCTATAATCAGATGACGCATCTCTGGTGCTCCCTAGGCCGACAGTTCCTGCTTCGCCTCTGACCTACTGAGAAGAGACCCTGTGCTGCTAAGCCGTTCTTGATGTCTCGACTGTCCATCGCGGTGTCTTGCTATGCAATAACAAGTGCCACAACGCGTTGCCATTTCAGACAGCGCGGCTTACCCGTTGCTGACTGAAGTCGTTTCGCGTTCGGAGATCCTATGGGCACCATTACTTTTGTTCGACATGGCCAGGCCAACTCCGCTGCAAAGAACGAGGCCGACTACGATGCTCTGTCCGATTTGGGTAAACAGCAAGCGACGTGGCTGGGCCATTGGATGCGAGAGCAAGGCGAAAGCTATGACTTGGTTCTGTCCGGCAGCCTGAACCGTCACCAGCAGACCAGTGCGTCAATGGGATGGAACGATCCGCATATAGACCCCCGTCTGAACGAGATGGACTACTTTAATCTTGGCAAGGCGCTCGAGGATCATCACGGCATCCCGATGCCAGATCCGGACGGCTTTGCTACCCACGTTCACCAGGTGATGGAGGCCTGGCAAAACGCCGAGATCATGGGCAACGAGACCTTTGCCTCGTTCGAGACGCGGGTCAGCGGGGTGCTGCAAGAGGCGACCCAGCCCGGCCGTCATGTCCTTTGCGTGACCTCCGGCGGGGTGATCGGGATGATCCTGCGGCACCTTCTGGACCTGGATACACAGGCGTTCGGGCGCATCCTTCTACCGATCTACAACAGCTCTATCCATCGGGTCCACGTGACACCGCACGGCACTTTGCTGGCCGGGTACAACGCAACGCCCCACCTTGACCTGCCCGATCGGGCCTTTGCCCGGACCCACTACTAAATCTGTTCAGGGCTTGAACCAAAGCTTGGGCCTGTCACGCCGCTCTTGGGGATCCGATCAACCTTGCCTACTATGCGATGGTCTTCGCGATCCTCGGTGTCGCAGCTCCGCACATGGGGCGTCGATTGGTGCACCTGATAGCCGGTGCCTTTGTCGGATTGATGGCGGCGGGACTATTGCCTGTGATCAAGGGTGCGCTGATCCTACAGCGGCCCACACAGGCGCTACTTGCCCGCCCCGAAGATGCGATAATATAGCCAGTCCGGAAAGATTTGGCTGACCCGGAACAGCCAGGAAAACACCGTTGGAAAGCTGCGTTTGAAGCTGTCGCTGTTCATATGCTCAAAGAACACCCGGGCGGCCTCTTCCGCCTCCATGATGAAGGGCATGGAAAAGTCGTTCTTGTCGGTCAGGCGGGTCTTGATAAAGCCAGGGTTGATCAACTGGACTTTGATGCCGGTGTGTCGCAGATCGGCGTACATCGACTCGGCCAAGTACATCACTGCCGCCTTTGACGCGCCATAGCCGATGGCGCCGGGCAAGCCTCGGAACCCGGACAGCGATCCAGTCAGCACGATGTGCCCCGACCCACGTACGACCATCGGGCCGATCACAGCCCCCACGCAGCGCGATGCGCCAAGGTAGTTGATGTCGGCCATCGCTTCGGCCTCTTGGTTGTTCCACTCCGAGGCTTTCATCGGCCAGTAGACCCCGGCCAGATAGACCATGCCGTCCAGCGGTCCGATCTGCTCTGCTGCCGCCTCGACCGCGGCGCGGTCAGAGACGTCAAGGGCGACGTATGATGCTTTGCCGGGCAACTCCTCGACCAGCGCCTTCAGCCGGTCCTCGGACCGGGCGCTGACAATGACTTCTGCTCCTGCTCGGTTCAGCGCAAAGGCCACCTCGCGGCCAAGCCCCTCGCTTGCCCCGACCAGCCAATACCGCTTGCCTTGCCAGTTGTTCACATCCTGTCCTTTCGGATTGGTCTTGAGAGGGCCTGCGGATCAGGCCGCTTCACGAGGGCGCATGGTGGCGACCAATTCGGCCACCTTGATCCCGAATTTGCGGAACTGGCTGCGGTTCATGATCGACCCGTTGGGCGTCAGGTACATCCAGTCTGTGGTGTCCAGAACATGACCTCCGGCCTCTTCGGTCAGTTTGATCTTGTAGTTCAGAAGGACGGCCGAGCCTTGCTGGCGGCCGGTTCCAACACCGACGACATCAGGAGCTTCGGCCTTGATGGCCCCGTCATTGCCAAGGGTCAGGGTCCACTGGCGGCGTTGGGTACTCCCGCTGTCGTACTGAAAGTTCTCGACCATCGTTCCCACGTTGCCCTGCCAGCTCGCCTCAAAATCCGCGACAAAGCGCGAGGTGACGCGCCCCGTCGGACCGTAGATCACGCCTTCGCAGACGATGGGGCCATTCAGGCGTTCGCGGATATCGAACTGGGGTCCGCCATCGGCATAGTCTTCGGGCCTTTGGGCCTGGAAGGACACATAGCGCGTACGGACAACAAGGGCTGTCAGGACGAGGGCGAACAGGATGAGTGCGGCTGTCATGATGGATCAGTCCTCCAGTATTGTGGCGACCAGAAGGCCGATGGCAACAAGTTTGAGTAGCGACGGGACAAGAGCGTAAAGCACCGTCAGCATGGTTAGGGCAGAAGCCGGTAGAACCTCGGCATCGGCAGAGAATCCCGCCAGTTCGAGAGTGGGCAGCAGGATGACGGCGGCGAAGGCTAACGTGAATTTATTGACCAGGGACCAAAGGCCAAAGCCTTGCCCCCCACTTGGTGACACCTTGGCCATCCGACGGGCGAACATCGCTGGTAGCAGGGTCAGGTCGGCCCCTATGGTTGCCCCCGACAGGATGCAGATCACCGCAAACGTTGCCTGATCGCCCGCCCCCAAGGTCAATGTAACTCCGAAAGAGGCGACGGCCAGTACCATCGCGAACAGCAACACTCTTTTTGTCCCGAAACTTTGCGCCAACGCGCTCCACATCGGGGCAGACACGGCAGCGGCAAGGAAGAACAGCACCAAGAGCGGACCTTCCCAGCCCTGCGCATCCAACCGGCTGTCCACAAAGAACAGGAAAAGCGTCGAAGACACCGCCAGCGGCGTCGCGTTCACCAACGCCAGGATCAAAAGGCGGCGGGCCAGCGGATCGGCGATGATCGTGCGGATGGGTGTCGGTGCTTCGGTCTCGACCCGGCCCTGCCACTCGGGTGCCATGGCCAGCGCAGCCAGCAAGGTGACGATTGCAAAGCCAATCGCAAATACAGCGTAAGGTGCCGCAACAAAGCCGACAAGAACGGTTGGCGTGACCGCTGCAACGCAAACCCCAAGGAGCGCACCGCTTTCGCGCCAGGCCGCCAGCCGGACGTGACCCCCTGTGATCCTGCCCGCCTTCCCGATGCCCTGAGCATAGAAATTAATGGTCAAAAAACTGAACGCCGAAAAGAGACCCGTGATCGTCAAGCCAAACCAGACAATCGGTGCAAGGGGCGGCGCAACCGCGAAGAGCCCAACCATCGAGGCCGCCAGCAATGCCGCCCCCACGGCCACGGCGATGCCGCGCGCCCGGCCCAGCCGTTCCGCAACCCAGCCCAGCACCGGGTCCTGCACCACGTCAAACAACCGCAGGACAAACAAAAGTGCCCCAAGGGCCGTCAGGCTGACGCCAAAGGTGTCAGCATAGTACTTGGGCGCATAGATATAGATCGGCAGGCCCGCCGCACTTAGCACCGCGCCATAAAGCGACCAGGCCGGAAGCCTGTCACGCGCCTCGATCGACACCGCGGTCATCGGCTGACCTCGGCTTCCGGGGGCTCTGGCCGGGGGCGGTAGGACGCGCCTTTCCACCACAGCTTCAGCGCCTGCCAATGGATCAGGGCCAGCACCCGGCGGGATCCGAAGGGCCGCCGCAGGACAGCCCGCAGGATGCTCATGGTGGTCAAGGGCCGCCGGTCACCTGTCAGGGTGGCGATCAAGCCACCGTTGCCCCGCGAATAGTCGATCCAGATCCCGATCTTCTCAGCCGTGATATCGAACCGGAAGGTGTATCCCCCCTCGATCGGCTGAAACGGCGAGACGTGAAAGATCTTTTGGGCGGCGATCGTATCGGCCTTGACGATCTCGCGCCGGTCGTCGTGCACACACAGATAGGAATGGCGGTCGCCAAAGGTGTTTGTCACCTCGGCAATCACCGCGCGAAGGATGCCCTGATCGTCGTGGCATAGCCAGAAACTGACCGGATTGAACACATGACCCAGCACCCTTGGTTGGGCCAGAATGTCGATCCGACCGGTCAGGTCCACGCCATTGGCCGCCAGAACCTCACGCGCCCAGGGCGCGCCGCGCCCGTGATGCGGTTCACCGCCGTGATCCAGGTCCCACAGCGACATGAGGTTGCGGCCATTCCGGCTGAACAGCCGCGATGCCTCTAGTCCAGTCGTCGTTTCTGCATCCATCAACACATAGTCGATAGAGTAGCGAAAGACATTCTTCGTCGCTCCCCGCCTGCCGTGATAGGTCTGGCCTGAAATATGATGGACCTTGTTCACTCGGCTGCTACGGCAACCGCCGGACCGGCCGACATGGCGCGAACCACGTCAACGGCACTGGACAGCCCGTCTTCGTGGAAACCGTTTTTCATCCACGCTCCACAGAACCATGTCCGGTTCGTCCCATTCATTTGTGCCGCCTGCTCCTGTGCAGCCAATGCAGCCAGATCGTAGACGGGATGATGAAGGGTGACTTTGTCCCAGATCAGATCCTCGCGGATCGGCCGGGTTGTGTTTAACGTCACGAACAGCGGGTCTTGGGTCAGCCAGGGTTGAAGCGAATTCATCCAGTAGGTCAGGTCGATCTGGTCAAGAACCTTGTCGTGCCCCTCGGCATAGACCCATGAGGACCAGACAGAGCGGTTCTTGGGCATGACCGAAGGGTCAGAGTGCAGAACGATCGAATTGGGCTGATATCGGATCGCGCCCAGCATCGCCTGCTCTTCCGGCGAGGGATCGTCCAGCAGCCGCAAGGTGATGTCGGAATGGGTGGCAAAGACGACCTCGTTAAACGCCTCCCACTCGGCCCCAGGAGCCTTGACCATGACACCCTGCGGTGTGCGCCGCACCGCCTCGGCCGCGCAACCCAGCCGGGTCTGGACGCCGCGCTCGGTCATGGCGGCACCCAGCCGGGTGACATATTCGATCGACCCGCCTTTGACGGTATACCACTGGTGCTGTCCCGTGATGCCAAGCAAGGCGTGGTTCTCAAAGAACCGCATCATGGCATGGGCGGGGAAATCTAGGATCTTCTGGGTCGGTGTCGACCAGATCGCGCCCGACAGGGGCAAAAGGTAGTGATCGCGGAAGTAATCCCCCAACCGAAGTTTCTTCATCAGCCCTCCGATGGTCAGGCCGACCTCATCCGATGCCGCAAGTGCGCGTGCGTTAAAGCGCAGGATGTCACGCACCATCCGCAGAAACTTGGGGTTCGTCAGGTTGCGTTTTTGGGCGAACAGCGCCCCAAGGCTGGCCAGTCCATATTCCAGCTTGCCACCGGCAATAGAGGCCCCGAAACTCATGTTCGATTTGGTCACCGGAACATCAAGATCAGCGAACAGTTTGGCCATATGAGGGTAGTTTGCGTAGTTGAACACGATAAAGCCGGTATCGACGGCCTGATCGCCGTTGCGGCCAGCCATCTTTGTCCGGGCATGTCCGCCAAGCCGGTTCTCGGCCTCGAACAAGACCACGTCATGAGATTCAGCCAACATATATGCGGCACCCATCCCCGAGATACCGGCGCCAATCACGGCAATTCGCCGCGCGGCGTGCGCTTTCGTCAATTCAGTCATAGGTCTCTGTCTACTCCACACCCCGAAGATGGTCTGTTTCATGTTACGTCGCCGGAACAAGAACGGATGACTTAACAGTCTTCTTGAGAAAAATTTGATTCGAACTGATCCGCCGTCCTGTTGGGCTCGTAACAGATGCATGATAACGGAAACCATGACCTTTTCGTTGGGCCTGCCGCCCTCTACGATGCCTCAGAACGGCAAAGCAGAGCCGTCCAAGCGTCCAGTTAGAGCAAGGACAAAAGGACCCGTGTCGGAAACGTCGACCCGAATGGACTGGATTGCCGAGATCGAGGCAATCCGCGACTACCAGGACGAACGCGCTTTTGCGCGTCTGTTTGGGTATTTCGCACCACGGGTCAAAGGTTTCCTGATGAAGTCCGGCGTCTCGGCCGAGTTCGCCGAGGAATGTACACAAGAGGTGATGGCCACGCTGTGGCGCAAGGCACATATGTTCGACGGGTCTAAGGCGAGCGTATCCACTTGGATTTTTACGGTCGCCCGAAATCGCAAGATCGACATGCTGCGTAAACAGCGCCGGCCAGAGCCTGAGGAATTGCCCTGGGGGCCCGAGACCGAGGCCTCTCCGGCGGACGTCATGGCATTAGCCCAGGATACCGAACTTCTCGGGCAGGCGCTGGCCGCTTTGCCCGAAAAACAAAGAGTGCTGATCGAGCGCGCCTACTTTGGTGAGCTTACCCATAGTGAAATCGCGGCCGAAACCGGTCTGCCACTTGGGACGATCAAATCGAGAATCAGATTGGCGCTGGACAGGCTGCGCCACTCAATGACGTAAAGAAGTGCGAAATGAAGTCGATCAATCATCATCTCACCGATCCGCTCTTGATGGGGTACTCTGCCGGATCCCTTCCCGAGGCGTTCAACCTTGTGGTGGCCACCCATGTGTCGCTTTGCGATGACTGTCGGGCCCGCATGCATGAGTTTGACGCCGTTGGCGGCGTCTTGATGGACGAAGCCGGGATCGAGGCTGTGAGTGACGACTGCCTGGCCGCGACCATGGCCCTGATCGCCGCGGCTCCGGTTGAGGCTAAACCTGCGCCTGCTCCCACCGTGTCCTCGATCTTTCCGGCCCCGCTTCAGGACTATGTTGGTGGTGATCTGGATGCGGTTGAATGGCGGCGCATCGGTGGCGGCGTCAGCCAGGCGGTGCTGGAAACATCTGATCAGGCGACGGTTCGCCTGTTGCGCATCCCTGCCGGAGTTGCCGTGCCTGACCATGGCCACCGTGGCATGGAACTGACGCTCGTTCTACAAGGCGCCTTCCGGGACGAGAGCGATCGCTTT
>Ga0209652_1000941_pt1 | contig 24313 bp, 21 predicted proteins | sample SaaInl74LU_5_DNA_FD_184641 | JGI IMG/M metagenome (GOLD analysis project Ga0209652, IMG submission 184641) | Marine microbial communities from expanding oxygen minimum zones in the Saanich Inlet - ESP_74LU_5_DNA (SPAdes) (version 2) | ecosystem: Environmental > Aquatic > Marine > Intertidal zone... | reverse complement strand
ATTGAAATTCTCATTTTTGGATTTTGGAGATGATGGTCGCCAAAAACTCTTAGCCCCATCGTTTGTGTGGTAAAGGAGCTGCCACCCTGTTACCATGAACTAACGATGATGAAGGATGAAGCCTTCGTTATGTACTTGGTATGCAGATGTTCGTGGAAAAGTAGAGTGTGTAAGATGGCTCTTAATTAAGTCATCTAATTAAGCTTACTTCATTATCTATTTATGTACCAACATTACACCATTCTTGATAGGTGTCGAAGCAGGCAAATCGTGTGTTGCATTTTCCCTTGCAATCTATTCGATGCAGCCTTTTGTTTCTGTCTGAGTTGCGCAATTGTATTGGCGAATTCTTTCAACTTGAGCTTCTGTGGGTCTTCCTCATCCTCGGTTAGGTTTTCTTTCTCATCCTCCTTGACGTCTGTGTCAATTTGGATTATAATGTTGCTATGAACATGTAAAAAGCGGTGCAAATACGCATTCACAGCTTCAAAACTCTGGTTCGATTCACATGCCTCTACCAACCACAATGATGCAAGATGTAGTAAGTGCAAACCATCGTCAAGATCGTGTGCACCATAGCAAAGAGAAGAAATCTCTACGTCAATCGAAGATGGTCCCATTGATGACAAATATCTGGTAACCTCTGAATAGGAGCCTTCATCGCTACAATTTTGCAAGAGATCCGCCAACTTCGATCTATGGTGCACAACTTTCCTGCGCTTGGTCGCCTTCGTAGGCTCAACTTCATCAGTTTGCGCTTGCTTTGCTTCATCGCTCGCTTCTTCGCTGGTATCAGCATTATTGTCGGCGTCATCACCGTTCTCATCGTCGGACCATACAGCGTCCCATCCATCATCTTTATTACTCATATCATTCGTGGCAGATGTGTCGGCATTGCCGGCATTGTCTTCACCATCATTCGTACTCGAGTCGATCCCACTTCTCCACTGCAGGAAGAATGGAGCCTGTGGAGGTTTTTGAGGAGCTTCTTTTGGCTTGTTCCTTTCTTTCACAAGCTCGAGATGAAACAAGTTCTTCCAGTGTCCAGGAGGAAGGCCACTGAGTGTTATCAACCCTTCTTCTTTCGCTTGCGGCGGGACACCATCATTTGTACCGTCTTCATCGTTATCGCCATTGATAGACGAGTCATCCTTAGCTGCTACAGAACGCGGCATACTGATAGATAAAGACTGCTCAGCCTCTTCTTGCTCACACTCTGCTACTGGTTGAGGTTCGTTCATCCTGGCAGGTTCACTTGGAGTCCCATCAAGAAGCACCATACGGAAGAATGTCTTGTCGCACCAGAGACTGATTCCCAGACGTCCAACATGTGATGTTGCTAAGAATTCACCGGTGGGACTGAGCGCCATAGAGGTGGGTGGCGAAGCAAATGACACTGTTGATTTTGTAAGAACAAGATAGTTAGTGGCGAATCCAAGACTGTGATCAATAAACATCAACGGCAGGAGCAAATGAAAACTTACTCCAATCAACACACAATCCAGTTGGTACGTCCCAAACGCGGATTGTACCGTCAAGAGATGACGTGAAGAGCTTACGACCATCGGGACCAAATCCCATATCCGAAATAGGACCTGTGTGACTCAGTCTCATTGCATCGGGAGATGCATATCGACTGCCTCCAAAGTATCTCACGATCGACAACGAAGAGCAGTCAAATACTGCAACTCCAAAATCTCTCATTGCAATTGCTGCCAAGTCTGAATCACGCACATGAGTGAGTTTGGTTGCTGGAGAGGGTAGCATGATTGGGCTCTTTTTGTTTGGCATGTGTGTTACAAAATTCCAAAGCACCAACTTGGAATCTGCCCCAACAGTTACAACAGTCTTATTCAAAGAATCGATCGCAATGCCAACAACAGCACCTTCATGAGATGCTCGTTGAACAATTGCCTTCCTCTTCTCCTCTGCCTCCATGAAACTTATGCGGTCACGCTCAGCTTGATCAATATCAGATGGCATTACACCACCCTTCATAGAATTCTTCTCCAGCATTCGCATCGTGCGACCAACATCTCCTGCAACTTTGATACCTTTCTTACGACGTCGCTCCTCCTCTTCTGTCAATGATGCTGCATCACGAGGAAACGATCCACGAGGAATGCCACTTTGGATATTGTACTTGTACACAACTCCTCCAACTGTTCCAACCAAAGCAAAGTTTCCGCAAGCAGAGATTGCCACTGATGTCGCATGCGCTGTTCGTGGTGGTCTCTTCTTCATAGCACTTACATTCCACTGTGGTTGCCTCAACACTGGACCTGTTTGAGATCCCCTTTTGGTGCTCCAAACATATGCCATTGCATGATCTTTATGAATTGTTACTAAATCTCCCCAGTCTCTGCTTCGTGCCTCACTAGTGGCCAAGCCTGCAACCTCAGGCAGTAACAACTCAGCACGGCCTTCTGGGCCAACCAAGCCCAGCTTTTTCGCCTTTCGTTCTAAACCTGGACCTTGGCTGTATTCTTTGTCGAGATTTGTACGGGCTGTACTGAACAGGCGCAGGGAAAGGTCTCCAGGTCCTCCGCAGCTTAAGATTTGACAAGACGCTGCATCTGTTCCGTCAGACGCATTGGCGAGAATACCACCTCCGCCAACACCAGGATGAAGATAACGGAGTAACCTTGGTGGAGAAGTATGTCCTTTGCGTTGACGTAGAATCCTGCCCGAATGATCGGGGGCGTCAAACACATGAAGCAACACGGAATTGGACGCCATACCGGTAGAGAGGAGAAGAGGTTCTCCAGGGAGATACTGCAGCTTGGAAACCCCACCATGATGAGTCGCTTCCATTTGAGTAAGAAGAGTGCGCCGTGTCGTTCCATCATTGTCGTCTTCAACAGGTGTTAAATCCCATACAGATACTGAACCATCATCACAGCCTACGGCAAGAGGAGCCACACCCTGGCGTGTGGCATTGCCATCGGTACGGAACGAGATTGATGACACGGCATTATCAGGCCTCGACTTCTTTGAGATTTGTTTTCCTTTATGATGAAGAGAGAAAAGCTCTACGTCATGGAGGGTATTGATCAAGTGAGCAGAGCCAGTGGACGTCCCAACTGCAACTGTGTCAACGGCAGGACTTTGTTCCAACGTTGTAATTATTCCATCAGAGTTTGAAAGGCATTGAAAGGAATGAAGCATTTTTCCCGATCGTACATTGAGGAGTATCATTGATGTAGTCTGTTTTGTGCCATTCCTAGCAGCACTGGTTGGTCGGCCACCAAGTAGTATTTTGTTCACATAGGTGGCAGGGTGCAAACCAACATGCGGAATGAAGTTTGACCCAATCTCACTCAAATCTACAGTCTTGATGATTTTCATGGATGTTCTCGAGGCTTGGACAATTAATACCCGTCCATAGCAGTCGTTTGCAGGAGTTGTCTCGCTGTCTGCAATAGACTTTTCATCGTCTTCGCTGCTGTCACTAGAAGAAGATGAAGATGTAACTGCATTTGATTCACCAGCCAAATCACTTTCGTCATCGCTTTCGTCGTCTGAATCGTTTCCTACCACATCTATTCCAGCGTTGTCCTTCTTGTTTGTTTTGACAACATCATCCCTAGCACATACTATTGCTAGAAGAAGCGTATTTTCCATCTTCCCTTCCTTCTCTCCTGTCATGGCCATGCGTCGTTTGCCCAAATTAATCATATCTACGATGCCCCAACGATTCTTCCTTCCAGTTTTCTTCTCTGCTAGAAATGGGAATGCATCCAAACAAACCAAAGGACGTGTCCTCGAGTACAGAGTAACAGAAACTGCTCTACCTAGCAATTTGGGCCCATGTGTTGCAACTGTCACAGAGAGGGATGAGTCTGATATTGCCTGATGCATTTCTTCTTCGTCTCCGCCGCTATACTGTGCATTACTTGTATCGATACTGCGCATCACACGCATACGATGATGTTCAGAGCTAGGAGGCAATGCCCGAGACACCAATGTAGGCACCAACTTGGAAATTGTCAATATTTGAAAGCGTTCTCCCAATGGCACTGTAACAAATGTTTCTTCAGATGACTGTCCTTGAGGTTGTAAGTGAAATTTGCCCCTCTTTGATAGAAACAGATGCGATGATGGCGAGTATGAGAGGTTCTTAGCATTGGCTGCAGGATGAGCTGCCGTTAGTAAGCCTAGTGAGCGATGTGGCTGGAATAGACGAGATGAACCAGCATCGTCCGTTTGCATGCTGGAAGTTGTCGGTGATGTTTCGGGCTGTGATGAAGCCGACGACGATGCATCCTCCTTGCTCGAAGAGTCGGTGGCTGCGGATGCTGCAGTGGAGTTAGAGTCTGACCGCAGCTTTCGTTTACTACTTTTGGATGCTGCCATGGTTGAGCCGGCTGTTTATACTGCGCTACTCTAGAAAGAATTGATCAATAGCTTATGGTACGCTATCGACTGCAGATTTATCATCTTTCATCTTTCATCTTCGAGTTTGTTTGTTGGTCGATGGCATCAGGAAAAATAAAGAAGGGAAAATGAGAATAATGACGGACAGGCCAAGATTTGAATCGAATGCTCAGGTTGCTGTTTGGGACGCTGTTCTCGGTATGGTAATGATAGCTCAAGTTTGGTTTCGTCACCGCGTCTATTTGCTCATAATGATTCACAAGTACTACCCTGACTGATGTTGTTGTTTCGAGACAGTCAAGCCGCGATGTGTACTTAGACGGGGGGCTTGCCAAGTCTATCGTCTGGTAGAGTAAAACTGAGACTACACTTGATCTATTTCAGTAAAGTGACACAAATCTTCAGAACTCCTAGTGCATAATAGATATAACATTTATTTACACCTCAAGCAGCTAACTTCGAAGCCAAGCGAACAGCATGAACAATTCCTCCACAAAATGCAATCAAATTTGTGAGACTTGAAATTCCATGAAACTTGCCAAAGGACTTTGCCAGAGACTTGTACTCATCACTGTCTCGTTTACCATCGTCTTCCAATTTGTAACGATCAAACATGACTTGTGTAGATGTGGGCTCCAGATATAGCAAGTTCAAGAGCGTGGCGAAGAATGCAACCAAAAGAGACACTTCGGATGTCTTGCTGAGAACATCAGGCATGGCAGTCAAAGTTAAGATCTGTTTTGAGGTGAAGAAAGATGATGCACTTGTTAGAGAAAACATTTGTATTGTGAGATGAAATGACATAGCAATACAACCGAGTAGTTCTTTACCTGCAGAGCAATCATTCCAGTACACAACTTGAAGTACAAAGGGAACAGTTTGCTTTGAAGTGATCCAAATGTCCTTCTTGGCAAGTTCTTGAACATTGTGATGCCAGCGACGAACGTTGTATAAAAGACGGTGCCAAACCATGTACCGAAAGAGAGCATATGAATGGCAGCTGCAGCTTTTGAGGAGATAACTAGATGTTTCCCTAACTTGGTTAGAGCATTTGTAGTTGCTGCGGGCGACTTGGATGTGGTATAAACCGCAAAGAGTAGGGCGTAGAGAATTGATATGGCTCGAAAGAAGTTTGAATTGTGCAGAGCTGGCCTGATGAAGGGCTTATCTTCGCTTACTTCACTATCATCCTTTGGTGTGAAGTTGAGGATCACAGGCGACTTCGGAGACGCTGTTTTGGAAGATGATGTGAATGCAAGGGGATGTGGACTTGATGGCGCCTGCGTCTGGATGGATTTCACAGCAGATGGAGAAAATCCAGACACTAGTCCTCCCTTCCCTGTGAGGAGGACAAGCGATAAATGTAGAGCTGCGAGCAAACGATTCATGTTGTCCTAATTATGTAGCGGTAGGATTGTGTTCCGGTGTCGGTCGGGTTGAGGCAAAGATTTGATTGAGGTCACTCTCTGTTCAGGTACGTAGGAACTAATACAAAGATTGGCGCTACACCAACATAACATCACCAACTTCAAACTTCTTCAGCTCATTGATGTGCCGCATCAAATCTCTTCTCCATCACTTTGACCCCCCAGTAACACACTCCATGCTTCCACCATGAAGACGTCCAGTTGGATTATATCCCTCATATTCGCAATCAACAACTGCGCCATCGTTTCAGCTTTCATCAGTCCACAACATGTGCACAAACCTCGTGCAAACGTTTTGCCATCAACATCACAACTAAAGGTGGCCACTGCCTCGCCTCAAATAACACAAGCTGACCTTGCATCGCTATCAGAAAAGGGTTACGTTGTCATTGATAATTTTCTACCCAGAGATCTTGTTGATGATCTACGTGATGACATCTTGAATCTACGGTCCGAAGGTGCATTCAAGGAGGCAAAGATCGGACAAGACAGTACAAATGAATTGAACACAAATATTAGGATTGCCGAAACATGTTTCCTTGGCAGAAATCGCCCTGAGCTGCTCAAGTTGGGAGAAAATAGCATTCGAGACCGGTCTGGTGGAATGTACGATATTTTGGACAACCTATGCGATAGCCTTTCGGATCTAAGCATGAAGGATTCAGCAACTCCACTTGATAGGTCTTTGAATGAGTTGCTCTATGCCTACTATCCCGAGGGTGGATTTTATCGACGTCACCGGGACGCTATTCCCAATTCTGCATCAGTGCTGCGGAAATACAGTCTCCTTCTTTATCTGAATCGGGATGGTTGGTCTCCGGATAAAGATGCAGGGCAATTGAGGATGCATCTTGATGGTGGAGGTGACGAATGCCCTCCGGGTGTTCAGCCAAACTTTCTTGATGTTGATCCGCTTGGTGGGACACTTGTACTATTCAAAAGTGAAGCAATACCGCATGAAGTTCTGAATACAATGTCAGAGCGATTTGCTCTTGTTGGGTGGTTTAACAGGCCCGTGTCTGCATCGGATATTGCAAATCTTGGAGAAGGAGGTAATCTTGTTCAAGTTGGCATGATGGCAGTAGCACTTGCATTGGTTACAGTTGGTGTTACAACTATTCTTGGTCAGTAATCTATTATAATTTTAGCATGTGTTTTTATTCAAGCCAAAGCACAGCGGATATCATGTTTTTCGTCGCTTTGCTGAAGTACGTGGTTTCGTCGCAATCTTCTTCTTTTTACACTCGGTAGTTTCATCGGCTGCAATCGCTTTTCTAGCAACCTTCTTTTGCAGCGAAGGGACGACTGCGGATGACCGACCACCGCTCTTTACAAAGCTGATTGCTTTTCCATTAAAATCTTTGGAGTTTGCCCCTTTGCTGCCACCACCTCTCCATCGACGATGGAATAGCCATTGTTCAGGAAGTTGCTCTTCTTCGTCGTTCAAGCACTTCACTGCTGTAGAAAGTACGTAGTAGATTTCACTCACAAGTTTCGTAGCCTCGGATACAGTCAGAAATGACTGATCCGGATGAAGCCTTGAACGATACAAGACTTCATCAGCAACCCAGTTACCGACTCCTGAAATGACTTGTCGCTGATCTAACAGTATTGCCTTGATCACCTTCTTTTGATTTGCAATGTTGTTGACAATATCTGAATTTGAATCATGTGCAGATGCTGCCAATGCATCAGGAGCCAGCTCTTGAAACGCTGGAATGCAATCCTCATCAATAGGACTTTGACCATTATAACTATGAACAAAGACACTACCAAACCGTCTGGGATCAGAAAAGCATGCTTGTTGTCCATTTGGTGAGTTGATGATCAAATGTGTATGCGGTGGCGGATAGGAACATTCGTCTGATAATGATTCAAGTTTTGGAATGTGATTTGGAGATGATATTCTACCAGTCATGCCCATATGCAGCGATATCAATATTGTTGCTTCCTTGCCTGTAATGTCAGCTTCCTCAATTATTGCAGCAGTTGCATCTTCTTTGGCAGCGGTCGATTTGGAGTTCTTTTCCAACACTACACACAACACTTTGCCCTTCCTCAGTACATCTGTAATGTAGTAGTTGCCCTCGTTTATCAAGTTGATTGTTTGCTCTGAGGGAAATCGCTTTGTTGGCAAGGGAGGAGGGCCAAATTCAAGATGGACCGACTTCTCCTGTTGGTTGCTTTCATTGCTGACAAGAGACAGCAATATTTGTCGGTAGTGCTCAACCTCGGGAAGCTCGGGCATGTTATTGGCAAATAATAATCAAAACAATACCACGCAATAACAGAAGAGTAGTAGATGTAGTAGTTGTGCTGCTACAACGGTTGTTGTTGCTGTTGTTTAGCCTTGCTAAATTATCCAGAGAAAATAAAAGAGCTACCTCATTCGTTTCATCTAACATGAATCACATAATTGAATTATTTTGAGTTGATAAAAGGAGCTGCGCTTAAACATCCTTTCAATAAATCACTCCGACGACTCTTGGTGTCTTATTGTGCCTAAACTCTCCCAACGGCGACGACAACAAAAGCAGTAGAACAATGTCATAGCCAAGTTTATCGCATTGCTCTCTCTATCGATTATTCATTATCATCACCGCTGAAAATCTCTGTGAATAAAGCGACCGACATACGACAAAATGAAAAACAAACAGCTTCTCCTCCTCACGGCATTGTTGTCCTTGGCCCATGTCTCATTATCCGCCGTGGCCCAAGATCGTAAAGATGGCAGTCCAGCAACTACTCAACAACTACGAATCTTTCAAACTATACCCAATGATCCATCTGAAATGTCACCTACTGAATTATCCGAACTGCAACGCCGTTTACGCGCCACACGAGCCATGGTCTTTGGCGGCGGCAATGCTAACAACAACACTCATCAAGACACTACCAACTTTAGACCGACACTGGAAGTTTATACACCCGCTGAACGACGTGATTATCTTGTCAAGAAGGGGAAGTATTGCTATCCTCCCAGTACGAATATTGAATCATCTTTGCAATGGAACGATGTTTTATCAAGATATGATTCACTCATGATCATGATGTCTGGTGATGGTGGTGCAATGACAGAGCCCAATGGCAACACAAATTCAAACAGCAATGAAAACAATGGCAGTAATTATCAAGCAAGTAGGGGACTGGAACGATTGGCCACTGAATTATGGAAGTATTGCATGCTATATAATGGCGATGGACATGTCTATTTAGGATATGAAGAAGCTCAATTGTTATACCCCCTACAGGCAGTGCTGAGCGATGCCAATTCTAATTACGGTGTGGTATCAGTAGAAGGAAGCAACGACAGCAACAATAATAAATACCTTCATGATTCCTTCATGGCTATATCACCATACAACCCTGCCAAAGTGGAGTTATCAACAATGATTCGGGTATTACTCGAAACTTCGAATGATGTTTTGGCACTATATCCAATGTTGCCATCAAAAATGATGCATCAAGTGATTGCCGACAGTAGTAGTGCAGGTGATGATTCTGATATTTCATCATCATGGACACTGTTACAAAGTCGCTGTATCGATTTGGCCAAAGACACTCAGAGCGGCAGTGACATCAGCCCAATTGAATCAACTATCGGCAGCAGTGGCAGTCTCTACTCAAACTTCCAACTATCATCTTCGTCTCGTTCTCTGACGCTACCACTAAAAATGGGAGACACAAACAGCAATCCTGGACAAGTCGCTGCAAGTTGTCCTTTGTCTAGTGGAGGATACTGCTGTTTGGCATTTCTGTCGAATGGTGTTTCTGACAGCCCAGCCATTGCGTTGCGCCATCCAATCATGAGTCGAGTTGGTGGTTTATCATCGTCATCTTCTCATGGTAGTGCGTTGCCTTACAAGTTAGAAGATGAGGCTAGCTCCAAGTTAGGATCAACGTCAAGAGTATCCAAGCAGACACTCAACCTTGGCGTGGTCCCCTCCACAGATCTGCCATACATTTCAACAGTTCGTCTTCTTCATAATCATACGGCCAGTATGCCCACATCACCAGCTACACGCTTCCCCAGTCATCCTGCCAATTCTCCCAACTTCTTTGACATATTGTTTGAAAACGATTGTCTTCCATACAAGAAACAGTGTCATCGATGCCTCAAGGACGTTTCGAATGAGGCGCATCTGAAGAATCAAGGAGAAGAAGGAGCAACACAAACAAAACGCAAGTTGGATGACCAACAAATGGATAATGCATGCTCCAAGTGTCAACTCGAATGTCCATGCTACTGCGATGTCCTGTGTAAAGTCCGTCCACTGCCGAAAGAGGTTGTACGCACATACGCCGTAAATCCACCCCAGTACAAGAAGGCAGTGGATCGTCTGGTTCCAAAAATCATCCATCAGACGTGGTTTGAGCCTGTAACAAAGGAAAAATATCCCAACTTTTCGCGGTTGATTGAGTCCTGGAAGAAGAGTGGATGGGAGTATTACTTTTATGACGATGAATCGGCAAGAGAATTTTTGTCCACTCATTTCCCTCCGGAGGTGGGCGAGGCGTACGACTCGATTACTCCAGGAGCATTCAAGGCTGACTTATTTCGTTACTGTGTGCTTTTGATTCGTGGAGGTGTGTATGCTGATATTGATGTCCTAATTGAGACCAACTTGGATGATGCAATAGCAGATGATGTTGGCTTCATGACTCCTATCGATGAGCCTGGTGTGGATGTAGGTCACCGAAGCTGTCTCTGGAACGGTTTCATTGCATCAGCTCCGGGGCATCCTTTCTTGGTGCGAACTATCGAGATCGTTGTCAACAACATTCGAAACAGATTCACTTCAGTGGACTACGATGATATGCTTTGTCCCAACCCTATTCTATCAGTATCACATACTGTTGATACACTCTTCACTTGCGGACCATGTATTCTCGGGGCTGGCATCAACAATCTTCTTGGCTTACACATGCAAAACCAGTTCGAAGTGGGAGATGTAGATATTTGGCAGAGTGAGCGGTCACAACAGAAAAGTGATGAAAGTGTTTCTGTTCGCCCTGATGATCCGCGCCTCCTCATCCCAGGTCGAACAATCATTCTGGAGCAAAACAAGAATGACATGGGCGCACATCGCTTTACTTTATCCGATCGTCATATTATTGTGGCTGCAACAGATATGCCAGACTACGACGACCGGCCATCAACGAAGGAACACTATAGTAAGACTCACGAACAGGCAGGAGTTTATGGAATTAGGAAGCTCTATACCGATACAAAGAGAGCAAATGAAGAAATCCGTTTTGTCGTGGAATCATTGTAGAGTACCCAAATATTGTAATATATGTAGTAATCGAAACATTTACTTCAACTCATCCAAAGATTGACCTTCCATCTGGTCTTTCCACATCTTTGCGTACATCCCTTTTTCGGCTCCGAGGGCTAACAACTCGTCGTGTGATCCTTGCTCCACAACCATGCCTTTATCCAAGACAATAATTACATCTGATTGCCTTGCCGTGCTGAGTCGATGAGCTATCATCAAAGTGGTTCTTCCTTTGCAGATGGCGGATGTCTGTGGAGTCAAAATGTTTCTTTGGATTTTCTTCTCTGTCGTGGAATCGAGATTGGAAGTGGCTTCGTCAAGTAAAATCAGCTTGGGTTTCTTGATAATGCAGCGTGCCATTCCTACACGTTGCCTTTCACCACCACTTAATTTCATTCCTCGCTCCCCGACGATCGTGTCTAGTTTCTCTGGCAAACTATTTACCAACTGCTCTAACGCTGAAAGCCGAACAGCTTCCCAGACTTCTTCCTCGGTTGCATCCTCTTTACCGTAACATATGTTGTCTCTCAAAGATGCATGAAATAGAACTGTATCTTGAGCTACTACGCCAATGTTGGAACGGAGAGATTGCTGAAAGAGAGACTTTACATTGATACCATCCACTGAAACAGCACCATCATCCACATCATACAGTCTTAAAATCAGACGCACAATTGTTGTCTTTCCTCCACCTGAACTTCCAACAAGAGCTACAGTTTGCCCTGCACGAATTCGGAAGCTGACATTCTTAATTCCGCCAATCTCTTCTGTTTTGGGCCCTTCATCTGTCTCGTCGCTATTCTTTGATGATGCTGCAGCTTTAATCCAAAACCCTGCGCCCTTGCCTCCGCCACTGCCTGAGTATACACCCTTTCCCTTTCCTCCCCATAGGCCTTTCTTGCCAAAGCTACGTCCCCCTCGACCTTTTTCAGGGTTAGTTCCATCGACATCAGGTCCACCAAGCTTTTTTCGACTGGATCTAACTTTGTATCGAAATGTCACATTCTTGAACTCAATGTCTCCAGTAGCGTTGCTATCAATAGATTGTTTGCCCAGCTCTCGTTGGCGTTGTAATGCCTGATCCCATTCTACAGCATCCTTAGCATCTTGGACTATTGGTTTGGTTTTCAGCATTTTCACTGCTTTCTCTAAATCAGTAAATGCGTCAGTGATCTGACGATATATGAAGCCAAGCACTGAAAGTGGATTGAATAGCCTTTGGATGTACAATTGTACTATCACAAAGGAACCAGGAGAGAGTCTGGCATTTTCATCTCCACCAATGCCATAGACCGCTGCTCTACCAGCAAGCCAAAGCCCGATACAAACTCCACATAATCTGATGCTCTGCTGACCAAGTTGAAGCCAAGCGAATAGACCAAGCATATTCACTCTTTCATCAGTGTAGTCTTTTCGAATTATATCGTACTCTTCAACCTCTCTCTTCTCCCTCCCAAACATTGCGACTGTTTCGTAGTTCACTAACGTCTCTGTCTCAATGCGTCCAACAGCGTCGCTCTTTTCCAATACCTTTCTTCGTTGTTGTATTTTGGTATTCGTTACATAGTATGTATATAAAATATATGCTAGAACCGACAGAACCGTGCTGACTGCAATAGAAGGCATACCTAGAATCCAAAACACCCCTGCAACGACACAGGCTTCAAATAAAGTTGGAACCAAGCTAAACAGCAAGGCTTCTATAATGGTGCTCGTAGCATCTGCACCTCGTGAGAGAATCCTAAGCAGTTCACCAGAATGTCTCTCTAGGTGATATGAGGCTCCAAGAATATTGAGATGGGCAAAAAGTGCCGAAGCAAATCTGCGCTCGGCATCCATGGATACAGCACGTTGTGTTACACTTTGAATTGAAGAGAGTGCAGAATCTACGGTTTGTAACAAAAAGTATGAGCCAATCGAAAGAGAGATGGTCGTTGCAACTCGTTGTTGTACATCTTGATCACCGCCGCTGGAAGAAAAATCGCTGATGGCATCAACGGCATGCCGGATCGCAAGTGGAGGTAAAACATTAACAATCTTCTCTAGCAAAACTGCAAATAATGCAAGTAGTGCTAATAGCAGGTGACGTCGATCGGATGGTTTCAAAAATGGTGAGACATGAGCAAACGCCTCTTTCCATGTTGGAGTTGTGTTGCTATTATTTTTTGCAGCCGATATGGAAGCTGAGCATTTCTCTTCGTCATCTAAAGCCTCCTTATTTCCATTCTTCACCACCAACGGTGTCACCTCGGATGGGCGCGATAGTTTTGACTTTGACGACATGGTGGTATTATGATTGTGAAGTATTTCCGGATCTACTAACCCTGGTGCTCTTGGCAACAACATTTAAGTAGCAAGTAGTATTGTACGAGAGGATTTATTGAGGATTTAGTCTTGCTAATGAGTGGATGTGTCGGATGGCGAAGGGGGAGGTTCTATCGAGGTCGGCGGAAAGCGAATCTCCACAAAAGCTGCTTGGTTACATACTACTACCACGGGACCTACCTACTACAAGGAGAAGCAATGCAGAAGAAAAGAGAAGCAAGACCATTTCTGAGCAAGACAAGATGCTGAGTCGTAACAAGGGTGTCCTTGCTTGGGTTGCTTTGGGCAAGACTGTTACACTTCCAACCAAGTCTCTCATAATTTCACAAGAGCAAAGTCACCAACAGCTACAAACAACAAACAACAAACAACAAACAACAAAACAACATCAAACCATCATGTCAAAAGTACACGTCTACCCCATCAAACAACTACACAGCATCAGTAACAGTAACAGTAACATTGAGCAGAAAATGCGAAGCTACATTGCCGCTTGGAACAAGAACGACTTGAAACTCGATGTCCTCTTTGACGACCTATACCAGCAAGACTTCCACGGAATTCATGAAGGAAAGAAAGTCAATCGGATAGAATTGAAGCAGATGCACACTGATTTGCTTTCCCAAGGCAACCAGGCTAGACTCGTCTACTTCCGAAGAACGGGAGCATGTGCCTATGATATGAAAATTGTATTCGTCAACAAGGAGGGCGACGAATTCAGCTTCCGGAAGTTGATCACAGTAGAGGACGACAAGATTGGAGGCTCTATTGATTACAGCGGTACACTAGCATCGACAAAGCCTAACGAGAAAGGTTATGGATTGTCTTACTACTGGCACCTGCCTGTTTACCTTTTGAGGAGCAGAAAAGAGATTGCAGAGAGAAAGAGCAAATAATCGTCATACCGGAACATAATATAAAGATCATACATTTCATTAGATAAAATCGAATGCTTCGTCATCATCATTAACTTCTTGTGTCCATGATTTCATCTTTTAAGCTCCTTTTGCTGACTTACTTTGGCTGAGCAGACTGAAGCTATCTATGGTTTTGTTACGTATGTCTCTGTACATCACTAGACACGCTCATAGATGTCTTTTTCCAATAGCAACTTCTATGCGGGGTGACAATACGTACATCCAGTTATCTATCTACACACATGCATCCCTCTTTATAGTCACACCTATCACAAAGCTTCTCGCCACATCTGCCACACTCTGAAAGAGAGCACTTCCCCCGAATAGCAGGCGAGCATAAATGGCACTCCCCACAGACACAACAATCCTCCTCCCACGAATGCTCTGGACAGATAAATCCACAACCATTCTTGCAATAGTCAAATTGATACCATCCTCCGTTTCGCATTCATTGCCTCGACACATGAAGGACACATTACATTGACAACGTCTGAGCAGCAATGACACCGAACATTATCTCCAATCTTGTGTTTCAAGCATGATTTACAAAAAGCGCCATTGCAACCTTCTCCAATGCATTGGGCGGCTGCAATCTTACTCATTGGTGCGTTGCAGATTGTACAATTGCCCGCCGATGATGACAGATCTACACTCTGCAGGATGGATGTTTTGAGTTGTTTATGCTCTGATTTAGCAGCATTTAGCAATTGAGATTTTTTCCTCTCTAGGGATTGAAGCAGTTGTCTTGTTTCACTATCAATCTGTGCTTCGATCCGTTTGCGTTTTCGAGCGTATTCTACATCTGCATTATGTAGTGATGTTTTTATCTTTGATGTTGATGATGCATCAGTTTCCTCGGATTTCAATCGGGCAGAAGGCGCTGTTGCTGCTGCTTTTTCAGCAGAGGATGATGCAGCCACACCGGTCGCCGCAGATGTGGTGTTGTTGGGTTCCATCATGCATGATGCATTTGATCCGCGGGATAGGAAGCGTACCTCGCTCGCATCTGGCAAGGCGTAAGTACTTAGATACGAAGGCATGAAGAGCAATAAAGCAAAAGCAAATAATGCGAACTCCACTTTTTGGCGGGAATCGTTATTTGGCGCCAAAGCCCAGCGGTGGCGCGGCGCCAACCCAAACCTCCAAAACCCACCAAAAGAGTTCATCATGTCGGCGTCGGTCCACACCATCCCTGCTCAATTTTGGTGACGACCTCCAACAAAGAATAGAGCTCTCCAGCTAAATACACTCATTTCATGGCATGGGGGGCTCCGCCTGTGGCAAACAAGTCGCCGTCTTCCCTATCTAACGACCAGCAGTTCCCATCACTGGGGGCTGAGCCGTCAAGAAGAGGACCAATCGGCGGTAGTAGCAGCGTATCACATCATGCTGGAGCCATTCCTTCAAAGAAAATCGAAAAGAAGATGGCATTTGCGGAAACTATCCCTGCTGGTCAAGGAGAAACAAATCTTGGCTATCATGTGACTGGATCGAAAAAGGGCGGATTCCCTGTGACAATAGAGAAGCGTTCCTGCGGGAAAAGAGTTACAGTGGTCCGTAATGTGGTGGGTGACAGCTCTGCGTTACTATCTGGGTTGAAGAAGAAACTAGGGTGTGGAGGCGTGATAAGTAAAGATGGCATTATCGAAATACAGGGTGAGCGTCAGTCTGCGGTTGAGAAATATCTTACAGAGATGAATTGTCTAAAGTCCGTGTCGAAGGCCAAAAAAGTTGCTGCAGCTCCAGCGAAGAAGGAGGGAAAGGTGGCAGAGCCGACAAAAATCGATAAGAAGATGGCAGAGTTAGGGGGTGGTAAGAAGGTTAGCATGGTTCCAGCTGCAGAACTCACCTCCATAACTGAACAGGCTGCAAAAAAGATGAAACCGACAGAGATCAAAGTGCATCTGAAGGCGGCGGGGTTGTCGATCCAGGGAAACAAAAAGGAGTTGCTTGCGAGACTGTTGGAACAGATCAAACGATAAAACATAAACGCGATGAAGAGATAATTATCTAGATAGGCAAATGAGCTTGGTTGGATGTTAAATATCTCAGTACAGCACAGCACAGTCTTGTCTCTATAAGAAGATTTGCAAGATGTCAGCAGCCATCATGGTGGCCACTTACATTGGCAATCTATACAGTCCCCTGTGCAATAGTATTGCCAGAGAGAATGCGTTTACTAATGTTTACTTGTTGGTAGAACTAGAAATGTTTGCTTCACGTTTCAACTCGCCTCTCTTTTTGTACACAGTTATGATTTCTCCTCACAATACTATACCATCAAATCAAATACTTCCTCGCTCCTCATCTCATCAAATTGTAATTCATTACATCACTGTGAGAATCGGGTGATCAGACATGCCCACCCACGACAATACAAGGAGCAAGAGCTGTACCTGCAGACAGAATGTACGGTATGTGGGTATACGTGTACGATGCCGGACACATGTACGCTCCGCCATCTCCACTTCATTCATGACACTGATGCTGATGACGTTTGACCGCTCTCAAGCACTACTTGCATCGCTTACCATACTTAGCTAGCCTCCCCTGCCTACCCCTTCCATTCCTCTCATCCTCATCTCTTCTTATTCATGAAGGTCTTGCTTTTCCAATTGCTTTCCCTCCTGACGATACTATTATCAGCTTCAGGCAAAATTGAGTGTCGGTTGTCGTCGCTTCCTCCTTGGAGTCACAAAGTGCTAGCTGGCGGTTGCTCTCGGGCTTTTGCGCAAGCTGTGCTTTATCCTGTGGACGCATTGCGTACTCTGGCACAAACTCGAGATGGTAGAACATTAGCTGATGTAGGCACTGGCGCTCTTATCAAAGGGTGTGGGCAAACAAGCTCATTTGCATTATTTACTGGTGCCTTTCAGTTCGGGATTTATGGAGTGGTTCAGCCAAAATATGGGCCTTTGATTGCATCCGCATGTGGAGCTGCTGGGAGTTGTCTTGTGAGTGTTCCACAAGAGGTTCTAAAGCAGCGACTTGTCACAGGTGTGTACAAGAACTTTCGTGAAGCTGTTCAAAAAATCTACAGTAGTGAAGGTGTGCTTGGATTCTACAGTGCTTGGAAACCGACAGTATCACGTAATGTCCCTTTTGTCATTGCAACTTTCAGTTCACGAGAAGTATTACAGCGAAAAATTATAGAGTTCAAAGAACGCAATGAAGAGAAGAAAGGCCAGATGAAATTATCTTCTGGTGACAATCTACTGATAGGTATTTCTTCAGCATTAGTTGCAGGATTAGCAACGCAGCCAATTGATGTCATTAAAACAAGAATGATGACACAGGCTGCATCTAATGCTGCACCGTACAAATCAGCATTCGATTGTGCGTCGTCAATTATTCGCACAGAGAGCTGGAGGAAACTGTATTCTGGGTTCGGTCAAAGAGCAGTCTACATGGGGGGACTATGGGGCATTACTTTTACTCTTGAGCCAGTAGTGACGTCATATCTTCGAAATAAACGCGACGCTCAATAAAGTTAACATTTGACGTCATTATGTTGCAGCTAACCCTTTCGTCAACGACTGAACAAGAGGCTTTGCAACCTTTTTGAATGTTTTACGAAGTCCTTTCGCTGCAATGTGGACCGGATTGTTGGGGTCGGGATTGTACTTTAACGCATTCCTGACAATCAGATCAACGTCCTCTAAGAATTCTTGAAGAGAATCGTAAGACTTTTTGTTGACTTTGTTTTGAATGTAAGTGAGATTCATCGGTTTTTCAATCACATCACAGTAATCTGGTACACCCATAGCGGCACAAGTGTTTTTGTCAATGACCACACGAAAAGGATTAGTATTTCCAACTTCTGGAAATTCCAAATCCCACAATGCAGTATAAATTGGCTCATATAATCGATGCAAAGCATCTCTAGGTGTGTCCAAGGCTCTTTCGCGACGTTCTTCCTCCTCTCTTTCTTTTTTGATCAAACGTTTGTGCTCTGCCTCTTCACGCTTGATTCTCTCTCGAAGGATCTTCTCACGCTTCTTTGCCTCCTCAATTTGCAGTTGTTGATCAAGTTCAGTATCTGCACGTTTTCGTTTCACTCCACTGGAGTCCTGCAGGTACCCGATGCTACTTATTTGGGGTGACACTTGATTTTGACTCTTCTCAACGATTTTTTCTGCAGACTTTGGGTTCAATATCTTCGCGACAAGGGGATGAGCACAACTCGATTAGCATCTATATTTCATACATATGCGCTTGCAGATTCCGAATCTAGAAAACTTACCAGCTCTTTTGCCTTCTTTGCAATCTTCTTCCACTTCTTCCTTTCATCTGCGCCCTTCTCCTCATCTTTGAGTTGTTTTGCTATATGTTCTAACCGCTTCTTCCTTGATGCCGCATCTTCTAACGGTGGCAACAAACCTGCATATTGTCCAGCAGCTGCAGCTCCCCCTTCACCTAAACTGAATCCCCACCCGCGACGTGATTTGACATTTTCCGCCTTTAAAGTCGCATTGACAAGGTCACGCTGCTCATGCTCTTTAGACTCACGGAGTGCAAATGCGGCTCTTAGCTTGGCATCCACATCAGTAGTGTTGTTGTTATCTCCACCTTCACTTGCATTATTAGCACTTCCAAAGTCAATATCAATTCTGCGCGTGTTTGGCCTACGTCTCCATCCTGCTGGGGTACTACCATAAGTTTCAACTTGATCTCTTACATTTGCATTGAGGCGTCGGTAAAGCTTCACATCAGCTGGAAGGACATTTGATTTTTTATTCTGACCGGTGCTAGTTTTTGGGATACTGCTACATGCCTTGGCATGCTTTCGGAATGCAGTAGGCAGCAGGGAATCATAGGAGATATCGAGAGGCTGCCGTTGTTGAAGTGAAGTGAGGAGAGAATTGAGATGTTGTTCGATGTGTTTGTGCTGTTGAGTTGCCACTGATAAGGAGCCCCCTGGTTTGTTGTCCGCTGCTGTTTTGACAGCTTCATCTGCAGGATTGGAAGGAGGAGCAGCAGCCACAGTATCTGAAGCTGCCGCATCTCCTGATGGTGCCGTCTCCTCCGTCATGATCTAATTGTATTATGATAGTTGCTTACTTCATCACGCGACGGGCACTGTTTCAGAGTTACACAGTTTTTTGCAGGTTTCGTTACTTCTGTTACTTTTATGTTACATCATTTTGGTACCTCTTTCTTCTTTCGTACGATACTCTTGTGTCACATCAAATGAATTTTTGTGAATTTTGCGGATGTGAAAGAGAACCCCACTGCCTCGGAGTGGCCAACAAAGATGCATTTGCAACGGTGGCTCTCTCTAGACAGCAGGTGCTTAGGCAACGGGCTAGACAGCAGGTGCTTGGCGCTATGAGACACTTGTGTCAAACAAAACAGCCTCTCTTTGTCAGAGCAGAGAGTAGTAAACATCATCATAATTCATGAAAATTGTACAGTAAAGTGTTTGGCTTCTGCTTGAACTTGAACGGTAGTTCACACTCGTGTTCTTTAAAAACTTCTTCGTCGATGCACCGTATCGTTATTCTTGCCATCGGCATGATGCTGGTCTCAAAGAGTTTTAGCTTTACCATGCGAGGTCTAAATCGCAGTCGATGCATCAATTTTCAATTGAACGCATCACTCCCATCAGATCATTCCAACTTAGCTATGCCCTTCTCTTTAACCCAAGAGTCCGTAGAACGCGAACTCAATCGAGCTCTGGAGTATGCACGTCTAATGGATAAGCAGTACGGTATATGCACGGAGCCAAGCAGGACTGCATGGAGCATTGTTGATGCTATCTATGAAAAGATGCAACCAATCCGTACAGAATGTGCAGCACAGCCTGCCACAAGAATCAACCAAGAGCAATCTTCAAGGCAGGAAACAAGACGAACGCAAATGAAGAATGAATCCATTCAGAATCAAGCGTTATACTTCTTTTGATGCGTATGCTAGCTTGATCACAAAAGGATCGATGTCGAAGGTGCACAACACTGACTGATACAGTGATGAAACAAGGCTTCAACGTAGTGAAATTAGATAAGAATGATATAGTAGTAATAATAATAATGGAGCCATTAGATACAAAAATACCAAACATATATGATTATATAGGGAAAATATAATGGGTTTTCGTCAGTCTATTGATAGAAGAAAGTGAAGTACAAAATGTTGCTTCGGAGTGTGACAATGCTACCCAGATAAATGCATCTACAAACGTAGTATATATGAAAAGAACTTTTAAAGTAAGTTGGCTGGCCTCCTGGAAGAAGACATTATCTACACCTCTAGTAGCACATTGCTATCTGCTTATCCAACCAACATGAATTTGCCTCTCTACGCGACAACACTGTTTCCCAGAACGCACTAGCCCGAATTAATGCATGAGTGCTGCGTCTTTCGAGGACGAAATCAGATGTCTTCAAAGGATGACACATGAGCAAGACGTATCTGCTTGATGAATAGGCACAGGCTCTTTCGAAGAGCTAGGGACACTAGGACTAGGACTAGGGCTAGTGTCATCAACCTCTGCCTTGACAGCATCTGCCTTGACATCTTCCCGAACATTCTCACTTACGACTTGAGTGGGATCTTCTGCTGCGTCTTCCTCAGCAAACTCCTCGATGGATTCATTCTCTTGCAGTAACAAGAGTGTGTCTGCTTTGCTCTGGACAAACGCTTGTGGAGCAGATCCATGTCTCTCATAGCGACGGCTGCTCGTCGCGGTGGAGCCAAAGAAATCTTGGGCACCGGCTGAGTCGACCGGCATTGATTTGACCCTACGGCGGGGCCTTCGCGGCTGTCTCTCACCAGCGTTCGTTGCTCCTGTGGGAGAATCATGAAAAGGCGGCCCAGGTAGGTCGCTGGGGGCGACTACTGATGGTGAAATGCCATCATTGTGCATATCCTTGGCATCAGAGTTCGCAGGATCATATGTCGGCGTTACAGGCTCTTGCAGTTCGCTATAAGGAGGCATGGTGATGGTAGTACTGATCAGATTAAGCTCTGTTGCAATGTCGAGTGAGCGTATGGGATGGGGATGGATCGCAGCTTCAGTTGTATTGGGAATAATGACTAGTAGCACCCGAATTTCATGGAGGTGAGTGCAGCAGGGTAACATGCGGAATATTTTCTGATTAAAAGACATCAAGTTATTCCCCCTAATGATTATTTAAATATTCCAAGTATTGTTTTATGCTTACTAATCTATGAGAGAGTACACATTTTCCAAAATATTAGGTGCAAATTTTGATTGGGTTCCCATTAGTACTTTCGGTGACAGCGACATTGAAGCATCTTATTTTGGAGACACCGCCACCGAATCTCACAATCAAAAGTCAAGATCGGACGCACCGACGCGACACATCGACTGCATTGAGATCAAAGAAGATCAAAGAGCGGCGCGTCTGACACAGAGATCCATCTCTCCATAATAATATGGTCTATGTGTGGCAGAGTTGATATGACTGGGCCTTAAACTATCGAGATTAACTAATTTATATGTTGTGCTACGTGAGTGTCTAAAAATTCTCCGTAGTATATTTACGATGGGGAAAAACCGACGAAGACGCAACAAAAAGTGGTACCACCGCCGGAACAGCAACCAAGATGACGGTAGTAATAATCTTTCTGAAGTAGAGTTGATACTGGTTGAGAAATTTTTATCGGATTATCGTTCTCTGGCATGCGATGTTCGTAGCCGGCGCAATGGTAGCCTACATATAGATTCAAAACCATTGGTTGTCGGGGAGCATATATTTCCTTCTTTAACAGACGAACTCTGCAGTCGGCCGTACATTGAGCTTCCAGAAACGTTGAGTGCCAAAGATCGACGCAAGATTCATGCGCTTTGCTATCAATCACTGGATTTGTATCATACTGGAATTGGGCCAAAGAGTAACCGAAGAATTGCGATTTCAATTTATGCCGATGGTTTTAGATTCATTCCGGATGAAGACTCGGAGTCATCGTTTTGCAGTTATACAGGGGCATATACATTCCCGTACAGTACGTGCAAGCCGTGGTATTATCTTGATAAAGACACAACTGCGAAACGCCTATCGGAAATTGAAGATGAAAAGCAACTGATTCATCAATTTGTTAAATATCCTGAAAAGTCGTTAACGTACAACGATGGGGGGCTTCACTCGGATAGCTCTTTGAATCTTTCTGACATGGAACAATTAGATTTGTCGGTCGTAAAGAGTGTCGAAGATACAACTTACGAGCTGATTGATACGGTTGCGAAGTTAAAAATCTGCGTAGACGAGTTGAGATACGGTCATGGACATAATGATACAAACAAGCACACAACAAAATTGAGTGAGATAGCCTTTGATATGGAAATGTATAATCAAGGCACTGCTGTGAGAACATGCCTGATACAACTTACTTCAAATACTATGCAGAAGGACTACATCATCGATCCACTTGCAGCGGGAGTATGGGATGCAATAAGCGCTCATCTAGGTCCTCTCTTTTCAGATCCAAGTATTTTGAAGATCGGGCATGGTATTGGGGGCATGGACGTATCGTCTCTCCACAGAGACTTTGGTATTCTGGTGGTAAATGCATTTGACACGTGCGAAGCATCATCTATACTCCGGCAAAGCAAAGGTGGGATGAATTTGGCAGCCCTCTGTAAGCACTATGGATTGCAAACTTGGGAACATTATTGTGATCTCAAGGACCGTTTCCAAACAACGAATTGGTGCAGACGACCACTCTCGAGTGAGGCATTAGAATATGGAAGATATGACGTTCGTTATTTGATAACTTTACGAAGACTTTTGATGAGAGATTTGATTAAGATGGACATGATAAATAGCGTGCCAAATGGGTTTGATAATGTCAGCTGCTATGATGCTTCCAGCAACTATGATTCGACATCAATGTCAGAAAGTACTAGAGAACAGCTCGTCTCATCTAGCTCACACTGGAGCAGCATCTCGGAGTCGTCAATCGCAAACTCTGGCCATCCAACGGAGAAAAGTGACATCAAGATGTCGGTGGAAGCAATTATATCGGCATCTGATCTACCCAGTTTTGAGAAATTCATGAAAGCCGTATCGATCAGTCAGAAGCGTTGTCTTAAGTTGTGGGCTGGTAAAGAAGAAAGAGAGAGTGAATCAATCCTACGAAACCCATCGTTCATCTCTATGATAAAGCAATCAGCAAATAAGGAGAACCAACGTGGTACATACAATTGGACAGAAAAGAATACTAAGCTATATACAGAGCTTGCAGATTGGCGAACAACGGTTGCTGAACGGGAGAGTGTCGACGTAAACGATGTTTGCTCACTCGACCTTCTGTGCTGGGTTTCATATAAACTGCCACAACATCGATCAGAACTTCGCCGTTTTGAATACATATTGCCTGCATTATTAGAGGATAAAGGTCTACCTTATTTTGATGAGATGAAGAAGATCATTTCGTCAATGGATATGGCACGAGCGTCGCCACATACAGTATTTTATTCTTTGAGTAAAAAAGTTAAAGAAGACGTGGACACAATATTCGGAAGGAGGGAAAGAAAAATTTTCATAGCAGCTAGTGTCTTGTGCATAGTAGCACTAATTCTTACGAAACGGAAGCAATGAACAATGAACAAAAAACAACTCAAACATGACAGAGGACGAATATCAAATATTGTATCATTGACTAAAAAAGTGAAAATGAGGTAAAAAGACTGAAAAACAAATCTAACATACTTCAACATAAAATTTAATCACGAAGTATTGAAGCATCTTTGTCACGGCTCAAGCTCTTATTGGCCATATCGGCACCAATACAACGTCGTAGGTGACCTGATGAGGCCCAATAAGGATGGCCGCCAGCAACACTCTCTAGCACCATCTCAGATCTGAAGACGTGAATATCGCAATCAACAGCTTCCAGGGGAACATTATGCTTGGTTACGATAGTAAAGGACGATGTATGCCTCTACTCAAGCTCTTTATGTGTGCATCAGCCATGCTACAGAGTCGTAGGTGACCTGATGAGGCCCAATTTGGGTCGACAGGCG
>Ga0209652_1000940_pt1 | contig 24326 bp, 18 predicted proteins | sample SaaInl74LU_5_DNA_FD_184641 | JGI IMG/M metagenome (GOLD analysis project Ga0209652, IMG submission 184641) | Marine microbial communities from expanding oxygen minimum zones in the Saanich Inlet - ESP_74LU_5_DNA (SPAdes) (version 2) | ecosystem: Environmental > Aquatic > Marine > Intertidal zone... | reverse complement strand
GCTTAAGGGTTACGCGGGGACTGGAAAAACAACTCTGGTCAGTACGCTGGTCAATCAATTGTGGCACATCAAACGGTCGGTGGTGCTTATGGCGCCAACTGGTCGCGCGGCTAAGGTCATTAGTCAATACAGCGGCAAAACAGCCCATACCATTCACCGAAAAATATACCATCCCAAGAGCAGAAAGGGAGGCGGAGTGAGTTTTACCATGCAGCCCAATAAGCACCGCAATACCTTGTTTATTGTCGATGAAGCTTCGATGGTTCCCGACACAAGTCTCGATGCCAAGTTCTTCGAAGGGAGATCATTGTTGGATGACTTGATTACTTATGTCTACAGCGGGGTCAACTGCCAGCTTATTTTGGTTGGGGATACGGCCCAATTACCACCAGTTCATTTGACCCTGAGTCCGGCTTTGGATCCAGCAGTTTTGGAGGCCAATTACCAAAAGAAAGTCCAGCATATAGAGCTGGATGAGGTCATGCGTCAGTCCGAGAATAGTGGTATTTTGTTCAACGCTAGCCGAATACGCCACGCGCTTAATCAAGAGGATTACCAGAATTTGCGTTTTGCGATTTCGGGTAGCCCAGAGGTAATCCGTCCAGAAAGCGGCCAGGAATTGATGGAAGCGATCGAGGAGAGTTATGCCCAGCAGGGATATGAAGATACCGTGATCATTGTGCGCTCCAACAAACGGGCTAACCTTTACAACCAACAAATTCGCCAACGCATTCTTTTTCAGGAAGAAGAGCTTTCAACTGGAGACTACCTTATGGTTGTTAAAAACAATTATTTTTGGTTAAAGCCCGAAGATGAAGCTGGATTTATTGCCAATGGCGATATTGTAGAGGTCCTCGAGATTTATGGTTTCAGCGAGCTGTATGGTTTTCGTTTTGCTCAAGTGAAGGTACGCATGGTCGATTATCCGTCGATGAGCCCTTTTGAAACGGTAGTGCTGATCGACACCTTGACCGCGGAAACGCCATCTTTGTCTTATGACGATGCCAATAAGCTCTATGAGGCGGTCAAAGAGGATTATCAGGAGGAGCGCTCAAACTATAAGAAGTTCCTCGCCATTAAAGGCAATAAGTATTTTAATGCCTTACAGGTTAAGTTCAGTTATGCCATTACTTGTCATAAATCACAAGGGGGGCAATGGCATACGGTTTTCATCGAACAACCTTATCTTAAAGACGGTATGGATCGCGATTATTTGCGGTGGCTATACACGGCAATTACTCGGGCCAAATCTCGGGTTTATTTGATGGGATTTGCCAAAGACTTTTTTGAGGATTAGGGACAACCCCAAGAGCTTTTTTGTATCTTGAGTTAAACAATGATTATTAAATCATTTAAACTAATTACTTTTGACGGCAATTAAACGCACTCCATTGAAAATTGTAGCCATGATACCCGCGCGCTATGGCGCCTCGAGATTCCCAGGTAAGTTAATGCAAGACCTTGGTGGTAAGCCAGTGATCGTACGCACCTATGAGGCTGCTCAAGCCACAGGTTTGTTTGACGAGGTATACGTGGTGACTGATAGTGATGTCATTTTTAAAGAAATTGAATGGCATGGAGGTAAGGCCATCATGAGCCAAAAGGAACACGACTGCGGTACCGATCGGATTGCCGAGGCAGTAGTGCATATGGATGTTGACATCGTGGTGAATGTTCAGGGCGATGAACCCTTTACCAGTAAGGAAGGATTAGAGCAGGTATTAAGTGTTTTTAACGGAGCCGATGCCGATCAGATTGATTTGGCCTCACTGATGACCGAGATTCATGATTGGCGTGAGATTAGTGATCCCAATGCCGTCAAAGTGGTCGTGGATAAAGAAAATTTTGCTTTGTATTTCTCACGCTCGCCGATACCGTATCCACGGGATAAAAATGCCGCCGTGCAATACTTCAAGCACAAAGGAATTTACGCTTTTCGCAAACAAGCCTTGTTGGATTTTTATCGATTGCCGATGACTATTTTGGAGGCTACCGAAAAAATTGAATGCATTCGTTTCTTAGAATACGGCAAACGAATCAAAATGGCCATCTCCAATACCCAAGGTATTGAAATCGATACGCCCGAGGATCTCGTGCGGGCCAATAAAATTTTAAAAGAGGAAAAGCGTTTGCCTATCAATAACAAATACCGCAATTTCCCAATGGTACCCAAAGTGGTGTTCGGTAGAGGCTGTTTTGATCAACTCACATCAATTATTGGGCCGCACCGCAAGGACAAAGCCCCCTTTATCTTTTTGGTGGATGAGGTTTTCAAAAATAAAGAATCAGTCATTAGTCGCATTCCACTGCGATTTAACGACAAACTATTATTCATCTCGTCGTTTGAAGAACCCAAAACCGAGCAGGTCGATGTTTTGGTTAAAAGCATCAAAACAGAATTCACCTATCGTCCGTCGGGTATTATTGGTATTGGTGGGGGCTCTATATTGGATTTAGCTAAGGCGGTTTCGATTATGTTGACCAATAAAGGCCAGGCAAGCGAATACCAAGGATGGGACTTGGTCAAAAATAAAGCTGTTTATCATGTCGGGATTCCTACCATATCAGGTACGGGTGCTGAAGTGTCTCGTACCACGGTACTGACTGGGCCAGAGAAAAAATTAGGCATCAATAGCGACTTCACGCCATTTGATCAGGTTGTTTTGGACCCGGAACTCACCGACGGTGTCCCCAAAAATCAATGGTTCTATACCGGAATGGACTGCTTTATTCATTGTGTTGAGTCTCTCAACGGGACTTTTTTGAATGAATTCAGCAAAAGTTATGGTGAAAAAGCCTACGATTTATGCCTCGAAATATTCCTTGACCCGAAAGTCTCTCCTGAATCGGCTCAAGAAAAGCTCATGATGGCTTCTTGGCACGGAGGGATGAGCATCGCTTATTCTCAAGTAGGCGTGGCCCATGCGATGAGTTATGGACTATCTTATGTGCTTGGTGTTAAGCACGGTATTGGAAACTGTATTGTTTTTCAACATCTAGAAGATTATTACCCCGAAGATGTGGCCTTATTCAACCAAATGATTGTGCATCATGGCATCACACTGCCCAAAGAGGTGTGCCGTGATCTCACGCCAGTACAAATGGATACCATGGTGTCCATCGCCTTAAGTCTTTCGCCGCTATGGGAAAATGCTTTAGGGCCAGATTGGGAACAAAAAGTAAACGCCAAAGTACTCATGGATTTATACCGAAAGATGTAAGTGGTGATCAAGTTTTTAGCAAAGATTTTATTTTTCAAAATAATGGGCTGGTCTATTGAGGGAACCATAGACCCCAAAGTGACTCATGCGGTAATCATTGTGGTGCCGCACACCAGTTCATTTGATTTTATTTTAGGCTTGTTGATCAGAAGTGTTCTCGGTCTGCGCATTAATTATTTGGGTAAAAAGGAATTATTCATTTGGCCCTTTAAGTATTACTTTCGCTGGACTGGCGGACGTCCCTTAGACCGCACAGGAGGACAAAATAACGTGTCGGCTATCGCTCATTTGTTTGAAGGAGAGAAATTATTTCGATTGGCCCTTTCGCCAGAAGGCACCCGCAAGAAAGTCAAAGACTGGCGTACTGGATTTTATTATATTGCTCAAGAGGCTCAGGTCCCCGTGGTGCCTATCGCCTTGTTTTATCGTGAAAAACAAATACGCATAGGCCAGCCCATTGAGATCACTGGCGCCATAGAAAAAGAATTGCCACAGATTCAACTGTTTTTCAAAGGGTCAAATGGAAAAGTTCCTGAATACTCTTGGGAATACAAAGATCAATCCGAAGATTCATCCATGGTATGATAGACGTTTTGAACGTCGTCATCTTCTTCAATCTTTTCGAGTAATTTGTCGACATCAGCAGCTTGTTCTGGGGTCAATGCTTTGGTTATCTGAGGGATGCGTTCGAAGCCCGAAGAGAGGATCTCCAATGACTGCGCCTCAAGATAGGATTGAATGGCCCCAAAACTTTCGAATGGCGCATAAATAAGGCAGCCATCTTCATCTTCAAAAATTTCTTCCACACCAAAATCAATAAGTTCTAATTCGAGCTCTTCAAGATCCATAGTGCCTCTGTTGATCCGGAAATTGCATACATGATCAAACATAAACACGACCGATCCAGAGGTCCCAAGACTACCATCGCATTTATTAAAATACGAACGGACATTAGCGACCGTTCTGGTGTTGTTGTCGGTTGCGGTTTCGATAAGAATAGCAATGCCGTGTGGGGCATAGCCTTCAAAAACAATCTCTTTGAAATCGCCTAAGCTTTTGTCCGAAGCGCGTTTAATGGCGCGCTCGACATTGTCTTTGGGCATGTTGACGGCCTTGGCATTTTGGATGACCGCACGCAGACGGGAATTACTGTCAGGGTCGGGGCCTCCATCTTTGACGGCCATAACAATGTCTTTGCCGATACGTGTAAAGGCCTTGCTCATGGCTGACCAACGTTTCATTTTACGTGCTTTTCGAAATTCGAAGGCTCTTCCCATAATTCTATTGTTTTAGCAAAAATATAAATTCCAATGCTTATAAAAATAATTGTGATTAATAATTCTGCGCGTTTGGTGTTTAATTGAGGCCAATCTGGAGTAATGTCTTTGGCGTGCTGATATGGCTAAGCGTACAGGACTCTAGAACTGATTCGATAGAAAATTCTAAAAAATCTGGCCAATGATCGGCACGGCTCAGTAAGGCAAGGTATTGATCATCGTTGGAGTGATAGACATTCTTAATCTTAGGGTCCTTGATGTTAAGTTTATGACAAATCTCTTGGATAAGGTCATTGTGGTGCATCACGTTTGAGCTGGCGATGTGGTAAACACCCACATGCCTTTTGTTGATCAAATAGTGGATATGACGCACCACCTGAGTGATGGTCGTCGCACTGACAATAAGATTCGGAAACACGTCTATGGGCACCCGATTGATGATGCTTTGTTTGATCAATTGCATGATTGGGGCATTGAAGCCAAGGACCATAGAAAGGCGCGCGATACAATACAATTGGCTGGGAAGTTCTTGGACTATTTTTTCTAATGCAATGAAATATCGCCCGGTCTGCGATTCGCTTATGGTACGGTCACCAGGGTATGATGGAAATTTTTTGACCGCATCAAATACCATTATATGGGATAAGAACATTAAAAAAGCGTTATGCTCACGGCAATAATGAGCCAATAATTTCATGGCCTCAATGCCCTGCGGGTAAGGGCTTCGGTGAGCGACAATGACCAGGTCAGGTTCTATGAGTTCCAAAATGGACGTCAGATCATCGCGGGTGGTGTCATACGTGATAAATGCCTGATTTCTCTGAAAACCGATGTCCTCTCCGGTAAAGGTTCCATATACTTGGAAAAAAGGTTGCAGCTCTTTATAGAGGGAATGGCCCAAAAACCCACTACCTCCTAGGATCAAAATTCGGGGGGTGGAGGTATCGGGTTTCATCAATTATGCTTTTTTGTAAAAAGGCAAGCGAACGATTTCTGCAGCGACAGATTTATTGCGTATTTCTACAAAAATATGAGAGCCTAGTGATTTATAATCACTAGTGACATAACCCATTCCAATACCTTTGCCCATAGAAGGAGACATGGTACCGCTAGTGACCTCTCCAATCGCACGGCCTTGTTCCTCCAAGATTCGGTATCCTTGACGCGGGATGCCCCGGTCCAGGAGTTCGAAAGCCACAAGTCTGCGTTGCGGTCCTTCTTCTTTTTGGCGGGCCAAGGCCTGGTGATTGGTGAATTCTTTGGTGAATTTGGTAATCCAACCAAGTCCCGCTTCGATCGGTGAGGTTTGGTCATCGATATCGTTACCATAAAGGCAATACCCCATTTCTAGTCTTAGGGTGTCTCTGGCAGCGAGTCCTATAGGTTTTATGTTCCAGGGGATTCCGGCTTCGAACAGCGCACGCCATAAGGCTTCTGCTTGATTGTTTTTACAATAGATTTCGAAACCACCACTCCCAGTGTATCCTGTAGCACTGACAATAATATCTTCAAGTCCCGCAACTTTGGTTTGCGTAAATGTGTAGAATTTTAGCTTGGACAAATCTACTGTTGTCAGCTCCTGCAGTACTTCTAAGGCTTGTGGACCCTGCACGGCCAACAAGGAATATTCATCCGAGCGATTGGTCATCTGGGCACCCATGCTATTGTGTTGCTGTATCCAGGCCCAGTCTTTGTCTATATTAGAGGCGTTGACCACCAACATATAGTGCTCATGATCAAAACGATAGATAATCAAATCATCGACAATGCCTCCCTGGTCATTGGGCATACAGCTATACTGCGCCTGTCCGTCGACCATTATGGATGCATCATTGCTGCACACCGATTGGATCAGAGCCAAAGCATGAGGGCCTTGGATGAAAAATTCACCCATATGCGACACGTCAAAAACACCCACCCCAGCACGTACTGTTTCGTGTTCGGCGATCACGCCCTGATAAGATACAGGCATATTGTAGCCTGCAAAGGGGACCATTTTGGCCCCTAAGGCCTCGTGAACTTTGGTTAATGCGGTATTTTTCATGATCCAGATTTTAAGTCGTACAAATTTAATAAAATAGCCAAAGACAAGGGGCGGTTACTTGCTATGTTATCAACAATTCCTGTTATCAAAAGGACTCTTTTTGGCGCTGAACCCAATCAATCAGCCAATTATAAGGCCTAAGTGCATCTGGCTTAGATGCATTTTGATTCAGGGGATTTAATCTTTGCAGATTTATGCTTAAATTCGAAGCTTATGAATGACCACCATTATATTAGTAAAGCGGCTTTGACCATTGAATCGGTTCACAGCATCATCGAGCAGCAAAAAGCTTTGGCCTTGAGTCCAGAGGCTATGGATGCAATTGACACTTCATATAATTATTTGCACGAAAAAGTCGCCCGAGCCAAAAAACCTATTTATGGCATCAATACAGGATTTGGTTCCTTATGCGACACCAGTATTTCGGCTGATGACTTAGCGCAGCTACAAGAAAACATTGTCGTGTCTCATGCTTGTGGGACGGGTGCTTTGGTGCCAAAGGAAATTGTAAAAATCATGCTTCTGCTCAAGATTCAATCCTTGAGCTATGGTTATAGCGGGATCCACCGGCAAACGGTCGAACGATTGATCGATTTTTATAACAACGACTTACTGCCTATTATCTATCAGCAAGGCAGCCTCGGAGCCTCAGGTGATTTAGCACCACTAGCACATTTGGCCTTGCCTTTACTAGGTAAAGGCCATTTTCATGGACCTGACGGGCCCATTGAGGCCGAGCAAGTCCTTAAGGACCATAATTGGCTCCCCATCATCTTAGAGGCAAAAGAAGGTTTAGCCCTACTCAACGGAACTCAATTCATGAGTGCCTATGGGGTTTATGCATTGATTAAGAGCCACCGCTTAATGTATTTATCTGATTTAATCGCTGCGCTATCGATGGATGCATTCAACTGCAATAACAGCTCATTAGATCCGCTGATTCACTTGATCCGTCCCCACCAGGGTCAAATAAAAACAGCAGAACGCATTACTGGTTTTTTGGAAGGCAGTTCTGTAGAGCAGGCTCCGGATAAAAAAGTTCAGGACCCTTATTCTTTTCGTTGTGTGCCTCAGGTCCATGGCGCGACAAAGGACACGATTTCTTTTGTACGCAAAACCATGCAGACGGAAATCAATTCAGTGACCGACAATCCGCTGGTCTTTAGTGGCGATGATAAAATTATTTCTGGAGGAAATTTTCATGGTCAGCCTTTAGCACTCGGCCTGGACTTTATGGCCATTGCCATGGCTGAATTAGGTAATATTTCAGAGCGCCGCACCTATCAATTAATTAGTGGAACAAGAGGTTTGCCAGCATTTTTGGTCCAAAACCCAGGGCTCAATAGCGGATTGATGATCCTTCAGTATACTGCGGCGAGTATCGTGAGTCAAAACAAGCAATTGGCAACGCCGGCGTCGGTAGATTCCATTGTTTCTTCAAATGGTCAAGAGGATCATGTAAGTATGGGGGCTAATGCAGCGACCAAATGCGATCAGATTTTGACCAACCTCACCACTGTATTGGCTATTGAACTCATTAACGCTTCTCAGGCCATGTATTTCAGAACAACACATGCAACTTCTGATTTTTTGGCTTCTGTACTCAAAGTCTTTCGAGCAGATGTCCCGATTGTGGAGCAGGACCGCATTCTGAGTACGGACATACACAATGCCATACAGTTTCTAGAACATTTAAACATTGACCCAGATGAGCTCTATCGCTAAGTCTTATAGAAAAAACCTGACGGGTTTTTTGATTGCTGTTTTTGCGATTTTTGGTCAAGCCAAAATCCATAGCCAACAGTACGAACCACTACTGAACGGTTTTAATGAATGGCATTTCACCAATTGTTATTTTGGCTGTCTCACGGATACTTATTTTACCAATGGCGATACCATTGTGAACAACACCTTTTATAAAGTTTTGGATGGCTATCATTATATTTCTCGTTCCTTCTGGTTGCGCGAAAATCAAGGATTACGGCAAGTCTTTTTGAGAATAGCTCAAGCAAACGGCTCCTCAAGAGAATACTTGCTTTACGATTTTTCCTTGGGGGTCGGCGATTCTATAGACATGAAAAACCCCATCACGCCTTTTTATGAAGATGCTGGATATTATAAAGTGGACAGTATTATACCCAGGCCTTTAGTTGATGGAAATGATTACCGACACTTTTATCTGAGTCCCAGCACATCCAATACGGTCAGTACCAATACATGCGTTTGGGTTGAAGGAGTAGGTTCGTTGTCTCTGATCAACGCGCCGAGTGGTTTTCCTGATATCAACCAGGTAGGGGCTTTGAGTTGTTTTTTCAAAAACGGGACTCCGTTTTATGTCAATTTAGATTCAATAAGTAGCTGTGCGCCCTTGTTGGGCCAGCCTGATCTAAAAGTGCAGCCCAAGCTTCAGGGCATCTATCATAAAAACACGGGGGTTTTGTCTTTGATCAACACCCAGGATCTAAAAACATTGATGTTGACGGATATACGTGGCCGGACAATCAATACGTTGCTTCATGATCAGGAACCTTCACTTGAGTGGCCACTGGAGTCCCTTAATAATGGCTTATATTTTGTCCATGGGCGTGACCAAAGAGGCTCTTGGGTCACGCTTAAATTTATGGTCGACTAAGTAGTCAAATACCGTTGTCAATGTTATATCGGTTTACGACTCTGTCTTTTTCTTCGAAGATTTTTTGACCGTGACTTTTAGTGTGTTATCGGCAGGATTCAAATCCATTTTTATCGCATCCCCTTCCGAGAGGTTGGCATTAATGATTTCTTCCGCCAACGCATCTTCGACGTATTTCTGAATGGCCCGCTTGAGTGGACGCGCTCCATATTTTTTATCAAAACCCTTCTCGGCAATATAATCTTTGGCCTTATCGGTCAGCTCAAGGTGATACCCCAGATCTGTGATCCGTGCAAATAATTTTTCGAGTTCGATGTCGATGATTTTGTGGATGTCCTCTTTTTCAAGGTTGTTGAATATCAAGACGTCGTCGATCCGGTTTAAAAATTCAGGAGCGAAGGCCTTTTTTAGCGCATTTTCAATCACGCTCTTGGCATTGGCATCTGCTTGAGAGGTTTTGGCTGCTGTACCAAAGCCCACACCTTGGCCAAAGTCTTTGAGGGTGCGTGACCCAATATTCGAGGTCATGATGATGATGGTATTTCTAAAGTCAATCTTACGCCCGAGGCTGTCGGTGATGTATCCATCGTCCAGAACCTGAAGCAACATATTGAACACGTCGGGATGTGCTTTTTCAATCTCGTCCAGAAGCAATACCGCGTAGGGCTTGCGTCTTATTTTTTCGGTCAGTTGGCCACCTTCTTCATAGCCCACATATCCTGGAGGTGCTCCGATGAGTCTAGAGATGGAAAATTTCTCCATATACTCACTCATGTCAATGCGCACGAGGGCGGTATCGCTGTCAAATAATTCACGGGCCAGTACTTTGGCCAATTGTGTTTTGCCCACACCAGTTTGTCCTAAGAAAATAAAGGAGCCAATGGGCTTATTAGGATCTTTTAGTCCGGCTCTATTGCGCTGAATGGCTTTGGTGACTTTGGCTACGGCCTCGTCTTGGCCAATGACTTTGCCTTTGATGCGCTCGGGCAGGGCAGATAATTTAGTGCTTTCGTTTTGGTTGATGCGCCGCACGGGGACCCCAGTCATCATCGCCACGACTTGCGCAACGTCATCTTCAGTCACTTTTTCGCGGTGGAGTTTGGATTCTGCTTCCCAGGCTTCCTGTGCGATGCTGAGTTCTTTTTCTAAGCTTTTTTCGTCGTCTCGCAGCTTGGCGGCTTCTTCATATTTTTGCTTCTTAACTACCGAATTCTTGTGTTCGCGCACTTGGTCGAGCTTAGCTTCGATCTCTAGTATTTTTTCGGGCACATGAATGTTGTTGATGTGTACGCGTGATCCAGCTTCGTCCAGAGCATCAATAGCTTTATCTGGCAAAAAGCGTTCGCTCATGTAGCGGTTGGTGAGCTTAACACAGGCCAAAAGCGCTTCGTCTGTGTAGCTGACATTGTGGTGGGCCTCATATTTGTCCCGGATGTTTTTTAAAATTTCGATGGTCTCGTCGACTGTTGTGGGTTCGACTAAGACTTTTTGGAAGCGGCGCTCTAAAGCCCCATCTTTTTCGATGTACTGGCGGTATTCGTCGAGGGTAGTGGCCCCAATACATTGTATTCCACCTCGCGCTAAGGCCGGCTTAAACATATTAGAGGCATCTAATGAGCCTGCTGCGCCACCAGCACCTACAATGGTGTGAATTTCGTCAATAAACAAAATAATGTCGTCGTTTTTTTCTAGCTCATTCATCACGGCTTTCATCCGTTCTTCAAATTGGCCGCGGTATTTTGTGCCGGCAACCAAACTGGCCAGATCCAAGGTGACCACGCGTTTGTCGTAGAGAATTCGTGACACTTTGTGTTGGATGATTCTTAGGGCGAGTCCTTCGGCAATGGCCGATTTACCCACACCAGGTTCTCCGATAAGGAGTGGATTGTTTTTTTTGCGGCGACTCAAAATCTGAGAGACGCGCTGTATTTCATTTTCTCTACCCACGACAGGGTCAAGCTTTCCTTCTTCGGCTAAGGCTGTTAAATCACGCCCGAAATTATCCAGAACAGGTGTTTTAGACTTCTTCTGCCCTTTGTTACCACTGTTGCCGGTAAACAGTTCATCAGATTCTTGATCTGAAGAGGCCTCGTCGGAATCTGAAAAGGCTTGGCTGGTCGGCTCTATATAATCGTCGTCTTTTACGAGCATGTCTTTGAATTCTTCCTTGACACCATCATAATCCACATTCATTTTGTGGAGGAGTTTTGTGGTGGGGTCATTTTCGTTACGCAATATGCACAAGAGTAAATGAGCGGTATTGATCGAAGTGCTTTGGAATAGTTTGGCTTCCAAAAAAGTAGTTTTGAGTGCGCGTTCTGCCTGGCGGGTCAAGTGTAAGTTCTTTTTGTCCTGGGGGGTAAGGGTTCCTTCGGCGCTGGCCGGGCTCAAAATCTCGACCTTACGACGCAAATGATTCAGGTCTACATCCAAAGCATTTAAAATACTTATAGCCTTGCCGTTGCCATCACGCAGGAGTCCAAGCATCAAGTGTTCTGTGCCGATAAAATCATGTCCAAGACGCAGGGCTTCTTCTTTGCTGAAGGCAATAACATCTTTAACTCTTGGTGAAAAATTATCTTCCATAGGATCGTTTTTAAAAGCCACATTAAAGGCGAGGCCGAAGGGGTTATTTGCCGTGACTCCAGCAAAACAAATGCCAGACTTTGACCGGTTGAGTAAATGGATGAAATTTATCCTAAATATCAAAATCTATTTAGGGATAGTTATTAACGGAAAAGCGCCTGATTATTGTTAATAAATAAAGGAATAAACAGGGCTCTAAGGCCTATAAAGGCTGCAAAATTGATGTATATTGTGTCGTTAGTTTGAATCATTAATAATTACTCTAAACAGTTATGGTTGAAGGCGAAAAGTTGATCCCGATCAATATTGAGGATGAAATGAAATCGGCCTACATCGATTATTCGATGTCGGTCATTGTGTCACGTGCGCTTCCTGATGTGCGTGATGGGATGAAACCAGTACACCGCAGGGTGTTATTTGGCATGCATGAACTCGGTGTTCGTGCCAATACGTCGCATAAAAAATCAGCGCGTATTGTCGGAGAAGTTCTTGGAAAGTACCACCCACATGGTGATACTTCGGTTTATGATGCAATGGTACGTATGGCTCAAGAATGGAGTTTGCGTTATATGCTGGTCGATGGCCAAGGAAACTTTGGTTCTATCGATGGAGATAGCCCTGCAGCGATGCGTTATACGGAAGCAAGAATGCAAAAAATATCCGAAGACATGCTTGCGGATATCGATAAAGAGACGGTGGATCTTAAGCTCAATTTTGACGACACCTTGTACGAACCAACTGTGCTGCCGACCAAAGTACCTGGTCTATTGATCAACGGGGCTTCTGGTATTGCTGTGGGAATGGCAACCAACATGCCGCCACACAATTTGTCTGAAGTGGTGGATGGCACCATAGCCTATATCGAAAATAAGGACATTGAGATCGAAGAGTTGATCACACATATCAAAGCGCCGGATTTCCCGACGGGAGGAGTTATTTATGGTTATGAAGGAGTCAAAGAGGCCTTTATGACCGGCCGTGGCCGCATCGTGATGCGCGCAAAGGCGCAGTTCGAAGAAGTGGATGGGCGTGAGTGCATCATCGTTTCGGAAATTCCATACCAAGTCAACAAGGCGGACATGATCAAGAAGACTGCCGATTTGGTCAACGATAAGAAAATAGAGGGCATCAGTAACATTCGGGACGAATCGGACCGTAATGGAATGCGCGTGGTGTATATCCTCAAGCGTGATGCGGTGCCAAATATTGTCCTGAACATGCTATATAAGTATACAGCATTGCAGTCGAGCTTTAGTGTCAATAATATCGCCTTAGTTAATGGACGTCCACGGTTATTGAACGTTAAGGAATTGATCCACTATTTTGTGGAGCACCGTCATGAAGTGGTCACACGCCGCACAGAATACTTGTTGCGCAAGGCAGAAGAGCGGGCCCATATCTTAGAGGGTCTGATTATCGCTTCGGATCATATAGACGAAGTGATTGCCTTGATCCGGTCTTCAGCGAATGCTGACGAGGCCAAGATCAAGTTGATCGACCGCTTCAAGTTGTCTGAAATACAAGCTAAAGCCATTGTAGAAATGCGTTTGCGTCAACTGACCGGTCTCGAGCAGGATAAGTTACGCAGTGAGTATGATGAGTTGATGAAAACCATCCAGGATTACAAAGACATACTCGACAAAAAAGAGCGTCGTATGGCGATCATAAAAGAAGAGCTTGTTGAAATCAAAGAGAAATATGGTGACGTGCGTCGTTCTCAAATCGAATATGCTGGTGGAGATGTGAGCATTACAGATTTGATTCCGGATGAGCAGGTTGTTATTACCATAAGCCATGCGGGTTATATCAAGCGTACACCGCTTACTGAATACAAAACACAAAATCGTGGTGGTGTGGGGCAGAAAGCTTCATCTACCCGAAATGAAGACTTTTTGGAGCACTTATTCGTGGGAACCAACCACCAATACATGTTGTTTTTTACCCAAAAAGGGAAATGTTTTTGGATGCGTGTATTTGAAATACCAGAAGGCAGTAAGACCTCCAAAGGGCGTGCGATTCAAAACCTGATCAATATTGAGCAAGATGACAAGGTTAAGGCCTTTATCTGTACTCAGGATCTTAAGGATCAAGAGTATATCAATAACCATTACCTGATCATGGTAACCAAAATGGGGCAGGTCAAGAAAACAACTTTAGAGCAGTATTCAAGACCTCGTACCAATGGGATTAACGCCATCACCATCAAAGACGGTGATGAATTGCTTGAGGTTAAGCTCACCACAGGTGATAGCCAAGTGATGATTGCAGTGCGCTCGGGTAAAGCCATCCGATTTGAAGAAGAAAAAACCAGACCTATGGGTCGCGGTGCTTCTGGGGTGCGTGGCATCACACTGGGTCATGCCAAAGACGAAGTAATTGGCATGATTGCTGTAGATGGTGAGGCATCTGACATCTTAGTGGTGACCGAGAACGGTTACGGCAAGCGCTCAAGCATCGAAGATTACCGCATCACCAATCGCGGTGGTAAAGGAGTTAAAACCATCAATATTACAGACAAAACAGGTGGTTTGGTAGCCATAAAGAACGTTTCGGATTTGGATGACCTCATGATCATCAATAAATCAGGAATCGCCATTAGAATGGCTGTAGAGGATCTGCGTGTGATGGGGCGTGCCACTCAAGGCGTGCGTTTGATCAAAGTCCGTGAGGACGACTCTATTGCTGCTGTGGCCAAGGTCATGCATGATGAGGTTGTGCTGGAAGGCGAAGCGCAGGATGGAGAACATACCGACGACTCTATAGGGGAGGTTCCAGAAAACAATAACGAACAAAACAATAATCAAAACGACGAATAATTAAGCTTAAAAATGATGAACAAATACATAGTGATAGTGGCGTTGGCTCTGACCACCGTGGCCTTCGGGCAAAAAAAGGAAATCAAGAAAGCAGAAAAGGCATTGACCGGCAGTAATTATTCGGAAGCGCTTGAATTCTTGAATCAGGCCGAGGGCCTCCTGGCAGGTGCCGATGCGGGACTGGTCAATCAGTTTTATTTGGCCAAATCAGAGGCGCTTTTAGGGGCTGGCGAAGATGTGGCCGACAATAAACTCAATATGGCTATAAACGCTTTAAAAACAGCACGAGGCAGAACGCTTAATAGCGAGGAACAAGTCCGTTACGACCGTATCATAGGTACCGTAAAGGGTGTTTTTGTGAGTAAAGCGATTGAGGCCCAGAATACACAAAACTACCAAAAAGCCGCTCAATTGCTTGCGGATGGTTATAAGCTGAGTGCAACAGACACGTCATTCTTATATTATGCCGCTGGAAACTTAGTCAATGGCGGGTTTTTTGATCAAGCCTTAGTTTACTACAACCAACTGTTGGATATGGGCTACACTGGTGTGCGTCAAGAGTATTACGCCTCTAGCAAAGAGAATGGTGAATCTGTTTTATTTGGGTCGAAGGAAGAGCGTGACGCAGCAGTGCGTTTTGGTCTTTATGTCGATTCTGTGGACAGCACAACAGCTTCTGTAGAATCCGATTTGTTGCAAAAGGTTACATTGATCTATATCAATAAAGGGATGGACGATGAAGCTGTCGCCCTGATGAAACGAGCTCGTGCTGCGAATCCTGAAGACACCAATTTGATGCGCTCTGAGGCAGATTTGGCCTATAAAATGGGAGACATGGTCAAATACAGCAGTGTCATGCAAGAGGTGATCCAGACCGATCCAAACAACCCTGAACTGTATTATAATTTAGGGGTGAGTGCCATGCAGATGGGCAATAATGAAGATGCTAAAACTTACTACGGCAAAGCCCTAGAGCTCGAGCCTGAATATGCTTATGCGCAAATCAACATGGCTTCTATTATCTTGCAAGGAGAGGGCGCTCTTGTCGAAGAGATGAATAACTTAGGGACGTCACGCGCGGATAATTTGCGTTATGACGCGCTCAAAGAGGAGCGTCGCGGAATGTATCAGGAGGCGTTGCCTTATCTTGAAGCGGCCTCAGTAACTGTTCCAGAGAACGTTGAAGTGTTGCGTACGCTCATGAATTTATACAGTCAATTAGGCATGAATACACAATACAAGGCAGCTAAAGCAAAAATAGAGACAATGAGTGATAATTAAATCATTCTAAATGAGTTACAAAAAAAGGCTTCGTATATCGAGGCCTTTTTTTATGGAATGATTTTCTTGATGACTCGAAGTTTGTGGGTATGGGTTTTAGTCTCTGTATTGAAGATGCCGGTTTGGTCCAGACGATCGATACGGACCTGGCCATGAGCGTGGATGATATAGTGGTCTTCCATAATAATGCCTACGTGGATAATGAGTCCTTCTGCGTTATCGAAAAATGCCAAATCACCTGGAGTACTTTCTTCGATAAAGCTCAGGACTTCGCCAAGCTTGGCTTGATCCTTGGCATCACGTGGCAAAGCCAAATGATTGAGCCTGTAGACCAGTTGGGTAAATCCGCTACAGTCAATACCAAATGGCGTTCTGCCACCCCATAAATAGGGCGTATTGATATAGAGTAGGGCGGTTTGTATCAGGCGTTGTCTTGATTGGAAAGGGCCTGCGAGATTATTGCCTTCAAATTGATGGTTTAACAGATTGAGGTGTTGCAAGGCGCTGCCCATCACAACCGAACGCAAACCGCCGTCTTCTTGGCTCACGAAATCAACGAGATCCGCACAGTAAACCTCTGGGATCTTAAGGCTTTGTTTAAAATCGTCTTCACTGATTTGGGTGTACTGTTTGCGGTCGATCCAACCTTGATAACCGTCATATTCTTGACGAATTTTGACCCATTTTTTGCGTTGCTCTAATATTTTGAATAATTCACCATAAAGCACTTGTGATACGAGCTCACTTTTGTCCGAAGGTTCTGCTCTGAGTGGAACAATACTTAATGTACAAATGCCGTACTTCATGTTGCTAAAACTATTTAAGCCCGTTCGATGATCATTGCGGACGCGCCACCCCCGCCATTACATATGGCTGCTGCACCATAGCGCCCTGATTGTTGGTGCAATACATTTATTAAGGTAATCAAGATCCTAACACCGCTGCAGCCCAGTGGGTGGCCCAGTGAAACGGCGCCTCCATTGATGTTAACTTTTTCTATCGGTAGGTCGAGAATTTTCATATTGGCCAGGCCAACCACCGAAAACGCTTCGTTGAATTCAAAAAAGTCGATGTCATCCAAGCTGAGGTTGGCTTTGCTTAGAGCCAAAGGCAACGCCTTGGCTGGTGCTGTGGTGAACCACTGGGGTTCTTGAGCTGCATCGGCATAACTACAAATCACCGCAAGTGGGGTAAGACCCAATTCTTTGGCTTTGGTCTCGGACATGAGAATCATTGCTCCAGCGCCATCATTGATGGTTGATGCATTAGCTGCGGTTACGGTGCCGTCTTTGGTAAAGGCAGGCCGCAGGCTGGGTATTTTGTCGATGCGAACATTTTGATATTCTTCGTCCTGAGACACGATAATGGGTTCGCCTCGTCGCTGGGGTACCGAAACCGGAACCACTTCATTGTCGAAGCGTCCATCGGCCCATGCGGCTGCAGAACGCTCGTAAGAGTTTATGGCGAAGGCGTCTTGGTCTTGGCGTGAGAAATTGTACTCTGTGGCACAGGTGTCGGCAAAGATCCCCATGGCATGTTGGTCGTAAGCATCGACCAATCCGTCTTTTTGAAGCCCGTCAATCAGTGTCGCTGGACCAAACTTGGTGCCTTGGCGCATCGATAAGTAATGCGGAATATTACTCATGCTTTCCATGCCACCGGCGACAACCACTTCTGCATCGCCCAAAGCAATGGCTTGAGCAGCCTGCATCACGGCTTTCATGCCCGAGGCACAGACCTTGTTTACTGTTGTACAGGGGACTGTATTGGGGATTCCGGCATGGAGCGCGGCTTGGCGTGCAGGTGCTTGACCTGCGCCGGCCTGAACCACATGGCCCATGAAAACTTCAGAAACCAGTTTGGGGTCTAGGTTTATTTTGTCTAGGGCACCTTTGATGGCGATGGTCCCTAATTGCGGTGCCGTAAGTGACGAAAGTCCGCCCAAAAAACTACCGATTGGGGTTCTGACAGCGGAAACAATAACAACTTTATGAATCATGAGTAAGGTTTAGTTAGGCTAAAATAAGCATTAAAAATGAGATTATGAATTGAGTAAAACCCCCAATATGATATATGAAGGCGAATGATTACCTTTACCAAACATCAGGTTTTTATGAAGCAGGTTATTATTTTTTTGACACGAAACCAATCCAATATTTACAAATTGTTTTTGTTTGGGTTGACGATTGTTTTAGTCATCTATATGTTGCCTAAGGGGGGACAATTTAAATACCAGTTTCAGAAAGGGAAACCCTGGCAATACGAAAATCTCTACGCCCCGTTTAACTTTACCCTCAAAAAAGATAAAGACGCTCTGGATCAGGAGCGGGAGCAAATCAGGCGCAATGCGGTGCCTTATTTTGATGTGGATATTGATGTGCCTTTGGAGGCATTAAAAGATTTTAGCGCCCTATTGGACTTGAGTTATCAAGATAGCCTTTGGAATACGCCCAAGAACAGGGCAAAGGAGCGGGGCTTGAACTTGGTGAATCAAATCTATAAAACCGGGGTCCTGAACGCAAGCGGCGATGACTATCTGCCCGAGCAAAGGGTCTATCTGAAGACCGACAACCAGGTTCGTGAAACGGTATATTCTCGATTGATCGAACGCGAAGAGCTCAATGGGCTAGTCGATAAGGCCACCCAAAACATGACTGAGATGAGTGGTGTCTTTCGCCGGATCATCAATACCGTAGTTCAGGATAACATTACCTACAACTCCGTTTTGACCAACGTGTCTATAGAGCAAGCCCTTAATGAAATCAATCCCAACAACGGGATGGTCGAGAAGGGTGCGCGCATCATTGCCAAGGGTGAAGTGGTCGAGGGGGACAAGTTTCAGCGCCTGACCTCGCTCAAGGATCAGTTTCAGAGCCAAGTATGGAGCCAAAGCAATTACTACTGGTTGGTGTTTGGTTATGCGCTGCTGGTTTCGCTGGTTTTTATGATGTTGTTTTTGTTTCTAAGAAAGTACCGATCAGAAATTTTTGAGAACAACACCAAGGTGAGTTTTATATTCATCAACATATTACTCATGGTGTTTGTCACAACCATCGTGGTGAAATACGACGCTTCCTTTGTCTATTTGATTCCGTTGTGCACTCTGCCCATTATCTTAAAGAGTTTCTTTGATGCGCGTCTGGGGCTATTTGTCCATGTGTTGACGATACTGTTGCTGGGCTTTATTGTGCCCAATAGCTTTGAGTTTATGTTTTTGCAAATCATTGCGGGTATTGTGACCATACTGACTGTTTCGGAACTCTCTAAGCGGGCCAACCTTTTTATCTCTGTAGGACAAATCACGGCGATTTACATTGTGGGCTATCTGGCCTTTTTTATTGTACAAGAGGGTTCGTTGGAGCGTATCGCGCTGCAGAACTTTGTTTATTTCATTATTTGTGGACTCATCACCTTATTTGCCTTTCCGCTTATCTACGCCTACGAGAAAGTATTTGGCTTGGTCTCGGAGGTGTCTCTGCTGGAACTCAGCAACACCAATACGCCGCTTTTAAAGGAATTATCAGACAAGGCGCCAGGAACGTTCCATCACTCGCTTAATGTGGCTAATTTGGCTGAGGCCGCTGCCAATGAAATAGGCGCCAACAGTATGCTGGTAAGGGTAGGGGCTTTGTATCATGATATTGGTAAGATGAGCAACCCCACCAACTTTACTGAAAATCAAGTCAATTCGATCAATACCCTTGAAGAGCTGGAGCCGCGCGAAAGTGCCACCATTATCATTAATCATGTCATTAAGGGTGTAGAGATTGCGCGCAAAAACAAATTACCTGATCGCATCATCGATTTTATCCGCACCCACCACGGAACCAATCTGGTTTATTATTTTTATCGAAAGGAAATGGACCGCAACGGGAGCGCCTTAGAGACTGAATTTAGATACCCAGGGCCAAAGCCCTTTTCGAAGGAAACAGCGATCCTGATGATGGCTGATAGCGTTGAGGCGGCCAGTAAGAGTCTTAAAGAGCCGACTTCGGCAAAAATAAATGATTTCGTGGAGTCGATCGTTGGGATGCAGATGGATCAGGGGCAATTTAACAATGCCCATATTACCCTTAGAGAGATTGAGCTTATTAAGAAAGTATTGAAAAAGAAACTCAACAATATGTACCATCTGAGGGTCGCATATCCTGAGTAAAATATATATTGAGAAAATGTAAAAAAACGCCCTATAAATTTTGTGATATTGGGTTTATAAAATTACATTTGCAACCGCATTGAAAAAATGCTACGATCTTAATCATAGACAGGAGAGGTGCCAGAGTGGTAATGGAGCAGATTGCTAATCTGTCAACGGGTAACCGTTGCCAGGGTTCGAATCCCTGTCTCTCCGCAATGTAACTGTGAAATTACAACATAATTTTACGGGGTGTAGCGTAGCCCGGTTATCGCGCCTGCTTTGGGAGCAGGAGGTCGCAGGTTCGAATCCTGCCACCCCGACATTAAATGGAGCTCTATGGGTTTTAGGAAGGAGTCCTTTCTTGAAAACATGGAGCTTTTTTTTTGCAGTACATTGGTCGCGTAGCTCAGCTGGATAGAGCATCTGCCTTCTAAGCAGACGGTCACAGGTTCGAATCCTGTCGCGATCACACGAAACCCTCATCAATTTGGTGGGGGTTTTTTGTTTTAAGTACTTGTTTGTTAGAGCGTTGTAAAATGGCGTAAAAAGTATTTCTTATTGACAACAGGAAGTTAGGGCTTTGTTTGCAAATTTTATTTACTTTCGTATAACAACTAATTTAAAAATATAAAAAATGAAAAATCTCTTATACACCGCATTGATGTCTGCTGCTTTAATTTCATGTCAATCTCCTAAGGAAGCTCCTACACAGATGGCAGATGAGCCAACAGTTATTGGCTACGAATACAACGAAGAAGGAGAAAAGCTCAATCTGATTGTGGGTGACTTGGCTAATGCCGAGGTCTATCTAGACTATATTCAAGCGCATAATGACAAGAACTTGGACAAAATTTTTGATATGAACATGGAGGATATTGTGATCAAGGCCGATGATGGCCGAGTGATTAATGGTCGCGACAATCATAAAGAGGCTTTAAGCGCTTGGTTTGCGGCAAGTAATCCAAGCTGGAAAGTAAATTGGATGGTAGCCAATACCGTTCAAGGACGCGATGGCAAGAATCAAAGCTGGATGACTACAGGAATAGACGTTACAGATACTATAGATGGCATCAGTGTCCTTCGCCATGACGTACTTGACGTCAATTTTGTTGATGGAAAAGTCAAAGAATTAAATGTCTATACAAGAAAGAGCGAGCAGAAATAATAATTGAAATAGAATGCTTCGGGGCATATTCTGGTGATGAGTTTGCACCGCTGGGGGTTACTTTATCAGCTTCCGTTTTTGCGCAGCAAACTCTTCCTGAGTCAATACCCCAGCGTCAACAAGTCCTTTGAGTTTGATTAATTCATCTGCAACACTAAAACTTGCTGCATCATCTGGGTTGCGCCCCACTGCTTTGGAAATAGCATCAGACAGAGCTTCAGAAGTCCCATTAGGACTATTGGCAGATATTTGTAGGGCACAAATTCTTTTTATTTCATCTGCTTTTTTCTTCCAAAACCCAGAAACATAAATGGAATCGTTACCGGCACTCTTAATTGTTACGGTTGCTCCAAAGATGTGTTTGTCGACAGAGACTCCAGTGATTTTTTGAAAACTTAAATTTTCGGTATCCGAAGAAATCAAGTACCAGTTGCGTTTTTTGAACTCGATTTGACTCTCGTCTATGGTCAAAATATTAGGCGTAAGGGGGTTGTAATCGCCTCTTAAGCATCTTAGGAAATAATGGGACTTGAATCGAATTGGTTCTGCCATGGTTTATAATTTTGTTTCAATCAAATTTAGATAAAACCCGGTAAAGTGCTGACTTATAGTTATTCATAATATCAAGTAGGTTGAATTTTGAAAACAATAGTAGTGCCTTCTCTTTGTTGCGACAGACCAGCGAGTGCCTTCGAATCGAGTTGTAACACCTGAAGATAACCGCCGGTGACTTGACAATCTGCCATAGCAACGAGCAATTTTCCGCCCGGGGTGAGTTGGACCATACCCGGCAATACAAGCTGGCTCAACAAGGTATTTGTATCCGTTTGGATGGTGCCCGATAAGCGATAACCCATTCGGTTTTGCGCTTCAATAATGTGGGTTTCTTCCAATAGTTTTGTTTGTTGTCCTTCGGACAAAATTGCCCAATCTGGGCCCGGAGTAACGTTCAGCTCACCTTCATCTATATAATCTTGGTCTAGGGTTATGGGCTCGTGGTTTTTGGTGGGTAACATTAAAGGTAATTGCACACCAAAGGAATCCCCTTTTTGAATACAATTGTTGGGCGTTACTGGGGTGTAAAAGGACTTGCTTCCTAGTACCACTGGAGTATCTACGACCGCCTCAAAACGCAGATAGGACCTTATGCCGCGTTGTACACGCCCTAATTCTAAAGTGCTGTTGTCTGGGGCTGTATGGACTTTGTTCATCGCCACACAGACGCCATTAAGCAGTACCGATGTTGTCGCCCCAGTCACCACAAAACGCAAGGCCTTTCGCAGATGTAACCGGGGACCAATTAAAGTACATTCAAAAATGCAGGTGTCATCATAGAAAGGCAATGTATTTATAGCCAAATCGAATGCCATTCGGTCCATAGGGCCTGCAACGGGTACCCCCAAATGCCGATAGCCAACGCGACCTGAATCTTGTATGGTGGTAAAATACCCAGAGGACTCTACTGTAATCATCGAAGGGTGTGTTTTGGTTGATACTGGCCCATAGTGATCTCTGAGCGTATTTTTTGATGCGTGTTCAAATCAATTGCTACGAACCGCACTTTATCGCCAATGGCAATAAAAACATAAGGTTCCTTGATGAAATTGATCCAATTAATAGGGCAATTGCCCAAACATTGCCAGCCTCCTGGACTGTCTTGTGGGTATACACCGACTTGAGCTCCGCCAACACTGACCGAACCTTGAAGCGTCGCAGAAGGATTGTTTTTTCGAGGCAAGTGTAATGCTTTTGGCAGACCAGATAAATACCCAAACCCAGGCATAAATCCATAAAACTCAAGGGTAAAAGTTGTCGCTAAAAAGTGGTCTCTATAGGCCTCTATTTTTTGGTCATCACCCTTGTATACTGTCGCAAGATCATTGGTGAATGAGGTGTCAAAACAGATGGGTACTTCCCATATTTTGACTGGGACGGGGTGGGATGCTTTGGTGAACGCTATGGATTCTATTGCTTTGACAATGGCGTCGTAAGAAGGCGCCTGATCAAATAGAAGATTGATGCGGTTGAATGTATTGGTGCCCTCTAAGACGCTAGGAAAATGGTTCAGGAGTGCCGCTTTATAAAGCGGAATAGACCCTGTAAACTCCTGTTCAAACTCAATTGAATAGCAGAGGATTGAAATCTGGATGACCCTATAGCCCTTGGACATGGATATTATTTTGCTTTAAGGAATGCGATAAAAATGCGGCATGTGCAACAACATCTGCGCCATCTCCATGAAGGCATATTGTTTGCGCTGTTAAGGGCATAATTGTACCTGTGATCGTCGTTATTGTTTTGTTCTTGATCAAGTTAACGACTCGCTTTGCTATGACATGATTGTCGCTCAGGACGGCATCGCTCATCGCGCGTGGTGCAAGCGTGCCATCTGATAAATAAGCCCGGTCAGCAAACGCCTCATAAACCACTTGGAATCCTTTTTGCGCTGCTACCATGGCTAATTGGCTTCCTGGGGCACAATATAATTTAATCCCTTTGGCAAATTCTGCGAAAACCTCGGTTACGGCATCTGCTTTTTCAATATCTGTAAACAAATCGTTGTATAGGGCACCATGCGCCTTGATATGATGGGGATCCGGACATTGCTTAAAGAAAAGCCTCAACTGCTCACGCAAAGCGGCTTGTAAGCTTTGAAGTGGCATATCTATGGTGCGTCGACCGAAATGCACGATGTCTGGATAGGAGGGGTGAGGCCCAATTAATACCCCATGTGCTTTTGCCAATTCAATGGCCGTGGCAATGGTCTTGGCTGTGCCAAAATGGCCGCCACAGGCGATCGAACATGAAGAGATGAAGGGCATCAATAACTTGTCGTTGCCACATCCTTCGCCCAAATCACAATTTAAATCAATGTGCCACATACTAAAAAATCAAGCCAAGGCTTTTAATCCCCAAAAAGAGAAAGAATAGCTCAATGCAAATGAGCAATATATTGCCGCCAAGACCAATGGCCTTGCCCCGCATCATGCTTCGATTATTGACCAGTAACAAAATAAAAAAACCAACAACGGGCAGTAAAATACCATTGGCGATCTGTGCAAAACGGATGATTTCAATAGGCTTAAGTGATAAGGAAGAAAAAACCACTCCAACGCCAAGCACCAGCAAAGCCACTAACTTATAGCCATATGAATTGTTGCGCCAC